>Ga0335069_10015627_pt1 | contig 10611 bp, 11 predicted proteins | sample Lox_Sample_11_FD_206714 | JGI IMG/M metagenome (GOLD analysis project Ga0335069, IMG submission 206714) | Soil microbial communities from Loxahatchee National Wildlife Refuge, Florida, United States - Lox_Sample_1.1 | ecosystem: Environmental > Terrestrial > Soil > Wetlands | place: USA...
CCTTCGTGCCGTGGTGACGCAGCAGCCGGGGCTCGATCAGGCGGCGGTGGAGCTGGGCGTGGCGCTGGTACAGAGCGGCCAGTATGCCGAAGCCGTGCCGCTGTTGCAGCGCGCGCAACGCGTACCGGAGTCGGAGGCCACCGCGTCGCTCTTCCTCGGCATCGCCCAGCTACGCCTCGGCCAACGGAGCGACGCTCGCACGCAGCTGGCGCGCGCTGCCGCGCATGATCCGCAACTCGAAGTGCCCGCCCTCTACTACCAAGGCGTCGTGGATTACCTCGAGCGCGACTGGGATGACGCCCGCACGCACTTTGGGGCCGTGGTGGAAAAGAGCCCGGACTCGGAGATGGGCCGCGAGGCGCAGCTGCTGCTCGATCGGCTGGGCACCGCGGCGGCGCCCGTCCTGGAGCTGTACGGCGAAACCGGCTTTCAGTACGACAGCAACGTGGTGCTCGCCCCCTCCGACGACGCCCTCAACTCCGCCGCCGGCATCAGCCGCCAAGCCGATGGCCGCGCCATCATCGCGGCGGGCGGCACCTACGTGCCGTGGCGCACCGAGCACACCCAGCTCAGCGTCGGCTACGAGTTCTACCAGAGCCTGCACTTCAACCTGTCGAGCTTCGACCTGCAAGACCACCGGCCGCACGCCGAGCTGCTGAGCCAGTTCGGCAGCGTCCAGGTCGGCCTGCTCGGCTACTACGACTACTACCTGATCGACCGCGCGCCGCACAGTTTCCTGCAATCGGTCACCGGCTTTCCGTGGGTGGAGGTGGAGACGCCGGGCGGCTGGGGCCGCACGCAGCTGTCGTTGCGGGTGCGCGGGCGCGACTTCTACGAGCAACCCTTCAAGGACCTGCGCAACTCGACCAACTATGCGCCGGGCGTGCGGCAGCTGCTGCCGTTGGGCGGGCCGGACCGCTATGCCTTGCTCGGCTACCAGTTCGATCGCGAGGATCCGCAGCGCCACACCGGTAGCGCCTTCGGCTATGACGGGAACCAGGCGGTGGCCGGCGTCGGCTGGGTGCTGCCGTTCCAACTGCACAGCGAGCTGGTGTACGCCTACCGCCGCGAGGACTACGATGCGGCCAGTGACGGACGGCACGACGACGAACAACGCCTCACCTTCATCATGGAGCGGCCCTTCACCGAGCACCTCAGTCTGCTGCTCGGTTACTTCGGCACGTTCAACGGCTCGAACAAGGGCGCCTTCGCGTACGACCGGCAGATCGGCTCGGTGACGCTGCGGGGAAGGTTGTAGCCATGCGCCGGCAGATTGCAGTGTGGATCGGGATGCTGCTGCTGGTCGCGGTGCGCGTCGTGGCGCAGTCCGTGGGCACGATTGCCGACAGCGCGGGCCAGGCGGACGTGCTGCGCGCGGGGACGGTGGTGCCCGCCGCGATCGGCATGGCGGTGCAGCTCGGTGACACGCTGCGCACGGCACGTCCCGGGCGGTTGCGGGTGGTGTTTCAGGACGACAGTGTCGTCAGTCTCGGCGATGACTCCGAGTTGCAGATCGACACGCAGGTGTTCGATCCGACGGGCGGCACGTATACCGCGCTGCTCCGTCTGGTACGCGGCCGGCTGCGCGCCGTGGTCAGCGAGTACTATCAGCGCTCCGGCGCACGCTACGAGATCGAAACGCCCAGCGCGGTCTCCGGGGTGCGCGGCACGGAGTTCGTGGTCACCTTCGACCCGGTAGCGGAGACCACGGCGGTGGTCGGGATCAGTCAACGGGTGGCGGTGCACAGCGTCGAGGATCGTGTCCGGCACGGCGTCGTCGTCACGGCCCACGAGCTCACCGAGGTGGTGCGCGGCCACTATCCGACCCCGCCGCGGCGGCTCGACGAGGCGACCTTCCGGCAGTACCTGGAGGGCTTGGAGTTCATCGGCGAGGGGCGGCCTGAGAGCCAGACGGTGGGGCTCGCCTGGTTGCGCGGCGCCGACATTCCGCCCGAGGATCGGGCCGCGGCTTTGCCGCCGCCGGTGGGGCTGGTCACCAGCGACCGCACCCAGGTGTACGGCCCCCGCACACTGGGCGAGGATCTCACCGAAGAAGTCAACGAACGACGCGACCCGAGCGGCATCATCGGCAACTCGCCCGCGGTCCTGCAGTCCGTCACCGGCAAGGTCGGCGTCGACTTCTGAGCCGCCCCGTACTCCAAACGAATACACCGTCCGCCCCGCTGGACTCACTGGTGAGCACACCGCTGTCACTCTCAGCGGTGCTCGGGAGCTCTTCGTCGAGGCATGCCCCATGCACCCTCGATGTCCGTTCCGGAGACAAGTCATGCCGTGGTATCTCATCGGAAACGGGCGGACGGGCGAGTGGATCGAGGCGGAAGCGGTTTCGGTGCCGGCGGCGTGTGCGGAGGTCGGGTGGAGGCCCGATGACTGTGAAGTATTGCTGTTGCGCCGTACGCCGCGGCCCAAGTCACGCGACCCGCTCACGCGTCGCGACGTGGATGTCTGAGTCACGGCACCGGTGCTGCGCGCGAGCGTGCGGCTGAACGACGTCATGGGCCGGCTCATCGACGTCGACCGGCGGTCGTACAAGGATACTGTCCCAATCTGACGGCGACTTCCGGCGATCGAACCCGTTGGCCCTCTTCCCGGCGAGGGAGTGTCGACCCGGCAAGTGACGAAGTACCGAGCCAGCACGGCGCAACGTCGTCCCTCGATTGACAGGGCACAGGGTGCGGAGTACACGGCCCGTGATGGCAGGCGGACAGTGGTTGACGGCGCGTGCGCTGCTCTGGGGAATCCTCGGTGCGGTAGCGACGACCGTTACCGCCTGCGGCGGCGGGGAATCCGTTTCCACTCCGCCGACGGCGCCGCCCGCAGCGACATCGCCCCCCTCGCCCCCAACCACACCGACCGCTACACGCACCACCGTTGCCACCGCCTCGTCGACCGTCACCGAGACGGCGACACCCTCAGCAACGGCAGTGCACACGGCGACCGTGACTCCGACACACATTGCGACATCAACCGCGAGCGCGACACCGTCAGCGAGCACAACGGCGACCCCTACGCACAGCGCGGCGCCGTCCACTACCGCCACCGCAACTTCTACCGCGACCCCGACGACCAGGGTGACACAAACGGCCACGCCACCACCCACGGCGACGGCGAGCACCACCATGACGGCAAGCGAGACGGCCTCCACCACCCCAACCGACACCGCGACCACGACCCCATCAGCGACGAACAGCGCGAGTCCGACCAACATCGTCAGCTCGTCACCCACGAGCACCGCGAGCGAGAGCCCCACTGACACCCCCGTAGCGACGCCGACCGATACGCTGGCTCCGGTCGACACCACCACGGCCACACCGAGCCCCAGCGCCAGTGCCTCCGACACGACAACGCCGACCGAAACTGCGACGGAGACACCGACGGAAACCGTGACGCCCTCCGAGACCGCCACTGAGTCACCGCCCGGCACGCCGAGCGCGAGTCCCACCGAGACTGCAACCGCAACGACGACGGACACATCGGCGCCGCTCGACACCTTCACGACCACCCCCACCGACACGGCAACCGCGTCGCCCACCCCTGCCGCAAGTGACACGTCGACCGAGACACCAACCGCAACGCCGCCACCGACCGCGATCGAGACGCTGACACCGAGCGCCACGGCGACCGACACGCCGACGGCGCAACCGACTGAAACTGGCACCGCGACCGGCAGCCCGACGCCGACCGAGACCGCGACGGAGGCGCCGACGGTGACCGCCACCACCTCGCCGACGCACACGCCGACAGAAGCGGCGACGGCAACCGTGAGCGTGACATCGACCGAGAGCGGCACGCCGGTGGAGACGGGGACTCAAACCGTCACACCAACCACGACCGACACCGCGACGGCAACCGCCACCTCCACGACCACAGCCACGGTCTCGCCGAGTGCGAGCGCCACGTCCTCCGCCTCGCTCACCGCAACCGAAAGCCTGACACCGACGCTGACCGCAACACCGTCAACCACCCTGACGGCCACGCGGACGTCGACGAGCACACCCACCGTCACCCTCACCCGCACCGGCACCCCGAGCACCACGACGACGTCGAGCACCACCCCGACCCTGAGCCACACCGCCACGCCGAGCGCCACTGCCAGCCGAACCCTCACCCCCAGCAGCACCGAGACCCCTAGCATCAGCCCAACCGGTAGTCAGCCCCCGACGTCGACCCGCACGAACACACTCACACCGACGGCGAGTCGAACGCACACCGCAACACAGACGGCAACCAGCACCAGCACCGCCACGTTCACCCCGACGACCTCTCCGACGCTCACCGCCTCGCGCAGCGCCACGGCCACCAACACCGCCACCGCAACGAGCAGTGCCACGTTCACCGCGAGCAGCACCAGCACTCGCTCCGCCACACCGACAACCACGGCGACCTCGACGGCCACGCCATCGTCCACCGAGAGCCCGACGCGGACACCCACCGCGACGCGCACGCACTCGTTGACGCCGACGCTCACGGCGACGCTCACACCGACCGACACACCCAGCGCCACGATCACGCGCACCAACACGCCGAGCAGCACGGCGACACGAAGCGCTACCGCAACACCGACGCTGACGGCCACAGCGAGCGCCACCGCCAGTCGCACCCTGACGCCGACCAACACCGGCACCCCCAGCGTAACCCCGACCGGCAGTCAGCCGCCAACTCCGACGCGCACCAACACGCTCACCCCGACGCAGACAGCGACACGCACGCTGACGCCGACCACCACCGCTACCGCCACGCCGACGTCGACGCAGACGGGCACCTCTACGCAGACCCCGACCAACAGCCGCACGGCCACGTTCACGCCGACGTCCTCCCCGACCGACACCGCCTCATCCACCCCCACGAGCACCAGCAGCGCCACCTTGACCCCGAGCGCCACCGGCACCCGAACCTCCACACCCACGACCACCGCGACGCAAACCCACACCGCCACGTCTTCCCCGACGCACACCATCACGCGGACTCCGACGCCGACCGTGACGCCGACGGCCACCGCCTCGTTCACAGCGAGCGCCACGCCGCCGCACACATCGACCGTGACCGGCACCGCCACGGCAACCCGGACACCCACCCGCACCGCGACGAACAGCCCGACCGTGACGCCGACTCAGACGCCCACCCGCACCCGCACCGCCACACACACCTCCACCACGACGCGCACCCTGACCCCGACGGCGTCGGCGACGCTGACGGCGTCTGCGACCCGCACCCTGACGCGCACCGCGACGCTGACGCCGAGCACCACGCTGACGTCGACGCGCACCCTCACTCCCGGCTTGACGGCGACACGTACCCCGACGCAGACGGCGACGCGTACCCCGACTCGCACGTCAACCGTGACCTCCACGGTCACCCCAACGGTGACGCCGACCGGCACGCCGACGCGAACGGCGACGCGCACCCCGACGCCAACACGGACACCGACACCCACCGTCCCGTGTCCGCAAAGCAACCTCGGCAGCACTGTCCCGATCACGGTCATGGGCACCACCACGGGTCGTCCCAGCGCGGTCGGCGATGCAACCTGCGGCGATGGCGGTGGCAATGCCCCGGATGCCGAGTTCTTGTGGACCGTGCCCAGCTTCGACACGTTCACCTTCGACACCATCGGGTCGAGCTTCGACACCCTCCTGTCGTTGCGCGACGCGACGTGCGGCGGCGGCGAAGTCGCCTGCGACGACGATGCGGCCGGTAGCGCTCAGTCGCAGATCACCAAGACGCTGTTCCCGGGACAGACGCTCGTCATCGTCATTGACGGCAGCGGGACGGCGAGCGGCGCGTTCACCTTACACATCAACGTCGTCCCGACGCCGACAATGTAGTGAGAAGTCCTGAGTGCTGAGTCCTGGGTCCTGAGCTGCACGGTCGACTCTCCGGAGGTGCCGGTGAGCGACTGCGCTTCAGACTGCTAGCTTCTCGCTGGCTTCCTTGGCGCGCCAGAAGAGCATCTCGGCGCCCTGCTCGAAGAACTGGAAACGTTGGTCCTTGGTTTGGCCGACGTGGTAGCGGTAGTAGATCTGCTGCAGCACGACGGCGATCTTGAAGATGCCGAACACATAGTAGTAGGGCACCGCGCTGATGTCGACGCCGCGGCGCTTGCCGTAGCGCTCGACGGCCTGGCGACGGGTGAGGAAGCCGGGCGTGTTCGAGGGCATCCCCACCTGCCCCTGCCCCGGCGAGCCTTCGCTTTCCTCGATCCATGCCGACAGCAGCGTGCCAAGGTCGGCGAACGGATCGCCCATGGTGCACATGTCCCAGTCGAACACCGCCTCGCAGCGCCCCGGATCGTTGGCGTCGAGCATCATGTTGTCGAGCCGCCAGTCGTTGTGCAGCAACGTCGGCGTCGGTGACGGCGGCATGTGGTCGCGCAGCCACTGCGACATCTCGGCAACGATCGGCACGTCCTTGGTCTTGGCGCGCTCGTACCGACCCGTCCATCCGTCGACCTGGCGGCGCATGAACCCTTCGGGCTTACCGATCTCCGCCAAGCCGACGGCGCGGGCGTCGACGTCGTGCAGGTCGGCGAGCGTATCGATGAGCACCTCACTGATCTTGCGGTTGATCACCGTATCGGTGCCGCCGCCCCACTGCGGCGGGATGACGCGGCGCACGACGATGCCGCGGCGCCGTTCCATGACGAAGAACGGGGCACCGATAACGGCGGCATCCTCACAGTAGACATAGGCACGCGGCGCGTAGCGATACCCCTTGTAGAGCGCGGACAGCACGCGATACTCGCGGCCCATGTCGTGCGCCGACGGGGCGACCGGCCCGACCGGCGGGCGCCGCAGCACGTACTCGGTGTCCCCGTAGCGCAGCAGATAGGTGAGATTGGCGTGACCGCCGGCGAACTGGACCACTTCGAGGGGTCGCTCGGCGTGTGGCAGCTTGCCCGTCAGGTACGCGGCCAGCCGCGCATGATCGAAGTCCTCACCCTCGCGGATCGCAATGGTCTCAGGTGGATCGGTGGTTTGGGTGCTGTTCAGGTCCGCCATGTGCACTCCCGCCTCACGACTCCAAGTGCGGTGGCATCGGCCTCTGGCCGGTGAATCCACAGCGTGGCTGTATCCGGAAAGTTTGGCGTCGCGCTTCCGCTCCACACTCACCCGCAATGCCCCTCGCTTGGGAGAATATCGACAAACGCGAAACGGACGTGCCGCCGCGGACGCCGGGGCATGAATTCCCCGGCTGAGTCGCCCAAAGTCGGCTGAAGCCGACTGCCACGGGAGCCGCTGCAGTCCTCGTCAGGGGACTTTTCGATGCCTCGGCCCGGGAATTCATTCCCGGGTATTGGACCGATTCGACAGTGGCAATAGTGAGGTCGAGAAGATCGACACTCCCACGAGAAGGAGGTTTGGGGGATGAGTTTACTCGCGGCGACCACAGTGCAGACTGCGTTTCTTGGGCAACGTCCCACATCGCTCACTCTCGGCCCTTCATCGCATAGATGCGTGTGACCTCGATGTCCAGCACCACGGTTCGCCGCGCCGAGCCGGTGGCGCCGGGTCGCGTCTCCCGCGCGCTGCCGGGCACCTCACTGGCGCGGCCGTAGACGATGGCGGCGGCGCCGTGCTCGCCCCAGGTCGTGAAGGCGACGTTCGGATTGTCACGCAGATCACGCCGCCGCACGGCGTTCTCGTAAATCGTCGAGCGCAACCGGCCGTTGACGAACTCAGCATGCACGGGGGCGATGTGCGGCACGCCGTTCGCGCCGACCGTCGACATTGCCTTCAAACGGGTTGCGTTCCAGAAGGTCACGAACTCCAGCGCCGTCATCTGCCGTTGCGGGTGGTCGAAGGTGTCGCGCACCGCCTGCCTGGCGCGTCCGCGGCTGCGGTCCAACACCTGCTGGATGGCCTCCAGCGTTTCGGCCTGCCAGTTCGCCGGATCCCGTTCTTCAGGCGTTGCCCCAGCCATCACCGGTTGCCGGCACCGCGGTGCAGTCTCATCGGCTGCCGCCATGCGTCCCTATCAACTCTCGACCCTCGACTCTCGACTGCCCATCAATCCAGCGACTTGGCAAACGACGGCCGTGCCTGCAGGCGACTCAGCCACGCCTGCGTCTCCGGATAGGCAGCCAGGTCGACGCCAACGAACGCGCTGAGGCCGATGACCGAGGCGGCGTTGAGGTCGGCGACGGTGAAGCGGTTGCCGACGAGATATTCCTTGCCGTGTAGCGAGCGGTTCAGGAAGTCCATGTAGGGAGGCAACAGGGTACGGGCGTTGTCCACCGCCTTCAGATCACGCTCCGGCTCCGGTCGGATCATCGTGTTCAGCAGGATGTCGAGGAGCAGTGGCTGGACATTGCTCACCGCCCAGAACGACCACTCGTAGACATGCGCGCGCTCGCTGACGTCGCCGGGCATGAGTCCTTTGCCGTACTTCTCGGCGAGGTAGAAGTTGATGGCCACCGATTCGGTGAGCGTGAGCGCGCCGTCCTGGATGACCGGAATCTTGCCGGCGGGGTTGACCTTCAAGAACTCGGGCTTCTTGGTATCGCCGTCGCGGATGCTGAGGCGTTTGTACTCATAGGGGACGCCGACTTCTTCAAGCATCCAGTGGGTGCGGGCGGCGCTCGACATCGGGGCTCCGTAGAAGACGATCATCGTAGTTCACTCCTTCGCTTGTGGGCTAGGCTGCACGCAGTTTGCCCGCGCCGGCCGCGCAGGACAAGACCATCAGGGGCGTTGGCAATGAGCCGCGAGCCGTCCCCCTTACCAAGGGGGACCAGAGGGGGTTCGTACGCCGCGCTTCGACCTCCCCCTCGCCCCTCCTTGGTGTGAGGAGGGGGGACGTGGTCCGCTTCGGGCGGCTGCAACGGCGGTTGCGGTTCCCGCCCGGCCTTCCTATGGTTGGCAGCGGATCGAAGCGTGAGCATCCACAGATTCCTCAAACGGACTGGCCAGGTCCTGGGCGCGAGCCTGGTAGGCCTGGTGGTTGTGCTGCTGCTCGGCGAGGGCGGTCTGCGGCTGGCCGCGCGGTTCGCGCGCGATCGCGCCACCGATTGGCGGCCGCAGGCGAGCCGGCGGGTGCTCTGCGTCGGCGACTCGCACACCTACGGCTTCATGGTGCCGCCCGGCGAATCGTACCCCGCGTACCTGCAAGAGTTCCTCGATCACCAGGCGCCGGGCGTGTACTCGGTGATCAATCTCGGCATTCCCGGGATGAACACCACACAGGTGCGCAACCGTCTGCCTATGCAGGTGGCGAACTATCAACCGGATGTCGTGGTGGTGTGGTGCGGTGCGAACAATGCCTGGAACCATGCCGAGGTCGACGACGGCTCGAGCGGGATGTCGGCGTGGCTGGAGCCGATCGTCGGCCGCAGCCGGCTGTATCGGTTTACGCGCGTCTGGTTGCACGACCTGTGGCTGGAGCGTGACTTCCAATCCCTGCAACGCGACCTGCGGTCGGCAGCGACCGGGCGGATCCCCGAGCCGCCGCAGGTCAGCGTCGACGACCCCTGGAGCCTGAGCGCGACGTTCACGGTCCGGCATTGGGACGGCAGCAAGGACCGCATCAGCAACCGCGAAGGCGAGCGCTTGCCCGAGACGGTGTCGGAGCAGCAAGCGGTGCAGGACTTCGCGGCGATCGCGGCATACGCGGCACGCACCCACATCAAGCTCGTCTTCGTCGTCTATCCGACCGAGCTGCCGGCCTTCGCCTTTGCCAACCGCGCGGCGCGCGCGACCGCGATGCAGTACGGAGCGGGCTTGGTCGACTCCGCCGTATCCCTCGAACGCGTCCCGCCCGAGGACCGCAAGTGGTTGCCGGCGGTGCATCCGAGCGGCGCCATCTACCGCGAGATTGCCCGCGACGTCGCTGCCGCGATCGTCGGGCAGGACCCGGCGGCAACGGCCCACACGCCGTGATGGACGCACAACGGGCCGCAATGGTAGGGTCGGCGCGACCACAAACGAGGACGCTATGGTATCGATCCCCGTGCCCCAGAGCGGCGACGCTTTCCGCGCCCTGCTCGACCTGCTGCGCGACGCCGATCAGACCTTCCTCACCGGCCCGCGCGGCGACATGGACGAGACCGGCATCGCCGAGGGCTACCGGCATCTGACGCATGTGCTCGGCTACGCCCTCGACTTGTACCTCGAGGCCGATCCGGAGCGGCCGAGCTTCATGCCGCTGGCGTCGCCGACGCGCAAGATCCTCGGCGACAACGTCGACTCGGTGTACCACTTCGCGCCGCTGCACGGCGATCGTCGCTATCGCATTCGCGGGCGGCGCGGCAACGAGGTGTATTTGGCCTTCTGCATCTACGGCGGCAAGCCCGACGGCGAGTGGTCCGAGCGCGTGGTCGCCAACGTCTCGCAGCGCGACCTGCGCGTCGCCGCCGACGGCAGCTTCGACATCGTGCTCAGTCCGGAGCCCGAAGCCGGGAACTGGATTCGCCTCGAGCCCGATGCGGTGTGTGTGATCACTCGGCAGTACTTCACCGACCGTCACACCGCCCGGCCGGCAACGTTCGAGATCGACGCCGTCGATGCGGTACCGGCGCCGGCGCCGTTGACGGATGCGCTGCTGGCGCACCGGCTGCGCGCCGTGGCGACCTTCATCCGCGAGACCATTACCATC
>Ga0335069_10015629_pt1 | contig 10611 bp, 9 predicted proteins | sample Lox_Sample_11_FD_206714 | JGI IMG/M metagenome (GOLD analysis project Ga0335069, IMG submission 206714) | Soil microbial communities from Loxahatchee National Wildlife Refuge, Florida, United States - Lox_Sample_1.1 | ecosystem: Environmental > Terrestrial > Soil > Wetlands | place: USA: Florida...
TCGGGTCGCCCCCGGTGCGCAGGGCCTCGCGGCCCCAGTACCAGTACTCCGGATAGCCGACCAGCAGCGTGATCGCGCACGAGGTGACGCAGACCAGGCAATACACCTGGCTCCCGGCCGCGCGCCCTTTGAAGTAGCGCTCGTAGCCGACGGTCCAGCCGAGCAGCAGCGCGACCAGCATGTTGGCCACCATCCACAGCTCGACGAGACCGCGACTCTCGCCGACGGCTGGATTGAAGATGGCCGTCATGCGGCGCTCCCGGCGATCGCCTTGCGGCGGCGTCGGCGCTTCACCACTGGATCTTGGTGATCTTCGTCCCGTCGAGGTTGGCCGCGACCATCAGGCCTTCGTTGGTCATGGCAAAGGCAATGACCGGCGCGGTGTCGGACCCTTCGACCGTCCCGTTCGCGCCGACATGCAGCAGCGCGACCGAGCCGTCGGCGCCGGCCGTCCAGCCCTGGTCGACGCTGTTGGTCAGGCGATCGAGCGCGTCCTGCGTCATGAACATCATGACGAGCGCCTTCGATTGCGCACCGAGCTGCAGGCCCAGCGAGACGCTGCTCGTCTTGTAGTAGCCGACCGTGCGGCCGTCGACGCGCAGCGCGCCGCGGCCGTACTCGCCGCCGATCACGACACCGCCCTGGAACACGTCCGGGAACACGAGGACGCCGCGCGCCTTGCCCGCCAGCTCCCTGGAGCCCGGTGCCTTGGTGTACAGCGCGGCGAGCGTGGAATCGACGCCGCCGTCGATCGTCTTCTGGACGTCGGCGGGGGTCTCGCCCGGCTCACGATAGTTGGCGCAGCCGCCCAGCGAGGCGAAGGCCATGGCGGCGAAGACGGCCGCGGTCAGCATGTTTCTGCGTTCCATCGAAAGGCTCCCGAGATCCTGGTTGTGGGAACCGCAGTGTCGGAATCGGCGCCCACGCGTCGAAGGCAAACAAGACGACGGATGAGTCGTCTGTCATCGAGTCGGTTACGTCCGACGCGGGCCTCGAAGGCGCATGACGCCGCATGTCCTGCGCGGCGCGCTTGGACGCTCGATCCGCCGAGGACCGCGACAACTGCCTTGCGACAGCGCGCCGCGTGCCGCATTCGCGCCGCCGGCCGTGGACCCAATGTGCCCGTCCCGACCCCCTTTGCCGATACGGAGCACGGTGCATGAAGACAGTGGCAGACCAGTTCGCCGCAACGCTCGCGGCTGCAGGCGTCAAGCGGATCTACGGCATCGTCGGCGACAGCCTGAACGGGCTCACCGACTCGATCCGCCGCCAAGGCAGGATCGAGTGGGTCCATGTCCGCCACGAGGAGGTTGCGGCGTTCGCGGCCGGTGCCGATGCCCATGTGACTGGCGAGCTCGCGGTGTGCGCCGGCAGCTGCGGGCCCGGCAACCTGCACCTCATCAACGGCCTCTTCGACTGCCACCGCTCGCGCGTGCCGGTGCTCGCGATCGCCGCGCACATCCCCACTTCCGAGATCGGGACCGGCTACTTCCAGGAGACGCATCCCGAGACGCTCTTCCAGGAGTGCAGCCACTACTGCGAGCTGATTTCGGGTCCGAACGAGATGCCGCGCACACTCGAGACCGCGATCCGCGAAGCGGTCGGCAAGCGCGGCGTGTCGGTCGTCGTGATGTCGGGCGACACGGCCCTGAAGCCGGCGATCGAGGCGCCGACGCCGAGGCTCGCGAGCCTCGTGCCACCCGCGCCGGTGATCGAGCCCGAGCGCAGCGAGCTCCAACGGCTCGCCGACATGCTCAACGTCAACATGCGCGTGACGGTGCTGTGCGGGTCGGGTTGCGCGGGTGCGCACGACGAGCTGATCGCACTCGGCGAACGCCTGCAGTCGCCGATGGTGCACGCGATGCGCGGCAAGGAGCACGTCGAGTGGGACAACCCGTACGACGTCGGCATGACCGGCCTGATCGGCTTTTCGTCCGGCTACTACGCGATGCGCGACTGCGATGCGCTGCTGATGCTGGGCACCGACTTTCCGTACCGCCAGTTCTACCCGGAGGGCGCGAGCGTGCAGATCGCTCAGGTCGACATGCGGCCGGGCAACATCGGTCGGCGCACGCGAGTCGATCTCGCCGTGGTCGGCGACGTGCGCGCCACGCTGCAGGCGCTGCTGCCGCTGATCGAGCCGAAGCGCGACGGCGCGTACCTCGAAAAGGCGCGCAAGCACTACGTGAAGGCGCGCCGGGAGCTCGACGCGCTGGCCCAGCCGTCCAAGCGCGGGGTCATCCATCCGCAGCAGATCGCGAAGACCCTCAGCGATCTCGCCGACGCAAGCGCAGTCTTCACTTGCGATGTCGGGCTGCCCACCGTGTGGGCCGCACGCTACCTCGCGATGAACGGCAAGCGACGCCTCCTCGGCTCGTTCTGGCACGGCTCGATGGCCAACGCGATGCCGCAGGCGATCGGCGTGCAGAAGGCCTGTCCCGGGCGGCAGGTCATCTCGCTGTCGGGCGACGGCGGCTTCACCATGCTGATGGGCGACATGCTGAGCTTGAAGCAGCTCGGCCTGCCGGTGAAGGTGGTCGTGTTCAACAACGGCGCGCTCGGCTTCATCGAGCTCGAGCAGAAGTCGACCGGCTTCATCGACTTCGGTACCGGCTTCCAGAACCCGAACTTCGCGGCGATGGCCGAGGCGGCAGGCATCCGCGGCATCCGCCTCGAGCATCCGGGTGAGGTGGAGGAAGGCATCGCCGCCGCGCTCGCGCACGACGGCCCCGTGATCGTCGACGCCGTCGTGAACCGCACCGAGCTCGCGATGCCGCCCTCCGTCACGGTGGAGATGGCCAAGGGCTTCTCGCTGTACATGGCAAAAGCCGTCATGAGCGCGCGCGGCGACGAAGTGATCGACCTGGCCCGAAGCAACCTCTGGCGATGAGAGGCCCGCGCGACCGCGCCGTCGCTCTCGACCGTCGCCCCTCTGTCGCCCACCCGTGAAAGGGGCTGCCATGGCCACCACCGCCGTGATCTCCCTGCGATCGACGCAAGCCGCGCCATCGAGCGGCTACCGGCCGGCGTTCGTCGCCGCCTGGGCGATCTGCGTCGCCTTCTACTTCATGGAGTACGTCGCGCGCTCGGCGCCCACCGTCATGCTGCCCGAGCTCTCGCACGCGTTCGGCCTCTCGGCGGTGGGCCTCGGCTCGCTGGTCGGCCTGTACGACGACTCGTACGCGATCTTCGCGATGCTCGCCGGCGCCGCGCCGCTGACGACGGAGGTCTTCGACAAGGCCGGCCTCGTGTACCCCGCGGCGATCGTGGTGGCGATGATCCTCGCGCTGTTCCTGAAGGAGACAGGTTCGGCGGCGCAGCGCGAGCGCTAGGCCCTCATCGCAAGGCCCACCGCATGTCCGGCGTTTCCCCTGCCTCGCGCTTTGCCCTCGCCGCGTTCGATTGGGGCGCACTGGGCGTCGCGCGCGCGCTGCGCGGCGCCATCGGGGTTTCGCTGCCGCTCGTCGTCGGCTGGATGACCGGCCACGTCGACTACGGCGCCTACACCGCGCTCGGCGCGCTGCCCGCGGGCTTCGCGTCGTTCGAAGGCGAGACGCGAACGCGTGTCGCGGGTGTTCTCGTCGCGAGCATCGGCATGGCGGTCTCGACCTTCGTCGGCGCGACGCTGGCCGCGGGTGCGCCCGGGCTGCTGCCGCTCGTGGTGGCGATCTGGGCTTACGCGACCGGCCTGTCGGTGTGTCTCGGCTCGCTCGCGAGCGTGGCCGTGCTGCAGTGGGCGGTGGCACTGCTGATCGCGGTCGGCATGCCCTTCGACCCTGCCGAAGCCGCGATGCGATCCGGCTTCGTGCTCATCGGCGGGCTGCTGCAGGCCACGCTCGTGGTCGTTTCCTGGACGGTGCGCCCCGGTTCGCGCGAGCGGTCGACCCTCGCGGCGACATTCGACGCGCTGGCGCTGCAAGCGTCCGCACTCTCGAAAGGGTCCCCGCCGGCGCTCGCGCCGCGCGCAATCCCGGTCGATGCGGTGCTGGCCGATCCGAATCCATTGCTCGCGAGCGCGCAACGCGCGCTGATGCTCGCACTCCTCGAGGAGGCGGACCGCGTGCGAGCAGCACTCGCCGCGCTCGGCGCCGACGCGAGCCGCGCGTCGGACACGCGTCGTGTTCTGCACGACGCCGCGATCGCACTCGAGTTCGTGCGCTGGGCGCTGCTCGCATGCAGCAGCGAGCGTGTTGTGTTCGTGGCGATGCTGGACGCGCGGGTTGCCGCCTGGAAGATCCCTGCGACCGCGCCTTGGCGCTGGTCGGCCGAGGCGCTCGCCGGGCGGCTGCGCGCCATCGCGCGCATGCTGCAGGGGCTCGATGCGCCGCAACGTGACGCGCGTCGTCTGCGCGCGGCCTTGTCGGGGGCGTGGGTGCCCGGCGTGTTCTCGACGATCGGGTCGCGGGTGCGAGCCCACTTGTCGCCATCCACCGAGGCCGGCCGTCACGCGCTGCGACTCGCGGCCGTCGCCGCCTTTGCAGAGGCGCTGGCACAGGTGATGGGCCTCACGCAAGGCCGCTGGGTCACCCTCACCGTGCTGATCGTGCTCAAGCCCGACTACGGGGCGACCGTCGGACGCGGCCTGCATCGCGCGCTCGGCACCCTGCTCGGCGCATGCCTGGCTGCGGCCATCGCGTTCGGCACGCGATCGTCGCCGGGTTCGCTCGTCGTCGCGTGCGCGTGCGCCGTGACGCTCGCCTACGCGGTATTCAAGGTGAACTACTTCCTGTACGCCATTCCCCTCACCGCCTTCATCCTGCTGCTGCTCGCGTTGATGGGATCGCCCGCGCTCGGCAGCGCCGAGGCGCGCATCCTCGACACGTTCGTCGGCTCGGTGCTGGGGATCGCCGCATACGTCGTCTGGCCTACCTGGAAAGGCGCGACCGCGCAGCAGGAGTTCGCAACCCTGCTGGAAGCGCACCGCGACTACGCGACGGCGCTGCTGCGCGCGTTCGCGCGTCCGGGCAGCGTCGAGCCGCCCCGACTGCGCGCCCTCGAGGTCGCCGCGCGCAAGTCGCGCAGCGACGCGCAGGCCGCGGCGTCGCGTCTCGCCATCGAGCGAGCGCGGGCACCGTTCACGTCCGAGTTCGCGCAGCGGCTCCTTCTGGCCGTGACGCGCCTGGCCTCCGCGGAGCTTGCGTTGCATGCGCTCGTGCTCTCCGACGACCGCGCGGCGCCCGGCATAGCCGACGCTCATGTCGACGGCCTCGGGATGGCGCTCGCGACGGCACTGAGCGACATGGCCGCGGCACTGCGGCGCCTCGAGGCCCCGCAGGCGACGGTGCCGCTGCGGCCGCTGCATGCCGGTCTCGCCGCGGCTGCCGAATCGAGTTCCCGCGCCTTCGTGACCGTGGCCGACCGCCTGGTCGATGCGACCGACACGACGTACGACTTGCTGCACAGCCGGCTTGCGCGACCGATGTCATGACCGTGTGACAACGGACTCGGAGACGACGCACGGCGCTCACACGCCCGATCGACATTGACCGTCACCATGAACGGCGTGCCGAAGAACCCGATGCTGCGTGACGGGACCGCCATCGAGGCCGACCAGTGCCTGCCGGTGGTGCACCGTGATGACACCCTGCAACAGCAGGCGCGCCGCGTCCCGGGCCCTCGTGCGACGCTGGGGACACCGGCCGCCTCAGCCGCGAAAGGAACGACGATGCTGAACACCACCATGATGTGCGCCTCGGTGCTGCTGCTTGCCTGCACGATCTACTTCGGCCGCCCGACCGCCGAGCCCGCGCCGGTGCCGCAGCCAGCGGCCCGGCAGCAGGCAGCGCCCGCGGCCCACGCCGTGCCCAGCGTGCCGGTGGAGGGTTACGACCGTAACAAGGATGGAATACGCCGGAGCGGGGGTCGCCTCATGTTGTAGGCCAGCCGTCGTTGGCGACGGTCGTTCTCCTGGAGCGTACGATGCACGCCACGATCTCAGAGGAGCGGATCCGAGCCGATGAGGCGAAGAGCTACCCCGCCATGCAGCCCTCCAGCAGCAACGCGCCCGCGGCGGCCCAGCCGCGCATCCTTGTCGTCGACGATGACCCCGCGATGCGCAAGCTGATCGCGGATTCGCTCGAAGAGCATGGCTTTCGCATCAGCAGCGCGGCCAACGGCTCCGAGATGGCGCAGGCGATGGCGCAGTACACCGTCGACCTCGTGGTGCTCGACCTGCGCCTCCAGGGCGAAGACGGCATGGAGCTCGCGCGCAAGCTGCGGCAGGACTCGCAGATCCCGATCGTGATGGTCACGGGCCGCGCCGAGGAGGTCGATCGCGTCATGGGCCTGGAGATCGGCGCCGACGACTACGTGCTCAAGCCCTTTAGCTCCCGCGAACTGGTCGCGCGGATCCGCGCGGTGCTGCGCCGCTACCAGGCGGCGCGCGCGCTGCTGCCCAAGCGTGACGACACGCGCCGCGCCTGGCGCTTCTCGGGCTGGGAGCTCAACCTGCGCAGCCGGCGCCTCACCGATCCGGAAGGCAAGCGCGTCGAGCTCACCAACGGCGAGTTCAACCTGCTGCTCGCGTTCTGCTCGGCGCCATTCCAGATCCTCGGGCGCGAGCAGCTGCTCGATCTCTCGCGCCTGCATGGGGCCGACGAGGTCTACGACCGCTCGGTCGACGTCTCCATCCTGCGTCTGCGGCGCAAGATCGAGCCCGATCCCGCGCGGCCACAGTTCATCAAGACCGAGCGCGGTGCCGGCTACGTGTTCAACGTGCCGGTCGAGGTCCTCTACTGAACTTCCGCGCCGAGCGGCCTCGTCCGGGTCAGGCGGCAAAGGCACGACCCGTCCGCTGTCTTCGTCTCATACGGAGAGCCGGCGCTGCCGGCTCGAAGGGCGCGGCTGCTCCTCGCAGATCCTGTCGACCACGGCGGCGACGGGTGGCATCTCGCGCTCGCCGCGCAGGAAGCGCAGCCTGATTCGCGTTCCGGGCCGGAGTTCGTCAGGCTGGATCGCGTAAGGGTCCAGGAGCGTGTCGCCCGCCTGGAGGCCGGCGCGATCGGCCGGCCCGCCGGCAGCAACCTCGATGATCTCGCCGTTCGCCCAGAAACGGATACCGATCCCGGTATACAAGCGCCCGTCGCACTTCGACAGGGAAAACTTCCCGCTCGGGCCCTCGTGCGTCGTCGCGGACGCGTCCTCGGCGGCGGCATTGGCCCGGAGGTGCAGCCGCTCGCCGTCGTGAAGCAGGCGCACGTCGATTCCGCCCGCCGCGGCACGGTGCTTCGGGGACGGTGCCGGCCACAGCAGCACCAGCAACACGACCAGGTGGCCGGCCATGCTCACGCCCAAGGCAAGGTGTCGATGATCAAACACGGTGGTCGCAGCATCGGCGAGCGGCACCACCACGTCATGACAGACGCCACGTGTCGTCATGTCTTCTGCCGTGCGCGCTGACTTCCACGCGGCAGCGCACGCCCTGCAACGCGAGCCCGGGTCTCAGGCGGGCTCGGCCGCTCCAGCAATGACCTCGAATGCCGGCGCCTGCTCGAAATCGCCGGGCGTGACGCTCGCCGGATCCGCGCCCAGCGTCGAACCCGGGGATGCGCGGACCGGCGCAATCGGCAGTCCGACCGACGCGAAGGCGTGCGCCAGAAGGCTGCAGCAGATGAAGCGCGTGGCGCTGCTCGTCGCCGCGTTCGATGAAGAGCCCAGGCTCGCCCGCGCCGGGAGCCGCAGCAGCCTGCGTCCGAGCAGCCATGCATGCGCGTGGTCGTACTCGCTGCCGATGCGGCTCGTTACCCACTCGGCGAGCCGGCTTCGATTCGTGCTGTCCAGGCTCGTGGGCCTCAGGACGCGGATCTTCACCGCGTCGAGCTCCGAGAGGCGTATCGACCTGACACCCTCCGCGATGTCGGCCTCGACGATGCAGCGAGGGTCCCGCCCGTCGTCGAGCGGCCCGACGTACATCGACACGTGCGACCAGGAGGACCGGGTCAGGCACATGACCAACCTCGATGCACGCGTACTTCCCTCGGTGAGCAGAACGTCGCCGCGACGCAGCACGACCGCCAGCGACTCCACCACGGCGGCCGGCGCCGACCGGTCACGCCCGATCGGGGTCGTGAGGTACGCCAGGAAGGCGCCGAACAGCCGAGCACGGACCCGGTGCAGCATCAGCCTCGCCCATAGGGGCCGGGCGACGCGACAGCGAGCGAAGATCGTCATGATGCGAGATGGTGGCCCGTCCCCATCTCCGTTCTGCGTCGTCGGCGCAGCTGCCACGTGGCAGCTGCAGCCGGCGCAGGCGATGCAAGCGCGTCACGGACCGTCTCGCGGCGCCGAGCCGAGCGAGCCGGTCGCGAACGCGAGCGTCGCGGCCGCCGCAAGCGCGCTGCTGTACGCGTCGCTGGTGGCGTCGGTCGCGGCGAGCAGCTGCGTCGCGGCGACGCTCACGGCGGTGACGGTGCCCACGCCATGGCGATAGGCATCGAGCGCGGCGTCGTACGTGGTGCGTGCTGCTGTCTCGAGCGCCTTCGATGCCTCGTGCGCGGCGATGCTCGTCTCCACTGCGTTTTGCGCCGCCACGATCTGGCGCACCGCCTCCTCGCGGATGCGCTCGGAGGTCGCCTGCGCCTTGTCGGCCTCGACGCGCGCCTGCCGCAGCCGCGAGTCGCGCAACCCGGCGTCGTAGAGCGGCACGACGAAGCCGAACAGGATCGTGTTGCTCCACTGGTTGCCCGAGACGTTGAACGTCGGCGGCAAACCCCCGGCCGAGGGGATGCCGGTCAGGCCGAGCCGCCCCGAGTTGTAGGCTCCGATGGCCGAGAGAAAGATCTTCGGCTTGAAGTCGGCCTCGGCCGCGCGGATGCCGGCCGCACTCGCCTTCTCGGCCGCATATGCACCCAGCACGTCGGGCCGGCGGGACAGCGCGTCCGCCACGATGCGATCCACCGAGCGCGCCGTGCTGGCCGAAAGCGGGCGCTGCGAGAGGTCGGCGACCTTGAGCTTCGTGAGCGGCGAGACCCCCATCGCCGCGACCAGCGACTGGTAGGCGTCCTGAGCGGCGCCCGTCGCCTGCACCTGCGCGAGGCGCGCCTGCGCGGTTGCCTGGCGAGCCTGCGCCACGTCGATCACCGTGCCCACCCCCCGCCGCTTCCGGTCGTCGGCGGCGGCCTCGACGTCCTGCGCGTTCTTCAGCGCCTGCTCGGCCGAGCGTACGTGCGCCTGTGCCGCGGCATGCACGTAGTACGCGATGCAGACCGCATGGATCACGCGCTGGTGCGCGCCGGTGAACGCGATGTTCGACGCCACCGACACCTCACGCGCCGCCTCGACGACTGCATCGCGTTGACCGAAGTCGAACACCAGCCACTCCAGGTTCAGCGCCGACAGCGTGCCGTTGGCCGAAAAGCTCTGGTCGACGTTCTCGCCCTGGACCGACTGCGGCCCCGTCACATGCCGGTGGCCGTTGATCACGGCAGCCGAGAGATGCGGCAGGTAGGAGCTCGCCGCGATGCCGGCGGCGAGCGCCGCATGGCGCGCCTGGTCCCACGCGATGCGGGTCTCGGGATGGCTCGATTGCGCGATGTCGATCAGTTCTGGCAGCGTGTACGCATGCTCCGCGTCGAGCGCGGGCGGCGCGGGCACGTTGGCGAGCGCGGGGTTTCCCGGCAGCGTCCAGTCGCCGCCCCTGTCGCCGCCGGCCGCGGTCGAACGACTGGGCACGATGGCGCCGCTCGCATCCGTCGCCGGATGCCACGGTCGATCGGCGCTCGAGGGCGCGTAGTCGATCGAACTGCTCACGCAGCCCGCCAGCACGAACGGCGCGATCGCCGCTCGCAGCGCGTCAGGCCACCGCATGCGCTCCTCCGTCGAGCCGGTGAACGGCGGCTGCGGTCGCTTCGAGCGCCGCGAGATGCGGTTCCATGATCGCGTCCAGCGGGCTCGTGTCGTGGCCGGCGGCTGGCGCCGATGCGACGGCGCTCGCATCGGCCAGGCGTTCGAGCCGCCCCGCGACCTCCGCCGCGGCGGCATCGCCCGAGCGCGCCGACAACAGCAGCGGACCTTCGAGCGCCTCGGCCTCCGCCACCATCGCACGGCGAAGCTCCAGCCAGCGCGCAGAAGGCCGCACCGAAGCCGGCTCGTAGCCCACGACCGCAAGATCGTCCTGCGCCGCACCGAGGGCCGCAATGGCCCGAGCCGCGAGCCGCACGCGCGCCGCGTCCCCGGACGCCTTCGCCATCTCGACGAGGCTGTGCACGGCGCCGCGGATGCCCGCCTCGATGCGCCGTGCCACGCTCACCGGCCATACGCGCGACGAGACGGCGTACATGACGAGAATCCCGAAGAGCATGCCGATCACCCGGTCGCGCGCGACGACCAGATCGAACGCGGGCCCGGCGTCCTGCACGACGCACAGGAAGTACGCGAACGCGATCTGGAAGCCGGCATAGGCGATGCGCGGGCTGCCGGCCGCGATCCAGGTCGCGACGAGCGCACCCGCGAGCACGATGAGGAACAAGGCCGTGACCGACGTGAACGACGGCACCACGTACACCATCGTCGCCGTGCCGAGTCCCGCGCCGACGAGGCAACCCGCGATGCGCAGCCAGAGCTTCTCGAGGCTGTCGGCGAGCGCCGGCAACGCGACGATGAAGCAGGTGATGA
>Ga0335069_10015631_pt1 | contig 10611 bp, 14 predicted proteins | sample Lox_Sample_11_FD_206714 | JGI IMG/M metagenome (GOLD analysis project Ga0335069, IMG submission 206714) | Soil microbial communities from Loxahatchee National Wildlife Refuge, Florida, United States - Lox_Sample_1.1 | ecosystem: Environmental > Terrestrial > Soil > Wetlands | place: USA...
CGTCTCCATCGCTATCATCGACGAGATTCGCGGCCCCGGAGACCGTTGAGACGCGCCGGCTTCACTCTCTGCCTCGCCCTCGTCTGCGCCCTCGGCGCCGGCGTGACCTCGGTGCGCGCCGACGACGCGCCTCCGGCAACGCCGGCCGTGATCGCCGACGGCGTCGAAGTCGGGACGGTGATCGTCGGCGGGATGACGCCTGACCAGGCGACGCAAGCCCTGCTGGAGGCGTACCTCAGCCCGATCGAGCTCACCGTCGCCGGCCGGCAGGTTTCCGTCTCGCCGCAGAGGTTCCAGCTCGAGGTGCCTGTGGACACGGCCGTTCAGAACGCGCTCGCAGCCCTCCCCAACACCGTCGTTCCGCTCCCCGTGACGCTCGACGCGACCGCGCTGTCCGCCTACGTCGACCAGCTTGCGGAGAAGATCCACCGCGCGCCGGTGCCCGGCCGGCTCGTGCTCCGGCATCAGCGGCCCGTCGCGACCAAGGGCCGCGCCGGTCTCGCGCTCGCGCGTCTGCCCACGCGCATGCTGCTCCGCGACGCGCTGCGCGACGCCGTGCGCGCGCCCATCGACGTGCCGATCAGGTCGCTGAAGGCGTCGGCCGCACCCGATGCCAGGGGCCCCGTCATCGTCATCCGCCGCTCCTCGAACAGGCTCCTGCTCTTCCACGACACGAGGCTCGTCCGCGCGTTCCCGGTCGCGACCGGACAGCCGGCCTACCCGACCCCGCTCGGCCGGTTCGAGATCGTCGTCATGTGGAAGAACCCGACGTGGTATCCGCCGACCCAGGACGCCTGGGCGAAGGGCCTGAAGCCCGTTCCGCCGGGGCCGGGCAACCCGCTCGGCACGCGCTGGATGGGCCTCAGCGCGCCGGGTGTCGGCATCCACGGCACCGACGACCCCGCCTCGATCGGCTACTCCCTCTCACACGGCTGCATCCGCATGCAGGTGCCCTCGGCCGAGTGGCTGTTCGACCACGTCACCGTCGGGACTCCGGTCTTCATCGTCCCGAGCTAGTCGTGAGGCTCGCGGCGCAGGCGCTCGCGGTGGCCGGGGTGGTGGCGCTCCTGACTGCTCTCGTCTGGCGGCTGACCCACCAGACGACGCCGCCCAAGGTCGGCGCCCTCGCACCGGCATTCTCCCTCGACCGGCTCGACGGCAAGGGGAAGCTGACGCTCTCGTCGCTGCGCGGCAAGACCGTCGTGCTGAACTTCTGGGCCTCGTGGTGCGACCCGTGCAAGCGGGAGGCGCCTGCGCTCGAGAAGCTGTGGCAGGACTACCGCGGCAAGGACGTCGTCGTGCTCGGCGTCGACAGCAACGATGCCGCCGGCGACGCCCGCCGGTTCGTGACCGCACACCGGATCACGTATCCGGTCGTGAGCGACCCGAACGGCCTCGTCGCCGCGAACCGCTACGGCATCGCGGGGCTGCCGGTCACGTACGTGATCGATCCTCGCGGCCATGTCGTCGGCGCGCGCGTGCTCGGCCCGATCAGCGACAAGGCCTTCGCGGACACCTTCCACCGCAACTTCGAGGCAGGGCTGCACGCGTGAGCCGTCCGCTGAAGCTCGCCGGCCAGCTGGTCGCCCTCGCCTGCGTCGCGGGGCTGCTCGGGCTGCTCGTGTGGCGACTCACCCACCAGGAGCACGCGCCGCGGATCGGAGCTCCCGCTCCGACCTTCACCCTGCGCCGCCTGGGCGGCGGTGGCACCGTGTCGCTCGCCTCCCTGCGCGGCAGGCCGGTCGTGCTCAACTTCTGGGCCTCGTGGTGCGTGCCCTGCAAGACCGAGGCGGCCGCACTCGAGCATGCGTGGACGCGCTACCGCGGGCGGGGCGTCGTCTTTCTCGGCGTCGACTTCCACGACGTGACCGGCGACGCCGAACGCTTCGTCGCCGCCCACGCGCTCACGTTTCCGATGGTCCAGGACGGCTCGGGGAACGTGACCGGCAGGTACGGGATCACGCAGGTGCCCGAGACGTATGTGCTCGACCGGACCGGGCACGTCGTGCTCCATCTCGCCGGGCCGATCACCGATCCGTCGTTCGTCGGCGAGCTCCAGCGCGGCGTGCGCGAGGCGCTGCGCTCGTGACCGTGCGCCTCCTCGCCGTCGCGGCGGCCGCGCTGGTGCTGGCCGGGCCGGCCGCCGCCTGCGCCCATCCCAGCACGTCGCTCGCATATCTCGAGGGCCAGATCATGTGCCCGACCTGCCACACGACGCTCGACCAGTCGGACGCCCCTGCCGCTCGCCGGATCGAGGCGTTCATCCAGCGCCGGGTCGCCCAGTGCGCGACCGCGGGCGAGATCAAGTCCGAGCTCGTCGCGAACTTCGGCGCCGGGATCCTCGCTGCGCCGCCGAGGAAGGGCTTCGACCTGCTCGCGTGGTGGCTCCCGATCGCCGCTGTGCTCGCCGGGGCCGTGCTCCTCGCGCTCGGCGTGTGGCGCTGGAGCCGCTCGCGTGACGGGCCCCCGGACGAGCCGACGGCGGTCAGCTCGCTCGACCCCGACGAGGAGCGCCGGATCGACGAGCTGCTCGCGAGGCTCGACTGATGGGTGCCCGGCTCGGCGTGTCGTTCGTCGCGGGCTTCGCGTCGGTGATCACCCCGTGCGTGCTGCCGCTCGTCCCCGGGTATCTGTCGGTTCTCTCGAGCGTCGACGCAGGCCGGCTGGGGGAGCGTGGGACCGCCCGTCGCGTCCTGTCGTCGAGCGTGCCGTTCATCCTCGGGTTCACGGTCGTGTTCGTCGTGCTCGGGGCCGGCGCGGCCGCGATCGGAGGAGTCCTCTCCGGTCCCGCGCAGACGGACGTCGCCGGTTTCGTCCTGGTCGTGCTGGGGCTCGCGTTCCTCGGCCTGCTGCCGCTGCCCGAGCGAGTGGTGGCTCCCGGTCTCCTCCAGGGCGCGCGCCGGCGCGGGTCGGGCGCGCTGCTCGGCGGCGCGTTCGCGGTCTGCGCGGCGCCCTGCATCGGGACCGTGCTGGCGGCCGTGCTCGTGCTCGCGAGCGACACGGGCACCGTGCTCAAGGGTGCGGCCCTCCTCGCTGCGTACGCGCTCGGCCTCGGATTCGCGTTCCTGCTCGCGGGCATCGCCTTCGCCCGCGCGATGGGCGCATTTCGCTGGCTGCGCGACAGGTACGCCCTGATCCAGGCCGCGAGCGGTCTGATCCTGGTCGTGCTCGGCCTGCTGCTCTTCTTCCACCGCGACTGGTGGCTCCACGTCGCTCTCAACCGGGCGCTCGAAGCCGTCGGCCTGACGCAACCCTGAGGCCGGCCCGCGACAAGTCCAAGTGACAGTCTGTTACTTGGCTCGGAGGCGCGGCGGGTCGAGTGCGAGGCTGCCGGCCGCGACCCGGCTCCGTGCCCTCTCCACCTGGGCCAGGACGCTCGCGACGTCGAGACCCCGGTGTGCGGGCGCGTATGGGCCGAGCCTCCGCGCCGCCTTGTCCAGCTGACGGGAGGTCGCGACCGGTTTCCCGCGTCCGGCCTGGTACCAGGCGACGGCGACGTGGACGAGGCCCTGGAAGAAGTCCCGCTCCCTCGGCGCGGCCGCGCGCCACGCCTGCTCGAGCTCCTCGTGCGCCTCGAAGAAGCGGCCGGCGGCGATGTGCTCCAGGCCGAGCTTGTACGGGTCGGGCATCGGCCTTTAACCTTTCCACCGTGACCACGATCCTGCTGTGTGGGGTCGACCTGTTCATGCGGGGAAAGCTCGAGGCGCTCCTGCCCGGGCACAAGCTGATCACGGTCGAGCACACCGAGGACCCTGACCTCGTGATCGCGGACATCTCGCGGATCGAGCCGGAGGAGGTCGCCGACACGTATGTCGACGTCCCGATCATCGGCTTCACGAACCACACCGACACCGCCGGGCTGCGTGCTGCGCATGCAGCCGGATTCGATCACGTGATCGCGAAATCCGCGCTGGTGGAGCGGGTCGGTGACCTCGTTCGGGATCTGGCGCCCTCGGTAGAGTAGGCGCCAGTGACCTACATCATCGCCGAGCCCTGCATCGACATCAAGGACAAGTCCTGCGTCGACGTCTGCCCGGTCGACTGCATCCACGAGGCCGACCGGATCCTCGTCATCGACGCCGAGGAGTGCATCGATTGCGGGGCCTGCGAGCCGGAGTGTCCCGTCGAGGCGATCTTCCCCGAGGACGCGCTCCCCGAGAAATGGAATGCGTTCGTGGAGATCAACTACGCGTACAACAAGGGCATGGACCTCGTCAACGAGCTCACCCAGGCCTACGCGGAGGAGCACAACGTCCAGAACGAGCCGATCGCGTAGCGGCGCCCAGGGCCGACGGGCCCGGGTACGCTCTCTCGTGTGAGGCCGAAGACCCTGGATCACGTCGCGTTCTGGCTCGCGGACCGGGACGGGCCTGCGGCGTTCGCGACCGAGCACCTCGGCATGCACGTGATCGACCGGACCGAGGCGTTCACGCTCGTCGGCGCGGATGCGAGGCGCGGCAAGCTGACGCTCTTCGCCGCGGCCGGCCCGCGCGAGCGGGGTGCCCTCGAGCACGTTGCCCTGCGTGTGTCCGACCTGGAAGCGGCGCTCGCGGCGCTCCCGGCCTGGCTGGAGGTCGATCGCCGCCGGGCGGGCGAGGCGTACTTCGAGCTCGGACAGGATCTCGACGTCGGGCTGGTCGAGCGCCAGACCGACGTCGAGTACGACCTCGATCACGTCGCGCTCCGTTCCGCCGACCCGCAGGCGACCGCCTCGGAGTACATGGCGCTCGGCTTCTCCGCCGCGGCGCCGGGGCCGTCGGGGTATCCGCGCGTGGAGGTGGGAGGCGCCTGGGTCGAGTTCCATCCCGGGCAGCCCGGGGTCCCCGACCGGCCGCTCCTGAACCACATCGCCGTGCTCGTCGACTCGGCCGACGAGCACATCACTGCCGCCCGCGAGCTCGGCGTGGAGATCGACGACGTCGTCGACGCGCCGAACACCCTCGCCGTCTTCCTGCGCGGGCCAGAGGACGTCCGGATCGAGTACGTCGAGCACAAGCCGACGTTCTCCCTCATCTGACCCGTGCGGGTCACCGTCGCCGGCGCCGGGATGGCCGGGCTCGTGGTCGCTGCGCGCCTGCGCGAGCTCGGGCACGAGCCGACCGTGCTCGAGAAGGGGACGCGGGCCGGAGGGTCGATGCTCCTCTCCAGCTGCGTGCCGTGGCGCCACCGCGAGTGGGAGGACTTCCGGGCGGAGTGCCCGGGCGGCGACGAGCGGCTCCAGCGGCTCGTCTGGGAACAGCTCGACGAGGGGCTCGCCTGGCTCGAGTCGCTCGGCGCGCGACCGGTCTGGAGCGACACCGAGAACCCGCTCACCACGGGTCGCCGCTACGACCCGCGCCAGCTGACCTCGCTGCTCGCGCCGGACGTGCACCTGGAGACGCCGCTCCCGAGCGAGGTCGAGCCTCCACTCGTGCTCGCGACCGGAGGTTTTCCGGTGCGGCTGGCTCGTACGCGCGGCCTGCTCCTGCGCGCCAACCCGTGGAGCGACGGCGGCGGCCTCGACCACGCCCGCGCCCGCGGCGCGGCCCCGACCCCGGGCATGGACGAGTTCTACGGCCGCGTCATGCCGGCCCCGCCCGCCCGCATCCGCGAGGAGGACTTCGTTCCACTGGCGCAGCTGTACGGGCGGGAGGCTCGGATCCTCACGGACGACGGGCAGGACATCACGCCGCCGTCGGTCTCCTGGCACGAGAGCGAGCTCGCGCAGGCGATCGGCTCCAGCGCGTGGTACGTCGTCCGGCGCACGAACGAGCGAATCGAGGCGGCGCGCGCCGCGGGCGCGACCGTCGTCGCGCACGACGACGGAACGCTCGCCGTCCACGTCGCCGCGGCCGTCACACATACGATCGGCGGCCTGCGGGTCGACGCGCAGGCCCGCGTGCTCGACCAGGCCGGTCATCCGCTCGACGGCGTCTGGGCCGCCGGGGTGGACGTCGGCGGCATCGCCACCGGAGGCTATGCGAGCGGCCTTGCGCAGGCGCTCGTGCTCGGCCTCACCGCGGCAGAGTCGATCGCCGGAGTCGCCTAGAGACCGAGGTAGGCGCACAGGCGCCTGTCGCCGGGGAGCGGCGACAGGCCGAGCTTCGTCACCTGCAGCGTCGTGCCGGCGAGCGCGACCACGCTTCCGACCGCCGGCGCCTCGCCCTCTCGCTCGACGAGCTCGTATCCAGAGGTCTTCCAGACGAAGAGAACGTGTGACGAATGCACCTGTCCGTTCTCGGTCACCCCGCCGATGCTACAAGGAGCGCTGCCCGGTCACGAGAGAGCCGAGCGACGATCACTCGCGTAGCGCGTAGCGCGGCAGCACGAGCGTCATCGTCGTCCCGCTCTCGGCGTGTTCCACCGAGAGCGCTGCGCCGAGCGTTCGCGCCCGCTCCTCGAGCACCTCGATCGAGCGGCGCCTGCGCTCGCTCGGGGCGTCGTCGCGGATGGTGACCTCCGTCCGGTCGGGAGCGGTTGCCGCGACCCTGACCGTGAAGGTCGTCGGCGGGCCTCGGCGGATCGCCCCGTCGAGTGCCTCGTGGACGATCTGGTAGAGGGCAGCCTGCGTCCGCTCGCCCAGCGCCTCTGCGGCCGCGACGTCCACGGTTGTCTGGATTCCGTGCTCGAGCCCTCGCGCCTGCGCGAGCGCGTGCACGGCGCTGCCGAAGCCGTGGTCGCGAAGAACGACCGGCTCGAGGCTGAACGAAAGCTCGCGCAGCTCGCCGATCGTGGCCCGTGTCCGTCCGAGCGCCTTGACCAGGACCTCCCTCGCCTGCGCCCCGTTGCCGCTGCGAACGAGGTCCAGGGCGGCGTCGAGCATGAGCGCCACGCCCGACAGCGACTGGACCGGCCCGTCGTGGAGGAAGAGCGCGATCCGCCTGCGCTCGTCCTGCTCGGCCGCGAGCACCTGCTCGCTCAGCTCGCGGCGCGGCTCCTCAGTCAATGATCGACTCGCGGAGCGCGATCGCGACCGCGTGCGTGCGCGTGTCGGCCTCGAGCTTCGCGAGGATGTGGCGCACGTGGCTCTTGACCGTCTCCTGGCTGATGAAGAGCTTGGCGGCGACGTCTGCGTTCGACATGCCGTCGGCGAGCAGCTGCAGGATCTCCCGCTCGCGGGTCGTGAGCATGTCGTCCTTGTCCCGCCCGGTGAGGAAGGCGGGCATCAGCGCCGGGTCGACGTACCCCTCCCCCGAGGCGACCTTCTCGATCGCTCGCAGGAGCGTCTCGTGCGGCGCCTCCTTGAGCACGTAGCCCTTCGCGCCCGACTCGAGGCCGCGGCTGAGCAGGCTGCGCTCGCTGTAGGCGGTGAAGATCAGGACGGCGCTGTCGGGCACCTTGTCGGTCAGCTGCTTCGTCGCCTCGAGACCGTCCATGCCGGGCATCCGCACGTCCATGATCACGACGTTCGGGCGCCGGCGCTCCGCGAGCGCGACCGCGCTCTCGCCGTCGCCTGCCTCGCCGATCACCCGGACGTGCGGAGCGCGGCTGAGCGAGAGCCGCAGCCCTTCGCGGACGACCTCGTGGTCGTCGACGATCAGACAGGTGATCTCCGAGGAAGCCACCGAGTCGGTGGATGATACGCACGTCGGCCGGAGGTCACACCGCGAGTTGCAGCTGCTCGGCGCCCGGGGGCGGGACCAGGCGGATCCTCCGCCGGTCGCGGATCCCGTGGTTGTGAGCGAGCTCTCGCACGCGCTGCACGACGGGCGTCGTCTCGGCTTCGGGCAGGTACGCGCCGCGGGCGTAGAGCCGCTCGTAGACGGGGAGCAGCTCGGGCCAGTCGCGACCGAGAGCGGCGAGGAAGTGCTCGCGCGTGCCCGGTCGAAGGTGGAGCAGGTTGGCCCAGATGTGCGTCGCGCCGGCGGCACGCGCCGCGCGAACGACGTCGGCCAGGAGCTCCGGACGCTCGCTGAGGCCCGGCAGGATCGGCGCCATGCCGACGCTCGCCTCGATCCCGGCCTCCACGAGTGCCGAGAGCGCGCGCAGCCGCTGGTGAGGCGGGGCCGTCCCGGGCTCGGTGCTGCGCCAGATCCGGGCGTCGAGCGTCGGCACCGAGAACGTGACCGACACGTGCGCGCGTGCGGCAGCCACCGCGAGCAGGTCGACGTCGCGGACGACGAGCGGGCCGCGGGTGATGATCGAGAACGGGTTCGACGCGTCGGCGAGCGCCTCGATGCAGGCGCGCGTGAGCCGGTAGCGTCCCTCCGCTGGCTGGTAGGGGTCGGTCGCGGCGCCGATCGCGACCGGAGCGCGTTCCCACGAGGGCCGGGCGAGCTCGCTGCGGAGGACGTCGGCGACGTTCGTTTTCACGCGAATGCTCGCTCCGTACCGATCGTCCCAGGGCCGCTCGGCGCGGGCCTCGAACGCGCGAACGTAGCAGAACGTGCAACGGTGCACGCATCCCATGTACGGATTGAGCGACCAGTCGAACGGCATCCCGCGCACGCGGTTGAGCGCCGAGCGGCACGGCTCTTCGCGATACTCGGTTCGCATCCCCGCCGTGAACGATACCGAACACGTGTTCGCTCCGCAGGAGCTCGAGCCGGGCATCCTGCGCGTGACGCTGCCGCTCCCGACCGGACCGCGGCACGTGCACTGCTACCTCCTCAGGGGCGAGGACGGCTGGACGCTCGTCGACACCGGCCTCGGGCTGCCGGAGACGCCGTGGGCCGAGATCGCCGCCACGCTCGACGGGCCGATCAGCCGGATCTTCGTCACCCACATGCACCCCGATCACGTCGGCGGGGCCGAGGCGGCGGCGACTGCCACAGGCGCGCGGGTCCTGCAGGGCCGCCTCGACTACGAGCAGTGCGAGCGCGTCTGGGGCTCACCGGACTGGCCCCGCCGCATCGCGGACTGGTTCCTCCGCCACGGCGTTCCGCCGGAGACGGCAGAGGAGCTGCTCGAGTCGGGGCACGTGTTCGCCGACTTCGTCCGCTTCGCCTGGAATCCGCAGCCGGTCGAGCCCGGCGACGACGTCGGTGAGTGGCAGGTGCTCGCAACGCCCGGGCATGCGGACGGCCATCTCGCCCTGCTCCGCGCCGACGGCGTCCTGATCGCCGGCGACCACATCCTCTCGCCCATCACACCCGCGATCGGGCTCTATCCGGAGAGCCGGCCGGATCCGCTGGGCGACTACGTCGCGTCGCTCGGCCTCGTCGAGCAGCTGGCGCCTCGTGTCGCCTACCCGGGGCACGGCGACCCCGTGCGCGCCCCGGCGGAGCGGGCGCGCGAGATCGTCGCCCACCACGAGCGTCGTCTCGACGACGTCGCCGGCTCGCTCGACGATCGGCCACGGAGCGGCTTCGAGCTCTCGCACGCCCTCTTCGGCCGCGACCTCCCGCCGATCCAGCGCCGCTTCGCCGTCGCCGAGACGCTCTCGCACCTCGAGCGGCTGGTCGTCGTCGATCGCGCCGTCCGGCACGAGGACGACCGAGGTGTCACCTATACTGCCCCCTGACCGGTGGACGAGCTCCCTAGTACCGGCGCCCTCGAGGTGAGGGCGTGACATTCTCTCTCGAGCTGATCGGCGTTGGGCTCCTGATCCTGCTCAACGCGTTCTTCGTGGCGGCCGAGTACGGCCTCGTCACGGCTCGCCGAACGCGGATCACCGAGCTTCAGCACGAGGGGAACAGCCGCGCTCGCGACGTGCTGCGGATCACGGCCGACCCGGGTCGCTTCATCGCGGCCATGCAGCTCGGCGTCACGCTGACCTCCCTGGGGATCGGCGCGCTCGGGGAGCAGGCGCTCGCGACGAAGTTCGATCAGTGGATGGCGGCGGCGCTCGCGATCGTCCTCGCCTACGCGATCCTCACCTTCTTCCACGTCGTGCTCGGCGAGCTCGTACCGAAGGCGGCGGCGCTCGGCCATCCGGAGCGCACTGCGCTGTGGGTGTCCGCGCCGGTGCGGGCGTTCTTCGCGGTCTTCCGACCCGTCATCTGGCTCCTGCGCCGGTCGACCGACCTGATCCTCGACTCCCTCGGGCTCGAGGCACCAGGAGCCGAGCGCGGCGTTCACTCGGAGGCGGAGCTGCGCATGCTCGTCTCCCGCTCGACCCAGGAAGGCGAGATCGAGGAAGGCGAGCGGGAGATGATCGACAAGGTGTTCGTCTTCGGCGACAAGGACGTCGCCGACGTGATGGTCGCCCGCCCCGATGTCGTCGCGCTCTCGATCGACCTCCCTCCCGAGGAGGCGCTCGCGGTGATCCTCGACTCGCCCTACACGCGCTATCCGGTCTACCGCGACTCGCTCGACGACATCGTCGGCGTCCTGCACGTGCGCGACCTCTTCACCGCGATTCACGACCGCGGCCTCGCGGGCGCGGCCCTCGACGGGCTGTTGCGCCAGGCGTACGTGGTTCCGGAGACGAAGGATCTCGCCTCCCTGCTGCAGGAGTTCCGGCGCACCAGCAACCACTTCGCCGTCGTCGTCGACGAGTACGGCGCGATGGTCGGTGTGGCGACGCTCGAGGACCTGCTCGAGGAGATCGTCGGCGAGATCGAGGACGAGTTCGACGTGCCGGAGGAGCAGATCGAGCAGGTCGACGACGGCACGTACCGCGTGGACGGGATGTTCCCGATCGACGAGTTCAACTCCCGCTTCGGCACCGACCTGCCGGACGAGGACTTC
>Ga0335069_10015632_pt1 | contig 10610 bp, 7 predicted proteins | sample Lox_Sample_11_FD_206714 | JGI IMG/M metagenome (GOLD analysis project Ga0335069, IMG submission 206714) | Soil microbial communities from Loxahatchee National Wildlife Refuge, Florida, United States - Lox_Sample_1.1 | ecosystem: Environmental > Terrestrial > Soil > Wetlands | place: USA: Florida...
CTGTCACGGTGAAAACGCGGCTCGGCTGGGATGCCTCCTCCATACGGATCACCGAGGTGGCCCGGATGGTGGAGCAGACAGGCGCCGCGGCGCTCACGATCCACTGCCGCACGCGGGCCCAGGGGCACAAGGGGGAACCGGAATACCGCTGGATCGAGCCGGTCAAGTCGGCCGTCGGCATCCCGATCATCGTCAACGGCGGCATCGATTCAGCGGAGAAGGCCCGGACGGTTTTTGCAGAGACCGGTTGTGACGGAGTCATGATCGCGCAGGCGGCAATAACGAATCCCTGGATCTTCGGAGAAGTGCACCATCTGCTGCGCACCGGCAGGCTGAAACCGGAGCCCGATTTTGCGGAGCGGGTGCGGGTGATGCGCAGGCATCTCACCCTCTCGGTCGAGTACAAGGGTGAACAGCGGGCAGTGCTCGAGTTCCGCAAGCACTACAGCGGGTATCTCCGGAACTATCACAATATCGGCCAGCTCCGGAGCAGGCTGATGCAATTCACCGAGCTCGCCCCCATACTCGAGATCATAGACAATCTGGAAGAACCCGCGCCGGTCTCCCCGGCCGCGGACAGAATGCAGACCGCCGGCGTACCGATCGCCTGAATCGCCGCCTGCGCGAGGTATATCCCTATGCCGATATCCAACGCCGACATAGCAGAGGTACTCGAGGAAATCGGGACGCTTCTGGAGCTGAAGGGTGAAAACGTCTTCAAATCCCGCGCGTTTCACGCCGCCGCCCGGACGCTCGGAAGCTCCACGGCGGATCTCCGCCGGCACGCCGACGAAAACAGTCTCACCAGCATACAGGGAATCGGCAAGGGAATCGCCGACATCATCACCGATCTCGTGCGGAACGGCACATCGTCCGTGCACAGGGAGCTCCGGAAGTCCGTTCCCCCCGGCGTGCTCGACATGCTGAAAGTTCCCGGGCTCGGACCAAAGCGTGTCAGACAGCTCTACGAATCGGTCGGGATCAAAAGCACGGCAGAACTCCGGGACGCGGCGGAACAGCACCGGCTCGCAGGGATTCCCGGATTCGGCGAAAAAACCGAACAGAACATCCTGAGTTCCCTCGACCGGCTTGAAAAATACGCAGACAGGTTTCTGATCTCCTCCGCCGCGCCGGTGGCCGGGGCCCTTCTCTCGCTCCTGAAGGAAATCCCCGGCGTCCGGAGGGCAGAAATCGCAGGCAGTCTCCGCCGGCGGAAGGAAATCATCGGCGACATCGACATCCTGATCTCCTGCGCGCCCTCCGCCGCCTCCGCCGTCATGAAGCGGTTCACGGAGGCTCCGGGGGTGGACCGCATTGTGGCGCACGGAAAAACCAAATCCTCCGTCCTCCTTGCCGGCGGGATCCCGTGCGACCTGCGGATCGTCCGGGATTCGGAATTTCCCTTCGCCCTCGCCTACTTCACCGGAAGCAAGGAGCATAATGTCGCCGTGCGAAGCCGCGCAAAGGATTTTGGCTGGAGCCTGAACGAATACGCGTTCACACCCGCCGGCAAGGGGAAGCGGAAGGCGCCCCCGCGCTGTCGCGAAGAGGGCGATATCTATCGGGCGCTCGGCCTGAGCGAGATCCCCCCCGAACTGCGTGAACAGACGGGCGAACTCGAGGCGGCGGAACGAGGCAGTCTCCCCCGGCTTATACAGGAGGCCGACCTTCGCGGGACATTTCACTGCCACACCACCGCGAGCGACGGCAGGGACACGCTTGAAGCGATGGCCGATGCTGCCCGCCAGCTCGGCTGGGACTATCTCGGCATAGCGGACCACAGCAAAGTCGCGGCCTATGCAAACGGTCTGACCCCTGACCGGGTGAAACTTCAGCACCGGGAAATCGATATACTCAATGCCCGCTCCCGGGGATTCCGGATCTTCAAGGGAACGGAAGCCGATATCCTTTCCGACGGCACGCTCGACTGGAGCGAATCGATGCTGGAACGGTTCGAGTACGTCGTGGCCTCGATCCATTCAAAATTCACGATGTCGGAACAGGAAGCGACCCGCAGGATCATCCGGGCAATCAAAAACAGGCATGTGACGATGCTCGGTCACCCCACGGGACGTCTTCTGCTCCAGCGCGACGGCTACCCCGTGAACATGAAGGAGATCATCGACGCGGCGGCCGACTTCGGCACGATGATCGAAATCAACGCCGACCCGCACCGCCTCGATCTCGACTGGCGCTGGTGCAGATACGCCGCCGAAAAGGGGGTCCTGCTCAGCATCAATCCCGACGCGCACAGCACCGCGGGGCTGAAAAATGTCTCGTACGGCATCGGCGTCGCCCGCAAAGGCTGGCTGGAAGCAGGACACGTTTTCAATACGCACAGCCTGAAGGCTGTCTGCGCACAGTTATCCATCAACAGCTGACGGACCTGACAATGCGAAACATCACCTGGGGAATCGCCCTCCTCATCCTGGGCCTCCTCCTGCTTCTCGACAATCTCGGTATCGCCGACTTCGGCGATATGGTGGGGAAATTCTGGCCGCTGATCATCATCGCCGTCGGCATCATGATCCTCACCCGCCGCGGGCGGCATGGCGGCACACCGTCATCCCCCGCCGGGCCCCTCCCCTCCATCAACGGCGACATCGTGGACGAATCGTTCGTCTTCGAAAACCTCTACCGGAAGATCACCTCCTCCTCCTTCAAGGGGGGATCGATATCGACCATCTTCGGCAATGCCTTCATCGATCTCTCCGGAACAACACCCGCCGAGGGGGAGTACATTCTGCGGCATCACTCCGTCTTCGGCGACAGCACCATTCTCCTCGCCCCGCAGGCTCCGGTGGCGGTTCAGGCCAGCACGATCGCCGGTCATTTCCGGATCCTCGGCCAGCAGCGCGGGGGATTCGGATCCGATATGCGGGTCGTTTCCCCGACGTACGCCGGCTCGGCGAACCGGCTGACCCTCGTCATCACCAAGGTATTCGGCAACGTCATCGTGGAACAGGCAAGCTGAGGATATGAAACGCACGAAGGAAACCGACGTACAGCGGCGGCGGAGGACCGGCAAGATCATCTCCCGCCTCAGGAAGGTCCATCCGGAAGCGGCCACCGCGCTCGACTTCCGGACACCGCTCGAACTGCTGATTGCCACGATCCTCTCCGCCCAATGCACGGACGAGCGCGTCAACATTGTGACGAAAAAACTCTTTGCGGAATACCGGTCCGCGGAAGAATATGCCGGGACGGACAGCCGGAAACTGGAGGGGATCATCCGTTCCACGGGGTTCTACCGCGCGAAGGCCCGGAACATCATCGGCTGCTGCCGTGGTCTGGTGGAACGGTTCGAAGGGAATGTCCCCGACCGCATGGAAGATCTGGTCGCACTCCCGGGAGTCGGACGAAAAACGGCGAACGTGGTCCTCGGAAATGCGTTCGGAAAAGCCGAAGGGATTGTCGTCGATACACATGTGCGGCGGATCGCCAACCGGCTCGGGCTCACCGGGCACGACGATCCGGAAAAAATCGAAACCGATCTTATGGAACTAGTGCCGCGGAAGGATTGGATTGAATTTCCGCACCTCCTGATCTGGCACGGCAGGAAGATCTGCAAAGCCCGCTCGCCGCTGTGCGCGACATGCCCGGTGGCGGCCGACTGCCCCTCGGCCGGATCGGCAGGCTGAGCGTCAGTATTCTCCCCAGGAACGCCGCAGGGTATCGGCGATCTCCCCCAGCGTGGCATATTTCTTCACCGCAGAGAGAATGGGCGGGAGCAGGTTGCCGCTTCCGCCGGCCGCTTTTGCGATATCGGCGAGCGATGCGGCCACGGCGGCGGAATCGCGCCGGGAGCGCAGTGCCGCCAGCCTGCCTGTCTGTTCCGTTCTCACCGACTCCCCCACGCTCATGAGCGGCGGCGGCTCCTCCGCCGGTGCCGTGAACTCGTTGACCCCGACGATGATTTTCTCCTTCCGCTCGATCTCCTGCTGATACCGGTACGCGCTTTCGGCGATCTCCGTCTGATAGAACTGTTTTTCGATCGCCTTGACGGCTCCGCCGAGCCGGTCGATCTTCCCGAGATAGTCGAGCGCCCGGGTTTCGAGCTGATCGGTGAGCGATTCGACGTAGAACGATCCGCCGAGGGGATCGACCGTATCGGCCGCGCCCGATTCGTGCCCGATCACCTGCTGTGTCCGGAGCGCCAGGAGCGCCGACTGTTCCGTCGGAAGCGCGAGCGCCTCATCCCGGCTGTTGGTATGGAGGGACTGACAGCCGCCGAGGACCGCGGCGAGCGCTTGCAGAGTGACCCGGACGACGTTCGTATCGATCTGCTGTGCCGCGAGCGTCGAACCGGCCGTTTGTGCATGAAAACGGAGCATCATGGAGGCCTCCCGTTTCGCATGGAAACGTTCCTTCATGATACGGGCCCACATGCGGCGCGCCGCCCGGAATTTCGCAACCTCCTCGAAGAGATTATTGTGGACGTTGAAGAAAAACGAGATCTGGGGCGCGAAGGAATCGACATCGAGGCCGGCGGCGACCGCGGCGTCGACATACGCGATGGCATTGCTGAGGGTAAAGGCGAGCTCCTGCACCGCCGTCGCACCCGCCTCCCGGATATGGTACCCGCTGATCGAGATCGTGTTCCATTTCGGGAGCCGCTCACTGCACCACCGGAAGGTGTCGGTGACGAGGCGCATCGACGGACCGGGGGGATAGATGTAGGTGCCGCGGGCGACGTACTCCTTAAGGATATCGTTCTGGATCGTTCCGGAGATGCCGGCCAGATCGGCGCCCTGCGCTTCGGCGACGGCCACATACATCGCCAGCAGGATCGCCGCCGTCGCGTTGATCGTCATCGAGGTCGTCACCTCCGTCAGGGAGATGCCGTCGAAAAGCCGTTCCATATCCTCCAGGGAATCGATGGCAACACCCACTTTTCCCACTTCTCCTTCCGCCATCGGATGATCCGAATCGTAGCCGATCTGTGTCGGCAGGTCGAACGCCACGGAGAGCCCGGTTGTGCCGCGGGAGAGAAGATATTTGTACCGCCGGTTGGATTCGACCGCCGATCCGAATCCGGCGTACTGGCGCATCGTCCAGAGTCGCCCCCGGTACATGGTCGGATAGACGCCGCGGGTGAAGGGGTATGCGCCGGGCCGGCCGATCTTTTCTTCCGCATCGCCGGAAAGATGATCGTACAGCGGTTCGATGTCGATCGCGGCGTCGGTCGTGAACCGTTTTTTCCGCTCAGGGGTCCTGCCGGAATGTGGTGTTTTCATACGGAATATTCGACACTTAAATTATGAATGACCCGGAATAATACGCAATGCGGAATAGACTTTCAAGCAGATATCACATATATCAAAAGGAGCTGAACGGCATCAGGGGGTATGATGCCGCTTCACCTTCTGGGTTGCATTCCATGCGGCCGGCAATCAGATGCCTCCTCATCCGTACATTTGGTCCGGAGCACCGGGGCCTCATTCTGTTCAGAAACGGCATTATCTTTGAATACGGGGATTTTGCGGCTGTCGTCTTGCGGAAGGATCGGGAAACAGCTATATTGGCAAGTTGTTTGAATGACATCAGAAAGGGACGTTCTTCCCCCCGGGAGTCATCCGATTGATCCATCGGAAACCGATTTTTCGGAGAGAGTCCGCACGCGCACCGAACAATTCGAGGACTGCCTGCATGAAATCTGCCGCCGTCATTTGCGTCACGATCGTCTGTCTCATCGTCCTTCTGGCGCCTTCATCTCTCCCGGCGCAGAAACTTCCCCGGCCGCTGGGAGTCGACTGCGGATGCTCCCTCACGGGCGGTTACGTTCTGCCCGATTCGGGCGTCAATATTTCCGTCAGCAACGACGCCGCATCCCCCCATCATAAATTTACCGTCTCGGTCGCCGGCACCGATCCGATAGAGCTGACGGTAACGCGCAGTTCCGATCATTCGACGGTATTCAGCCAGTCGGTGTCGGCAGGGACCTACTGGGGGTTCAGCCCGGACGACGACCGGTTCGTGACCAATACGACGCTCGGTTCCACAAACCCGGTCACCCTGTATGACCTGAGCGGATCCACCGCCGTGCAGATATGGTCCTCCTCCGTCGCGACGCTCTCCTCCCGAATCGTCTTCAGCGCGCATGGAAATTATCTCTTCTACACCGCGATCACGGAAGCGTTCTACGCGATCATCGATATCGTCGATGCCCACACGGGCGCATCGGCATACCAGGCCTCCTACACCTTTGCCAACATACCGGACACTTCGGACCAGTATGGAATGTCGACCCACGGGTTCAGTCCCGATTCGTCCGACAGGACCTTTGTCTGGGCCTATGCGTATGATCAGAACTCGACCACCTGGACGATGGTCAACCTCGAACGGCGGACGACCCTCCTGAGCGAACTTCATCCGGAGATCGCGGGATACTGGGAGTTCAGCCCGTGCGGTGACGTAATCGCCATCGTCGATCAGACCGGGATCAACACCATCGATGTCCGGCTTCTGAAGACGCTGAACGGCTCGTCCGCCTCGGGAGGGAGCAGATCCTACCCTGTGGCCGCGACGACCTTCAGATCCACTTCCGCCTCACAGATCGTCACGAACGATGGAACAGACTACATCCTCGGAAGCAATACCGCGGATGGTGCATGCCTTATCGCCCCCGACACACTCATTCTCCAGCGGCATACCGTGAGGGGAGGGACCATTGACAGCGCCGCCCTGACCCTGACGGCGCCTGCCGCCGGCGGCGGGCTGACTGTCACGCTTGCGAGCAGTGCGCCTTCGGCCGCATCAGTGCCGGCGAGCATTCTCGTTCCGGAGGGAGCGTATCAGGCGACGTTTCCTGTGACGACACTCAGTGTCGCCGAGACGACTGTTGCGGTCATTTCAGCCTCGGCCGCGGGCATCACAAAGCGGGATACCCTCACGATCACCCCGCATGGAGTTCAATCGGTCATGGTGAATCCCGTCGGACTGTTCGGCGGCGACAGCGCGCAGTGCACCGTCACGCTGACCGATCCCGCGGGAGCCGGCGGGGAGAAGGTAACGCTCACCAACAGCAACAGCGCCATTTCGACGATACCGACGAACGTCACCGTACCGCAGAATTCGACGCAATACTCGTTCACCGTCAACACCAGCCCGGTGGCGAAGCTCGACTCGACGATCATCACCGCGACGGCCGGGAGTACTTCCGCGTCCGCGACGCTCCTCATTGCCCCCTTCGCAACGGTGGCATTCCAGCCCGACACCGTCGTCGGCGGCAATCCGTCGAGCTTTACGGCGACGCTGGTCATACCGGCAAAGTTCACTTACCAGCCGATCTATTTTTCAACGAGCGATTCCGCCACGGCATGGGCGAGTTCGCCGCTGGCTGTCCCCGGAGGCTACCTTCAGTATGGAACACCGGTTCTGACACACGGCGTTGCCGCCGATACGAGCGTCACCTTCACCGTTCACAATTCCCCTACGCCGGTCTCCGCGAAGCTCCTGCTGACGCCTGCGAACCTCGAGAGCGTGACGGCGCTTCCCGACGACGGGTGTCTGGTGGGAAAACACGGATCGCAGGAAAACAATTTCATAACCGGCTACCCGATACTCTTCGACGTGGAGCTGGACGGCGAATCGCCCCCGGGCGGCGCGTCGATCGCCGTCGCGACCGATCAGCCTTCGATTCTTCCCCCCGGCGCGCCGGTTGTTCTTTCCCCTCAAACCCGGGGCATGAAGTGGGCACTGACATCGAACGACGTTCTCGCCTCGCCCCAGCGCGTGATCGTGTCGCTGACATACAGGAGCAGAACGGTGAAAGACACCGTGATGATCTATCCTCATCTTCATTACAAGCTGGTCGAATTCGGTGATTCCCTCGGGTACACGACCCTCGGCATCGCGTCCGACGGGACGGTGCTCGCGACCGGCCCGGCGGGATATTACTTCTGGAAGAACGGGCAGACGACCCCGCTCAGTTCGTTTCCCGGGTTCCATCTCGACCTCACCTCTGCAGTCAACCCGATGAACGATTCGGGCCATCTGGCCGGTACATCGAACGGCCATGCCGCCTACTGGAAACCCGACACCACGATAATACTTCCGGAACCGGCGGGGTACAATTCGAGCTATGGCATAGCGATGAATATCCACGACGATGTGGTCGGGGTAGCAGACTCTGCGGGAGATTTGGGGCTCGGCACGGGATGTCTCTGGCAGAACGGTGTCGCCTCCACCCTCGACGGCTATGGCCCGTACACCAACCCGGTGCCGCAGTCAATCAACAGTTCCCGGCAGATCGCCGGGTACGTATGGCGCTACCATTATCTCTATACCACGCTCTACGCCGCGGTCCTCTGGGAAAATAATCATATCACCTGGTCACTCCCGGATACGGTCGATTACCCGTCGGCGAACGTCATCAACGACTCGGGATTTCTCGCCGGATCCTTCAACTCATCGCCGGATGCGCCGGAAAGCGACTGGTTCACGCGGAGTGGAGGAGACACCCTCGTCTACCAGACTCTTCCCCCCTACTTCGGGACGTATCCCCGGGGGATGAACAGCCGGGGCGATATTGTCGGCGAGATGTGGTACGGCGACGCGGGGACGTCCCCGTTCGGATTCGTCTTTATCGACGGACTGTACTACGATCTGAACTGTCTCACCGACAGCATTCCCCCTGCCCAGTATCTCGCCAGCGCAGGCTGGATCAACAACGCCGGCACCATCGCGGGAACAGTGCGGTACGGCCGCTATAATTCCACCCAGGCGTGCGTGCTCATTCCCACCGGTGCGACCCTTGGCGTCATCACATCGCCGAAAGGCCGGATGCCGTCATCCTATGCTCTCCGGCAGAACTATCCCAACCCGTTCAACCCGTCGACGATCATCTCTTACAGCCTGCCGAAGGAATCGCGGGTCACGCTGACGGTCTACGACCTGCTGGGGCGCACCGTTGCAATCCTGGCCGACGGCATGCAGACCCCCGGCGAGAAATCGGTGCGGTTCGATGCGTCCCGATTATCGAGCGGCGTCTATTTTTACCGGCTCCGGGCAGGTGCGTACGAATCTGTCAAAAAAATGCTTCTGGCGAAATAAACCTTTCCGCCAATACCGGGCACGCGCGGGAAGGAGCGATCTTCATCGCTCCGGTAGATCCATCACCGGGCGGTCCGCACTCCTCTTCTCACCGGGGAAAGGGGACATCACTCGTTTCTCCACTCGACGTGCTCCCACCTGCTCCCATCAGTCCGAAACACGACAGCCCCCAGCTGATCGGTCCGGTAATACCGGTATCCGGCAACTTCATACCTCCGGAGGACATCGGGAGACGGATGATGGAACTTATTCCTCGTCCCGACCGAGATCACCACATCTCCGGGATCCACGGATGTCAGGAATTCGGGACTCGAGCTTGTATTGCTCCCGTGATGGCCAGCCTTTAATACATCGCATTTAAGCCAATCACCATAACGATTTACAAGATTCAGTTCAACTCCATGTTCAATATCCCCCACAAGGAAAATGGAACTTGAACCATAGACCACCTTCAAAACAACCGAAGTATTATTCAGATTGATGTGCGTCCCCGGCTCAATGATCAGCGCTGAAGAATCGGGGTGGAGGACGTAGATTCTGACCTGCTCCGACATCCCGATCTGCATCCCCCTGAAAAGGTGCTCGTGCGGCAGTCCGAGCGAATCGATCAGCCTCAGATATTCCTTATGCAAATCTGTCTGCTCCGGGAGGGCTGAATCATACAATTTTTTGACACAAATGGTGCGCAGGAGAGACGGAACGCCTCCGATATGATCGCTGTGGGGATGCGTCAGCACGATCGCATCGAGGGTGCCGATGTTTTTCCACCGGAGGAGCGGCGCGATGAAGCGCGAGCCAGCATCGACGGACGGCGTGACGGGGCCCGTATCGACCAGCATCTTCTTTCCATCGGGTAATTCAAGCAGAATTGCGTCGCCCTGGCCGATATCGATACATGTCACCGTGAGATATCCCGCTGAAGGTCTGAAGATATGCCACCAGACGATCCCGGTCGCCAGGAGAAGAAGAACCTGCAGGATATATTTTCTGAAGAGGGGTTTCCGCAGATTGATAAGAAGGGCAAGAACGGCATAATAGCCGATTGAAGCGGTAATGGAGAACCGGCCGGCGATGTAGGCGAACGGCAGATCGCCGAAAAACGCCACCACATGTAAAAAGAGGGTCGTCAGGCCGCGTGTGGCGGCGGCATAAATAACGCCGGGTACGGGGGCCGCGAACCAGATAGCAAGCGTCAGCATCCCGACCGCAAGGATGACATTCGAGAGCGGAACGGCAACAAGATTCGCCAGAAATCCGATGACGGGTATTTTACCGAAATAGAACGCCGTGAACGGCAGGGTGCCGAGGCCGGCCGCGACAGAAACGGCAGCCGCCGCACAGAACCACTCCACTATCCGGTGTTTCCGGATCCCCGCCGGGAGAAGAGATCTGAGGCCGTAGACTTTCGGGTAGAGATAGACGAGAGAGAAAACGGCCGCGAAGGAGAGCTGGAACCCGGCCTGGAAGAACTGCCGCGCATCGATCAGCAGAATGACCGCGGCCGAGACCGCAAGGGCGTTATAGATGTCGCTCCGGCGTTCCATCATTCTCCCTCC
>Ga0335069_10015633_pt1 | contig 10610 bp, 16 predicted proteins | sample Lox_Sample_11_FD_206714 | JGI IMG/M metagenome (GOLD analysis project Ga0335069, IMG submission 206714) | Soil microbial communities from Loxahatchee National Wildlife Refuge, Florida, United States - Lox_Sample_1.1 | ecosystem: Environmental > Terrestrial > Soil > Wetlands | place: USA...
CAACAAAGGAGGAGGGACTCATGCCCAGAGCACAGATCAAGAACGAGAAGACCTACCGGAAACTCCGCGACAGGGGCGAAAGCAAGGAGAAGTCGGCCCGGATCGCCAACGCGGCGGCCGCCAGTTCCCCCAGCAAGGTGGGCCGCAAGGGCGGCAAGAGCGGCTCCTACGACGACTGGAGCAAGACGGACCTGCTCCGGCGAGCCAAGGAGATCGGCATCAAGGGCCGTTCGACGATGAGCAAGGCCGAATTGATCAAGGCCCTCAGACGGCACTGAGCCGCGACCATGGGCGGCTGTGCCGTCGTGCAGGCCGGCGACATCGCGGTGGAGACGCCGGCCCGGCGGCATGCGCGTGCGCCGCGCGGATTCAGCCACCTGCTGCGGACCCTGGGCCGGTGACCATTTCGCCCCTGGATGAGTGTTGGCCAGCCAGCCACGGGTAGAGGGGAAGTTCGCGCTACGACGCAAAGGAGTCATCTCATGGCCAAGCACGACATCGACCCCGTGCTCCGGCAGCTGGTCCGGGCGATCAACGAGTCAGGGCAGGCCGCCGTGCCCGTCACCATTTCGGTTCACGGCACGGCGCTGACCGGTACTCTCATCGCCCAGAGCAGGTATTTCAGCGAGCTGGTCGAGGGGAATCCCCTGATGAGCGCGCTGGAGCCAACGTCAGGCCTGCTGGGCAAGGAGTACGCCAAGGAGGCGGAAGCCGGGTCCGACCATCACCTGCACGTACTGGCGGCGGGTGCCCCCGGCGATAGCGAAGTCGCCGGAGGCCTGTGGCGCCTCCGCCTGGAGGCCGTCGATGGATGGGCCCTGCGCGCCCACGCCGACGTAGGCGTGGCAGAGGACAGAGGACCGTTCGCGCGCCTGCTCGGTACCCCGTGACCGCCTCCCAGCGCCCCGAGGCAGGACCAGTGCACGTAGTCGCTCATGTACTCGCGCAGCGCCCGGCCCCAGTGCCCCTGGGCGGCGACGTGCTCGGCCCAGGTGATCGGCAGCGGCGACACGGTCTGGATCGAGAATCCGCGCTTGTAGTCCTTGGCCCGGTCGGTCTCGTAGAACTCTTCGGTGCTCACTTCGGGGGGCGGTGCCTTGTACATCCGCACCTCGGCGTCGAAGCGGCCCGCGGTCTGCGGCGCGCCCTGCACCATGAGGTAGCGGCCGACCTGGTCGAAGTCATTGCACAGGCCGTCGGGGAAACGGCTGGAGGACGAGTTGAGCAGCAGCCTGGGCGTCTCGATGGAGTAGCCGGCCACGGCCACCATCGCGGCGCTCTGGAAGCGCTCCCGGCCGCCGCGGACGTAGTGCACCCCGGTCGCCCGACCGGTGCGTTCGTCGACGGCGACCCGGGTCACCATGGCGTCGGCGCGTACTTCCGCGCCGTGCGCCAGGGCATCGGGGACGTGCGTGATCAGCGGCGACGCCTTGGCGTTGACCTTGCAGCCCTGCAGGCAGAAGCCGCGGTAGATACAGTGCGGGCGGTTCCCGAACCGGCCGTTGGTGATGGCGACCGGGCCGACCTTCGCGGTGATCCCGAGCTTGTCCGCCCCGCGCAGGAAGATCTCCCCGTTCCCGCCGACCGGGTGCGGCCGGTGCGGGTAATCGTGCGGGTGGCCCCATGGCCAGCGGTCACCGGCGACCGGCAGTTCCTGCTCGATCATCTCGTAGTAGGGGCGGAGCTCGGGGTAGCGCAGCGGCCAGTCGGCGCCCACCCCGTCGAGGGTGCGGGTCATGAGGTCGCTGGGATGGAAGCGGGGGGTGTAGCCGGCGTAGTGGACCATCGAGCCGCCCACGCCGCGCCCGGAGTTATTCGAGCCCATCGGCACCGGGTCAGAGCCCGCGATCACCCGCGGGTCTGTCCAGTACAAGCCATGCGACCCGGCCTCGTCGCTCACCCAGTCGGTGTCCGGGTCCCAGAACGGCCCGGCGTCCAGGCCGGCCACCTTCCACCCGGCCCGGGCCACCCGCTGCATCAGCACCGAGCCGCCCGCAGCCCGTGCCAGTCACCGGACTCCGGGTCCTGAACCGCCTGGATCATGGCGGCCCGGTCGGCCTCCGGGGCGCCGGCGAACGTGGTGCCGCAGCGGCCCGCGGCGTCGGCGTCGAGATAGGACAGCGTGTCCCGCCAGGCTTGCCCGTCCTCGGGCATGTCCGCATACCGCCAGCCATCGGTCTCCCCCGCCGCCAGCCGGGCGTCGACCATCTCCAGTACCGGAACAGCCGGCTGGTCATCCTGCTCGTCCTGGCCGGCCAGCAGGTTGAGCAGCGCTCGCGCACAGGCCTCCTCCGGCCCGGTGAAGAACTTCGCCGCCGGGAGCGCCTCCACCCTGGCCATGACGGCATCGGCCGTCACCCGATCCCAGTGCCGGGCCTGGCCCAGCGCGTCGAAACCGGGGAACCGGCGGTCCACCCCGCGGGGTTCCCCTAGGTCGCCGCTCACTTCTCCCGCCGCAGGACGGCGGCCAGCAGGCCCATGCCACCCACCATGGTGACCAGCAGCGGAGCCAGCAACGGCGGGCCCATCTCCATGTTGTACCTGGCGTTCCTCCAGCCGCCCGGCTTCTGGGCGATACCGCGCCCGTGCAGGTACAGGCCCTGCAGCCCGTTCGCGACAATCGCCGCCGAGGCGACCGGCAGCGCCGTCTTGGCCATCCGGCGGCTGCAGAATCCGGCTACGCCGGCCACCGCGCCGACCGGGCCGAGGGCGACCGGCAGCCACATCATCTTGTTGCCGAAGCTGGCGCTGTCGTGCTCGAAGTAGATCTCCGCCGCTGTCACCAGCGCCCCCGGCTGCCGTGAGGGCCGACAGGCTGCGCTCAAACCGCCCGGTCTCCACGCTGCGCAGCATCCGGTCGATGCCGTGCACGGTCCGGCCCGCCGGGCCCCGGCGTCCACGCCGAGCTGTCATCTGCTCTCCTCCTCATCCCGCGGAAGCACGGGACTCCTGTCACGCGGCCTTTCACTCGTCCTCACCACGGACGGCCGGCTCGCCTCGCACTACCCCCGGCTGTCGCGCCTAACCGGTCCTCGGGGACCGGATATGTGAGTGGTTTACCGGCACGGGCCGTTGGTAGTGGGGGGCTACGGATACGCAGCCTGGGGTGGGTGGATGGCGTGACCTCAGGTCTGGGGCCTACGCGCAAGGGTCTCGGTAAGACTGGCGCTGCGGAGGCGATCGCATGGACATCGGCAGCACCGCGGAAGGCGTGGCGCCGGTTGTTGATCTGGCATTCGATTCTGCCACGCTGCATGTACTGCGAGCGGAAGTGCAGGCTCACGCTTGTCAGGCCGGGATGCCCGAGGACCGGGCCGGGGATTTGGTCCTGGCCGTTCACGAGCTGACAGCCAACGCCATCCGCCATGGCGCCGGAGGAGGACGGCTGCGGATGTGGAACCTGGGCGGAGCCTTGCGTTGCCAAGTGGACGACGGCGATCCGCCCGGCCAGGCCGTGATGAACGCGTTGCCCAACATGCCCGGCCACGGCCTGTGGGTCGTGCGACAGGTCGCTGACCAGGTGCAGATCCTGTCCGGCCAGCGCGGCACCCGCGCGACGATCACCTTCGATCTGCCCTGAGCTGGATATCAGCGCAACAAGACCGCGACCACCCGGGACTGCCCCGAGTGCACGATGAGCATCCCGATCGCCGCGCAGCGGTGTCCGGAATGCACGGCCGAGATAACCCCGGCCACCGAGCGGCCGCAGCCGGTCGGCCGGTAGCCGGGGTCGGGGTTCCTAGCGAGCGTTGGGTTGTCCTGCGGTCTTCACCTGCTTCGCGCTGGCCCGCGCGCCCTGATGGCCTGCCTGGGCGGCAGCCTGGCGTTCGGATCCGGCGTTCACCTCGGCTCCGATCAGGATGGCCAACCCGGCCAGGTACAGCCAGAACATGAGGATGACCACCCCGGCGAGCGCGCCGTACGTCTTGCCGTACGAGCCGAACTTGGCCACGTAAAACGAGAACCCGAGCGAGGCGAGCAGGAAGATCGCCGTGCCGATGACGCCGCCCGGGCTGACCCACTGCCATCGTGGCGTCTCCCGGTTCGGCCCGAAGAAGTGGTAAACCGAGAACAGCAGCGAGATCAGCACGATGGCCAGCAGCCAGCGGACGATCGGCCAGACGATGGCGAACGCCGTCCCGGCGATGCCGATGTGGCTCTCGATCGCCGAACCGATTGGCGCGCCGAACACGATCAGCGCCGAAGCCGCGCCGCCGAGTACCAGCGTGCCCAGCATCAGCGGGATCGCGTACAGCCGCTTGGCCGCGAACTTCCGGTCGACCGGGACCTCATAGGCGACATCGAGCCCGGTCTCGAGCGCCGCCATGCCACCCGACGCGCTCCACACGGCGATGACGAGGCCGATGATCAGCGCGGTGAGCGCACTGGCCGACGAGCGCGTGGTGGCCTGCGTGACGGCCTGCTTGAACACGTCCGAGGCGCCCGGCGGCAGCGCCTTGTCCAGGCCGTTGACCAGGTGATGCACCGTGCTTGAGTTGATATGCAGCAGCCTGGCCAGGCCGAGCAGGGCAATCAGCGACGGGATCAGCGCCAGGAACCAGTGGTAGGCCAGGCTGCCCGCGCACATGCTGCAGCGGTCGCGGACGAACTTCTTGCCGGTGCGCTTGAGGGTGTTCTTCCAGCCGGTGCCGCCGAGCTCGAGCGGCGTCTGCGGCCCGCCGGATACCTCGTTCTGCGGAGGGATCGATTCCTCATGTTCCCGGGTCTCCCGGTTCTCGGCGGCGCGGGCCGACCGTGGGTTCATCGCGGTCATGTGCTCCGCCGCCTCCGGACCAGGGCGGAGCCCATGAGCAGGATGCCCGCCGCGGTCAGCGCGAGCGGCCAGCCGCGCTGCGCCATCTCGCCCCGCTTCAGCTGGGCGGGCATCTCCGTAGCCCTGGCTCTCATCTCGGCAGCCTTGCTCTGGGCTTTAGCCCTCATCTCGGCGGCCTTGGCCCGGGCCTGGGCCTTGACGTCGGCCTTGGCGGCCAGCTGGTCCACGGTCTGACCGAGTTGCTTTCGGGTTCGTTCGATCTCCTGCTGCAGTTCCGGGACAGTAGCCGGATCCGGCGTGGTCATCGGTGTGCCCTTTCCCTGATTTCCTCTACGTCGGCCTTGACACCGGCGACGGCCTGCTCAGGCACCGGAGGCGTGGCCTTCTGCACGCGCCGCCTGCCGATAAGCGCCGCCCCGCCCGCGGCGGCCAGCAAGGCCGCGCCGACGATGAGAGCGGCGAGCCAGGCCGCCACTACGCCGCTGATGGCGATGATCGCGCACGCTATCAGGCAGCCCACGCCGTAGACCGCCACCAGTCCGCTGGCCCCGAACATCCCCGCGCCCAGGGCCGCCTGCTTGCCCTTGCCCGCCATCTCCAGCTGGGCGAGTTTCAGCTCGTCGCGGACGAGCACGGACACCTGCTCGGACATTATCTTGACCAGTTCACCGGTAGAGTGTCCCTGGTCATGGCTGAGCTGGCTCGTGCTTGAACGTTCCATGAGTATTGCCCTTCGTTCCGCTTGAGGTGGCGCTCTACCCGCGTGGCGGCGGGTTTAACGCAAGCAGGCAAAACGCGACGCTCTTCGCCGGGACCATCACACCCCGTTCGGGGTAGCGGATCCCGCACCGAGCCTGCCCTGCGTCAAGAGGTTGCGGGGCCATATCTACACTGTGATGATTACGGCCGACAACGGGGGATAGTGCACATCTAAGCGCGTTGTGCGCTCGTCTCGGCCGTACAGGTCTTCCATCTGGGAGGCATCGAGGTGACAGCACAGGTGGACCCGGCCTCTGTTGAAGTCAGGCTCAGAGCTATCCAGTCGCTCACCGACGCGGCATTGTCGCGGCTTGATGATCGTGAGCTGCTTACTGAACTGCTCGACCGCACTAGAGAAATCTTGCAGGCCGACACGGCCGCGGTGCTGCTGCTGGACTTCTCATCCGGCCAGCTGATCGCGACCGCGGCGGCCGGGCTGGAGGAAGAGGTGCGGCAGGGCGTGCGCATCCCAGTCGGCCGGGGGTTCGCCGGGCGGATCGCCGCCGAGCACCGGCCGGTGATCCTGGACCATGTCGATCAGACCACCGTGCTCAACCCGATCTTGTGGGTCAAGGGGATCCAGTCCATGATGGGCGTGCCGATGGTGGCCGGCGGCAGGGTGATCGGCGTGCTCCACGTCGGCTCGCTGATGCCCCGTCGGTTCACCGAGCATGACGTCGAGCTGCTGCAGCTGGCCGCGGTCCGGGGCGCGGCGGCCGTGCAGTCCATGATGACCCGGGCTGACCGGATCGCGGCGGAGGCGCTGCAGCGCAGCCTGGTCCCGTCGGCACTGCCGGTCGCGGCCGGGACGGAGATGGCCGCCCGTTACGTTCCCGGCAGCGGTGTGGTGGGCGGCGACTGGTACGACGTGTTCACCCTGCCATCGGACGAGCTGTGCGTGGTGATGGGCGATGTGGCCGGCTCAGGCCTGCCCGCCGCGGTGATCATGGGACGGATGCGCAGCGCGCTGCGCGCCTACGCCCTGGAGACCCCGGATCCGGCCGAGGTCCTCAGCCGGCTCGACCGCAAGATGCAGCACTTCGAACCTGAGGCCCTGGCCACCGTGTTGTACGCGGTCATCGACCCGGCGCTGGACCAGATGCGTGTCAGCGTGGCCGGGCATTTCCCGCCGGTCATAGCGCGCCCGGGACGGCCAGCGAAACTGGCCCGCGTCGCAAGAGGCGTGATGATCGGCGTTGCGCCCGAGGCGCCACGGCAGGTGACCACCGTGCCGATCCCGCCGGGCGCTCTGCTGTGCTTCTACACCGACGGCCTGATCGAGCGCCCGGGCGAGCCGATCGACGACGGGCTGGAACGGCTGCGCCGGGTGGTGACGGCAGGGTCCCCGGAAGCTGCCTGTGCCGCGGTTATGCGGGCACTGGTCGGCAGCGAGTCGGCCCGGGACGACATCGCCCTGCTGATGATCCGGTGCCAGCCCGGCCAGGCTGATACCAGGACCCATCCCGTATCCCCGCTCGTGCCAGAAGGGGACGCCCCAGATGCCTGACCCCAGATTCCCCGTCGAAATGGCCGGGGGCGTGCCTGTCGTGTCGGCCCCCGAAGAGATCGACATCACCAACGCCGACGGACTTCGGGCCGCCCTGCTCGAATCGGCCGGACGTGGGCCCGGGATGTTCGTGGTGGACCTGACCCGGACCCAGTTCTGCGACACGGCCGGGCTTCATGCCCTGGTGAGCGCGCGTAAGCGGGCGCAGGCCGGAGGCGGCGAGGTGGTGCTGGTCATGCCTGGTGCAGCGGTCCAGCGCATCTTCGCGATCACGGGCCTTGACCACGTGTTCCCCACGTTCATGAGCCTGGAGGAGGCTCTCGAGAGCACGCAGCCCTGAGGCCCTTGGCGGATCAGGTCGGCCGCGATTCTCTCGGCTTGCACGGCCGTGAAGACGGCGGAACCGGCCAGCAGTTGGGTCTCCCTGGCATCGGCGCGCAGTACGTCGGCCATGGCCAGCAGCGTGGCCTGATGGGGACCGGCCGGCACGCCGTCCAGGACCACTTGCACCCAGCGTGGTGGGACCAGATCGCGGGCGACCGGGCCGAACACGATCACGTCCGGTCCCTGGCCTGCTCCACGCTCACCCGCACGATCTCACCGGTGCGGACCGCCTCCAGGGCCGGCCCCTCGCCGGCGGCGTACTGGTCCGAATCGACCGCCCATACCCGTTCGCTGCTGGCCGCCACCGTCTCGGCGGTGTCGCCGCGGAGCACGCTCACGCTCGCCATCTCTATGCCACCTTGCCCGGGCACGGTACGCACGATCTGATGCCCGGCGTGGTCAGCGGATGCGGACCGCCACCAGGCAGGCGTCGTCTTCGGTGTCGGAGGCGGCGCCGGCGAGTATCTGGTCGGCCTGGGCGGCGGCGGTAAGTTCCTGGCCGCCGGGCCCGGAGGCCGGGCCGAGCGTCGCGACGAACTCCCCGAGCACGTCCACGATCGACTTGCCGCGCCGCTCGATGAGCCCGTCCGTGAACAGCAACAGGGTGTCGCCGGGACGCAGCGACTCGATGGCCTCTTCGTACCCGGCGTCCGGGTCCATGCCGAGCAGGACCCCGCCCGGCAGCGGCAGCTCGCGGGCGGTCCCATCGCGGACCAGGACGGGGGGCAGGTGCCCGGCGCGGGCCCAGCGCAGGACACGCGTGTCGGGGTGGTAGAGCCCGCACACGACGGTGCCGACCACTCCCGCAGTGATGTCGCACACCACCCGGTTGAGCATGCGGAGCAGCTCGGCCGGCCCGGCCCCGGTGATGGCCAGGCCGCGGAGGGAGTTGCGAGCCGCCACCATACCGGTCACCGCGTCGATGCCATGCCCCGCGACGTCGCCGACGACCAGGAGCACCTCTTTGCTCGGCAGCAGTAGCGTGTCGTACCAGTCGCCGCCCACCAGGTGGCCCTCGCCGACCGGCCGGTAACGCACGGCCACATCGATCCCCGCGGCCGCCACCGGCTCCTCGCCCGGCGGCATGATGGCCTGCTGCAGCCGCAGCGCGAGCAGGTGCTCCTCCGCGACACGCTGCTCGCTGTCGGCGAGCTGGTCCCGCGTGGCGGCCAGCGCGACCTGCATGTGGTAGTGAGCCGAGACGTCCTGAAAGGCACCGCGCAACGCGATTACCGTGCCAGCCGCGTCCACCACCGGCTCGGCGAAGACCCGGATCTGCCTGATGCTCCGGTCGTCGGGGTGGACGACGCGGAAGGTCGCGGTCAGCGCCTCCCGGTGCTCGGGCAGGTTATGGCGGAAACGCTCCACCACCGGCTTGTCGGCCGCCATCACATAGCTGTGGAGTTCCGCCAGCGGTATCTCGGCACCCGGGTGCGGAGCCAGGCCGAAGAGCTCGAAGGCTGAATCAGTCCAGCGTACGGTGCCGGTGACCAGATCCTCCTCCCAGCCGCCGAGGCGTCCGAGCCGTTGTGCGTGCTCAAGAAGCACGGCCATCCGGTCGTCCGCGCCGCCGCGATGCCAGGTGAAGATCACCCCGTCGAAGAACCTGGCCACGCGCACGTCCGCGAGCTGGTGCTGGCCGACGTCGGCTCCGCCGCCGCCAGCGGGAAGCCCGCTGGCCAGCGACACGCTCAGCGGGCCAGGCACATGCTGGGGCACGCCGTCGGCCAGGACCTGCCTGGCCCGGGCGAACAGCCCCTGGCCGGACACGCTCGCCGGGTAGGCCTCGAGCAGGGTCAGCCCGGCCACGTCGGGCCCCGCGCGGCCCGCCGGGTCGCTGAAGCCCGGGCTGACATGCTCGATGCTGAAGTCGGTCAGCCGACCCGCGTCATCCCTGATCGCCTGGGCCACGAGCACCGAGTCGGCCAGGCTGTCGAGCAGGCCGTACACCGCCGGCCTCGGTTGCGCGGCCGACAGGTCGCCGTGCGCCAGGCGCGTGCCGATCACCCGCGCGCAGCCCGCGGCCAGCGAAGACAGCCGCCGGCGGGTCTCGGTCGCGAAGGGTGCCACCGGCTCGGGCCAGCTGGCTTCCATGACGCCGAGCAGTCCGCCGTTCCGTGCGCGGAGTGCCAGGGTGACCCGGGCGCCGCAGGGCCTGCCGGTGACCGGGAGGGTGTCCCGTTCCGGACGGCCCGCGTTCCACCACAGGTCTGCGGCACCACGGGCCACCCGCTGGGCGGGACAGTCGAGCTGCGGCGGGACACGCCGCCACCGGCTGATCTCGTCTCCGGACAGGCCGACCGCGCCGAGCAGCGCGAGCGCGCCGTCCGCTTCGAGCAGCCAGAGCGCCACCGCGGTCGCGCCCAGCGACGTCAGCTGCGCGGCCAGGGTGCCGGCCAGCTCGGCGCCGTCGGCGGCGAGCTCGGCCGCGGCGGCGGCCAGGACCTCACCGGGCTGACCACGCGCCGACAGGCGGGGTGGATCATCGGCACCTGGCGCGTCCGCCGCGGCGGTCACATCGGTGCCTGCCGACCTGCCGGGGGAAAGAACGGCCGCCGCCATATCGGCTAGCGGTATCCCGGTCGCCGTGGCGAGCTCAGCGAGCTGGCTCGCGGCCTCTGCCGGCGAGAGGCCGAGCCGTTCCATAAGCACGCCCCTGGCCATCGCGATCACCGACTCGCTGGCGGCCACGGTATTCATGCGATCAAGCTCACGCCGTTGCCGCTCGATGACCGCGACCAGCCGCAGCGTGTCGTCCTCGCTGGCCGCCACGATCACCCGCCTCCTTTTCCCTATCTCCCGGCACGGCGGGCGGCTTTCCAGGCTCTGGGGTTGCTGAGAAGTGTGCTCGGCCCATGATAGTGACATCCGGTCTACCATCGGTGTAGATCACGCAACGGTGCCCCACGCGCCTCGCGGCGCGCTGGCGCAGGTGATGGGAGCGCTTGGTGACCGATACAGTCAAGTCCGGTCCGCGGCTCGACAAGTCGGGGCTCGAGCAGCTGCTCGCGGGCCTGACCGCGGTGCGCGGCGGCGACTTCAGCACCCGCCTGGCCAAGACCGGCGATCCGCTCATGGATGAGATCGCCACGGAGTTCAACGGGATGGCGGACCAGCTCGACCTGTTCACCTCCGAGGTGACCAGGGTGGCCCGCGAGGTCGGCACCGAAGGACGGCTCGGCGGCC
>Ga0335069_10015634_pt1 | contig 10610 bp, 13 predicted proteins | sample Lox_Sample_11_FD_206714 | JGI IMG/M metagenome (GOLD analysis project Ga0335069, IMG submission 206714) | Soil microbial communities from Loxahatchee National Wildlife Refuge, Florida, United States - Lox_Sample_1.1 | ecosystem: Environmental > Terrestrial > Soil > Wetlands | place: USA...
AAGCCTCGAGCGTGGCTTCGGACATCCTGTTCTTTTCGTTTGGATACAACGATTCCTTCGACAGGAAGAAGCAGTAGGTGCAGTCGATATTGCAAGTGGATCCGCTCGGCTTCGCCAGCAGGTGGAAGCGCGGCGGTGTGCGAGCGGATAGATTGTCGTCGGTCATTAGAGGCATATGCTCACCATCGCTGCGGCTTCATACGACGTGTGCCAGTCCTGAATGCGTTCACGGTAGTCGGTAATGGCGAATGTAAGCCGTCATCAGCCCGTTGGCGGTAAAGGCCAAAAGGAGCCACAGCAGGGCGACCACGATGGCCGCAATCATGGCAGCGGCTGACCGGTTCTCGTCCTTCCGTCGCTCCTTTGCGTCCTCGGCATGCTGAAGACATTCGCGGAGCACGTCCGGTGGCGTGATCCTATGCAGCAGCTTTGCTCCTAGGAACAGAACCAGCAAATCGTCCAGAAATCCGATCACCGGGATGAAGCTTGGGATGAGTTGAATCGGACTCAGCAGGTAGCCGGCGGTGCATGCTGCAACCAATCTGGCGTACCAGGGCATGCGAGGATGTTTGAAGGCAAGATAGAAGACGTGAGCCTGTGTCTGGACTTGCTCTGCCTGTTGCCTCCAGCTCATAGCAGACGCGGGTTCCGGTTGTCGTACGCCATCAGATTGCCAGTTTCGCCGCCCACGATCCCTTTCCTTCCACAGCGAGGTATTGCATTCACACTGGTCCATGAGCTCTCCCGATGACACCTCGCTTCGCAGCAGATATCAATTGCAAAGCGACCGCCAAACTCGAGCGATACCTGGATTTGCCGTAATGCGCAGAAAACAAGCGTATTGTGCGAAGGTCCGATCTTGATGATGGACGAGGAGCCCGATATTTCGGAGAAGCTCCGAAATGTCGTAGAAGGAGGCGCCGGTCTCAAGTGGACCGAATCGAGTTAGTTCGAATGACGAGGAAACCGGATTACTTCAAGTACAACCGTGCCGAAGGGTCCGGCAAGTGCTCATTGCAGACTGACGCGATAAGGCGAAGTGCCGGAACGCTGCCGAGCATATGTGTCGCGAGATTCGGACAGCCGGGGTAGTCGCAGAGATATTCCGTGAGTTTTTCTTCGTGGCGGTCTGGAGCGGTAAATCCCGTCTTGATCGTGACCCACGGCATCGGTAGAGCCCGAGCGGATAATTAACACTATCTCCGGATGGAGTGGCTTTGAGCAGGTAACTCTTGTGCAACTCCAAAATGTCTCTCGTCACTTGGGTTGGGGCCACCAGAGGCGTTTACATTCATCTACCTCAATGAACGAAAAGGCGGAGTGCTGATCTTGGCACTTCGCCAGCAACCAATCGAAAACATTAAAGTCTAGGTTCTGCGATCATTCCCGTTAAGCGTATTCCTGGCTCGTTTCGCAGCAAGTTCCCTCGCCACTACCTTCTGATTCACTGTCCACTCGGTAGCGGTTGGCTGCCTCTATGAGAACATCGTCGCGGCTGACCGTGGATCGCTGATAGGCCGAATCCAGCAAGCTGATCTCCAGCATTCGTCTGCAAAGTTCCGCCGGCATGAAGGACGTGGTGTCAGTAGGTCGATCCAAGTTCCTGATGCCACTCAAGGGCATTTCCATTCTCCGCAGTGCAGCGCCGCCTCTCTTGACAGATCTCTTTTGAGAGATCTCGTCGTACCCACGCGTGTCCGCATTGATTTCAATGAACTTCCCCACTCAATTCGGTCCACTTGAGACCGGCTCTTCCTTCTACGACATCTCGGAGCTTCTCCGAAATATCGGGCTCCCGTCTGCTCATCAAGATGGAACCTTCGCACAATACGCTTGTTTTCTATGCATTACGGCGAATCCATGTGCCTCTCTAGTTGGCGGGCGGTTTGCATTTGATATCTGCTGCGAGTAGCGAGGCGTTATCGGGGTTGCTCATGGTCCAGGGTGAATGCAATACCTAGCTGTGGAAGGAAAGGGATCGTGGGCGGCTTGGCGGCTGCGGCTATTGGCAAGAAGCACGTTGCCTTTGTCGCGGCGACGACGCGAAACCGGGAGCGCGAAAACCTGTTGCGTGCCAGTGGTGTTCGATCAGGTGTTCATTGATAGAGGCACGATCGCCAAAGAGGTAATGGAAGTCGCATTCAAGGTTTTGAATCCCGGGAACGACGGAAAGGGTGATGAGGAGAAAGCATATGATCTCGAACTTGTTCAATGTCCTGTTCGGGTGCTGGCACATGCATTGCAGCTTTCCGATAACCATGCGTACCGCTTCAAGCCGGACTTCTGCAACAATTCCAACCCGCACCTACGTAGTCTGTCTGGATTGTGGGAGGGAATTCCAGTACGACTGGCACGAAATGGAAATCGTTTCGCATCCGGGTCAACGCAATCGTATTGGTGCTCGCGTGGCCAAGGAAGTCGCCTAGTACGGACCTATTTCAGAACGGAGAAGAGGTATTTGTTTTGAGAGGCCGTAAAGCAATCATAGCGAGGACCCGAAAGTTCTCGAAGGAGCGCCTGCTTGGGAGTTTCTGTTTTGCTCTGGTGCTTGCTTACTGTGGGAGTGCGAGTGCGCAGACGGACGCACCCATCGCGGGCGGTTCGTTCGCCGAGGAGAGATTTGCCCCAGGCTCTTCTGCGACTACCGAGATTGGGTCGGAGCAAAACGCTCGGGATCAGGGGGCCCAGGCGGCCAAACCGGGAATTGTCATAGGAACAGTGCTTGACCAGTCCGGCGCGGTGAGTGTGGGCACGGTGGTACGGCTTACTCCCGAAGATAAGTCCGCCTATCGCGAAGTGGTTTCTGGAGAGAACGGGCAGTTTTCATTCACGAATGTTCCTCCTGGCCATTTCCAGCTGTCGGTGAACTCTTCTGGATTCGGTAATGAACTTTATTCGGGCGATCTCGCGCCGGGACAGACTTTTTTGGTGCCTCCGATGGTTCTGTCGATAGCCACGGTGGTGACCCAAGTAAAGGTCACGGTCGATCTGGTGGAAGTTGCGACCGAAGAGATTAAAGAGCAAGAACACCAGCGCGTGCTCGGCTTTATCCCCAATTTCTATGTGAGCTACCGTCCGGACGCCGCCCCTCTGACCACTAAATTGAAGTATCAACTGGCGTGGAAGTCATCAACCGACATAGTTACGATTGCCGGGGTTGCTTTTCTTGCCGGGCTTCAGCAGGCGGGTGACCAATACTCGGAGTTTGGGCAGGGCGCCCAGGGCTATGGCAAGCGGCTCGGCGCGGAGTATGGGGATGCGTTTGCGTCTACGTTTCTTTCCGGTGCAGTTTTTCCATCCCTCTTTAAGCAGGATCCGCGTTATTTCTATCGAGGAACGGGGAGTACGAAGAAGCGCATTCTGTACGCCATCAGCAACTCTGTGTGGTGTAAGGGCGATAACGGACGCTGGCAAGTCAACTACTCCAACATCGCGGGAGTTGCTTCTGGCGCGGCGCTTGCGTCTACCTATTACCCTTCGAAAAACCAGGGGATGAACATCCTTTCGAACAGCCTGGTGCGAATGGGCGAAAGTTCCCTAGCAGGCGTTGTGCAGGAATTCGTTTTACGGAAGCTTACGAAGGGTGGCCATCGCCAAGAGTCGTCGGTCACATCGGAGCAGACCGTCTTGGTTGACCCGCACAACTAGCAAGTTTACAACCCAATAGCCGTAACTTACTAACAATGATGGAACCTTCAAACTGCAATCCATATCGCTTGTTTGGCCTAAATGGCTGCTGAACCTCAATGATCGAATCTTTATGTGAACGATATCGCGATCACACGAAAATCCATCGCGACTCAGACTGGTCAGTTTCAAGCAAGAGAATCGCCAGATCCGATTCCGGGAAAGAGGCGAGTGACGTGGAAGGAAGAAGCAGGCAGAAGTCAAAGGGTCTCTTTGGCCGCCATCTGTCCGTTGCCTTGCTCTGTGGCTCCCTGGGAATCCTGATACTCGCCTCCGAAGGCGCGGAATTGAAGAAGGAAACGCTCAAGAAATGGGATGACTATATTCAAGCTTCCAGTTCCGAGATGCAGGAACGCCTTCGAGCCGATCATCGATTCCTCTGGGTCGATGAGATGCCGGAGCGCAACCGCCAAGTCCGCGCGGGGAAGATTCTGGTATCACCGGTTGGGGAACGCGTCCCGAAACCGATATCCTCCGGTCTAATTCATGATTGGATTGGTGCAGCCTTCATACGGGATGCGAAGCTCGAAGATGTTCTCAACGTAGTTCGTGACTATGATGGCTACAAAAAGGTGTATCAGCCGAACGTTGCTGATTCCCGGTTACTCTGGACCAATGATCTGACAGATAAGTTCTCAGCAGTCTTAGTGAGCACCGAGCCGCTGGCAAGAACTGCGCTGGATGGCGAGTACGAGGCCTGTTACATGCAAGTGGCGGAGAATAAATGGTATGGCGTTGCCTACACGACTCGGGTGCAGGAGATCCGCGACTACGGTCACGCGGACGAACAGAGGCTCCCTCCCGACGTGGGGAGTGGCTATATATGGCGAATTTATAACCTGGAGAGGTTTGAAGAGCGTGATGGCGGAGTTTACATTGAACAGGAAGCGATCGCATTGAGCCGGGATGTCCCAATCTCCCTTCGCTGGCTGGTTGATCCGATCGTGCGCCGAGTCTCCAGGAACACGCTGCTCACCTCTCTTCAGCAGACCGAACAAGCCGTACGTTCGAGACATGGAGTGGCAGATCCTTCCTTAGCACATCGGCTCAACATGGGAGGAAGTGTAGCGCGGTTGGATTGGCCTATTCTGGGAGTGAAAATCCCAATCACGCCTCCACCTGCGCCGATCTTGAAACGGCGGAGAGGCATTTGTTTTGAGCGCCCGTAACGCAATCATAGCCTACTGCGCTCTACGACTATAACGCCTTCTCGCACGATTCAGCGAGCATCGCCCAGGTTGGACGCCAGCGCGACGAACTACCGTTCCAGCCGCTTCGTCCCCCCGGGAAGTATCGGGCCTGAGTCACACCGGATGTCTTACCTGGCCTCCTACGCATGGAACGCCACCAGCGGTATCTGCGAGACCAAACGGACGGTCTCGGCGAGACTCTCACCGTGATGGACCGCATAAGGCGCGAACGTCGTGGTTGTATTGTCTGACGATACGATGCGGTCCCCGCTCGCAGTCTCAGCCGTTGCTGAGAGCACTCGGGTGATTGCCATGCAGCTCTATGTGGATAATGCCCTCCAATTTCAGTGCTCGGGTACGGTTTTGAAAACCGCGGTGAATCTCTCCGCCGGCGCTTATGCCCTTGTGATTCAGGCTTGGGATGGGAAGGGGGGAGTCTGGAAGAAGGAAGTGGACGTTTCGAGCAATTGACCGACAAGGGAACAAAGCCACACAAGCGAGTTCTCGCCCTAAGATCTCGGCCACGCATCTTTACCAAAGGTGTAACGATCCGGACACGCTCAGTCAGGTATGCTCCATTCATGCCCATCCGAGTCGCGGTGATGTGCGAGAATTGCGAACGTATATACGTGGTCGTACATCCTGACAGCGCGAAGCGGATCCATCTCACGCGACTTTCTAATGCAGACCGGGCCTACCGACTAACATGCGACTGCAAAGCGCAACGATTGTTCGACAAATCGGGGCCCCAAGCCTACAGGGTATCGGAGTACAGCTGTCTTCGCGGCTACGCGGATCGTGGCGAGTACGACGCGTTGCCGAAGCGAACCGCCGAAGTTGCAGGCCGCGAGCAGTCCTGAATCGCAAAGACGCTTCATGCGGCGTTGTGCCGGGATGGCCCTTGGCGGGGGCAGCGGCAAAGCACATGCGTACCCTCCGAATCCGCACGTCGCGAAGAATGCGCTCGCCAGCGCTCAGCGAGAGCTTAACTTCATGCCAGCACAGTTGCAGGACTTGAAAAAGATGACGCTGAGGACTCACGACTGCTCAAAGACACTCCGCCTCCGCGATTCGTAGTGAGAAACTTTCACCGCGACCAAGTTCCAGTAAGGAAGCCTATTGAATCGAAAAGAGCAAAACGGGCAGGGCCCCACATCTAACGGCAACGAGCTCAGGGCCGAACCCCAATGAATGTCGCGTTTGACCGTATATCATGGATGTGCTCGATCACCGAAGTCGTTTCATTGCGCTCAGAGAAGCAGTAAACGACGTGGATCTTCCATGGGAATGCCGAGCTTTAAGAGTGGCCATGATGCTGATCGCCGCCGATTCTGGCTGGCTATGTCGGGGTTTGTCGTAGTGCTTGCGCTGCTGCCCTTTTCCTACAAAGTGGAACGCCGCTTGGAGACAGCCGTTCACATCAAGGGGGGAGAATCCCAGAAAGTTGACCTTGAACTAGCGCAGCGTTTCCAGTCTCCGTACGCCGACCGCCTAGTTGTGGTGATCAGCGGTATTCCCGATCCGGATTCAGCCAAAGGCGCAGATGCGTTGGGCTTCTTGACCAGTTCACTGCGTAGTGTCCCAGGAGTGTCGGGTGCCGTCTCAAGTCTGGATTGGCCGGATCCTCTGTTCACTGGCGACAACGGCGGTGCCTTAATTATCGTCGGGCTGCACGCACACGACGAAGCGGTCGAGGCGTTGGTCCCTAAACTGCGGGCAAGAGCAGACTGGATGGAAGGGCAACTTAGGTCGCAATATCCCAATATCAAACTTCAGATTACTGGTGAAACACCGCTGGAGTTCGATCTTCGCAAGGTCAGTGCAGATGTGGTCAGACATGCCGAAGAACGAGCGCTGCCGGTAACTCTCTTTCTGCTGCTGCTGGCTTTCGGCAGCCTTGTGGCTGCGCTGTTACCGCTTGGAGTTGGAGTGCTGTCTATTTCAATGACGATGGGTGCGGTTGCGCTACTCGCGCATTACCTGCATCTGTCGATTCTGGTGCAGAATCTGGCGACGATGCTGGGCCTTGGCTTGGGCATCGACTATGCATTGCTGATGGTGAGCCGGTTTCGCGAGGCATTGGCCGAGGGATGTGATCCTGGCCATGCTGCCGATATTGCTGGCAGGCAAGCGGGGCAGACGCTGATCATCTCGGCCACGACAGTTGCGATCGGATTTTCAGCGCTGCTGACAGTGCCCATCAGCGAACTGCGCTCCATCGGGATAGCTGGCCTGCTGGTAACCGTTTTTAGTGTCATGCTGTGTACATTCATTCTGCCTTGGGTGCTTGGTCTGCTCGGGCATCGCATCGATGCCGTACGAGTGCGTCTTCCAGCCAGACGATTCAAAACGCCGGAAAACCTATGCGCGGCCGGTGAGCGGTGGGTTCGGTGGGGCAGCATCGTAACCCGACGCCCCTGGACTGCTCTGCTTGTCGCCGGAATTCCGCTACTGATCCTTGCATTCCAGGCACGGAGAATCTCTCCCGGGATTCCTGACCATGACTCGCTCCCGGCCACAGCCGAGTCGGTGCAAGCATTGCACAAGCTTCAAGGAATGGGGCGGTCGGGTATTGTACAGGGCCTCCGAGTGATCCTAGAGTTGCCACCGCAGTCTCCGCCGCTCTCGCCGGCTGGCTGGCTTGCCGTTAGCCGCTTGACGCAGACCTTCCAGAGCGACCCTAGAGCGCAAGAGGTCTTATCTCTTCCGGCCCTCACGGGAATGTCTGACGCCGCGGATGCTGTCTACGATGTGCCCGAGTCAATCCGCAAGAGTTTCCTACGCAGCGATGGCCAAGCTACCCTGATTGAGTTGCTGCCCACCGCCAATCTTTCGCTCAATGAGCAGATACGATGGGTACGAGAGGTGCGCTCCTCAGATGTCGCGACGATAACCGGTGTACCCGGCGCAGTGCTGCGCGTCGGTGGCGTTCCCGCACTCGAAGCAGATTACGAGTCGGTAGTAACAGAGCGATTACCGAAGGTGGTCCTTGGCGTTATCCTGGGGAGCTTGCTGGCGCTGCTGATCGGGTTACGGTCTCTAGTAGCGGCTATCAAAGCAATTCTGCTCAATCTGCTCTCCGTTGGCGCTTCGTTCGGTGCGTTAGTTGTCGTTTTTCAGGAAGGCCACGGCAGCAAACTCTTTGGGCTCGACGGACCGACCGGCAGCGTATACCCGATCGTGCCGATTCTCTCATTTGCCATCGTCTTCGGATTGAGCATGGACTACGAGGTCTTCCTGGTCGCCCGAGTCCTCGAAGAACGGAGGCGCGGTCTATCTGAGAGATCAGCGGTGATCGAGGGACTGGCGCGGACGGCCGGGCTAATCACGAGCGCCGCGGCAATTATGATTGCCGTCTTCACCGCATTCACCGTAGGAAGCTTCCTGGTCGTCCAAATGCTCGGCTTTACGCTCGCCGTGGCAGTGTTCCTTGATGCTACAGCAGTGCGGGTGGTTGTCGGGCCGGCACTATTGCAACTTGCCGGCGACTGGAATTGGTGGCCCTTTGGCTTATATGGAGCCCCGGAAAGGTCTGAAAAGGAACTTATCCCATGACGGCGAACACCGTGCATGCTCCAGTGACAGCACAGGGCCTCACAACGGCCTAATTAAACTATTCAGATTTATTTCACTTTCTCTCCTTCAGCGCTGGACTGGCTGATACCAAAGTCCTTGCGTCCAAGATTTGCCTTTCCTGAGCCCCTATCGATTACAAGAATCGAGGAGCCGGGCTTGCCCTGCAGCTTTGCCTCCACTTGCGTCGCAGACCAAACGCCGCCGACCTGCCGCAGCCCATAGTAAATGAATTCCTTCTGCTGTCCGGTCCCGCGAAGCGTCTTCATTACATGCACAGGGTACAAAATGCCACGGTCAATCCACGATGTTACCGAATCATAATAAGTCCGGTCCTGAGAGCCGGAGATGCTCTTAAGGACAAAGCAATCCCGTGCGCCGTATTTCTCCGGTGCGAGGAGTTCCTGATTCTTCCAGAAGAACTGGCTCTCTACCATGTCTTCATAGGAGAAGTCTGTTCCCACGAGTGAGTCTTTCCAACGCTCGAATGGCACCACGCTAGCGGCCTTCTCGCCAGGAAGTACCGCCTCAATAGTCACGTGCCCACTCACGCTCATATGCAAAAGAAGACTCGTCTTCTCAGAGCCAGGCCCCGAGATCTCGCATAGCAGACGCAGACCATCGGGAAACCAGTGAGCTTTGGCGACAAACTTGTAGCTCGTCCGCTTGCCATTACCTTCCACCCGTGTGAGTCGCCCGGCCGCTCGGTAGTCCAATTTCTCAATACGCAGGCGCGAGCCAGTCAGCACAGTCTCTAGGTCAGGACTCGCCGCGAAGGCCCGCGATGGATGCATCAGCGACAACAGCACTAGGAAAGCGATGGACCCTTGAATCGTACCAAAGGCGCAGTTCGCCCGTCCGGCCTCCGGATACCGGCCAAACTTGCGGCTGCGAGAGGGCATTACGACGCGGCGAAGGAGAGTCATAGCTATGTATACAGCCAAAGTCCGTATAGGGCCCATCCAGGGAGCCCCAAGCATGGATGCAATCGCCGTTTTCGGCGAGAAGATTCGTCAAATCAAACTGCAAACTGTGAAACTGCTTTGATGTCGGGCCGAGCTAGTGACAAGGGTATTACTTGTTTTCTTCCGACCACGGCCGAATGAGCAGAGCCTACCTTCCGCGATCGGCCTGTCACAATTTCACAGTACCCTAAAGCAAACATCAAGTGTCATAATGCAGGCCCTGTTTGGGATTCATTTGGTTGCTTTCATGGCAACTAGGGGGAGGAAGTTGATGTCTCAAAGATCCACACTCCGCAGCAGGCGATTCGCTGTCCTCTGCCTCTTAGCGTCCTGCGTGTTCCCTTCAACAAGCCGAGCACAGGTTCCCGTCTTTACGGTCACGCCGGAAGAAAGTGACGTCAAATTCTTCGTGAAGGCCTCGGTGGCCATCGAAGGCAAGTTTAACAAGTGGGAAGCGACGCTTACCTTTCCATCGACCGACGCCGAGTCAGGTGTACTCGACATCAAGATTTATGCAGACTCCGTTAACACCGGAAGCAGCATGAAGGACAACAAGCTGAAAGGCAAGGACTTCTTCAACGCCAAGGATGATCCGTACATCACGTTCCACTCCACCAAAGTCGTGCAGACCGGTCCGACTACCTTTGATGTGCAAGGCACTTTCACAATCCGCGGTGTGTCGAAGCCCGAAACTCTGACTCTCACGATTGACCCCAAGAAGAAGGGAACGGGCAACGGCCAAATTAAGGGCAGCATGGCTTTTGACCGCAAGGAATTTGGCATGAACAGCGGTATCCCGTTCGTCAAGATAGCCGACCGCGTCCAAGTCGATGTTGCCCTCCAGACCCATCAGGTAAGCGGACCTCGGCTGGTTTTCAAGGAATAGCGGAATCGAATGCAAACGCGTTTAAACCGGTTAGGCTGGGGAGGCGCTGCGAGATCTTTAAGCAACAGGCAGCCTGCAACTCTCCCGGCTGCGCGCGCTGCGACGCGAATTATAGAGTATGTGAACAAGGAATCTAGGAACGCAGCAACCGATACCACAAACCATCATGGTCTGCTGTAAGCTCTTTTGCGGACCCTTGAAAATGGAGATCCAGTGACCGGTCGCTTTGTTTTGAAAATCGGCGATCATCTCGAGAATGCCGAGACGAAGAGATACTATGCCGAAAGGAATTTTTCCGAGGTTGCGCCT
>Ga0335069_10015638_pt1 | contig 10608 bp, 9 predicted proteins | sample Lox_Sample_11_FD_206714 | JGI IMG/M metagenome (GOLD analysis project Ga0335069, IMG submission 206714) | Soil microbial communities from Loxahatchee National Wildlife Refuge, Florida, United States - Lox_Sample_1.1 | ecosystem: Environmental > Terrestrial > Soil > Wetlands | place: USA: Florida...
GCTCCTCGCCTTCCCGGTCGGGCAGGTCCCCGAGATGCCGCGCGGCAAGGGCAACAAGCTCTATGACATTCCCTCCCGGAAGGCGGCCGCGCGCGAAGAGCTCATGAGCGCCGTCGCCGTGGTGCCTCCCGGTGCAAGCCTGATCCTCTGGTCAGGGGACCAGCACAAGCTCATCGAGTGGCGCGACCTGCAGGATTATCTCGGCGAGCGGGCGCAGCGCGGCGCGGTGCTCAAGCGCGGCTGGCCCCGCAAAATCACACGCATGGAAGCCCGGCTCCCCGCCGGTCCGACCTAGCGGGCCTCGTCGTCCAGGCTGCTCTCTCTCCCCGAGACCCCTTTATTTGAGAATACGAATGATTCTCATTAGTATTACCACGAACTGGACCGTGAGGGAGGCGGTGAAATGCGCAGATCGAGCCCGGCCGTGCTGGCAGGGTGGCTGCTGGGTTCGACGCTTGCCGGCTGCGGGGGTGGAGGCTCGGACTCCGGTGCTCCCCGGCCGGCTCCGACGGCGCTCTCGGCGCGGGCGACCGCCGGCAAGGCGCTCTTTTTCGATGCGAGCCTCTCGGCCTCCGGTCGGCAGTCCTGTGGCACCTGTCATGTGCCCTCGAGAGCCTTTAGCGCTGATCCGGCGACCGACCACGGTCTGCCGGTGCCGCTCGGCGGCCGCAACATGGATCTGCCTGGGTTCCGCCATACCCCTTCGCTCGCTTACGCGGCGCTCACGCCGGCTTTCGCGATAGTGGCCGGCGTACCGAGGGGCGGCTTCTTTCGTGATGGACGCGCCTCCTCGCTCGCAGTCCAGGCGCAACAACCGTTCGTGACCCGTTTCGAGATGGCGAATGCCGACGCCGCCGAGGTCCGCGCACGCCTCGAGGCTTCGCCCGCGACACTGCAGCAGTTCCTCGACGCCTTCGGCGAGGCGGTCCTGAGCGATCCGGGCGCGACCCTGGCAGCGATCGGCGAGGCCATCGCGGCCTTCGAGAGTGAGGCCCCGGAGTTCGCGCCCTTCAGCAGCAAGTACGACGCCTGGCTCGAGGGCAAAGCGCAGCTCACCGCGGCCGAGCAGTCCGGACTTGCGCTGTTCAATGACCCGGCGAAGGGCAACTGCACGGCCTGCCATCCGAGCGAGCTTCAGGGCTACAGCCAGCATGCGCTGTTCACCGACTTCACGTACGACGCCGTCGGCGTGCCGCGCAACTGGAGCATTCCCCCGAACCTGCCGACCCCTCGCAGCCCGATCAGCGGCGTGCCGCTCGATTACGTGCCCGCGCAGCAGAACGTGCCGGCCGGTGCCGAGTACGCCTACTACGACCTGGGGTTGTGCGGCCCCTTCGATCCGCCTGCCGACGATCCGAACCCGCGGCCGGTGTTCACGAGCCCCACCTCGCTGTGCGGGCTCTTCAAGGTGCCGACCCTGCGCAACGTCGCCATCACCGCCCCGTACTTCCACAACGGTGAGTTCGCCACGCTGCACGCGGTGCTGCACTGGTATGTCACGCGCGACATCAACAACAACACCGGCAACAACCCGACCCCGGTTCCCGCCGGTCCAGGCGGTAACCCTTATTTCCCGGCCGGCACTTCCTACCTCACTCCGACCGGCACGCCGGATCTCTACCAGTACAACGATCTGCCGGTGCAGTTCGATGGCAACGTCAACATCGGCGAGGTGCCCTACACGCCGCCGGCCTTCGCCGGCGGCCAGGCGCCCACGCTGAGCGCTGCGGAGATCGACGACGTCGTCGCCTTCCTGTGCACGCTCACCGACGGCTTCGAGCCGCAGAACCCCGCCGCCTACAACGTGCCGGCGCAGTGCCAGCCCGGCGCCGAGTGAGCCATGCCGTGATCTCTCGACCCACCCCCCGACTACACCCGGATGAGACTGCCATGAAACCTGCTCAGATCGCGCCCGCGAGGCGTCCACACCCGATCGTCATGGTCGCACTGCTACTCGGCACAGCGAGCGCCGCCGGCGTCGCGGCTGCGGCCGACGACGCACCGGCGAGCCTGCAAGGCCTGCAACAGCAGCTCCAGCAGGTGCAGAGCGCTCTCCAGCAGCTCTCGAACGAGAACCGTGAGCTGCGCGAGCATCAGGCACAGCTCGATCGCCAGCTCGCCGAGCTGCGAGCGGCCACGGCTCCGGCGCCCAATGCATCGGCGCTGCCCAGTGTCACTGCCTTGCCGTCTGCTCCCCCGCCAGCGAACGCCTCGGCCCTGCCGAGCACCGCGGCCCTGCCGAGCACCGCGGCACTCGGCCCCGGTGCGACGGCAACGCCCGGTACGACCGGACCGGGTATCTACGGGACGGGGCTGCGGCTGTGGGGCTACGGCGAGGTCTATTACACCGATCCCACGGACGATCGTCGGCAAGCGCAGGCTGACCTGGCGCGCGCGGTGTTCGGCATCGGCTATCAGTTCGACCCGCGCACCGAGTTCAACTCCGAGTACGAGGTCGAGCATGCGGTCGCCTCATCTACCGATGTCGGCGAGTTCGAGGTGGAGCAGTTCTACGTCGACCGGCAGTTGAGCGATCGGGTCAGCGTCCGTGGAGGCCTGTTTCTCATGCCGTTCGGCTTTCTCAACGAGCATCACGAGCCGACGAATTTCTACGGCGTGCAGCGCAACTTCGTCGAGACGCTCATCATTCCCAGCACCTGGCGCGAAGGCGGCGTGAGCTTCCATGGCGACACGCCGGTCGGCCTCACCTGGAACGCGGGCCTCACTACGGGGTTCGACCTGTCGAAGTGGAATTTCGCCCCCGAGTTCCCGCCCTACGCCAATGCGCTCGAGCTCGAGGACAGTGGCATCGCGCCGCTCCAGGCGACCCACCAGGAGCTGGCACTGGCGAACGCGCGGCATCTGTCGCAGTACCTGGCCGTTGGTTATTACGGCGTCCCGGGGCTGACCCTGGGCGCGGCCATCAGCACTGGCGACGCGGTGCCGGTACCCGCGCCGCCGAATGCTGCGATCCCGGGCAATCAGCGCGTGACGTTGTGGGAGGCGCACGCCCGCTGGGCCCCGGCGCGCTGGGATCTGCAGGCGCTCTATGCGCGCGGGACCCTCAGCAACACCGCGCTCGCGAACCAGGCCAACCCCGGCTCGCCCAACCCGATCCCCGCTGCCTTCTATGGCTACTACTTCCAGGCCGCTTACGAACTGTGGCGCCAGGGCGAGTATCGGCTCAATCCGTTCGCACGCATGGAGCGCTACAACATGGGCTCGAGCTACCAAGGCACGCCCGGACCGGTGATTCCCTCCGGCGAGGTGCCGCTGTCGGGGACACCGGGAGACTACGGCTTGTGGCCGCAGAATCACGACCGCGTATGGACCGTGGGCGCGAACTTCTATCTCGGCCCGCACCTGGTGCTGAAGACCGACTATCAGTGGTTCGAGGAGAACACGCACTTCAACCGCTGGGACCTGGGCCTGGGCCTCGCGTTCTAGGCCCGGGGCGGCGGGGCGCTCGCTCACTGCTCGGCGCGCAGCACCACTTCCTCGGGCTCGTTGACGAAGTAGCCCTGGATGTACTGCACGCCGAGCTGCCAGAGCACCGCCATGGTGTTGGCATCCTCGACGCGCTCGCCGATCGTCTGGACCTTGCGCCGCCGTGCCGCCTCGACGAGCGTCCGTACCTGCATCTGCAGCTGCGGATCGCTCGCCAGCCCCTGGATGATGGTGCCGTCGATCTTGATGAAGTCGAGCGGCACCGACTCCAGCAGTCCCATGCTGTCGCGCCCGCCGCCGAAGCTATCGATCGCGAAGCGGAAGCCACGCTCGCGCAACGCGACCGCCAGTGCGCTCGCCTGCGGGACATAGCTCGCGGCGCTTTCCTCGGTGGTCTGGAAGCACAGCCGCTGCGGCTCGGCGCGGCTCGAGCGCAGGTGATTGTCGAGCCACTCCGTGAAACCGCTGTCGCGCACGGTCTCCTTCGAGAGCCGCACGAACAGGCATTCGGGCTTTTTCTGCGCGGCAAATGACAGCGACGCGCCCACCACCCAGCGATCGATGTTCTTCAGGAGGTCGTTGCGGCCGGCCGCGGCCATGAACTCCGAGGGCAGCACCTCGCGACCCTGGCTGTCGATCATCCGTACCAGCACATCGAACATGCCGGGGTCCTCGCCGTGCAGGCTGGCGATCGGCTGCTGCACCAGGCGGAAGCGATTCTCCATCAACGCCGCCTTGATGTGCTTCACCCACACCTTGTCATAGGACATGACGCGGCTGTCGGTATCGGCGCGGTCGGAGGAGATCACCTGATTGCCGCCACGCGCGGCGCCCTTGCGCGTGCATTCGAGGGCATCGGCGATGGCGGCATCGAGATTCACTTCGCCGCGGGAGATCACCGAGAGGCCGATGGTGCAGTTCACCGATACGGATTTGTCGCGGATGCGCATGACGTGCTGGTGCACGCGCGCGAGCAGCCGCTCGCTCCAGGCGTTGATGTCGTTCTCGTTCCCGCGCTCGAGCAGCGCGAGAAACCGCACCCCGCCGAAGCTGCCGACGAGCTCTTTCGGGTGGAGCGTCGCCTTCAGCAGCCGCCCGACCTCCAGCAGGATGTCCTCGCTCGCGGTGGCGCCGATCACCCGCTCGAGCGCTGCGAACTTGTCGACCTTCACCAGCGCGAGGCAGCGCATGCCGCCGGGGGAGGGGATGGCGAGCCGCTCGGCGAGCGCCTCGAGCAGCTCGGTGCGGCGCATGAGCGAGCCGGCCGCCTCGGCGCGCGGCGCCGCGGCGATGGCGCGCTCGAGGATGCGTGTCTCCTCGCGCGGTCGGGAGGGCACGACCAGACGCACGCACGGCTCGCCGTCGTGCTCGCCGAGCGCGAGCGTCATCTCCATCGGCACGATCGAGCCATCCGCGAGCTGCGCATTGGCGCGCAGCGGGTGATCGCTCCAGCGACCCTGCAGGCAGGCCGCGAGCGCACCGCGCAACGCGGCGTGCGTCGATTCCTCGAAGAGGTCCATCACCGGCTGCCCGGTGATCCCTTCCTCGACCCCGAACAGCTCGAGCCACGCGGGATTGGCATCGATCACGATGCCTTCCTGCACCTGGATGATGGCGTCGTTCGAGCGTTGCAGCACCGTATCGAGCTGGCTGCGCGCGTGGTGCGCGGATTTGACGCTGGCATCGAGCGTGCGCTCGGTACGAAACACGCTCAGCTCGCGCAGCACCACCGCCTGGAGCCGCGCGGGGCTGGCGAGGGTGACGACATCCCGTGCCCCGCGGGCGAGCCCCGCGGCGATGCGCTCTTCATCGACCGTGCGGGCGAGCTCGAGCACCGGAACCGAGGGCGCCATCTGATCGCGCACGCGTACCACCGCCTCGAGCTCGCCCGGGGCCCCGGCGACGTGCACCAGCAGCTGCGGATTGAGCTGCGTGAGCGCATCGGCCAGGTCGCGCAACGCCGGTATCCACGTGCAGTGCACCGGCTGGCCGGCACGGCGCAGCAGGCTGTTGATGGACTCGACCGGATCGCGCGCCGGGCTGAACACGATGAGCGGAACCGCGTTCGGCTCGTTCAAGAGGGCCTCCCCGACTCACAAGCGCCCCGGATTCTAGCACCGCATCCTGTGTGCCCCGCGTGAGCAGTCTCGCGGAACGGCCAGCGGTGCAGCCGCGCGGGCCCCGGCCCGCAAGGGGCGCGGCTGGCGGGGGCTGAGCGATGCCGCTATCATACGCGGCCCTTTCGAGGGGCCGCGCGCTCGTGCCGGTCCCGGCGTGAGAAGCAGCAATGGCCAGCTACACCACCAGCGAGATCCGCGGCGGTCTCAAAGTTCTGCTCGACGGGGACCCGTATACCGTCATCGAGAACGAGTTCGTCAAGCCCGGCAAAGGCCAGGCGTTCAACCGCATCAAGGTGCGCAACCTGAAGACCGGCCGCACCATCGAGCGCACGTTCAAGTCGGGCGAGTCGCTCGAGGCGGCGGATGTCGTCGACACGGATATGCAGTATCTCTACCAGGACGGGGATTTCTGGCATTTCATGGTGCCCGACACCTTCGAGCAGTACACCGCCGGCAAATCAGCGGTGGGCGAGGGGGCGCAATGGCTCAAGGATGGCGTGGTGTGCATCGTCACGCTCTGGAACAACGTGCCGCTCGTCGTGACTCCGCCGCCGCACATCGAGCTGAAGGTCATCGAGACGGACCCGGGGCTGCGCGGCGATACGGCGACCGGCGGACAGAAACCCGCCAAGCTCGAGACCGGTGCCGTGGTGCGCGTGCCGCTGTTCATCAACGAAGGCGAAGTGATCCGCATCGACACGCGCACCGGCGAGTACATCTCGCGCGCCCGGCAATAGCGGCAGCTCTCCTCAGGCCGCTGCCGCACGCGTAGCCGCTCGCGCCGCGCCTCGCGCGCGCCACAGCCCATCGGCGGCGTAGATGAGGAGCGCGACCCAGATCGCCGCGAAGCCGAGCGCGAGCGCCGGCGTGAAACTCTCGTGGTACAGCCCGACCCCGCACAGCAGCTGCAGGCTCGGCGCGATGTACTGCAGCACGCCGACCGTGGAATACGGCAGCAGTCGCGCCCCGTAGGCGAAGAGAACCAGCGGCACCGCCGTGACGAGTCCGCTGCCGATGAGGAGCGCGGCGGTGCCAGGGCCCTGCGTGGTCAGGGCGCCGGTGCCGGCCCACTGGCACCAGAGGAGATAACCGGTCGAGAGCGGCATGAGCAGCAGCGTCTCCGTTGCCAGGCCGGGAAGCGCCTCGACGCTGATCACTTTGCGCACCAGGCCGTACAGCGAGAAGCTGATCGCCAGCGTACCGGCGATCCAGGGAGGTCGCCCCGCCAACAGCGCCAGATACAGCACCGCGAGCGCGGCCAGCAGCACCGCGGCCCACTGCGCCCGGTTCAGCCGCTCGCGCAGCACCAGCACACCGAGCACGACGTTCACCAGCGGATTGATGTAGTAGCCGAGGCTCGTATCGACGATGTGCTCGTGCGCTACGCTCCAGACGTACACCAGCCAGTTGGTGCTGATGAGCAGCGCCGACAGTGTCAGGCCGGCGAGCAGCCGCGGCCGGATGAGTGTCGCGGTGAGCCGTCCGAGCTCCCCGCGCAGCAGCAGCCACGCCAGCAGCAGCACACAGGACCAGACGACGCGGTGGGCGATCACCTGCAACGGCGGCACCTCGCGCAGCGCGTGCAGATAGATGGGAAACAGCCCCCACAGGGTGAAGGCCGCCGCCGCGGCGAGCAGACCGCGCCGTGCCGATCGGCCGCTCATGCTTCAGCGCGCGGCGTGCGCACCGCTCGCTTCGACCAGCAGGGCCGCCAGAGTCTCGAGCCCGCGGGCGTCGGCCTCATCGAAGCGGGCGGCCACCGGGCTGTCGACATCGAGCACACCGATGAGCGTCCCAGCCTCGAGCAGCGGCACGACGATCTCCGCGCGCGAGGCGGTGTCGCAGGTGATGTGACCCGGAAATTTCTGCACGTCCGGTACCACCAGCGTGCGCCGCTGCGCGGCCGCCGCGCCGCATACGCCCTGGCCGAGGCCGATGCGCACGCAGGCGGGCTTGCCCTGGAAGGGGCCGAGCACGAGCTCGGTGCCGCGCAGGAAATAGAAGCCGGCCCAGTTCACCTCGGGAAGCGCCGCGAAGATGAGCGCCGCGGTGTTGGCGGCGTTGGCGATGCGGTCGCTCTCGCCCTCGAGCAGGCCGCTCAGCTCCTGGGCGAGGCGCGCGTAATCGCCCGGCTTGTCACGAAAGTCGTAGTGTCGGGCGGTGTAGCTCATGCGCTGCGCTCGCGGTGCCGGCAGGCATTCTCGCTCAGGCGCGCTCGGTCGCAAAAGGGAGCACCGCATCGATGTTTGCGGCGCCCGTGGCCAGCATCAGCGTCCGGTCGAAACCGAGCGCGACGCCCACGCAATCGGGCAGCGCCGTGAGCGCCGCCAGCAGCCGCTCATCGGCTGGAAACACCGCCAGGCCGAGCCGCCGGCGGCGCGCATTATCCGCCTCGAAGCGCGCGCGCTGCTCGCTCGCGCTCGCGAGCTCGTGGAAGCCATTGGCGAGCTCGATCCCCGCACAGTAGAGCTCGAAGCGCTGCGCCACGCGCGCGTCCGCCGGGTCGAGGCGTGCCAGCGCCGCCTGGCTCGCCGGGTAACTGTGCACGAAGCTGAGCGCACCCCGACCCAGCCGCGGTCCGACGCTCGCCCCCATCAGCAGCTCGAGCCACTCATCGCGGTCGGCGGTCGCAGGGCCCCCGCCCGCATGGAGCGCGAGCGGCTGCGCGGCCGCGACGAGCGCGGTATCCGGGGCCGTGAGCGGGTCGAGGTTCAGCTCCCGCAGGAAGGCTTCCCGGTAGCTGATCCGCTCGCTCGCGGCGGGCGCGGTGGCGCCGAGCAACTCGCGCACCAGCGCCTCGACCTCATCCATGAGCTGCGTCAGGGAGCAGCCGATGCGATACCACTCGATGAGCGTGAACTCGGGATTGTGAAGCCGCCCGCGCTCCGCTCCCCGCACGACGTGGCAGATCTGGTAGATGTCGCCGCTGCCCGCGGCGAGCAGCCGCTTCATCGCGTATTCGGGCGAGGTGTGCAGGAAGCGCTGCGGCACTCCGGCAGGTTGCACCGCGCTTTGCAGCCGCACGCTCGCCGAGTGGATGTGCACGTCAGTCACCGGCGCGTTGACGACCACCGGCGTATCGACCTCGAGCACGCCGCGCTCCGCGAAGAACTCCCGCGTCGTACGCAGCAACTGCGCGCGCCGCCGCAGCAGCTCGAGCGTGGCGCTCGGACGCCAGTCGTCGGCGGCTGTCATGTGAGGCGCGCGATGGCCTGGCCGACCCGCACACTGCTGCCGGGGGCGAGCGGCGCGAGCCACTCGGCCCGCTGCGCCGGGAGCAACAGGATGACCGTCGAGCCCATGTTGAACCGGCCGAGCTCCGCACCGCGCGCGAGCGTGAGGCCGGCGCGGCTCGCATCGAGCGGCAGCTCCGTGCGCTGCCGCGGCCGGCGCGGAGTCACCTCACCGTGCCAGACAGTGGAGATGCTGCCGACGAACAGCGCCCCGACGAGCACCAGGGCGAAGCTGAGCTCTCCCGCTCCGAACACGCACACCACGCGCTCGTTGCGTGCGAACAGCCCCGGTACGCTGGCGGCGGTGGTCGCGTTGACGCTGAACAGCTGCCCCGGGACGTACCAGGCCGCGCGCAGGGTCGCCTCGAGCGGCATGTGGATGCGGTGATAGTTGAAGGGGGCGAGGTAGAGCGTCGCGAACGCCCCGCCGCGGAAGGTTTCGGTCCAGGGCCCATCGCTCGCGAGCAGCGACTCGAGCGTGTAGGCGTGACCTTTGGCCTGCACGAGCCAGGATCCATCGAGCCGTCCGATCTGGCTGACGCTGCCATCGACCGGCGAGAGCACGGTGGAGGCATCGCCATCGAGCGGGCGTGCGTCGCCGCGCAGCGCGCGCGTGAAGAAATCGTTGAAGCTCCCGAAGGCGAACGGATCGGGCTGCGCGGCATCGCGCATGTCCGGGCGGAAGCGCTGCATGAAGGCACCGATCAGCACGTTCTTCAGCCAGCGCAGCTCGCTGCGCGTGATCTCGTGCACGAGAGCCGACAGCAGATGCTGCGGCAGCAGGTACTGCAGCGCGACGAAAGCGCGCGCGGCTGCGCCCTCGGAATCCCCGGTCATGTCGCCCGATGAGCGTGGCCCCGCAGGTAGGGCGCCGCATGCTGCAGATCGCTGCTCATGCCCGCGACCTCGAAGGGCGGCGTGAACACCGCGACGATGCGCGCTGCGTCATCGAGCAGGAATACCACTGCGGAGTGGTCCATGGTGTAGTCCCCGCCGGGGAGCTCGACGCGACTCACGGCGACGCCGAAACTGGCGGCGAGGCGTTTGATGGTCTGCGGGTCCCCGGTGAGGCCCTCGAACTGCGGATCGAACGCGTGCACGTACGGGCCGAGCGCAGCGGGGGTGTCGCGTTGCGGGTCGACGCTCACGAGAAGCACCCGCAGCCCCGCGACCTCCGCACGACGGCGGACCTGCGCGAGCTTCGCGAGCGTCGTCGGGCACACATCCGGACAGTGCGTGAAGCCGAAGAACACGAGCGTCGGGCCGCTCGCGAGCTCATGCCGCGTGAAGCTCCGCCCGCGCGTGTCGGTGAGCGTGAAGTCGGGCACTGCGCGCGAGCGTGGCAGCCACGTGCCGCTTGCCAGCTGCGGGCCTGCCCTGTCAAGTTGGTGGGCGAGCCAGAAGCCGGCGAGCCCGGCGCAGAGCGCAGCGGCGAGGAGCAGCCAGCGGCCAGGTGAGGAGCTCATGCGGGAATTATTTCATATGGGTTCGCAGTGCGGGCGCACGCGCAGCCGGCCGCGGCGCAGGGCACCCAGCGCGCGGACGCTCACCGTAGGCAGACTCATCGCCCGCGGCGCAGCGCGCCTCGAGCGCGCCGGCGTGTTCTTCGGCCACGGCACCGACAATGCGTACGATGAGGCGGCGGCACTCGTGCTGCACGCGCTGCGGCTGCGGCCGCAGGCGAACGGCGCACTCTATGGCCGCAGCGTGAGCCGCGCCGGCAGAGAGCGCGCGCAGCGGCTTCTCGGGCGGCGCATCCGCGAGCGCATTCCGGCTCCCTATCTCACGGGCGTCACCTGGTTCGCCGG
>Ga0335069_10015640_pt1 | contig 10608 bp, 9 predicted proteins | sample Lox_Sample_11_FD_206714 | JGI IMG/M metagenome (GOLD analysis project Ga0335069, IMG submission 206714) | Soil microbial communities from Loxahatchee National Wildlife Refuge, Florida, United States - Lox_Sample_1.1 | ecosystem: Environmental > Terrestrial > Soil > Wetlands | place: USA: Florida...
CGTCCAGGTCCCGCGCCTGCATGTGGCGGCGCACCATCGGGGTCACGATCAAGCACGTGAGCAGCGGCAGGAGCAGCGTCGTCCCAATCGTGTCGCCGGCGATGCTCTGTTGCCCCCACAGCGGGACCTCGACAGTGTTGCGGAAGGCCAGCCACGCGATCCCGCCGTTGAGCACGAAGTTGAAAACGGCAGAACCAACGCCGTGTTCGAGGAGCAAATAGCGGCGGAGGGTAGGGGACACGCCGCTCTCTATAGCGCATCCTGCGCTGCATAGGGAAACGGATTGACGGGACGCCGGGACCTTCAGAAGTTCAGGGCGAAACCCAGCGCTCACACGGTCTTCGACCTGTTCTCTTCGACGTCCCTGGTCCACCTTCGACAGCTTTGCTACTCTGCCAGCGCGATTGGAGTAGGGTTGGCCCTGAACGAGAGCGAGAGCGGCCTCAACGCGGTCGACGTCCTGAACCTGCTGGCCCTGTTTCTCTTGGCAGTGGTGGTTGCCTTCTTTCATCGAGAGCTAGGGACCGAGGCCTCCTGGTTGCTCTGGGTGTTTGCTTTCCTGGTAGTCTTCGTACTGACGGCGGCGCGTTTGGCGCTGTGGCGGCCGCTGTGGCAGGCCATCCACGATTTCTCGCCCGTGCTGCTGGTCCCGGTGATTTTCCTGACGCTCGGATCGATCATCGACTGTGCGAGTCCGGGGCGTTGGGATGTGACGTTCGGCGAGCTGGATGAGCGGTTGTTCGCTGAGTTGCCGCGTTTATGGCGCGGCGTGCTCGGGCGGTCCTCGTGGTTTGTCGACGTCGTCTCGCTGGCCTACGTTTCGTACTACTTCGTGGCCGTGATCGTGCCCGTCCTGCTCTACCATCGCGGCTTGAGGGGGGATTTCCGGCGTTCGGTGTTCACCCTCACGCTGACGTTCTACGCGTCATTCGTCGGATACTTCATGTTTCCGACGCTGGGCCCACGCACACCGCCGGAGGAGGCACAGCTCGTCGGCGGCGCCGTGAGTCAAGGGGTGCGCCTGTTCATCGAGCTTGCCGAGCGCACGCGCACGGATGCGTTCCCGAGCGGGCACACCGCGGTCGCGCTCGTCAGCCTGTCCCTTGCCTGGCAGTTGTCGGGTCGTGTGTTCGCCGCCTTGCTGCCCATCGTCGCGGGCATCATCTTCTCGACGGTGTACCTGCACTACCACTACGTCGTCGATATCGTCGCCGGCGCCGGGCTGGCTGCCGGCTGCGTCTGGCTGGGCCCGCATCTGCAGGCGCTGCTGGAGCCCCACGAGATGCTGCGCCGCGTGGCGGTGCATCTCGGCATGCGTTGACCGGAGGTGCCACCGCTGCGGCGGCAAGACGCGAGAAACACGCTCTTCCTTTGCCATCTCGAAGCGAGTAGATGATTGACGCATGGCGGCACGACCGACACACGGGGACGCGCAGATGCTGTATCACAGCAAGCTGCGCACGCTGCGAGAAGCCGTCGACCTTATCCGGGTCGATGACACGCTCGCCGCGCCGATTGCCACCGGGCAACCGGCGATGTTCCTCAACGCCCTCGGTGCGCGTGGGGATTATCGTAACCTCACGATCTTTACCGGCTTGATCATCGAGCCCTACCCGGTGCTACAGCAGCCCGGCGTGCATCTGATCAGCGGGTTCTACGGCCCGATCGATCGCATGCTGAAGGCGATGGGTGCCAACGTGCAGTATCTGCCGGCGGACTTCCTCGGCTGGGAACGCTACGCCCGGCTGGCAGCACCACGCGTCGTGGTCTCGGCGCTCGCCCCCATGGATGCGCACGGCTATCTCAACTTCGGACTGCACGCCGGCGCCTCGTTCAATGCATTCCTGGATGCGGCACACGACCCCGACCGTCTGGCCATCGGCGAGGTGAACCCGTCCATGCCGCACGTGCTCGGGCTCGGCCGCTACGGCGGCAACCGCATCCACGTCTCCGAGATCGATTGCATCGTCGAATCGGATCGGCCGGTGTTCGAGCTGCCCGAGCAACCCGTCAGCGATGAGGACCGGGCGATTGCCGAGCACGTCGAGAAGCTCATCGACAACGGCGCCACCCTGCAAATCGGCATCGGTGGCGTGCCGAACATCGTGGCGCAACTGCTGGCGGCCGGCAAAAAGGGAGACTTCGGCATTCACACAGAGATGATGGTCGACGGGATCATGCATCTGCATCAGGCCGGCAAGGTCACCAACCACAAGGGCGTCTACGATGGCTTCTCGGTCGCGACGTTCGGCGCCGGCAGCCGCGCCCTGTATCAATGGATCGACCACAACCCCGAGGTGCGCATGCTGCCGGTCGCGCAGGTCAATGACCCGGCCATCATCCGTTTGAATCGGCGGATGGTGAGCATCAACGGCGCGCTGGCGGTCGATCTGTCCGGGCAAGTGATGGCCGACACGCTCGGCCCGCGGCAGTACTCCGGCGTCGGTGGCCACGAGCTGTTCGTCATCGGCGCGCATGACAGCGACGGCGGCAAGAGTATCATCTGCCTGCACTCCACCGCCACGGTCGCCGGCCAAACCGTCTCCACGATCGTCAAGCAACTGCCCGGCGGGACACCGGTCAGCACGCCGCGGCATCATGTGCAGTACATCGTCACCGAGTACGGCGTCGCCAACCTGGGCATGCTCACCGACGTGCAACGCGCCCAAGCGCTCAGCGAGATCGCACATCCTGATTTTCGTGACGAGCTGCGCGCGGCGGGAGGGAAGTGATCAGTAACCAGTGATCAGTGGGTAGTGGGCAAGGACCAGGACCAGAGGCCATCATCTCATGCGCTACATCTGTCCGAAGTGCGGCGAGCGCTACACGCTGAAGCCGGTGAGCGGGACGTGCCGCATCTGCGATTCCCCCCTGGTGGCCGAGTCGGAAACGCAGGAAGCGGAACGGCGCGGGGACCGCGAGGGGCTGCCCTCGCCGAAGCGCAGACTATAGGGAAGTGGAGAGTTCAGCGTTGAGAGTTGAAGATGAAATGTTGAGTCCGCTGACGGTGGACTGTCGACTGTGGACTGTCGGCGCAGCACGGAGCGCGGCCCCTGCGTGACCTGATCGACATGTGGAGCAACACCCGGATGGTGGTCCTCACGGCGATGAGCGCCTCGCTGTACGCGGCCATTCTCATCCCCTTCAAGGTCCTGCCGATCATTCCGGGGGTGACCGAGTTTCGTCCGGCCAACGCCGTACCGGTGGTGTGCTCCTTCCTGTTTGGGCCGGCGGGCGCCTGGGGTGCGGCGATCGGCAACGTGATCGGCGACTTCTTCGGTGGCATTGGTCCGGGCGATGTGTTCGGCTTCGCGGGCAACTTTCTGTACGGCCTCATCCCGTACAAGGCCTGGGAGGCACTCACCGACGCGGACCCCGTGCCGCGCCACCCGCTGACGTGGATTGCCTTCGCCGCCGTCGTGCTGCTGTCCAGCGCCGTGTGTGCGCTGACCGTGGGGTGGGGCATCAACCTGCTGGGCTTCGTGCCGTTCTCGGTGCTCGGCAACATCATCTTGGTGAACAATTTCCTCGTCGCCGTGGTGCTGACGCCGTTCCTGCTGGCGGTGATCTATCCGCGCGTGCAGCGCGGCCATCTGCTCTACCGCGACATCATGCGGCGGCCTGGCTCCGAGACGGTTGGCGCGAAGCGCCGCCTCCGGCCCCGCCTCGGTCTGGCGCTGGTCGTGGTCGCAACGGTTGCGGGCATGGTGCTTGGCAACATGCTCTCCACCGGGCAAGTCCAACTCCCATTCCTTGCCCACGCTGACGCGGCCACCAGTACGCACGCCGTTGCCGTCGGCATCGGGCTGTTGCCGGTGATCGGGTTGCTGCTCATCGGCGTCGCACTGATGTAGCGTGGCGGCTCCCGACCGCGCCGAGGCGATCCGCCTCGATCATCTGTCCTTCGCGTACGCCGACCAGGACGACCTGGCGTTGCGTGACATTGTGCTCACCGTCGCACTCGGCGAGATGGTCACCGTCATGGGGGCGACCGGGGCAGGCAAGACCACACTCGCCAAGTGTCTGAATCGTACCGTGCCGGCGTTTCAGCCCGGACGGCTCACGGGTAGCATTCGCATCCTCGGACAACCGCTGCAGGCGCAAGGTGTCGCCGACATGGCGGGCATCGTGGGCCTGGTGTCACAGGACTTCGAAGCGCAGCTGTTTGCGACCAACGTCGTGCAAGAGGTGGTCTTCGGTATGGAGCAACTCGGCGTGCCGCCCGACGAGATGCGCCGGCGCGCCCCGCGGGCCCTCGCGGCAGTTGGATTGCAAGGCTTCGAGCAGCGCGACCCGTCGACGCTGTCCGGCGGCGAGAAGCAGCGGCTTGCGATTGCGGCCACGCTGGCGCTGCAGCCGCGCATCCTGGTCTTCGACGAGCCGACCACCGACCTCGATCCGCTCGGCAAGCTGGAGATCTTTGCGGTGCTCGCCGCCATGCGCCGCGAAGGCTATACCCTCGTCGTCATCGAGCACGAGATCGCCGCCGCCGAGCAGGCCGACCGGCTGATCATCATGAGCAAGGGACGGATCGTCTGCGACGACACCCCGGCGACCGTGCTGGCGCGCGCCGACTTCCTCTTGCAACACGGTGTCCGTCCCCCAGACCGCAGCCGCGTGGCGCAGGCGTTTGGCCTGCAGGGGGCGACCTCGCTCGACGAGACGGAAGCCGCACTGCGTGCCCGTTGGAACCCTGCGCAGCAAGCCAACGCCGCTGTCATCTCGGCCAACCCGACCAACACCCCAGCAACTAACGACCTCTCCTCCACGCCGTTGGTTGAAGCGCAGTCGCTGGCGTTCCACTACGAGTCTGGCGCCGCCGCACTCACGGACGTCTCCCTACGCATTGCGGCCCGCGACTTCATTGCGCTGATTGGCCAGAACGGCTCCGGGAAGACGACGCTCGCGAAGCACCTCAACGGGCTGCTGCACCCACAGTCTGGGCGCGTGCAATTGTTCGGCAGAGATCTGCGTGACCTGCCGATGAACACCGTGGCGGCCGACGTCGGCTATGTCTTCCAAAACCCGGATCATCAGATCTTCGCTGCCACGGTGCTCGACGAGGTCGCGTTCGGACCGCACAACTTCGCTCTGGGACGCGCCGAGGCCGCCGAGCGCGTGCACAGCGCGCTCGAGGCCGTCGGCCTGCTGGGTCTCGAAGCTGCGGATCCATTCCTGCTCGGCAAAGGGGAGCGGCAACGGCTGGCCGTGGCCTCGCTGCTGGCCATGCGGCCGCGGCTGCTGATCCTCGACGAACCGACGACGGGGCTCGACTATGACGAGCAACGCCGCATGATGGACCTGCTGGCGCGGCTGCACTCGCAAGGCATGGCGATCCTCATCATCACGCACAGCCCGTGGGTGGTTGCGGAGTATGCCGAACGGGGCGTGCTCATGAGCGCCGGGCGTGTCTTGTTCGACGGTCCGCTGCGCGACCTGTTCGCCGAAGACGCTCTCCTGGCGCGCGCCCACTTCCACGCCCCCGAGATCACGCGCCTGGGGCGCCGGTTTGGGTTCACACCATTGTCAGTGGAAGAGTTTGCGAATGCGATCGGCGACAAGCAGCATGCGTAGCCATGCCTCTCTTTCTCTACATCGACCGCCCCACTGCTCTGCACCGGCTCAACCCGACGGTGAAGGTCTTGGGCATGCTGTGCTTCTTCGTGGCGGCCTTCGTCACTCAGGCGCCGGTGGCGGCGCTGCCGGTGGCGGCGCTGGTGAGCGTGCTGATCACGATGGCGCGGGCGTGGCCAAACGTGCGGCGGTTGCGGTTCCTGTTCCTGATGGTGTTCGTGATGACGTTCGTCATCTGGACGCTGTTCTTCCGCGGCGGCGAGCCGGTGCTGGTGTGCGGGCCGGTGCGCATCAGCGCCGCCGGCCTGCGCTTCGCGCTCGGCATGGCGATCAAGCTCGATACCCTCCTGGGCGTCGGCATCGTGTTCCTGTCGACGACCAAGATCGAGGAGTTCGCTTACGCCCTGACGCGCGTCGGCATGCCGTACAAGCTGGGCTTCACGATGACGCTGGCCTTCCGGCTGGTGCCGGTGTTTCTGGATGCCGGCGCCACGGTCGTGCAGGCACAGCGCTGCCGCGGTTTCAACTTCGACGAAGGCAACCTGCTGCAGCGCATGCGGCGCTACGTGCCGGTGATCGTGCCGGTCTTCATGGGCGCGCTGCGTCGCGCCGACGGCATGGCCATGGCGCTGGAAGCACGCGGCTTCCAAGCGCACATGCAGCGCAGCGCCTTCGAGCACTTCCCCTTTCGCCGCAGCGACGCCGCCGCGCTGCTGGCGGCGGTCGCGGTTGCCGCCCTCTACGTCACGCTGGCGTACTTCGGCTACACGAGCGTGCCGCGGTAGAACGGGTGTTGCGTGCTGGACATCCGCCCGCAACCCCCAGCACGCAGCACCCGACACCCATCACCTGAGAACGATCGTATAGGTCTCCTTGGCCGTGGGACTCGCGATCTCCTGCACGGGCTTGCCCGCCGGGTCAACTACGATCGGTCCGTCAGCGGCCGACTGGACGGCGATGCGCCGCTGGCCCCCGAGCGGGGTCACAAAGTAGACCTGGTACTTCTTGTCGGTGGACTTCCTGAGGCCGTAGAGGGTCGTCAGGCCTTCCACCTCGGACAGCTTGCCGGAGCCGCTGAGCTTCAGCCGATAGGGCCGCTCCTTGGATTTCCACGTCAGCTCCACCTTCCATTTGTGCTGCCGCAGTTCGTCCACTAGGGCGGTCACGGTCTTTTCGAAGGCTGGAAACTCGACCTTCTTTTGCTCGTCGGCCTCGGTCGCCGTCGACTCGAACGTCACCTGCCCGTCGTTGGTGATGGCGATCGTGTCTTCCAGCAAACACCCGGCAAGGGGAAGCAGCGCCCCAAGAAGCAGCAGAGCTTTTGTCTTCATCCAGGACTTCATCAATCGCCTTCCCTGCCAACACTCGCTCGTTCACTCGAGGGCAATCACCAGGTATTTGTCATCCATGGTGGTATCGAACTCCTGCGCCGGCTGTCCCTTCCCATCGACGATCATCGCGCCGTCCTTGGGCGATTCGAACACCGCACGCGCCTGGGCGCCCGCGGGCGCACGAAGGAGCAGCTTGTATCTCTTCGGTGCGAATTCTCCGACGTCGTACAGCGAGGTGGATGCCGAAATTTCCGCCAGCTTGCCGGATCCGTGCACCTTCAGGCGATAGGGGCGCTCCTTGGAGAGCCAGGCGACCTCCACTTTCCATTTGTGCTCCCGCAGTTCTTCGACAAGTTTGGTCACCGCGCCCTCAAACTGCGGAAACGCAATCTTCTTCTGCGGGTCGGGCTCGCTCACCAGCGACTCGAAGCTGACACGCCCGTCGTTGGTGACGCTGACCGTGTGTTCCATCAGGCAACCGGCGAGCGGCAGTAGCGCGCCAAGCAGCGCCGCCGCCCTTGTTTTTGACCAAGTGGGCATAGCGTGATCCGTCCTCCGTCGTGTGTCGTTGAACGGATCGGATAGAACCACGCGCTGTCCGCTTTCGCAAGGCTCAGCCTCTGCACGCGACCTCCAATCGAAAGGCGAAGGCTGCCGGGAAAAAAGAGGAGACGAACCACAGAGGCTCAGAGGGCACCGAGAAAGAACACGGAGGGCGGCAATGGGATCGAACGCTTTCGCCTCTGCGCGCCTCCTCGGTGCGCTCTGAGCTCGGTGGTTCATTTTCGATTTCTTTTGCCAGCCTCAATAGTCCACAGTCCGCACGATGCGCGGTTCGGCCCAGCCGGCGAGCGCCGTCGCCGAGCCCGGGGGCCCATCCGGTGGCAGCGTGGCGCAGAAACCAATCTCCACCTGCTGGCCGGCGAAGCGGTCGAGGGCGAGGTGCAGCTCGTCCGGCGGGACAGCGAGCGGCTGCGCCCGCTCGTAGAGCGTGTGGCGCACACCGTCGGCCGTGCGGACGCTGATGCGGAAGCGCGCCCCAGAGGCGTCGGCAGGGAAATCGGGATCCCCCCGTAACCAGGTGAGTGGGTTCAAGAGGGGGATGGCGGCCACGGTCTCGTCGCTGTCTACCCGATGTGTAGTCGCCACGCACTGCCACAGGTTGTGCTGCCGCAGTGTGAAAGCCAGGACGCGATACATGAGCCAGTTGGCGTGTTCCACGGCCGGCGCGTCGGCGCCGACGTCTGATGGCAGCTCTCCGTTGCCGTCCGCCTCGACGCTTGCCTGCAAGTGCGCAGCATCATCCCAGAAATCCGCCACGACCCGTTCGGTTTGGCGCGGACGCGCACGCCGCTTCAGCACCACCGCCGTCGGGCTGAGCGCTTCTACGGCACGAAAGTCACTCGCGAGCGTGCGCGCCGTGTGCGGGATGTACTCGGTCACCGGCGTCGCCAACGTGCTGTAGCGTTTCGGGTTGTAGATGACCTGGTCGACATGAGAGAGGCTGCGGCTGATCGCTGCATCGTCTTCCGGGCCGAGCAAAGCCGGCATCACCAGCTCGAGCATGATCGGGATGCGCCGGTTGGTCAGGAAGTAGTAGAGCGGGTCGGCGCGGAAGAACAGGATGTGCTCGCCAGGCGACTGCCGGTCGACGTAGGCGAGCACCTGCGCTGCGTCCCGTACCTCGCGCCGCGGCCCCAGCAAGCGGCCGCGCGGCGTGTCGAGGGGCATGTCGTAGGCCACGAACACGGCGAGCGCGGCTGCTATGCCGATCATCAGCCAGCCGGCGCAGGCAATGACCGCTACCCACGCGGCCCAGCGTACGCCGGACAGCAGCCGCGCGAACACCACGGCGCAGACGAGGAGCAGGGGCGGTGCGATGTTCATCAGGTGCGTCCAATCGGCGCGATACAGCATGCTGGCATACGAGCTGGCAGCAAAGACCAGAAGCAGGAGCAGTCCACTCCACTCGGCCGCGGGCGCTGCGCGCCGGCCGCGCCACAGCTGAATGCAGGCGACGACCATGGCCACGAGCGGCGCCACGTAGATGGCCTGCACGGCGTGCCCGATGCCAACGAAGAGCGCCCCATGGGACAGGATGTCAAGACCACGTTCCCACGTGAGATGGATCAAGGCGGCGGGAAAGTAGGTAAAAATGATGAAGCCGGGGTCGAGGTGCCCGTACCTCAGCGGTACCGGTGTCGGCGGTAACTGCGACACGTGGCGCAGATCTAGAATCACGCGCTGCACCAGATCACCGAGGCTCCCACGGGCGCCGAACAGCGCCACCACCGCAGTGATCGGTGGAAGACTGCCGGCAAACAGGACGGCCGCGCGGGTGACCAGTTGCTGAGCGATGCGCCGGCGTTCGCGCAGCGTATCGAGTGCAACCGTTACGCCCACGGTAGCTGTGAGGAAGACGCCGAGGTTTTGCTTGGTGATCACCGTCATGCCGATGGCGGTTGCCGCGGCGGCCAGCCAGACGGCCCGGCGCGTCGCCAGGTAGTGCAGCGTCAGCGCGACCGCAGCGAGGGAGAACAGCATGGCGATCTGCGAGTAGTTCACCACCGTCCAGAACGGGAAGGCGAGCGCCTTGATCGGCAGGAACGCTACGGCACCGAGGAATGCTCCGCCGGGACCCATAAAGTAGCGAAGGATGCGGTAGATGAGCAGCGTGCAGAGCACGAAGACGACCGCTTGCAGGACACGGCCAACGAGCAGACTTGGCCCGAAGACGTCGAAGAGTACCCGCATCAGTTCGTAGGTGAACGGCGGCAGTAGCGTTACGCGGTCGCGGTACAGCAACTCGCCGTTGTGCAAGCCGTCGGCGATCGCCAGGATCGAGCCCTCGTCGTAGAACGAGATGCCGCGGTTCAGGAAGGGAACCTGCAGCACGGCGCTCGTGAGGGTGAGGGTTGCGAAGGCAAGGCGATCGTGGAGTTGTCGCCTGGTCGCGGAGCGTGGTGGATGAGCCGTCATCAAAGAATGACCTGACCGCAGAGGACGCGGAGGGCCGCAGAGGAAAACGCGGAAAGGCGGTGGGTTCCGCCATATCGTCTATGTTTCAGGTCTCGGTCCTCCTCTGCGAGCCTCTGCGCCCTCTGCGGTGAGACTTCCTTCGATCAGCGCGGCTTCTGCGCTATCACGCGCTGGTTGGACGTCTGGAACCCCAGCCGCGCGCGGAGCGTGTCGACCACCACGAACAGGCCGAGGAGCAGCGGGTTCTGGTAGTGGAAGAAGCGCACGAACCAGTCCGGATAGCCTTTGTCGAGGAAGTAGTTGTGCAGCGAGATGGTCCACGCCGAGGTGCTGATCAGGTACTCGCTGCGGGCGATCGCGAAGCCGCTCTGTTCGAGAAGCCGGTGCAGTGCAGCCGTCGAGAACAGGTTCCAATGACGGGGGAAGTGATAGTGGCCCCACCAGCGGCCGGCGAAGAGGCGGTAGTCCCAGCCGGCCAGGTTCGGCGTCTCGATGATGAAGAAGCCGCCCGCGCGCAGCAGCGTAAAAACCCGCCTGCAGATCGCCGCGGGATCGTCGACGTGCTCGATCAGTTGCAGCATGATGACCGCGTCGAACTGCTCGCCCTGCGGAGGTGCGAAGTCTTCGGCGCGTGAGACGTAGGCGCGGAAGCCGCGCGCCACACATTGGCTGACCGCGTGCGCGTCGAAGTCGATACCGACCAGATCCCACTCGGCATGGCCGT
>Ga0335069_10015641_pt1 | contig 10608 bp, 10 predicted proteins | sample Lox_Sample_11_FD_206714 | JGI IMG/M metagenome (GOLD analysis project Ga0335069, IMG submission 206714) | Soil microbial communities from Loxahatchee National Wildlife Refuge, Florida, United States - Lox_Sample_1.1 | ecosystem: Environmental > Terrestrial > Soil > Wetlands | place: USA...
CCCGAAGTGCTTGCGCACCTCGGCCTCGACGTCCTGCGCGAGCCGCGTGCGCACGTCCACCATCGTGAGGAGCACGCCGCCGATGCCGAGGCGCGGGTTCAGCCGGCGCCGGATGAGCTCGATCGACTGCATGAGCTGCGTGAGCCCCTCGAGCGCGTAGTACTCCGCCTGCACGGGGACGAGGACGCGGTCCGCCGCCGCCAGCGCGTTGACGGTCAACGGCCCGAGCGAGGGCGGGCAGTCGACGAACACGAAGTCGTAGTGCGAGGTCCCCGAGGCGAGCGCCTGCGCGAGGTAGCGCTCGCCGTCGCCGCGCTGCGCCAGCTCGACCACCGCGCCGGCGAGCTCCGGCCTCGACGGCACGAGATCGAGATTGGCGAACGCCGTGTGCTTCGCGAGGTCGGCGAGCGGCGCCCCGTCGAGCAGGTCGTAGCTCGAGGTCCCGTTCGCGCGCATCCCGAGCCCGGAGGTCGCGTTCGCCTGCGGGTCGAGGTCGATGACGAGCGCCCGCTCGCCGGCCTCGGCGAGGCAGGCGGCGAGGTTGATCGCGGTCGTCGTCTTTCCGACGCCGCCCTTCTGGTTCGCGAGGGCGTAGATCCGGGCCACGCACCCATTCTTCCTACGCGAGCGGACGCTTCTTCGGCATGCCCGCCCGCCGCGGATAGCCGGGCGGCGTGGGCGCGAGCTTGCGCAGGACGACGAGCCCGTCGCGCTCCTCCGGCACGTCGCCACCGAGCAGCGAGGAGACCCGCCCGACGACGGCGAGGTCGGCCGACGGCCCCACCCAGAGGATCGCCGCGCCCCCTGGGCGGAGGAGCGGCAGGCAGAGCTCCGCGGCCACCGGCGGCTGCGCGAGGGCCTTCGCGAGCGCGACGCCGTACACGTCGGGCTCCTGCTCCTCCGCGCGGCCCCAGACGACGCGCGCGTTCGGCGGCGCCCACCGCTCGAGGAAGTCGCACTTGCGGCGCTCGGCCTCGAGGAGGACGAACTCGCGGTCCGGCAGGGCCGTCGCCAGCGGGATCCCCGGCGAGCCCCCGCCGGAGCCGACGTCGACCACCGCCCCGTCGAACGAGCGGACGAGCTCGAGCGCGCGCAGCGCATCGTCGACGAGCATCGCCTGCGCCTCCGTCTCGTCGCGGAGCGCGGTCATGCCGCGCGTCGCAAGGACGGCGCGCAGCCAGTCAGTCGGCGGGGGAGACGACGACGTAGCGATTCGGCTCCGCTCCCTCCGAGCGCGTCTGCACGCCGTCGAGCTCCTTCAGCACGAGGTGCACGACCTTGCGGTCGACCGCGGTCATCGGGTCGAGCTCCGCCTCGCGTCCGGACGCGCGCACCTGCTCCGCGGTGCGAAGCGCGAGCGACTCGAGCGTCGCGCGACGCCGCTCGCGGTATCCCGCGGCGTCGACGACGACGTCCTTGCGCACGTCGCCGAGCCGGCGGTGCGCGATCGCGTTGAGGATGTACTGGATGGCGTCGATCGTCTGCCCGTGCCGGCCGATGAGGAGGCCGGCGTCGGCGGCCGAGCACGTCGCGGTGACGGTCTCGTCGTCCTCGCGCACCTCGACGCGCGACTCGATCCCGAGCGTGCCCGTGATCTGCGCCAGCAGCGAGCGCACCTCGGCGGCGAGGTCGCTCTCGTCGATCTCCGGCGCGGCGGAGGCAGGAGCGAAGGCGAGCACGCGCGCGGGCGCGTACCCGACGCCGAGCAGTCCGCGCTCGCCCTCGGACACGACCTCGAACTGCACCGCCGACTTGTCGAGCCCCGGATGCCGGAGCTCGAGCTCGCGCAGCGCCGCCCACTTCGCCTCGCCGACGGTCTCGCCGGTCGCCTCGACCGTGAACGTGCCGGCGTCCTCGCTCATCGCCGCCGCGCGGTCCCCTTCTTGCGCCGCACCTTGCGGGGCTGTCCCGCGGGCCGCGGCTGCGACGGCTTCGGCTGCTCCGGGGCGCCGGCCTTTCCGTCCCCGCCGCCGCTCTCCGGCTTCGGCGGGGTTCGCGAGCTCCGCTTGAACAGCTCCGGTGGAGGCGTCTTCGGCATGAGCCGCCGCGTGATGAGCCCCTGCCCGACCGTCCACAGGTTCGTCGTCACCCAGTAGAGGACGAGGCCCGCCGGGAAGCGCGCGATCACGAAGACGAAGACGAGCGGCATGATCATGAACAGCGCGCGCTGCGTCTTGTCCGCCGTCGCCGACATGTAAAGAGTCGACGCCATCTGGCTCGCGACGTACACCACCAGCAGCACGTAGCCACCCCAGTGCGTCGTCGTGTGCGCGGCGATCGAGGGGATGAAGTGCAGGAACGAGAGGCTGCCCGGATGCTTCGACGCCGGTTCGTGCGCGAAGTGCCGCAACGAGTAGTAGAGGGCGATGAAGACCGGCAGCTGGAACAGCATCGGCAGGCACGAGGCCGCAGGGTTGATGTTGTTCTCGCGGTAGAACTTCATCAACTCCTCGTTCTGCTTCTGCTTGTCGCTCTTGTACTTCTTCTGAATCTCCTTCATCTGCGGCGCGAAGCGCTGCAGGTTCTGCATCGAGTGGATCTGCTTCACCGTGAGCGGCACGAGCAGCATCCGCACGATCACCGTGAGGACGACGATCGACCACGCCCACGGCAGGCCGGCGCTGAAGTGCAGCCAGTTGAGGACGTGGCGCGCGACGTGCTCGAGCGGGGTGAGCGGCGAGAAGAGGATCATCGGACCGGGTCGAACCCTCCGCGGCTCCACGGGTTGCAGCGGAGGAGTCGCCAGCCGGCGAGCATGCTCCCGCGCAGGAGGCCCTTCTGGCGCACCGCGTCGATCGCGTACTGCGAGCACGACGGGTGGTACTTGCACGTGGTCGGGAAGAGCGCTCCCCACGTGACCCGGTAGAGCCAGACGGCGGCGACGCCGAGGCGGTACATCAGGCGGCCTTCGTCATCGCGAGCACCTCGTCGACGCGCTCGGCGAGCCAGGCCGACCCGTTGGCGGCGGCCGCCTCGGCCACCCCCGGGCGGACGATGAGCACGTAGTCCCGCCCCGCCGGGACCAGGTCGAGCCGGGCGTGCCAGAGCTCGCGCAGCTGCCGCTTGATCCGGTTCCGCGTCACCGCGTTCCCGACCGCACGGGGCACGGAGAGGCCGAAGCGCGGGTCGGCCGGCTCCTCCTGCCCGAACCAGTAGAGGACGAGGAAGCGCGTCGAGACGGAGCGGCCCTGCCGGTACACGGCGTCGAAGTCCCGCGAGCGGGACAGGCGGTTTGCGCGCTTCACGTCGTGAACGTTACGCCGGTGTCTGACACCGGCGTCTGGTGTCTGACACCGGTGTGCCTTGCATTCACGCCGAAAGCTTCGCGCGACCCTTGAGCCGGCGCCGCTTCAGGATGAGCCGGCCGGCGCGCGTCGACATCCGGGCGCGGAAGCCGTGCTTGCGCTTCCGGCGCCGGACGTTGGGCTGGTAGGTCCGCTTCACGGTCGTGAGAAAGAGTCGAAAGAGGCAAATCGCCGGCCGGAACGCCCGACGCGAGGCGCCAGTATAGACGACGGTCGTCCACCGACTTATCCACAGGTGGACACCGCGCAGCGAAGCGGAGAAGCCGAGTTTCCCCCACCACTGTCCACAGCTGTGGAGGGAATCCGGGGCCTGCGAAAATGCCTGCAAACGCGCTCGTTTTTGCCCCCAATTGGCACCCTGGTAGGGTCGCTACCGGTTCACGAGGGAGGAGCTGGCGGCAGGGTGGAGGACCAAATCGCGCTGACTGCGGAGAGCCTGTGGAGTGATGTCTCCGGTCGGCTCAGGAGCGCTCTCAACAACACGACGTACGAGACGTGGTTCGCCCACACCGCCGGCGCCGCGCTCGACGGCGACCGGTTCGTCCTCGCCGTCCCGAACGACTTCACCCGGAACTGGATCGAGGGCCACTTCCTCGAGCTGATCGGAGCCGCGATCCGCGACGTCACCGGGGTCGACCGGCGGATCGAGCTCGCGGTGGCCGAAGGCGCGCCCGCCCAGCCCGCCGAGCCCCAGACCGCGGCCTCGGCCGCCCCGCGGGTCGCCCCCGTGGAGCGGCTCGTCCCCCACCGCCCCGAGAGCGGCGGCTTCAACGCGAAGTACACCTTCGACTCGTTCGTCATCGGGTCGTCGAACCGCTTCGCGCACGCGGCCGCCCTGGCGGTCGCGGAGGCGCCGGCGCAGGCCTACAACCCGCTCTTCATCTACGGGAGCACCGGCCTCGGGAAGACGCACCTCCTTCAGGCGGTGGCGCAGTACGTCAGCGAGCACTCCCGGGAGATGAGCGTCCGCTACGTCACGAGCGAGACGTTCATGAACGACTTCATCAACTCCCTCCGCGACAAGCGCATCGAGGGCTTCAAGCAGCGCTACCGCACCTACGACGTCCTGCTCATCGACGACGTCCAGTTCTTCGAGCACAAGGAGCGGATCCAGGAGGAGTTCTTCCACACGTTCAACTCGCTTTACGAGGCCGGCTCGCAGATCGTCATGTCGAGCGACCGGCCGCCGCGCGAGATCTCCACCCTCGAGGAGCGCCTGCGGAGCCGGTTCGAGTGGGGCCTCATCACCGACATCCAGCCGCCCGATCTCGAGACGCGCATCGCGATCCTGCGCAAGAAGGTCAAGACGGACGGGATCCACGTCCCCGAGCCGGAGGTGCTGACCTTCATCGCCGGCCGCGTCTCCACGAACATCCGTGAGCTCGAGGGTGCGCTCACCCGCGTGGTCGCGTTCTCGTCGCTCACCGGCCGCCCGATGTCGGTCGAGCTCTCCCAGGACGTCCTCAAGGACGTGTTCCCGCAGGGCGAGGCGGCGGAGGTCTCGATCAAGCGCATCCAAGACCTCGTCGCCGAGCGCTTCAGCCTCTCGCTCGAGGAGCTCTGCGGCGACAAGCGCTCCCAGAACATCGTCTATCCACGACAGGTGGCGATGTACCTCTCACGCGAGCTCACCGACTCCTCGCTGCCGAAGATCGGAAAGGAGTTCGGGGGGCGCGACCACACCACGGTCATCCACGCCACCTCGAAGATCGCCCGCCTCATCCGTGAGGACAGGTCTGTGTACAACCTGGTGCAAGAGCTCACCGCTCGTGTGAAGCAGGTCCGCTAGCCCGATGGCCCTGTTGGACCTGACCGGTCGTCCCCAGGTAGCGTCCCCCGCAGACTCGGCTCCAGAAGCGGCTTCCCTAACCCTGTCCCCGTCGTCCACACTCCCTATTACTTCTACGAGGATTTTCTAGATGATTGAGACTGACATCGTGGTGGGTGCGGGACTGAGGATTACGTGCTCCAAGGACGACCTCGCGCAGGCGCTCGGGGTCGTCGCGCGAGCGCTGTCTACCCGAACGTCGGTCCAGATCCTGTCCGGGATCCTGCTCGAGGGACGCGACGCGGAGCTTCGTGTCGCCGCGACGGACATGGAGCTCTCGCTGCGCGCGACGGTGCCGGCGCAGGTGGAGGGCGACGGGTCGATCGTCCTTCCCGGCAAGACACTCGTCGACATCGCCCGCCTGCTCCCGGCCGGCGAGGTCACGATCGAGCACCGCCTCTCCGAGTCGGTCGTGCATGTGACCGCCGGAAGCGCGGCGTACACGCTCAACACGTACAACCCCGAGGACTTCCCGCGGCTGCCGGAGGTGGACGCGGTGGCCACGTTCGCAGTCGACCGCGAGTCGCTTCTCGAGACCATCGGACGCGTCGCGCGCGCGGCATCCCGCGACGAGTCGCGGCCGGTGCTGACGGGGATCCTCGTCCAGTTCGGCAGCGGCAAGCTCGTCATGGCGGCCACCGACTCGTACCGGCTGGCGGTGAAGGAGACGGGCTTCTCCGGCAACGTCCCGGATCTCGAGGCGATCGTGCCGGCTCGCTCGCTCCAGGAGCTCGCCCGCATCGCCGGCTCGGGGGACGAGATCGAGATCGGCGTGCAGGAGAACCAAGTGCTGTTCTCGACCGACGGCGTGTGGCTCACGACCCGGCGCATCGACGGCCAGTTCCCGAACTACCGGCAGCTCCTCCCCGAGTCGTTCGAGCACGAGCTGACGCTCCCGCGCGTCGAGCTGCTCGAGGTGATCCGCCGCGCCTCGGTGATGATCCAGCGCTCGACGCCGCTGCAGCTCCGCTTCGCGGAGGGCGAGCTCACCGTCGTCGCGCGCACGCACGAGGTGGGCGAGTCGAAGGAGTCGATGCCGGTCGCGTTCACAGGGGAGACGCTCGAGATCGGGTTCAACGCCGACTTCCTCCGCGACGGGCTCGAGCTGCTGGACGGCGACGACGTGCGCGTGAAGCTCATCAGCCCGCTGCGGCCGGCCGTGATCCAGGGCGAGGGCGACGACTTCACCTACCTCGTCATGCCGATCCGGCTGCCGGGCTAAGACCTGCGCTGATCGTCGAGACGGTCTCGCTCCGCAGCTTCCGGTCGTACGAGCGGCTCGAGCTGGAGCTTCGCCCGGGGCTCGTGCTCGCGACCGGGCCGAACGGTGCCGGCAAGACGAACCTCCTCGAGGCGCTGCACGTGGGCACGCAGGGCTTCTCGCCGCGCACCCGCGCCGACCGGCAACTCGTGCGCTTCGGCGACTCCGCGGCCCGCGTCGCCCTCCGCGGCCGCCGGCTCGAGGTCCCCGTCGACGTCGAGCTCACCCTCGAGGTGGGCGCCGCGAAGCACGGGAAGATGAACGGCGCGCCGCTGCGAACCGTGGAGCACCTGCGGAGCGAGCTGTCGACGCTCGTGTTCACACCCGACCGGCTCGGAGTGGTGAAGGGCGCACCGGCGGCGAGGCGCGCGTACTTCGACCGCGCGCTCGGACGGCTCACGCCCGCCCGCGCGCAGCTCCCGGCCGAGTACGGCGCCGCGGTCGCGCAGCGCAACGCGTCGCTTCGCCGCATCGCGGCCGGCGTCTCGTCGCGCGCGGCGATCGAGCCGTGGACGGCGCAGGTGGTCGAGCTGGGGCTCGCGCTCGTCGCCGCGCGCAAGGAGGTGCTCGCCCTGCTCGGCCCGCCGTTCGCGGCGCACGCCGCCGCGCTCGGGCTCGACGACGGCGAGCTGCGCTACGCCGGCGAGCCGCCGACCGTCGAGCAGCTCGAGGCGCGCTTCGACCGGGACCTCGACCGCGGCGTCACGGGGCTCGGCCCGCACCTCGACGACGTCGTCGTCGTCGCGGGTGCGAGAGAGCTGCGCGAGTTCGGGTCGCAGGGCGAGCAGCGGCTCGCCGTGCTCGCGCTCCTGCTCGCCGAGGCGGAGCTCATCTCCGAGCGCCGCGGCGTGCCCCCGCTGCTCCTCCTCGACGACGTCCTCTCCGAGCTCGATCCCGCGCGGCGGCGCATCCTCGCGGAGCGGGTCGTGCGCGCGGGCCAGACGCTCGTCACCGCCACCGACCCGGCGATGCTTCCGGCCGATCCCGATCAGCTCGTGGAGGTGAGTGGTGGAACCGCTCGGTGACGAGGTCCGTCGCGAGCTCGGCCGTTTCGGCCCGCAGGGCGCGATCGGCGAGCTGGTGGAGGCGTGGCCGGCGGCGGTCGGCGCCGAGATCGCGCGGAACGCGTGGCCGGCGCGCTTCCAGCGCGACGGGACGCTCCTCGTGCACACGCGCGACGCGGTGTGGGCGTTCGAGTTGACGCAACGTGCAGGGGAAATCGAGAAGCGCCTCGATGGAGTGCAAGGACTGAAGTTCGTGCCCGGACCGCTTCCGGAGCCGTCGGCGGAGGCCGCTTCCACACCGGCGACCGCCACAGCGGTCCCCTCCCCCGAACAGCGCCGGCAGGCAGAGGAGTGGGTCTCCGGGATCGCCGACGAGGACCTGAGGAAAGTGGTGCAGAAAGCGGCCGAGAGCTCGCTCGCGAACGCCCCGAACGACCGCTCGTTCTGATACACTTCGGAGCGCCCGCAAATGTGTGATTTGCAGGGCTTTTTTCATGGCCAAGGAGACCTATACCGCAAAGGACATCACCGTCCTCGAGGGGCTCGAGCCGGTCCGGCTCCGGCCGGGCATGTACATCGGCTCGACGGGCATCCGGGGGCTCCATCACCTCGTCTACGAGATCGTCGACAACTCCGTCGACGAGTCGCTCGCCGGCTTCAACGAGCGCATCGAGGTGACCCTCCATCCGGACCACTCGGTGACGGTTCGCGACTGGGGCCGCGGCATGCCCGTGGACGTGATGAAGGACCAGGGCGAGTCGGCGATGACGGTCATCCTCACGAAGCTCCACGCCGGCGGGAAGTTCGGCGGGAGCGGCTACAAGGTCTCCGGCGGCCTGCACGGCGTCGGCGCCTCGGTCGTCAACGCGCTCTCCGAGCGGCTCGTCGCGGAGGTGCATCGCGATGGCAAGGCGTACCGCCAGGAGTTCGCGCGTGGCGTCCCCACCGGCCCCATGGAGGTCGTCGGTGACGCGGACGACACGGGGACGACGGTCACGTTCCTGCCGGACGCGGAGGTCTTCGAGGAGCTCGACGTCGAGGCGGGGACGATCACGCAGCGCCTCCGCGAGACGGCGTTCCTCACCAAGGGCCTCTACATCAAGCTCATCGACGAGCGCGCCGACGGCAAGACGGTCGAGTTCCACTACGAGGGCGGCATCCGCGACTTCGTCGCACACATCAACGAGGCGAAGGAGCCGATCCACCGGCACATCGCGTATTTCGAGAACGAGAGCGACGTCGGCTACGCCGAGATCGCGATGCAGTGGAACAGCTCGTACCAGGACTCGATCTTCTCGTTCGCCAACAACATCAACACGATCGAGGGCGGCACCCACATGCAGGGGTTCCGCTCCGCTCTCACGCGCACGCTGAACAAGTACGCGCGCGACAAGGGCCTGCTGAAGGAGAAGGAGGAGAACCTCGAGGGCGAGGACGTCCGCGAGGGCCTCGCGGCGGTCATCTCCGTCAAGCTCCAGAACCCGCAGTTCGAGGGCCAGACGAAGGGCAAGCTCGGCAACCCGCAGATCGCCGGCTTCGTCGAGGCGACCGTCAACTCGAAGCTCGCCGAGTTCCTCGAGGAGAACCCGAACGACGCGCGCCAGATCGTCACGAAGGCGATCGCGGCCGCGCGCGCACGGCAGGCCGCGCGCAAGGCGCGCGAGCTGACGCGGCGCAAGTCCGCCCTCGACAGCATGGCGCTGCCGGGCAAGCTCGCCGACTGCTCGATCCGCGACCCCGAGGCGGCGGAGCTCTTCATCGTCGAGGGCGACTCGGCGGGCGGCCCCGCGAAGATGGGCCGCGACCGCACGTACCAGGCGATCCTTCCGCTGCGCGGCAAGATCATCAACAGCGAGAAGAACCGCATCAACAAGGTCCTGTCGAACGCGGAGATCCAGGCGATGATCACCGCGATCGGCACCGGCATCGGCGACGAGTTCGACATCAGCGCTCTCCGCTACCACCGGATCATCGTCATGACCGACGCCGACGTCGACGGCGCGCACATCCGCACGCTCGTCCTGACGTTCCTCTATCGCCACATGCGCGAGCTGTTCGAGCGCGGGCACGTCTACATCGCGGTGCCGCCGCTGTACAAGGTCAAGCTCGGCAACCAGGAGTTCTACTTCGAGAAGGAGGCCCAGCTCGAGGAGCTGCTCGTGCGCGAGCGCTTCGAGGACATGGACGTCCGCGATCGCGACGGCAAGCAAGTGAAGCTCACCGAGGCGCGGTGGAAGCGGTTCACCGGCGCGCTCGCGGAGTTCGAGGGCTGGTCGGCGCGTCTGCGGGCCGACTTCGGCCACCAGGCGGCCGAGCTCGCGGTGTCGCACCGGCTCGTCGAGCTCGACGCGGTCACGCCGGCCGCGCTCGAGAAGGCGATCGCGAACCTGCCGGCGAACGGCTACACGCTCTCCGTCCTCGAGCGCGACGAGAACGGTTTGCACGTGCGCGTCGTCGAGGAGGAGACCTCGGCCGCGCAGACCATCGCGCTCTCAGCCGAGCTGCTCTCCTCGCCGATCTACGCGAACCTCCGCAAGGCGTACGCGAAGCTCGTCGAGATCGCCGGCCCGCCGCCGTTCACGCTCTCGCTCGGCAAGAAGACCGCGGAGGCGGACACGTTCGGCGCGCTGCGCCACGGAGCGCTCGACCTCGCGAAGGAGGTCGGCATCCAGCTGTCGCGCTTCAAGGGCCTCGGCGAGATGAACCACGACCAGCTGTGGGAGACGACGATGGACCCGGCGAAGCGGCTGCTCATCCGCGTCGACGTCGAGGACGCCTCGGCGGCCGACCGCCTGCTCTCGATGCTCATGGGCGACCAGGTCGAGCCGCGCCGCCAGTTCATCGAGGAGAATGCGCGGGACGTGACCTTCCTCGATGTCTGAGGTCGAGACCGGAGCCCTAGGCCCGGGTCGCATCGAGCCGCGCGAGCTCGAGCAGGAGATGCGCTCGAGCTATCTCGACTACGCGATGTCGGTCATCGTCGGGCGCGCGCTGCCCGACGTTCGCGACGGGCTGAAGCCCGTCCACCGCCGCGTCCTGTACGGGATGCACGAGGCGGGGCTGCAGCCGTCGAAGCCGTACAAGAAGGCGGCCGCCACGGTCGGCGACGTGATGGGCAAGTACCACCCGCACGGCGACCAGGCGATCTACGACACCCTCGTCCGCATGGCGCAGCCGTTCTCGCTGCGCTACCCGCTCGTCGACGGCCAG
>Ga0335069_10015642_pt1 | contig 10607 bp, 8 predicted proteins | sample Lox_Sample_11_FD_206714 | JGI IMG/M metagenome (GOLD analysis project Ga0335069, IMG submission 206714) | Soil microbial communities from Loxahatchee National Wildlife Refuge, Florida, United States - Lox_Sample_1.1 | ecosystem: Environmental > Terrestrial > Soil > Wetlands | place: USA: Florida...
CACGCGCAACCCCATCGAGCAGGAGGGGACCTACCCGCTGCCCGAGGCGCAGCTCGATCGCTTCCTCCTCGAGGTGCACGTCGAGTACCCGAGCGCGCAAGAGGAGCGCGAGATCGCGCGCCGTACGACGGGCGTGCAGGTCGAGCACGTCCCTCGCGTCCTCGGGGCCGAGGAGGTGCGCGCGCTCCAGGCGCTCGTGCCGCGCATGCCAGTGACCGACGCGGCGGTCGAGCTGGCGGTGGCCCTCGCACGCGCGACGCGCCCGCACGATCCGAAGGCGCCGCGCGAGGCGCGAGAGCTCGTGCGCTTCGGATCGGGCCCGCGCGGACCGCAGGCGCTCGTGCTCGCCTCCAAGGCGCGGGCAGCGCTGCGCGGTGAGGCGGCGGCCGACGTGGGCGACGTGAAGGCCCTGGTGCTCCCGGTGCTCCGACACCGCCTGGTCCTGAGCTACCGCGCCGAGGCGGAAGGGGTGAAGGACGTGGACGTGCTCGAGCGTGTCGTCGCGTCCGTGGGCTAAGCGCGGTACACTGGGAGAATGGCGGAGCGTCGCCCGCGCGAGGCAGACGAGACCGAGGCGCCCCCGCCGAGCGCGACCACCCGCAACGGCCACGCGAAGACCAACGGCAACGGGGCAGCCGCCGCCGCGGTGCAGCCGGACACGACGCCGTCGGTGCCGCCCATGCCCGCGGCCGGACCGTGGCGCAGCTACAAGGAGATCGTCGCGGCGCTCGCGACGCGCATCGTCGAGGCGCAGAGGCCCATCCGCGTGCTGCAGGCGCTCCGCTGGGACGACGCGATCGAGCGACAGTTCCTCGAGTCCAAGGGCCGCGAGCTGCCCAAGGTCGACGTGAGCAGCTACGAGCGCGTGGACCTCGGCTTCGACCCGCGCGCCAAGCGCGACGAGTTCGAGCAGATCGCGCACGACATCGACCGCGACCTCGGCGAGCACGACGCCATCGGGCAGATCATGACGACGACCGCGCTCGAGTACCGCGACGTCGTGCACATGCTCACGGCGCGCGGCACGCCCGCCTTCTACGCGTGGTCGCGCCGCCTCTACGGATCGCCGAAGGACAAGTTCCCCGACGGGCGCTCGACCGTGCGCGATCTCGGCCAGCTCCTCTACGGGATCCTCACCAACGTCGACGAGTGGTCGTACCCGATGCGCTCGGCGTCGCCCGAGTACGTGCGAAGCCTCGACGCGAAGGAGGCCGCGACGCGCCTCGGCGAGCGGCTCGCGTCGTACTTCGGCGAGTCGGTCATCCGCGTCGAGGTGGACGACGAGATCCTCGCCGACGCCTCCGCCGGCAGCGACTACGTGAAGGTGCGGAGCGGCGCCAAGTTCAGCCCGCGCGACATCGACATCCTCGAGGTCCACGAGGGATGGGTGCACGTCGCCACGTCGCTCAACGGGCAGGCGCAGCCCGTGTCGCGGTGGCTCGCCAAGGGCCCGCCGCGCACCACCGCCGTGCAGGAGGGGCTCGCGGCGCTGCTCGAGATGTTCACCTTCCGCACCTACCCGCGTCGCGCCCGCCGCCTGAACGACCGCGTGCTCGCCGTCGACAAGGCCGAGGACGGAGCGAGCTTCATCGACGTCTTCGAGTGGTTTCGCACCGAGGGCTACGAAGAAGACGAGTGCTTCCACAACACGCGCCGCGTCTTCCGCGGCGGCGTGCTCGAGGGCGGCGCGCCCTTCACCAAGGACGCCTGCTACTGCAAGGGCATCGTCCTCAACTACGCGTTCATCCGCAGCGCCATCCAGCACGACCGCATGGACCTCGTGCCGCTGCTCTTCGTCGGCAAGGTCGCCCACGACGACGTGCCGGTGCTCGCCCGCCGCGTGGCCGACGGCGTCGTGAAGCCGCCGAAGTACCTGCCGCCCATGTTCCGCGACCTGAACGGTCTGGCGATCTGGATGGCGTACTCGTCGTTCTTCTCGCAGCTCGGCGGCGAAGCGATCGCCGAGTACTACGCGCGCCTCTTCGCCCGGTCCTGAGGGAGGATCGGGAGGCTCTCGGCGGGCGTCGGCACGCTCGCCTTGCGCGCCTCCTCCGGCACGAGCTGGCGGAGCTGCCAGGTCTGCGTGTGGAGTCGCTCCTCGACGTTCGTCAGCGTGTTGCGGAAGCGCGCCAGGATCGTCGAGCCGGTGATGATGAGCGCGAGGCTCGCGATGAGCAGGAACGCGTTGGTCTGCATCGGCGGCAGCCAGAGCATGTTCGGCAGCACCGTCATGGCGCCGTCGCGGAAGACGTAGGACGGCGCCAGCACGCCCGCCCACTGGAGCACCGCGGGGACGGCGACGGCGAGGCAGTGCATCGCCACCAGGGGCACGCGCCCTTTGCGGTTCGGCGGCATCTGCAGGAGCATCGACCCGATCGCGGCCAGCGAGGGAACCACGACGTAGGGACCGAAAGCGAAGCTCGTGAGCGCCGTGGCCGTGACCGCTGGAACCATGATCTTCACCTCGGGTCGCGCGTCGCGTGACGGATTGCGCGACGACCACATCGCCGTGAGCGCCGCCACCAGCCACGCAACGCTGCAGGCGAGCCACTCGCCCCAGTTCCGGACGCCGATCCAGAGCATCATCGGCAGGTAGATGAACCACGTGAGGTACGCGACGGCGGCGATCCGGGCGCCGTGGCGCATCGTGGCGCGCGCGTCGTGCAGCATCGCGGTGCGCGCCTCGGGGGGCATCTCGGCCGGCGGCTCGGTCATCAGGCGCATGAGCGTGCGCACGGCGTCCTCGTTCGTCGGATCGAGGGCGATGGCGCGACCGACCTCGCGCAGCGCGAGGCTCCGCGCCCGGGTCGCATCGGGACCTGCGCCTTCGAGGGCGCGCTTGGCGTGACCCTCCGCCGTCGTCGCGTGCGTGCGAGACATGGCGCGACGGCGCTCGAGGTCACGGTCCCCCTCGAGGTAGCGCTCGACGGCCTCGACCACGGCGCGCACCGTGGGGGTGCGCCGCGCCGGGTCCAGCGTGGTGGCGGCGACGCACACGTCGTCGAGCTCCGGGGGCAGGTCGCCGCGCTCGGGAGCACGGGCGCTCGGGCGCGCGTCGACACCGCGGAGCGTCGAGGCGTTCGCGTGCTCCGCCGACGCCTGCGGGTGCATGGGCTCGAGGGCCAGGAGCTCGAAGAGGATCGCGCCGAGCGCGTACACGTCGGCCCGCGCGTCGACGTTCTCGCCTCGCAGTTGCTCGGGCGCCATGTACCCGGGCGTGCCCATGGTCGCTCCGTGCCGCGTCTTGGCGCCCGGATCGCTGCCGCCGCCGACGGCGGGGGGCTCGCTCGGCAGGCGCGGCTCGGGCGCGCCCACCACCTTCGCGAGGCCCCAGTCGAGGACGTACACCTCGCCGAAGTCTCCGAGCATCACGTTGCCCGGCTTGAGGTCGCGGTGCACGACGCCGCGCGCGTGCGCGAAGTCGACCGCGTTGCACACGCTCGCGAACGCGGAGAGCAGCTTGTGGCGGGTGTACGTGCGGGTGGCCTCGGCGTCCCCGGACCGGAGCGCGTCGACGATCTGCTCGAACGTCGCGCCGCGCACGCGCTTCATCGTGAAGTACAGCGTCCCCTCCGGGTCGCGCGCCAGGTCGTAGACCGGGACGATGGCCGGGTGCTCGAGCTGCCCCTGCACGCACGCCTCGCGGAGGAACCGCGCCTTGAGGTCGCCGCGCGAGCCATCGCCGGGCCGCACGAGCTTCATGGCGACCTCGCGCCCGATCCGCCTGTCCAGCGTCGTGCGGACGACGCCCATCCCGCCCTCGCCGAGCACCTGTCCCGCCACGTAGCGCGCCTCGAAGGTCGCGTCGGCGAGCACGTCGGGCGGAAGCTCCCCGACGTCGGTGGGCGCGATGGTCGTGACCCCCGACCGTCCGCCCGGCTCCGTTGCTGCGTGATCCGGCATGGCCGGAGCGTACCCGGACCGCTAGCGCCCGCGGAACTGCGCCTTGCGCTTCTGCGTGAAGGCGAGCATCCCTTCCTTCGCGTCGTGCGACCTGAAGAGCTGCTGCTGCAGCTCCCGCTCGAGCGCCAGCCCCTGCTCGAGCCCCATCTCGCCGCCGCTCTGCACGGCGCGCTTGATGTGCCCCACGGCGAGCGACGCGCGGTTGGGCGGGCAGAACTCGTGCGCGTACTCGATGACGCGCCGCACGAAGTCGTCGTGACTCTCCTCGGCCCAGACCTTGTGGACCAGCCCCGCCGGGCGGGCCTCTTCCATCGCGAGGTTGACCCCCTCGACCATCAGCTCGATCGCCCGCGCCTTGCCGACCAGCCGCGTCAGCCGCTGCGTCCCGCCCGTGCCGGGCAGCACCCCCAGGCCCACCTCGGGCAGGCCGACCTGGAAGGCGCCAGCGCGCCCGATGCGAAGGTCGCACGCCAGAGCGATCTCGAAGCCTCCGCCCACCGCGTGCCCGTTGAGCGCCGCGATGGTCAGCTTGGGCGTGTTCTCGAGCCGCAGCAGCGTCTCGTTCGCATGAAGGCAGAAGTAGTACTTGAAGGTCTCATCCGCCTCCTTGAGCATGTTGATGTTCGCGCCGGCGCAGAAGTACTTGTCCCCGTGGCCGGTCAAGACGATGACGTGGACGTCGTCGTCGAAGCGCGCCTCGAGGATGTTCGCGTCGAGCTCCTTGAACATCTCGTAGGAGTAGGCGTTGACCGGCGGGTCGGTCAGCGTGAGGAGAGCGACTCCCTTGTCTGTCGCGTAATCGACCAGCGTCCCCATCTCACGAGCCTCCTGGCACCCAGGCGGCCCGGTCTTAGACTTATTCTAGATGCGGTGCAATTGCGCCCGTACCGCGAGGCTGCTGCGCCTGGGCCTTTCGGTGGCGTCCTGGGCGGTGGCCTTCTCGATCATCCAGGGGCTCCTGCAGCCGGAAATCGGACGGTCCCTGCGGCCCATCGAGGAGCGCATCGAGCTGCGCCTGCAGCGGCTCCCGGTCGACCCTCCCACGACGCAACCCGAGCGGTCCCACGAAGAGGAGCCCATCGACTCGTGGGAGCTCGTGGGCGTCTGAGGCCCGAGCGGAGTGTGCTAAACGGCTGAGAGCGATGGATTCGACGGCCGGGCTGCGGTCCGAGCTCAAAAGGCTCATCGTCGCGGAGCTCAACCTGAAGGGCCGTGACCCGGAGACCATCGAGGACGATGCGCCGCTCTTCGGGACCGGGCTGGGGCTCGACTCGCTCGACGCACTGCAGCTGGCGATGGTCATCGAGGAGAAGCTGGGCGTGCGCATCCCGGAAGGGGAGGAGGCGAGGGCCATCTTCCGGAGCGTCCGGACCATCGCGGAGCACGTCGCCAAGGTCCGGGGGCGGTGAACGGCGCGCGGCTGTGGGTGACGGGGTTGGGCCTCGTGACGCCGCTCGGCGTCGGGGTCGAGGCCACGTGGACTCGGCTCGTCCGTGGCGACCGGGCCATCCGGCCCATCGAGCGGTTCGACGTGAGCGGACAGCGCACGAGCGTCGCCGGCGAGGTCGACGGCGTCGTGGTCGAGGGGCAGGCGTGGTCGCGCACGAGCGCCATGGCGGCAACGGCGGCCGAGGAGGCGATGCGCGCGGCGGGGCTCGACGTGCGCGGGGCGCGCGTGGGGCTCGTCGTGGGCGGCACGACGGGAGGGATGCTCGAGACGGAGCAGCTGCTCGCGAAGCTGCACGCCGAGCCGGAGCACCGCGAGGTGCTCGCCGCGATGCTCTCGCATCCGCTCACGGCGACCGGGGACCGGCTCGACGAGCGCCTGGGTCCGTTCACGCGCGTCCGGTCGCTCTCGAGCGCCTGCTCGGGCGGGGCGAACGCGATCATCGTCGCCGCGTCGTGGCTGCTCTCGGACGAGGTGGACGTGGTCGTGGCCGGCGGGAGCGACGGACTGTGCCGCCTCACGCTGAGCGGGTTCAACGCGCTGGGGGCGCTCGATCCCGAGCCGTGCCGGCCCTTCGACGCGCGCCGGCGAGGGACGAGCCTCGGTGAGGGCGCGGGTTTCCTGGTGATCGAACGGGCCGACCGCGCGAGGGCACGTGGGGCCAAGCCCGTGGCGACGCTCGCCGGATGGGCGGCGGGGTCGGAGGCGCATCACATCACGAACCCCGCTCCGGACGGCGCGGTGGTGGCGTCGCTCATCTCTCGGGCGATGGCGCGCGCCGGCCTCGGGCCGGAGCAGGTCGACTTCGTCAACGCGCACGGGACCGCCACGCCCCTCAACGACCCGATGGAGGCCGCGGCGCTCGCGCGCGCTCTCGGCCGGGAGATCGATCGCATCCCCGTCTCGAGCAGCAAGGCGCAGATAGGGCACACCCTCGGCGCCGCGGGCGCCATCGAGGCGGCGATCACGGCGCTCGTCGTCGCGCGACGGACGCTCGTGCCGACGGCGGGGCTCGACGAGCCGGATCCGGCCGCTCGTGTCGTGCACGTCCCGCACGTCGGTCGGCCGGTGGAGCGAGTGCGCTCGGCCATCTCCTGCGCCTTCGGCTTCGGCGGCATGGACGCGGTGCTCGTCTTCGCGGAGCCGGAGATGCCCTCGACCGCGGCGCCCGCCGGCGCAACGCGCCCGCAGCCGGAGCCGGTCATCACGGGCGCCTCGGTGCTCGGGGCGTGTGGGCTCGTGGCGGGCGAGGCGTGCGCCGACGTCGTGCAGCGACGGTGGGACCTCGCGCGCGAGGTGGACGTCGACGGGCCGCTGGACCCGATGAGGGCGCGCCGGCTCGATCGCGGCACGCGCATCGGGACCATCGCCGTGCAGCGCGCGCTCGAGGACGCGCGTGTGGCCGACGCGAGCGATGCCGGCCTGCTCCTCGGCAGCGCCTTCGGCAACGTGGACGGGTCGGCGGCCTTCATGCACCGCATCTTCGAAAAGGGGCCGCGCTCGGCCAGCCCCGCGGAGTTCCCGAACCTCGTCCCCAGCTCGCCGGTCGGGCACGCGTCCATCTACCTGGGCCTGCGCGGGGCGGCGTTCGCCACGGCGGACCTCGCGGCCAGCGGCGAGAGCGCCGTCGTGCAAGCGGTGCAGCTGCTGCGGGCCGGGGAGGCCGCGCGCTTCGTCGCCGGGAGCGTCGAGCCCAGGAGCGACATCGTCGAGCGCGTGCTCGCGGCGCTCTTCGCGCACGCGCCATCGCAGGCAGGAGCGAAGCACGCCGACGTGGCGGCCACCGTCGTGCTCGAGACGGCCGACGTCGCGCGCGAGCGTGGTGCGCGCGTGCTCGCGCGCATCCGGCAGACGCTGGAGTGGCGCGCCGACGCGCGGTCGGTGCTCGCGAGCCTCGCGGCTCCGTCGGGCGCGGCAGCGGAGGTGGTGCTCGCGCGAGCCAACGGCGGGTCGGACGCGCTGCTCGCGGCGACGGCGTGGGACAAGTGCCCTCGCATCACGTGCGCCCAGTCGCTGGGCGAGAGCGACGGCCTCGGCGCAGTGGCGATAGCCGTCGCGGCGGCGCGTGTGGCGACGGGGCGGGCGTCGGATGCGCTCGTCCTGGGGCTCGCGAAGGGCCGCGGCTTCGCCCTGGTCCTCGCGAGATGAGGCGAGCCGTCGCCGTCGCTTCGCTCGCGCTCTTCGTCGGTGCGTGCACCGGCGGCACGTCCCCCGAGACCGCGAGCGCATGGCACTCCCCCGACGCGCACACGTGGGATGCGCTGAAGGGCGAGCTGCGCGCGCGGCGCGCCGAGCGACCGACACACCCCTGGGCCGCCGAGATCCGCGTCGCCCTCCACGAGCCGCGCACCGGCCGCGACGTGACGGGCCGCGGCGCCATCGCGGTTGCGCCGGGACGGGCGATGCGCATGATCCTCGTGGGAGCGGCCGGAGCGACGATGCTCGACGCGTGGGTTGAACGGGATCGCTGGCGCGTCGCGGTGCCGGCCACGGGCCTCGTGAGACGAGGGGGACCGGACGACCCGCACGACTTGCCGGTGGGCTTCCTGCGCTGGTGGCTGCTCTCGCCGCTCGGGGGCGCTCTGGTCGCGGCGGAGCAGACCGCCGAGGGGCCTCGCTGGCTGCTGCGCGACGGCACCGCCGTCGTCGATCTGCGCGCCGTTCGGTGCGACGACGGCGTGAGCGGGCTCGCCGCGTCGCGAAGCGTCGAAGGGCGCACAGAGCGGGTCGCGGAGTGCGGCGCGGCTCCCGAGCCGCATCCGGGAGACCGCGTGGAGTACGAGGACGCCGTCACCGGGCTGCGCGTCTCGATCGTCCTCGAATCGGCCGCTCGGACCCCGTCGGACGATGCGTTCCGCGACCCGGACCTGCCGGAGCAAGGCTCGTGAGCGACGTCGCCATCGTCGCCTTCGGCGCCATCTCGGCGCTCGGAGAAGGGGCAGCCGCGGCGACGGCCGGGGAGCCGGGGTCGAAGGCACGCCTGGGCATCGCGCGCGACGCGGAGCTCGCGAACGCGGGCCTGTACCGACCGTTCGCGGCGCGCGCCTCGTTGCCCGAGGGGACGACGGACCGCGCGTCGGCGCTCCTCGACCGTGCCCTGGGCGCCTGCGCCGCGAGCCTCGACGAAGCTTGGCCCGCGTGGCGGCAGGCACGCGTAGGGCTGGTGCTCGGCACGTCGAGCGGAGGCATGCGCGCGGCCGAGGCGGCATTCGCGGCGATCGCGCGCGGCGACGCCGTGCGGGACCCCGAGCAGGCGACCTACTTCGGGCCGTTCGCGCGAAGCGCGCGCGTCCTGGGCTTGCGCGTCGAGCCCGCGGCGCAGGTCCTGGGCGCGTGCGCCTCGTCGACCTTCGCGATCGGCCTGGGCGCTCGCTGGCTCGAGAGGGGCGACTGCGATCTCGTGCTCGCGGGCGGGTACGACGACGTGACGGTGTTCGTCGCCGCCGGCTTCGAGGTGCTGCGCGCGACGACGGCCGCGCCTCCGCCGCGTCCGTTCCGAGCGGGTCGAGACGGCATGTCCCTCGGGGAGGGCGCTGCGGTGCTCGCGCTGGTGCCTGCTCGGGTCGCGGCGCGCGAGCGCATGCGCGCACGCGCGTACGTGACGGGATTCGGCGCGTCCTGCGATGCGGTGCACCTGACGGCTCCCGATCGCGAGGGACGCGCGCTCTCACGCGCGACGGCATCGGCGCTGCGCGAAGCTGGCAGCCCGCGGGTGGACCTGGTGAGCCCCCACGCGACGGCGACGCCTTTCAACGATCCGGCGGAGGCCAACGCCATCGCAGGAGTCCTGCGCGAGCACGCGCCCGTCGTCCACCCGTTCAAGGCGCAGGTGGGTCACACGCTCGGAGCCGCCGGTGCGCTCGAGCTGCTCACGTGCGTCGACGCGATCGAGCGCGGCGTGCTCCCGGCCGCGGCGGGGGAGGGCGCCATCGACGTGGAGCCGCCCGTGCGCCTGCTCGACCGGGCCGCCGCGGGAGCGCCCAGGGTGGGGCTCAAGCTGTCGAGCGCCTTCGGCGGCGCCAACGCCGCCCTGATCGTCTCGTCTTCGCCGGGAACGCCGCGCGAAGTGCGCCCGGTGTACGTGAGCGCCGCGGTCCACGTGCAGGGCGAGCCGGAGCCGGAGGAGCTCGCGGCGCTCACCGGCATCGCGGTCGACCGGCTCGCGCGCACCGACGGGCTGGTGCGCCTCGCCCTTGCCGCGGTCGGTCGCTCCCGGGCCACGGGGGCGGTGCTGGACGGCGCCGGCGTCGTCGTCGGCAGCGCGCTCGCGACGCTGGAGACGAACGCGGTCTTCGCGGCGCGCATCCGCGAGCGCGGCGCGCGCGCAGCCGAGCCGCGACGCTTCCCCTACACCTCGCCCAACGCCGTCGCCGGCGAGTGCTCCATCGCCTTCGGGCTCACCGGCCCGGGGTTCTCGGTCGGCGGGGGCATGCACGCCGGCCTCGAGGCGCTGGCCGCCGCGGCGGTGCTCGTCGGAGCCGGCGACGCCGATCGCATCGTCGTCGTCGCCGCCGACGAGGTCGGGCCCACCGTGCGCTCCCTCGCCGGCGACGCCCTCGCGCACGGGGCCGTGTCTCTCGTCGTGTCCTCCGAGCCCACCGGGGCAGTCGCACGCGTCGGCCGCATCGAGCTCGCCCGCGGCGTCACCGCCCCGAGCCACCACGGTCACGCACCCGCCGGCCACCGGGCGCTCCTCCCGCTCGCCTCGCAGCCCGTCCCCCGTGAGCTCGTGAGCGCTTCGCCACCCGATGCGTCCGCCCGCGTGGTCCTGGAACCGGTTTGACACTTCGGCATCGCCCGCCGCGGGCTCCCCGCCGACGTTGCCATCCTGACAACCGGTCGACGCCGCCAGCCCCCTGGAATCTCGCGGAAATCGAAGGGAACAGGCCCGGCGCGCAAGTTGCTGTAGCGACGTACGTGCTCCGCGCTCTCCTCGTGATCCTCGCGCTCTCGGCGCTTGCTTGCTCCAAGTCGTACATCCCGAATTCCGACGTCGAAGACACGAAGGAGAACTGGGACGTCATCAAGTTCTGCGAGGTCTACCGCCACGCCATGGAGGACCGGAACGTCTCGCAGCTCCTCAAGATGATGAGCCCCGGCTACTTCGAGGACGCCGGCAACGCCAAGGCCGAGGACGACGCCGACTACGACAAGATCCGCGAGTTCCTGACGACCGACTTCCTGCACACGATGGGCATCCGTTACGAGATCCGTTACCGCAAGGTGACGTTCACGGAGACGAATCACATCCTCGTCG
>Ga0335069_10015643_pt1 | contig 10607 bp, 8 predicted proteins | sample Lox_Sample_11_FD_206714 | JGI IMG/M metagenome (GOLD analysis project Ga0335069, IMG submission 206714) | Soil microbial communities from Loxahatchee National Wildlife Refuge, Florida, United States - Lox_Sample_1.1 | ecosystem: Environmental > Terrestrial > Soil > Wetlands | place: USA: Florida...
TGCCCTCGGCCGGCGCGACGGTCGGGCACCTCACCGCCGGGGCCGCGGCCGAGCTGGGGCTGCCCGCGGGCATCCCGGTCGCGGCCGGGGCCGGCGACACGGCGGCGGCCGCGCTCGGCAGCGGCATCGGCCCGGGCGACGTCCAGCTGACCGTCGGCACCGGCGCGCAGGTCATCCGGCCGCTGGCCGCGCCGGCCAGCCGGGTGGACGCCGGGGTCAACCTCTACCGGTCCGCGACACCGCACGGCTGGTACCAGATGGGCGCCACCGTCAGTGCGGGGCTCAGCCTCAACTGGGTGCGCGAGGTGATGAACGCCACCTGGGCGGAGCTGTACGCCAGCGCGGACCGCCCGGGCCAGCCGCACGACCCGATCTTCGTCCCGCACCTGTCCGGGGAACGGACGCCGTACTGCGATCCGGCGCTGCGCGGCTCGTGGACAGCGCTGTCGCTGGCCGGCGACCGGACGTCGCTGCTGCGCTGCGCGCTCGAAGGCACCGCGTTCGCGATCCGCGACGCGCTGGACGCCCTGCTCGGCGCGGATCACCCCGCGCGGCTGCGGCTGGCCGGCGGCGGCACCCTGGCCGCGGGCTGGCGGCAGCTGCTCGCGGACGTGCTCGGGCTGCCGCTGTACGCCGTGGACGTGCCCGCCGCGTCCGGCCGGGGCGCCGCCCTGCTGGGCGCCCATGTCGCCGGCCTGCTGAGCTTCGACGACATCACCGGGCCGCTGGCCCCGCCGGCCCGGCTGGCGGCCGAGCCCGACCCGGCGACGGCCAGCTGCCACGCGGACCGCCACGCCAGGTTCCGGCACGTCGTCTCGGCCCTGCGATCCAAGGACGGGCAATCCAAGGACGGGCAGCCGAAGGAGGAGGAAGGAGCCGCATGACCACCGTGACCGGGAAGACGCTGGCGGGGCTGAACGTGCCCGTGCCCCGTTACGATCGCCGCCAGGTGACCACCGGGATCGTGCACATCGGCGTCGGCGGTTTCCACCGTGCGCACGCGGCCATGTACATCGACACGCTGATGAACCGCGGCGCGGCGATGGACTGGGGCATCTGCGGTATCGGCGTGCAGCCGTCCAACGCCGCGATGCGCGACGCGCTGGCCGCCCAGGACGGCCTGTACACCCTGGTCCTGCGGCACAGTGACGGCACCTGGGAGCCCCGGGTGATCGGGTCGATCGTGGAGTACCTGTTCGCGCCCGACGATCCCGAGGCCGTGATCGAGAAGATGGCCGCGCCCGCCACCCGGATCGTGTCGCTCACTGTCACCGAAGGCGGCTACAACCTCGACGCGGTCACCGGCGAGTTCGACGCGTCCGACTCGTCCGTGCTGGCCGACCTGCGGCCGGGAACCACGCCGCGCACCGTGTTCGGGCTGGTGACCGAGGCGCTGGCCCGCCGCCGCGACCGGGGCATCCCCGCCTTCAGCGTCCTGTCTTGCGACAACGTCCAGGGCAACGGCCATGTGAGCCAGCGGGCGTTCACCGCGTTCGCCCGGCTGCGCGATCCCGGGCTGGCCGACTGGATCACCCGCCACGTCCGGTTCCCCAGCTGCATGGTCGACCGCATCACGCCGCAAACGACCGACGAGGACCGGGCCGAGCTCAGCCGCCGGTTCGGCGTCGAGGACCGGTGGCCGGTGCTCTGCGAGCCGTTCACGCAGTGGGTCCTGGAGGATGACTTCGCCGCTGGCCGGCCGCCGCTGGAAGACGCCGGCGTGCAGATCGTCGCCGACGTGGAACCGTACGAGCTGATGAAGCTGCGGCTGCTCAACGCCAGCCACCAGGCCCTGTGCTATCCGGGCTACCTGGCCGGGTACCGGCTCGTGCACGAGGTCACGACCGACCCGCTGTTCGCCCGGTTCCTGCTGGACTACATGACGCAGGAAGCCATCCCCACCCTGCGGCCGGTGCCCGGCATCGACCTTCATCAGTACGCCCGCCAGCTGATCGAGCGGTTCTCCAACCCCGAGGTACGCGACACGGTGGCCCGGCTGTGCGCCAACACCTCCGACCTCATTCCCAAGTTCCTGCTCCCCGTGATCCGGCACCAGCTCGCGGCCGGCGGTCCGGTCACCCGCTCGGCGGCGGTGGTGGCCAGCTGGGCCCGCTACGCCGAGGGCGCGGACGAGAACGGCGAGACGTACGAGATCGACGACGTTCTCGCGCCGCAGCTGCAGGCCGCGGCGGCACGGCAGCGCGAAGACCCGGCCGCGTTCCTGGAGGACAACCGCGCGGTCTTCGGCGAGCTGGCCGACGCCCCCCGGTTCACGCAGGCGTACCGTGCGATCCTGGCCTCCCTGCTCGAGCGGGGCGTCCGGGAAACGTTCGCTGACCTTGATCAATTCGCCTAGGAGGGACTCGCCCTGATGGCCATGCGACGCGTCGTCGTCTACCCGGGCCGGATCGCTGTCGAGGCCGCGGAGGTTCCCGCCCCCGGCCCGAACGAGGCCCTGGTCCGCACGCTGGCCGCCGGCGTGTGCGGATCCGACCTGCACGCCGCCCACGGACGCCACCCGTTCGTCGCGCTGCCGTACCGGCCGGGGCACGAGGTCGTCGGGGTCATCGAGGCGGCGGGCTCCGCCGCCGGGAGCTGCGCGCCGGGACAGCGGGTCATCGTGGAGCCCGACCTGCCCTGCTGGACGTGCAAGATGTGCACCACCGGACGCGAGAACCTGTGCGAGAACCTGCAGTTCTTCGGCTGCGGTTACGCGCAAGGCGGCATGGCCGACTACTTCACCCTGGCCGCGAACCGGCTGCACCCGGTGCTGGACGCCCTCGACGACCACACCGCGGCGCTCATCGAGCCGCTGTCCACGCCGGTGCACGCGGTCCGGCTGGCCGGCGACGTGGCCAGCCGGTCCGTCGCCATCCTCGGGACCGGCACCATCGGCCTGTTTACCCTGGCGGTACTGCGCGCGCACGGAGCCGGGAAAATCGTCAGCACCGATCCGAACCCGGCCAAGCGCGAGCGCGCCGCGGCCCTCGGCGCCGACGTGACGATCGACGCGCGCGGCCCCGATGTCGCCGGGCAGGTGCGGGAGGAGCTCGGCGGCAGCGCCGACATCGTCTTCGACTGCGTGGCCATCCAGTCGTCAGTCGACCAGGCGATCGCCATCGCCGACAAGGGCGGGACGGTCATGGTCGTCGGCGTCCCGGCCCGGGAAGTCACCGTCCCGCTGCCGATCGTGCAGGACCACCAGATCCGCATCCAGGGCAGCGCCACCTACTTGCCCGAGGACTACGCCGAATCGGCCAGCCTGCTCAGCCGGGGCGCCGTCCGGACCGCGGACTTCGTCACCGCCACGCGGCCGCTCGCCCAGGTCGCCGAGGCCTTCGAGCTGGCCTCGTCGGGACAGCACGTGAAGGTCCTCGTCACCGTCGGCGAGCGGTGACCACGGACCTGCTGCGCGCGGCCCTGCCGGCCGGGCTGGTGGCGCTGGACTTCGACGGCACGCTGGCGCCGATATCGCCGCGCCCCGGCGACGCGCGCCCGCTGGACGGCGTCCACCAGATCCTGCGCGCCGTGCGGGCTACCGGGGCGACCCTGGCCGTGGTCACCGGCCGAAGCGTCGCCTCGCTGCTGCGCGTCAGCGGCTTCGGGACGGTGCCGGGCATCGTCGTCTACGGCATCCACGGCGCCGAGCGGTGGCAGGCGGGCGCGCTGCGCACCGCGGCGGCCCCGCCCGGCCTGGACGAGCTGCGCGTGAGCCTGCCCCGGCTGCTGGCCGGCATCGGGCCCGACCTCTGGCTCGAAGACAAGAGCCTGTCCCTGGTCGTCCACGCGCGCCTGACCGCGGATCCCGACCGCGCCCTCGAGATGCTGCGCCCTTCGGTCGAGCGGGCCGCCGCGGCGGCCGGGCTCGCGGTGCGGCCCGGCAAGGAGGTCCTGGAGATCTGCATCCCGGGCATCGATAAGGGCACGGCGATCCGCGAACTGGTGCGCGACGACACCGCGGCCGCGTTCTACGCCGGGGATGACCTCGGCGACCTGCCCGCCATCCGGGAAGTGAACGCGTGGGCCGAGCGCAGCGGCCGGCCGGCGCTGACCGTCGGGGTCGGCGGTGGCCTGGCCGCCGGGCAGGCCGACGTCACCGTGCCGGACCCGCAGGGCCTGCTGGCGCTGCTGCGGCAGATCCTCCGACTCACGTGAGAGGCTGACCGATGTCCATGTCTGATCCGTCCGGGCCAGTGCGCCGCCTGGACCGCAAGCTGGCCGCCATCACGGCGGGCCGGTACACCCCCGACGACTTCCTGATCGCGGACGCCAAAGACGCCGACATGGCGTTCGGCCTGACCTCGGCGGGCCCGGCCGGGGCTGGGCGGTACCGCACGCGCGGCGAATACCTCGGCGACATGCGGGCCCTGATCGCCCAGGGCGAGCTCGACATCATGCTGACCTCGGCGTCCAACGGGGAGCGGCTGGCCCAGGACGGCGCGCTGGGGGATATGACCCTGGCCGTCCGGGGGAACGACAGCACGGACGTCTGGAACAGCCGGGGCGGCCGCTACCCGGCCCTGCCGTCGCGCCCGTTCCGGACGGCCGACCTGGCCGCCGTCCGCCCCTTCTGCGATCTCGTGCTCTACTCCATGACCTTCAACAACGAGCTGGACGACGACCTGGCCACGCTCGAGGCGTACGGCAGGTTCCGGGGAGAGGCCGCCGCGCTGGGCATCCGGCATTTCCTCGAGGTCTTCAACCCCAACGCGCCGGCCGGCCTGGCGGACGGTCAGATCGGCGCGTTCGTGAACGACTCGATCACCCGCGCCCTGGCCGGGGTCACCGGTGCGCAGCGGCCGCTGTTCCTGAAGGTGGCCTACAACGGCCCGGACGCACTGGCTGAGCTGGCCGGGTACGACCCGTCGCTGGTGGTGGGCATCCTGGGCGGATCGGCTGGCACCACCCGGGACACCTTCGAGCTGCTGCACCAGGCCGAACGGCACGGCGCCCGGGTCGCCCTGTTCGGCCGCAAGATCCAGCGCGCGGAGTCGCAGCTGGACCTGGTCGGCCTGATGCGGCCGGTGCTGCGGGGCGAGCTGAGTCCCGTCGACGCCGTCCGCATCTACCACGATGCGCTGGCCAAGGCCGAGATCGCCCCGCACCGCGGGCTCGAGGCCGACCTGGAGGTGACCGATCCCGTGCTGCGTGCCGGATGAGCGGTGCCGGATGAGCGGCGGGGGGGTCCTGTGCGCCGGGACGGTTCTCGTCGATGTCGGCAAGGTGATCGACGCCTACCCGGCCCTTGATCATCTGGCCATGATCGAGCAGGTGTCGCTGAGCACCGGCGGTCCGGGTCTCAACATGGCCGTCGACCTGCGCATGCTCGGGGCGGCATTCCCGATAGGGGTGCTCGGCGCCGTCGGCGACGACGAGCACGGGGCCTTCATCCTGGCCGAGTGCGCGCGGCTGGGCATCGATACGGCCGGCGTCCGGAAGCTGGCCGGCGCGGTCACCTCGTTCACCGACGGGATGATCGAGCGGGACGGCGGCCGGCGGACGTTTTTCCACCACAGCGGCGCGAACGCGCTGTTCGACGCCTCGGCCGCCGACCTGATGACCGCCGGGGCGCGGATACTGCATGCGGGCGCGCCTGGCATCCACCCGGTGATGGACCGGCCGCAGCCCGGCGGGGGTAACGGCTGGTCGGCCCTGCTGCAGCGAGCCCAGGCCGCGGGCCTGCACACCAACCTGGAAATGGTCAGCCTGGCGCCGGAGCGCACCGCCCAGGTGGCCCGGCCCTGCCTGCCCTGCCTGGACAGCATCGTGATCAACGAACTCGAAGCCGGCGCGCTGACCGGTATCGAGGCCTCGGTGCCCACCGCGGACGGCCCGGCAGACTGGCCGGCCCTGGAGGCGATGGCGCTCAGCCTGATCGAGCAGGGCGTGTCCGTGCTCGCCGTGGTGCACTTCCCGGCCGGCTGCGTCGCCGCCGCCCCCGGCGGCCGGACCTGGCGCCAGGGCTCGGTCCGGCTGCCGCGCGAGCAGGTCCGCAGCACCATAGGCGCGGGCGACGCCTTCGCCGCCGGCGTCATCCTGGGCCTGCACGAAGGCTGGCCGGTCGAGCGGTGCCTGCGGCTCGCGGTCGCCTCCGCCGCCGCCTGCGTGCGCAGCCCGAACACCTCCGATGGCATCAAGCCCGCCGGCCAGTGCCTGGCCGAAGCCGATCGGGCCGGCTACCGCCAGCCGGATTTAACAGCGCAGATCCTAACGGGTCAGGACCAGGCCGCTGGTAGGGACGCCGGTACCCGCGGTGACCAGGACGGGGCCGTCACCGGGGACCTGGTTGACCGAGGTGCCGCGGACCTGGCGGACCGCTTCGGCGATGCCGTTCATGCCGTGGATGTAGGCCTCGCCGAGCTGGCCGCCGTGCGGGTTGAGCGGCAGGCGGCCGCCCAGCTCGATGGCGCCGTCCGCGATGAAGTCCCTGGCCTCGCCGCGGCCGCAGAAGCCGAGCTCCTCGAGCTGGATGAGCACGTAGGGGGTGAAGTGGTCATACAGCACGGCGGTCCGCACGTCGGCCGGGCCGATACCGGCCTGCCGCCACAGCTGCCCGGCGACCAGGCCCATCTCCGGCAGGCCGGTCAGGTCGTCGCGGTAGTAGCTGGTCATGGTGAACTGGTCCGGGCCGGCGCCCTGCGCGGCGGCCCGGATCACGGCGGGCCGGTGCGGCAGGTCACGGGCCCGGTCCAGGCTGGTGACCACGACGGCCACGGCGCCGTCGCTCTCCTGGCAGCAGTCGAGGAGCCGGAGGGGTTCGGCGATCCAGCGCGAGGCCTGGTGCTCGGCCAGGGTGACCGGGCGCTGGTAGAACCAGGCGTGCGGGTTGGCCGCGGCGTGGCGGCGGTCGGCCACCGTCACCCGGCCGAAGTCCTCGCTGGTGGCGCCGAAGCAGTGCATGTAGCGGCGGGCCACCATGGCGACGGTCGCGGCCGGGGTGGCGATGCCCATCGGGTAGTGCCAGCCGTTGTCGACGCCGGAGGTGGTCGGCGTCGCGACGGCGGCGGCGGCCACCCGGCCGAAGCGGCGGCCGGAGCGCTCGTTCAGCGCGCGGTAGCAGACCACCACGCTGGCCGCCCCGGTGGCGACGGCCATCGCCGCCTGGTGCACGGTCGCGCAGGCGGCGCCGCCGCCGTAGCCGACCTGGCTGAAGAAGCTCAGGTGCGGGACGCCGAGCTCGCGCGCGACCGCGATCTCGGCGTTGCTGTCCATGGTGAAGGTGACCAGGCCGTCGACGTCGGACGGGCGCAGCGCGGCGTCGTCCAGCGCAGCCCGGACCGCCTCGGCGGCGAGCCGCAGCTCGCTGCGCCCGGAATCCTTGGAGAACTCGGTCGCGCCGATGCCGGCGATGGCCGCGGTGGTGGTCATCGGGCGAGCTCGATCCGGACCGTGCCCGTGACGTGGTCGCCGAGGCCGCACCGGCCGGTCACCGAGACCACCTGCTCGTTACCTTCCTGCGCGGTGACCTGGCCGCTGAGGGTGAGCGTGTCGCCGGCGTAGCAGGGCACGCCGAGCCGGATGGAGACGGCCTTGACCACCGCGTCCGGTCCGGCCCAGTCCGAGACGTAGCGCTGGACCAGGCCGGTGGTGGTCAGGATATTGATGAAGATGTCCCTGGCCCCCGAGGCGACGGCGCGGTCCCGGTCGTGGTGCACGTAGTAGAAGTCGCGGGTGGCCAGCGCCGAGGCGACGACGAAGGTGGGCGTCACGTCGATCACCCGGTCCGGGAGCCATCCCTCGGCTGGCCGCCAGGCGGGCAGCGCCAGGTCGTCGCCGACCTGGACGAACGAGGCGCGCACCGGCAGCCCCACCCGCACCTGGTCCGGGCGGACGCCGGGCATCTCGCCGACCATCCGCACGCCCTCGGGCAACTGCACCAGGGCCACTACCATCGGCAGCTTCTTGCCCGGCACCGGCGGGTGATGGTGCACCACGTAGCTGAAGACCTCGCCGGTGCCCGCCGCCACGACGTACCCGCCGTCGCCGGGCTCGCCGCACGACGGGCACATCGGCCCGGGCGGGTGGCGCAGCGCGCCGCACCGGCCGCAGCGCTGGATGCGCAGCTCGCCGACCGCGGTGCCCGCCCAGAAGAACGCGGTATCCGGGGTGATCTGGGGGCGCATGGGGCTGGCGGTGTTTACGGTGCTGGTGGGGTTGGCAGCGGCGGGCGAGGCACTGGCGGGGGCAGGCGAGGCGCTGACGGGAGCGGCTGAGGCGGGCGAGGCGTCGGCGGGGCGGGCGGGGGCGGCTTCCGGGGGGCTGAACTTCAGGACGCGGAAGTCCATGGTGGCCACCGGCTCGCCGTCCGAGAACCAGGTACTGCGGGTGGTGACGAACCAGCCCACGCCCAGCGCGGTGCGCTTGGGGCCGGTGACGTCCAGCAGCCTGGCCCGGACGGACAGCTGCTCGCCGAGCTTGAGGTAGCGGCGGTAGGTCTGGTCGCAGTTGGTCGCGACCACCGAGGTGAACCCCAGGTCGTCCAGGACCTGGTTCATCTGGCCCAGCGGGTCGTCGTCCGCGCGGGCCCCGTGCAGGCCGGGCATCGTCCAGACCTGGATCATGGCCGGCGGCGCGGTGTCCGGGTCATCCGGGCCGGCGCCGTCTGCGCCGGCCGGGTCGATCGCCTCGATCCAGTTGCGGATCGTGGGGAGGTTCACCGGGTCGCGCGCGGCCCGCGGGCGGCTCTCGCCCGCCGCCTTGAGGCTGTCGGCGGCCGCGCGGATCGCGGTCTGGGCGGCCACCGGGGTTTCCGGGGTCACCGGGGCGCCCTCGGCAGGCCCAGGCCCGCGGTCGCGATGAGCTCGCGCTGGATCTCGTTGACCCCGCCGCCGAAGGTCAGCACGATGTTCCGCTTGAGCTGGACGTCCAGCCAGGTCATCAGCGCCGCGGTATCCGGGCCGGAGTCTGCGTGCCGCCCCACCACCTCGGCGAGCGACTGCCCGATCACCTGCAGCTGCTCGGAGGAGAAGACCTTGGTGACGGAGGCGTCGGCCACGTTCACGGTAGGCGCGGCCGCGACCTGCCAGTTCAGCAGCTCGTTGACGCGCATGACGGCCGACGCCCGGGCCAGTGCCCGGCGGACATCGGGCTGGCCGAGCAGGGACCTCGCCGCGGCCCAGGCCCGCACCCGGTCGTGCAGGGCGGCGATCCGCCCGGCCGGGCCGAGCATCACCCGCTCGTGGTTGAGCTGCGTGGTGATCAGCCGCCAGCCTCCGTTCTCCGCGCCGACCCGCATCCGGACCGGGACCCGCACGCCCGAATAGTAGGTCGCGTTGACGTGGTGGGCGCCGTCGTGGGTGATGATCGGGGTCCAGGAGAAGCCCGGGTCGCGGGTGTCCACGATCAGGATCGAGATGCCCCTGTGCCGGGGCGCGTCCTGGTCGGTCCGGCAGGCCAGCCAGACGTAGTCGGCCTCATGGGCGCCGGTGGTGAAGATCTTCTGGCCGTCGACGACGTACTCCTCCCCGTCCCGCACCGCCCGGGTGCGCAGCGAGGCCAGGTCCGTGCCGGCTTCGGGCTCGGTGTAGCCGATGGCGAAGTGCAGCTCGCCAGCCAGGATCGGCGGCAGGAAGAACTCCTGCTGCCAGGGCGTGCCGTGCTCCTGCAGCGTGGGGCCGACGGTCTGCAGCGTGACCGCGGGCAGCGGCACGTCGGCCCGGGCCGCCTCGTCCGCGAAGATCTGCTGCTCCACCTGGCCGAACCCGCGGCCCCCGTAGCGGACCGGCCAGCCCACGCCGAGCCAGCCGTCGCGTCCCATCCGGCGCACCACGTCGCGGTAGACGGTGCCGTGCCGCTCGGTGAGCAGCTCGGCGCGCTCGGCGGGCGACATCAGCCCGGCGAAGTAGCCGCGCAGTTCGTCCCGCAGCGCGAGCTGATCCGGGGTCAGGTCAAGGAACATGCCTGCCGCTCCAGCCGGTACTCCGCCCCGCCCAGGTACCGGACCAGGTCGCTGACCAGGGCGGAAAACCCGTGCAAGGGATAGGTCACGTCCATCCCGAGCCCGCCGTGCAAGTGATGACAGATCCGAACGGAGCGGGGTGCGTGCTCGGCGCACCAGTACCCCGCCACGTCCAGGTCGGCCGCTTCGTCCCGGCTCTCCGCCAGCCGCCAGCACGCTGACACGGTGGCCAGGTGCATCGTGCGGGAGGCGATGTACACGTCGGCGATCTGCTGGGAGACCGCCTGGAACGCGGCCAGCGGCCGGCCGAACTGCCGCCGGGTGGCCACGTGATCCCTGGTCAGCGCCAGCGCCCCGGCCACCGCCCCGTCTGCCAGCGCGCACGCCCCGGCCACGGCGAGCTGGTACAGGTCCCGCAGGCACCCGGCCTCCCCGAGCACTGCGTTAACAGGCGCCTCATCCATGCTCAGCGTGTACTCGGGCTGCCCGCTCGAGCTGGGCGTGCGAATCAGCCTCACGCCCTCCGCGTGGGGGCTCACGAGGGCGACACCATGATCATGGCCGGTTTTGGGCAATATTTGTCCCGAACTGGCCACGATCATGAAGGGGACGAGCAGGAGGGAGGCTTGCTCGGCGTGGGGGACGCCTATTTTGGTGCCAGTGATTTTTCCGTTCGTGACTGTGGTCGCCGGGGGGGTTGGCTGCGGGT
>Ga0335069_10015644_pt1 | contig 10606 bp, 10 predicted proteins | sample Lox_Sample_11_FD_206714 | JGI IMG/M metagenome (GOLD analysis project Ga0335069, IMG submission 206714) | Soil microbial communities from Loxahatchee National Wildlife Refuge, Florida, United States - Lox_Sample_1.1 | ecosystem: Environmental > Terrestrial > Soil > Wetlands | place: USA...
TTGCCGCCTGCTTCCACAATCTTCTCGACATGTGCGTCGACGTCGTCCACGTGGATGTAACCAACCCAGCCGGTGTGCTGGGGCAGGTGGAGCATGCCGGCGACGCCGGTCTCCCCGATGTTGAAGGTGGTGTAGGCCATTTCGGCGTTGCCGACGTTCCGGGTCGTCCAGCCGACAACGCTCGAGTAGAACTTGCCGGCGGCTTCGGTATCGCTGGTCATGAGTTCATACCAGGCGAATTCTCCTTTTGGGCTATACATTGTGAGCGCTCTCCTTGTGGATGCGGTCTGTTTCCCGAGAGGTCCCAGAATAATACGAATGGGCCAGGAAAACGGGCGTCTTCGAATTCGTGAAGCTGCCCGTGTGGCGATGTCATGGCCCGCTACTTTCTGCCGGCGTCGAGCACCGGGGTGACGTTGCCGCCGATGAAGAAGGTGCAGTTTGCGCCCTGGTGACCGCAAACATCCCGCTGCATCTTGATCCTCTCAAGTTGCAGAAACTGGTCGGGTGACAACTGCATGGCCTGGCGGTAAGCATTGTCAGCGGCGGCACGGCTCAACTCCGCCGCCTTGCGCTGATCTTCCGCAAGCTTCGTCTGCTGTTCGGTGATCGCCCTTTGTTCCTGCGTTGCGGTCGCGACCCGCTGATCCTTGATGGCGTCCGGCGGATTCACCCGCCCCACGTTGATCGATGTGAACATGATGGGCACTCCCAGCTTTTGCACCAGCAGATTTGCCGCTGTCGAGACTTCCTGTCCAACAGCATCGGCCGCGCTCTGCGAAATCGCCATTTCCTGCATATCTCGCTGCTTCACTGAATCCCGAACGGCGGTCCGCATGGGTTGGTCAAGGTTACGATCCCAAAAGCCCCAATTCCCCTTTGCGTCCTTATCCGCCCCGAACGAACTGACGAGCTTTACGGAATCGGTGACACGGAACTGGGCGACCACATGGAAGCTGACGGGAACCCCGGACTTCGTCATCATGTCGCCGAACTCCATGTCGATACGCTGCGGGAGCATATCCACATCGATGGCTTCGCTGGTAATGGCGCCATAGGAACGTCCCGTGGTGACAGGTTGAGGATCAATGCCTCCGTGGCCCCAGATCATGGGCTTCTCCACCCATACGGCCTGATGACCGGCTCCCGGTGACGCAACGCTGCATCCCGTGAAGCCGAGGGCCGCGATGGCCCCCAACACGATCAAAACTGCCTTGCTCGTTGCCATTTCCCAATCTCCTTGCGGGGGTGTGTGAAATCTCAAGAATGTACAGTGAGGTGCCAGAATACTACTATTGCGGCTCTTTCCTTGTCGGTGACCCAGACTCGGGCCAGGGCTCAGAATTCCTCTATCGGGACACGAAAAAGCCCCGGCCAGAACCGGGGCTTTTTCGTGAGCGAGAGAGCAGGGATTAGACCATCGCCGCCTGCACAGGTTCCGGAATCCGGACCACTGGCGCGGTAGGATTGACCGGAGCGGGGGTAGCCGGAGCAGTCGTTCCCCGCGTCAGGCGGTGGACGAAGTGATACGGCGGCCAGGGGCCCGAAAGCTGCAGCTGGCAGTCCCGCATCGTGGCGCTGGTGGAGTGGAACTTGTTCTGGTACCTCTCAACGCACTTGCGGTCGATTAGGTGCGCGATGTCCAGAACCATCTTGCCGCCCTCCGTAAGCCGGCAGCTGACTTCCTCATCCAGTGGATTGAAGAGCCGGTGCATCTGGAAACTGACTGCGCGTGCCCGTGTCTGGCGCTCCCGCTGCCGCACGGCGTTCTCGCGAAGGTTGGTGAGGTACTCGCGCCCCACGCCCTCGGCTGGTCCATGATGATTGACTTCTTTCGTGCAGCAATCCTCGACAAAGATCCGCAGGTGCATCTCCGTCTTGCCGCGCAGTTTGTCGATGTTCGTCAAAAACTGCCGCTGGTTCGATCGGATCGATTTGCGCAGCGACTCGTCGTCGTTGAAAACGGTCCCAAATCGGAACGGCAGAACCGTGGAGTGCTGGAAACAGTCGGCGATCACGCGTGCATGGTCCATGCCCGCCTTCTGGTTCAGATTCTCTGCTGGATTATGTTCGCTGACAATTACGGCAAGGTCACTGGCGGGATAGAGGAAAACCTGATTTCCGCTCACGCCAAGGACGGTTTCTAACGGGACTGGTTTGCGATGCCGGGCCAACTCTGGAAATGCTTGCTTCTCACCAATGCAGTAGGCATACCATGCCATGTTCGGACGCTCCCTGCGATGCCGGTAAGCACCGCTTTGTGGTGAAACTCTCAAACCCTGGGAAAACTCTGCATGCTGGCGCACAGCCGGGTTTAGTCGATTCTCAATCACACCCGGTCGAACTGAGGGAATACTAGGCTCGCGAAAACACGATTGGCAAGCACGGCCATCACACTGGTTGCAGAAAGGTAGCGTACAAAAGTAAATCCGTGTTCGTGTCGTCATAAACCGGTTTACTTAGCAGAAAAATCACCCCTTCCAGCCGCCAAGTTCCCCCATGACCTTCCCCGGCTCCCGCGACTGAGACCCCTCCCCCAGACCTCTCCTGATGTGCACATCGGCTCCGTATACTGGCTTCATGCCTGACCGGTCTTCCCTTCGCCTTGCCTCCCTGCCTCTCCTCGCGCTCGTTCTGGCTGTCTCCTGTCCCTGCCCCGCCCGGGCCTGGGGCAATGAAGGCCACCGTATGATCAACCGCCTTGCCGTCAGCAACTTGCCGGCGGACGTTCCCTCCTTCCTTCGTTCTGACTCCGCGGCGAATGAGATTGAATACCTCGGCCCCGAGCCGGACCGTTGGCGATCGCCGGCCGAGCCGGAACTCGTAGCCGCGCAGGCCCCGGAGCACTTCATCGACCTCGAGCCGGCCGACGCCCTCGGTCCCCTGCCCCACAAACGCCTGGATTTCGAAGCCAGAGTCTTTGCCGCGGGTCAACGGCCGGAACGCGTCGGCCTGCAGCCGTGGGAGGCAACCGAGGTGTGGGAACGCCTCAAGGCCGCCCTGCGGGAATACCGCCAGCTCTCCGCCGCGCACCAGGACACCCGCCCCGTCGAGCAGGCAGCCATCTTCTACGCGGGCTGGCTGGGCCACTACGTCGGCGACGCCTCGCAGCCCCTCCACACCACCGACAAGTACAACGGCTGGGTTGGGCCTAACCCCAACGGCTACACCACCGAGCACAAGATCCACTGGCAGTTCGAAGGGCCCTTCGTGGACGCCAACCTGCATCCCTCCGACGTGCAGCCGAAGATGACGCCAGCCCAGGAGCTCACCGGGGACATCTTCGACGACTACGTGGCCTACCTGCGCCACACCGCCACCTGTATCGAGAAGGTCTATCAATTCGAGAAGGCGGGCGGCTTCGTCGGCGCGGGAACACCGGAGTCGCGCGACTTTACCGCCAGCCGCCTGGCCGCCGGCGCCAGCATGCTCCGCGACATGATCTACACCGCCTGGCTCGAAAGCGCCCAGCCGGTGCCCCAGCATCCCTCCGGCATGTAACTCAGCCGCCGGAGACCACAAGGATGCCCTGCGGAAAGACTCTCCGCGTACGGATCTTGAAAACGGGGCGCCGCCTTGGTTGTGCGAGGGGGCACGAGGACGGCGCACTGTTTCTCCGCCACCACAACGGCGAAACCGGCCTGGCACTGGCCGCAGGCAGTGAGTCCCACCGCAGGTGGTTAGCGGGCGATCTCCACCGGGGTCGGGCGGGGTGTTTCGCCGCTTCTGGGGCTGTCGTCCATCTTGCCGAAAATCATCTTGCCGCTGGCCGTCTGCAGCACGCTGGTCACGGAGATATCGACCGTGCGCCCGATCATCTTGCGCGCATGATCCACCACCACCATGGTGCCGTCATCCAGATACCCCACGCCCTGGTTGTACTCCTTGCCTTCCTTGAGGATAAGCACCGTCATGCGCTCGCCGGGCAGCACCACCGGCTTGAGGGCGTTGGCCAGGTCGTTGATGTTCAGCACCTCGACGTGGTGGAGGTGGGCCACCTTATTGAGGTTGAAGTCGTTGGTTACGACCTTCGCTTCCCACTTCTTGGCCAGTTCGAGGAGCTTCAGATCCACCTCGCGGATGGTGGGAAAGTCCTCGGAGACAATCTGCACCTGCAGGTTGGGGTTCGACTGCATGCGCTGCAGCATGTCCAGGCCGCGCCGTCCCCGCTGCCGCTTCGAAGAATCGGTCGAGTCCGCCACCACCTGGAGCTCGCGAAGCACGAATTCGGGCACCACCATCATGCCGTCGATAAACCCGGCCTCGGCGATGTCGGCGATGCGCCCATCGATGATGACGCTGGTGTCCAGCACCTTGGCGGAGCGTTTGGTGGGCCGGTCGGTGGAGAAGAACGTGCCCAGCGCGGCGGGGTTGAGCAGATCGCCCTTGTTGGCGCCCACCAGCAAACCCACGTAGGTCATCAGCAGAAGCACGAAAATTTGCAGCACCGCCGACGTGGACCCCGTAATGGGAGCCGACCGCAGCACCAGGCAGAAGAGCGCCGCCCCGAAGATGCCCAGCACCGAGCCGGTCACGGCTCCGATCAGGCGCCGCAGACTCAGCGCCCGCACGCGCAACTCGAAAACGATGACCGCGCCTGCGGCCAGGCCGCCGGCTACGGCAGCTTCCCATCCGGAGAGGCCAAACGGTCGGAGAAAGAAACAAACAACACTGAGAAGGGCAACAAAAAGCACACGCAGAAGAATGAGATCCATATGAACCTACTCCCGCTGGCGCGAAGGAACTTGCGCCAAGCCGGGCATAGTTGGGGAGTATGCCGACCCATGTGCTGGATCGTCAAGGGGGAAATGCAAAGAAAGGTTATAGGCGTCATGGAGCACGATTTTCTGCGCCATTTTGCCGGAAGAAATGGACTTTTGCGCCATTGAGATTGTGTTCAATGAACGACAATCATCGCCGCCGCGCATCGCGCTCGGGCGGTCTCCGGCCGGTTTCGCGGGCCGCCGCCGCGGTTCCACATCGCTTCATCCTGCGTTCATCCTGCCTCCATTCCGGCTGCCGGTGGTTCCCTGTTCCGGCTTCCTTATAAAGTATTGGTAATGGGTTCTTCTTACTTCGACCAGGTTTCAGAAGCGGCTGCGTGGGTGCGTTCGCGCCTCAACGGGCTGGCGCCGCGTGTCGGCATCGTGCTCGGCTCGGGGCTGGGCGCGGCCGCAAACGTGGTTGCGGACGCCGTCGCCCTTCCCTGCACGGAGATTCCAAACTTCCCGCAGTCCACTGTGGAGGGCCACTCGGGCCGGCTGGTGGCCGGGCGGCTGGGTGGAGTGCCGGTGGTGATCCTGCAGGGCCGCGTTCACTCTTACGAGGGCTACACACCGGCCGAGGTCACGTTTCCCATGCGAGTGCTGGGCGCGCTGGGGATTCGCGCCGTCATCCTGACCAATGCGGCCGGCGGCATTCAGCAGGGCTATGAGACCGGACAGTTGGTGGCGCTCGCCGACCATATCAATTTCATGGGGTGGAATCCGCTGACCGGGCCGAACGAGCCGCGGTTTGCGTGCGTTCCCTCCGCCGGCCTGCGGTTCTTCGATATGACCGAGGCGTACTCAAAGGCGCTGCGCGCGCTGGCCAGGCAGGCGGCGGCGGAAGAGGGATTCACGCTGGAAGAGGGCGTATACCTGGCCACGCCGGGGCCCAGCTTCGAAACGCCGGCGGAGATCCGGGCGTTCCGCACCCTGGGGGCCACCCTGGTGGGCATGTCCACGGTCCCGGAGACCATCGTCGCGCGGCACATGGGCATCGAGGTGCTGGGCATATCCTGCGTCACCAACCTGGCGGCGGGTCTGGGCGCCACCCAGCTCAGCCATGCGGAGGTGTTCGAGGCGGGTCGCAGGGTCGAGCAGCGCCTGGCGCTGCTGCTGGAACGGCTGACGCCGCGGATCGACGCATCCATCGGGGCAAAACCGGACCCGCCTACGGAAGTACGGCCGTGAGCAGCGAAGAACATGCCGGGCCGCCGCCGTTTCCTGTCGTGGTGCTGGGAATTGCCGGCTGCTCGGGATCGGGCAAAACCACCCTGGCCGGAGAACTGGCGCGCACCCTGGGCGGCCTTCACTTTCCCCTGGACAACTATTACCGCGACCTCTCCCACCTGCCGCCGGAACAGCGCGCGAGGGAGAACTTCGACGATCCCGGGTTGATTGAAAGCCTGCTGCTGGCCGCGCACGTGGCGGCGCTGGCCCGCGGCGAAGCCATCGAACGCCCGCTCTACGACTTTGCCACCCATACCCGCATCGCCGGACGCACCCAGACGGTTCGCCCCGCCGCCTTCCTGCTGGTGGAAGGCATCTTTGCCCTGTTCTATCCGGAGCTGCTTCCGCTCTACCACCTGCGCGTGTATATCGACGCGCCCGACGCGATCTGCTATGAACGCCGCATGAAACGCGACGTGGAGGAGCGCGGGCGCACGCCGCTGTCGGTGCGGCAGCAGTACGAATCGACGGTGCGGCCGTCGAGCCTGCTTTGGGTGAGACCCTCCGCCGCCCACGCCGACCTGGTGGTAGACGGCGCCGGCGACCTCGACTGGAAAGTAGAGCGAGTGCTCGGCGAGCTTCGCCGCCGCTCTTGGCTGGTCAACCGTCCCCATTGAGAGACTCTGCTGCCCACCTTGGTGCCGCTGACACAAACTTTTTCCTCTTTTTAATCCAGTTCCGCATCTTTTGCGTAAGGTAAGCAGAGATGGACCGCGCCGCGACATCCCGGGAGACGATCAGGCGGAAGCTGGAGGCCTGGCTGCTGGAAGGCATTTCGCCCCAGCGGCTGGCCCTGACGCTGGCGCTCGGCTTCGTGCTCGGCTGCATCCCGATGTTCGGCATCCCGACCGGTCTGTGTGTCGTGATTGCCGTGGTCTTCCGTCTGAACCAGGCGGCCATCCAGGCGGCCAACTACGCCGCCATGCCGTTTCAACTGGCCTTGATCGCACCCTTCGTGCGCCTGGGCGGCAAGCTCACGCCAACGCTCGCGCATCCGGCGCTGGACATGCGGGCGCTGACGCACTCGCCACTTCAAATGATCATGCATTCCTCCACCGGGATTGCCGCGCAGTTTGCCGTCGTAGCCGGGCAGGCGCTTCTGGCCTGGCTCCTGGTGGCTGTTCCGGTGGCGGCGATGCTCACCTTGACGCTCACCGGAGTGCTGCGGCGCGTGCCCGTGGTTGCGGCGGTGCGACCCCGCGACTGACACTCCCCAATGCTCCCCGGGTCCTGAATTGCCGCGTGCCGCAGCGGGTCTGGATGGACCTGAGGCGGTATGCTGGAGATGCCGATTCTGGTTGCACCCATCCCTTCGAAGGATCCACGTTCCATGCCGAAAAAGTCCGTCGATCCGGCCCAGCCAACCCCGGAACACTGGTTTGTTAAGGAACTCGCCGGAGAAGCACCGCCCTCTTTCGCCGCGCTTCGTGAACTTTATGAGCTGTCATCCGAGTGGTATCGGCTGCAGCCATGGACGCGTGTGGATGAAAGCGAGCTGATCCTGACACCGCATCCGTCAGGCGGCCAAATCTGCTACTGCTCGAACATGGGATCAGCGGGCGAGGTGTTCTCGCTGCAGGCATACATCGGGCCGGAGAGCTACCGGTTGTTTCGCAGGATGGCTCTGCAGGAACTCGAGAGCCCAATTGAGTTGCTGGCGGGGCTGAACGGCGTCTGTCTGGAGTTTGTTCGCGCATCTGAACTCACGCCGCAGGACCGCAGGCTGCTGGCAGCGCTTGGGCATGTGTCGAAGAGAGGCGCACGCACGCCCATCTTTCGCGCCAATCGCCCCGGATCTCATCCCTGGTTCGTAAACGCGGAAGAGGCGCGGGCGCTCGCCGCGTGTATCCGTGCCGTAAACTTCATCGCTTCCGCTCTTGTGCCTGGTGTCCCGGGTTCTCACTGGAATCGCCCGGATTTCTATCCCCTGGTGTCGCCGGACAAACGCAGTAACAACGAACTCCAATTGGAGTTTATCCACGCACCCATCCCACCCGAGGCTCCCGTTCCCGCTGCGCGGATCGGGGAAGAAGACCTGCGCCAATTGCGCAACCGGGATTACCAGGTTCGAGGCGAGATCGAGCTGGACTTCGTGGAGAGCTTCGCCGCGGTCGGTAAGCCGAGCGGGCGAAAGACATGCACGGCGATTGCCCTGGCGGTCGACGCGGTCACCGGTATCGTCTTTCCGCCCGAAATGGTGGAGCTCGGCGCGCCCGTCGGCGATATCCTGGCCAAGGTCCTGTTCAAGACCATTCAATCGACAGGGTTTGTGCCGAAACGGGTGCGCGTGCGCAACCACCGTCTCAAAGAGTGCCTGAAACCCGTTGCAGACGCGTTGGCTGTTGAAATCACGGTTCCACGCAGCTTACCAGCATTGGACGCCGCCCGGGAACATCTGCTGGCATTCCTTTGAGCACGCTTGAAGGATGCCGGCTCACCCGCGATCCAGGTTCGCGCGCTCGATTCCCACGATCGTCAAGCCGCCCGCAGACCCGGCGATCTCAGGCGCGAGGGAATCAGCTCTTTCCACACTGCCAGCCACCGGCTACCTGGCGGGACCGCCGGCTGAAGCCACCCGCACCTGCGGCGCATCCGGAGCCGTCTTCCCCTTCTGCCACCTGGCTCCACAAGCCAGCGGCAGGTTCTCCATCTGTTTCGCGAATACCCGGTAGCTCGCGGTGCCTGGCCGCAGCGTGCCCCAATAGCTCTTCTTCGTCAGCACCGCTTGTTCCGGTCGATCATCTGGTTCTTCAGGATCCGCAGGCCGCACAACAGGTTGTTCTTCGGCTGCAGGATCGTCTTGCCCGGGTCGCCCTTGGGCAGGTCCTTGTCCTTCTCCCAATCAAAGTTGCATCCGTAACGATCTGAGTCCTCATAGGTAAGCTGCAGCAGTCCTTCCTGCCGAACCGTGCGCTGACTCACCGTATCGCGCACGTCCACAGTCGGATCCAGGTGCTTCACATCCGCCGTCGGCTTCAGCCCCGCCTCGGCCCCCGCCAGCGCCTGGAACACGTACGCCCAGAAGGCCCGCTTGTTGCCCTCGCTCAACTGGCCGAAGCGCGGGCAGAACGGCCGCACCCCCTTGGCCATCCTGGGCGACATCAGCTCCGCGGGCAGGTTCTCCTCGATCAGAACGTCCCACTGCGGATTCCAGTTGTCCTCGCTGCCCAGTTCCTCCTTCTTCATCGCAATCGGCGTGGGCGGCGCAGGCTTGATGTCGTGCGGCGGCACCGGCCCGGCAGGCACTGACACCGCCGGCTTCGTCTCCGGCGTCGCCTGCCCCTCCGCCCCAGGCTGCGACTTCGCCTGCTGGCTCCCCGATGCCCCGGCCCAATCCGTCTGCTGCCCAGCCGCCTGCTGAGGAACAGGCTGAGGAACAGGTGCGGGCTCCTCCTTGGGCGTCTGGGCCCACGCGGACACCACGAACCCCATTCCAACCACCATCAGCATCGCCTTGTTGAACTCTTTGCGCACGGATAGGTCAGATGCGACCCTATTACAAAAAAGTTGCGCCCAGTAAAATTCCAGTAGCCTCTTTCCGATCGGCTTTATTGAAAACAGGAAACTTATACCTGCGGCTGAGAGGATGAAGAATGGCACACCCGCCCCGGGGAGTGCACCGGAAACGAAGCAGACTATCGCCGCTGTCTCTTCTTTTCTTCGTCGCCGGTCTCTTCTTTTCTTCGCCGTCGGTCTTCTTTTTTCTTCGCTGTCTTTCCCGCAGGGGATCCGCTTTTTGGCCTTTGCCTTTCTTTCTGTCTTTCCCGCAGGGAATCCGCTTTTTGGGCCTTTGCCTTTCTGTCTTTCCCGCAGGGAATCCGTTTTTTGGCCTTTGCCTTTCTTTCTGTCTTTCCCGCAGGGAATCTGTTTTTTCTCCCCCGCGATTCCCGCGGGAATCTACCTTGAACTACGGCCTTGTCCGTCCTCCCCCCGGCGCACGAACCCTCAGAATTGCACCAGAAATGGTGCCTGTGGAAAACTTGTCAAGCCCCCTCGCGTGAAGATAGTTTGTAACTCCCTTTAGAATCAACACAAGATTTTTCAAAACCATTGCGTCTTTCACTTCCGTTTGTGCCATGCTTATTCCAGATAGGCAAATCAGTGCCCGCCCCTCGTGGCGGGCACTTTGTTTTTTCGCCCTCTTCGAAAGGAAGTCCCATGCCCGAACCGCCCGTCACACCCCTCACAACACCCTCGCCCGAGCCCTCTGAAGCCTCCCTCAACGCCTCTGTCCAGCGCTGCTGCGAGGCCTGGCATCACCGCCTCGCTGCCGAACGCGCCTCCGGCGCTTCCGACTTCACTGCCAAAGCCCGCGCCGGCGAAGCTTTTCGCAACGCCATGCCCTTCCTCTCCGCCCACGAAAAGATCAACGGCTTCATTGCCTGCACCGCGCACGGCATGCTCCTGGGCGCCATCGACCCGCGCGAGGGCTCCAAACTCCTCTACGCCGCCCAGGTCGCCATCGCCTCCCATCGCACCCCGGGCAAACCCGGCCGACCCAGGGCAGAAAATCACCCCCGCGCCCGGGGGGGGGGGGCGGGCGGGCCCAGGCGCCGCCGCGGGGCGCGCGGGGCGCGGCCCGGCGGGGGGGCGCGGGGGGGGCGGCCGGCCGC
>Ga0335069_10015645_pt1 | contig 10606 bp, 9 predicted proteins | sample Lox_Sample_11_FD_206714 | JGI IMG/M metagenome (GOLD analysis project Ga0335069, IMG submission 206714) | Soil microbial communities from Loxahatchee National Wildlife Refuge, Florida, United States - Lox_Sample_1.1 | ecosystem: Environmental > Terrestrial > Soil > Wetlands | place: USA: Florida...
AAGCCGAACTCGTCCGCCACCAGCGTGATCGTATCCTTGTCCAGGCGCTGGTTGATCGACACCATGATCCCCAGCTCCATGCACTTCTTGATGACGTCCGCCACGTTGACCCGCATCAGGTTGGCCAGGTCGTTGACCGAGACGAACTCGGTGACGCGGAGTTTCCCCTCCTCGCGCTGGGCCTCCTCGGCCAGCCGCGCGGATTCCTCCTCCCGCTCCTTCCGTTTCCGCTTCTTCAGCACGGCGCGGCCCGTGGCCGGCGTGTCGTCCATGGCGGCAAACGTGCGGCGGATCGCGTCGGTGACTTCCGCCTGGTCGACCTCCTTGTGGCGGATCTTTTTCTTCTTCTTTTTCCTGACGAGCTCTTCCCCCTCGACGGCCTTCGTCTCCGGGGCGTCCTCGCGGACTTTCTTTTTCTTCTTTTTCCTCCGGTGTTCATCGGAGTCGGCCGGGGCCGGGGCCGCGGTGGCAGCCGGCTTCTGCGTGCGCGCCGGCGGCTTCAGGTGACGCGTGAGGTCGATCTTCCCCTTGATGGTGAGACCGACTTTTTTGCGGTGTTCCTTTTCGAGCGGCGAGAGCATCTCCTCGCCGCGCGGCTTTTTCGGTGGTTCGGGTTTGGCCCGGGCCGGCGCGGGTTCAGCCTTCGCAACGGGCGCCTCGAGGGGCGGTGCCACCTCGGGAGCGGGGGCAGCTTCCGGCGCGGGCGCTTCGGCCAGTTCTGTCACCGGCTCCGCTGCGGGGGTGGGCTCCTCAACGGGGGCAGAGACTTCCTGGGGCGGCTCGACGGGGGGCGCCGGCGGGGGAGGTGCCACGACCACGGCGGGTGCGGCTGCCGCCTCGGCGGCCTCCTCGGCCTTCCTGTCGGCCCGCTTCTTCGTCTCACGGATCTCGGCGATCTTCCGCTGGTGCTTTTCGGCGACGTCCTTTTCCTTCTTGAAATGGACGAAGATGGCCTTCATCATCTCCTCGTCCACCGAGGACATGTGGCTCTTGACGTCGTACCCCTTCTTCCGCAGGAACTCGACCAGCGTCTCGTGAGAGACGTTGAGTTCGGTCGCCACCTTGTACAGCTTCTTCTTTTTTTCAGCAGTTTCTGCCATGTCTACCCTTTAGTGGAACTTCGGAGGAACGTCGTCGCACTCATGACGGAGATTGCCCCGCCTGCGGCGGGACGCAACGAGCGCGCTTCGCAAACAGCGCTCGCAATGACTGTGCCTCAGTCCTGTGCCGGTTCCTCCTTCGACGCGGGCGCCTCTCCCGTTTCCGCGGCGGGGGTCTCCGGGGCCGGGACCGCCGCCGGGGTCGCCGGCTCTGCGGCCTCGGGCACTGCGGCCTCCGGCGCAGCGGCCTCCGGCAGTGTGGCCCCCGGCGCAGCGGCCTGCGGCGCCTCGTCTTCTTCCTCCTCTTCGTCCTCCTCCTCGTCCACTTCCGCTTCCTCGAGATCGCGCTTCATCATCTCCCGGATCTCGTGGATTTTCTCCTCGGTGAGCCCCTCGATCGCCAGGAGCGTATCGAGCTTCGCGTTGATGACATCCTTGGCGGTTTCGAGCCCGGCGTCGATCATCTTGAGGTACAGCTCCTCGCCCAGTTCCTCCCTGAAATCGACGAGCTCGATATCGTACTCGTCCTCCCCCCCTTCCTTGATCAGGTTGATCTCGTACCCGGTGAGCTTCGAGGCAAGGCGGATGTTCTGGCCGTTGCGGCCGATGGCCAGCGACACCTGGTCCGCCGCCACGAGAACGTTCGCGGTCTTCGCCTCGTCGTTCACCTCGATCGACTTCAGCTTCGCCGGGGCGAGTGCCCGCTGGATGAAGACCTCGGGCTGCTCGCTGAAGTTGATGACGTCGATGTTTTCGTTGTTCAGCTCGCGGACGATCGTGTGGATCCGGACCCCCTTCATGCCCACGCAGGCCCCCACGGCGTCGATCCGGTCGTCGTGCGACTCCACCGCGACCTTCGCGCGCTCGCCGGGCTCCCGCGCGATCTGCTTGATCTCGATGATGCCGTCGTAAATTTCCGGTATTTCAAGCTCGAAGAGCTTGGAAAGGAACTTGGGATCCGCCCGGGAGACGACCACGACGGGGTTGCCGGCGTTCTTGCGGACCTCTTTGACCACGGCGCGGATCGTATCCCCCTTCTTGTACCGCTCCTTGAAGATCTGCTCGCTCTTGGGAAGGAGCAGCTCGTTCCGGTTGTGGTTGATCAGGATCTCGCTCCGCCGGATCTGGTAGATCTCCCCCACCACGATGTCGCCGATCGCGTTGCTGTACTCGTTGTAGATGCTCTCCCGTTCGATCTCCTTGATCCGCTGGTTCAGGTTCTGCTTGGCGCTCACGACCAGCCGCCGGCCGAACGAGATCAGGGGCACGACTTCCACAAAATCCTCGCCCACGGCGAGCTCCTCGCCGGAGATTTCCTTCGCGGTCTGGACATCGATCTGCGTGACGGGGTTCTCGACCGTCTCCACGACCTCCCGCTCCAGGAAGATTTCGATGTCACCCTTGTCCATGTTGACGACGACGTCGAACTTCGCGTCCTGGCCGTATTTCTTCCTGACCATCATGGAGAACACGTCCTCCACGATCCCCGTCAGGATGTCCTTGTCGATTCCCTTTTCCCGCACCATCTGGGCAAAAGACTCGACAATCTCCGAATTCATGCTACCCTCCACATAAGGTGAATCTCCGCGCCCCCGACGGGGCCTACCATGGTGACTTGACGACCGCCTGCACGAGGGAGTCGAACGGGATCTCCACGGGCGCCTCCCCTTTCGCCGCCTCGATCAGCACGCCCGACGGCGTGACCGACACCAGGCGCCCGGCCCGGCTCGTTTCCCCGTCGCCGGTGCGCTGCGTGCACAGGAGCGTCCTGCCGACATGCTTCCTGTACTGCCAGGGAAACTTCAGGGGCCGCGCGATCCCCGGGGATGAGACATCCAGGCGGTACGCGCCCCGGATCCATCCCCGCGCATCGATCAGGAGCGACGCCTCCCTGCTTACCGCCGAACAGAGTTCGGTCGTCACTCCCTCTTCCGCATCGATGAAGAGCTCGACAATCGTGCTGCCGTGCGCACCGCGGACGACCAGGTCGATCAGGTGCGCGGAGAGACGGGCCGCACACTCCTCGAATCCGGCCCGCATTTCATCAGGAACCATTGCGTTCAATGTCTGCCGAAACAAAAATAGCCCAATTTGGGCTATATCTGGAACGCATAAAACATAGTGACTTCCGCCGAGAAAAGCAAGGGAAATGTGAAAATATCCCGGAAATTCCTTCAGTTCAGCGTTTCCCTGATGATCCTGCCGGCCTGGCGCACCTGTTCCATGGAAACGTCGAGGTGCGTCACGGCGCGAAGTCCCATGTAGTTTCCGAGCGTCAGGAGCACCCCTTTCGCGCGAAGCGCCGAAAGCATCGCTTCGGGGGTCTTCCCTGTTTTCTCCGCCCCGATGATGATGATGTTCGTCTGGACAGATTCCAGGTCAATCTCGAAGCCCTTCACATGAACGAGCTCCCGGGCGAGCACGGACGCCTTTTCGTGGTCCTCACTCAGGCGCGTGACGTTGTGCTCCAGCGCGTAGAGCCCCGCGGCCGCCAGTATACCCGCCTGCCGCATTCCCCCGCCGAAGATCTTCCGGACATGCCGTGCCTCGTCGACGAATGCGCGCGTCCCCGCGATCACCGATCCGACCGGGGCTCCCAGACCCTTGGAGAGGCACACCGAGACGGAATCGAAATACGAGGCGTACTCGCCTGGCGCGATCCCCGTCACCGCGCAGGCGTTCCAGAGGCGCGCCCCGTCGAGGTGAAGGCGGATGTTCTGCCCGCGCGCGTACGCGCTGATCTCCCGGATGAGCCCGATCGGGTAGATCGTCCCCCCCGCACGGTTGTGCGTGTTCTCCAGGCAGATGAGCCGCGTCTTCGGCATGTAGTAGACGTTCGGCCTGACCGCCCGCTTGATCTGGTCCACGGTAAACGCCCCGCGCGATCCCTCGATCGCGTGCACCTGGGCCCCGGAGAGGAACGCAATCCCTCCCGTCTCGTAGTTGAAGACGTGCGCCCCTTTCTCGCAGATGACTTCATCGCCGGGCTGCGTGTGCACCTTGATGCACGTCTGGTTTCCCATGCTCCCGCTCGGCACGTAGAGCGCCGCTTCCTTGCCCAGGAGCTCCGCCACGCGCTCCTGCAGGCGGTTGACGGTCGGATCTTCGCCGAACACGTCGTCCCCCACATCCGCATTCGCCATCGCCTGCCGCATCGCGGCCGAGGGGCGCGTGACAGTATCGCTTCTCAGATCTATGTAGTCCATGTCAGTCGTCTCGTCCTGTGAATGAATTTCCGCCCCGCGACGGCCGCAGCGCACATGCATGCCCCCAGGAGGGCGCACATGCCGAGCCAATCACCGTGCCGCGTGTAGAACGTCAGGTCGGCGGACGCCGCGATTGTCCGCGCGATCGTCCGCTGCGTGAACAGCTCCGTGTCGTCGTAGCTCCGCCCGTACGGATCGATAAAGCAGGAGATCCCCCCGACGGCGCAGCGCGCAATCCACCGCCTGTTCTCAACGGCGCGGAACACCGCGAACTGCCTGTGCTGGAATGCTCCCGACATCTTCCCCCACCAGCTGTCGATCGTGATGAGGGCCAGGAACGAGGCCCCCTTCCGCACGAACGACGCGACAAATCCGGGGTACGTCGATTCATAGCAGATGAGCGACGAGAATCTCACGCCGTCCGCGGAATCCCGGAAGACCGTCTGCCGGGGGCCGATCTGCCAGCCGCCGATGCCCACCCCCCAGCGCAGGAAGTCCAGGAAAGCGAACATGTCGGCGTACGGCACCCGCTCGGCCAGGGGAACCATCTTCATCTTGCCGTACCAGTCGACCTCCTCCACGTGCGGCTGTATGAACGCGGCGGCGTTGAACGCGTCATATTTCTCTCCGCTCCCGCGCGCCCTCCGGGCACTGGCCGGCGCCGCCGCGGGATCGGGATAAAAGACCGCGTGCGTGATGCCCGTGAGGATCGCCACGTCCATCGTATCGGCGATCCTGTGAAGCCCGTCGAGGATCGGCCGCGAAGCGGGCAGAAGCGGGAAACCGGTGATCGCCGTTTCCGGCCAGAGGACGATGCCGGGCCTCGGGCCTGCGCTGTCCGCGACGATCCGGTGCGTGAGTCCCCCGTAGAGAGCGAGGAGATCGCTGCCCGAGAGATCCCACTTCGCCCAGGGATCGACATTCGACTGGACGATCCCGACCGTGACAGGCGTCCCGGGCCCCGGTTCGCCCGCCGGGGGGGCGCCGGCGAGGACGTACAGCCCGAATGCGGTCGGCAGGACACCCACCAGGAGTATCAACGCCCCGAGGACCGACGCGCGACGCGTCCACCTCTTCTCAAGCAGCTCCCCGTACAGAAGATAGGCGAGGATATTGATGATGAGGATCCAGAACGAAAGCCCCCAGATCCCCGTGAACGAGATGAACTGTATCCTGCTCAGGTCGTATGACTGGCTGTTGCCGATCGTGAGCCACGGGAACGACCACTCCGAAAGCGAATGGGAGTACTCATACCCCACCCAGAGAAACGGGAGTGCGGCAAGTGCAGCGGTTTCCCCGAGCCATTTCCGCGACGCATGGTACAGGCCGAGGGGGATCATGTAGAACAGGGGGTGGAACAGCATCGTCACCGCCCCCGCGATCATCATGTAGGGGTCGTTGGCATGCACATACCCCCCCGTCCAGTTCAGCGTGATGACGTGGAATACGAGCATCGCCACGTACGCCACGCGAAGCGCCCGGGAAAGCCGATCGCGGTGTGAGAGAGCGACCAGCAGGGGAACAAGCCCGACGCAGGCGAGGAGCCCCGTCCTGAAGGGGGGGAACGAAAAGCCAAGGAGCGCGCCCGAGAGGACCGCAAGCCCGTAGTCGTGCCTCCCCGCGCGTCCTTTTGCCGTCCCCCTCCCGTTATGTGCCCCGGCGTTCACGGCGGGGGTGGCCCGGTGGCGGTGACGGCGATCCGGGGGATGTACCGGCGGCAGAGGGCGTTCCATGAAAGGACGACCGCGAGCGCGACTGCAACCCCGATGAGCGCTCCGCCGAGTATGTCCGACGGGTAGTGAACGCCCACCGCGGGGCGGGAAAGCGCCACGAGTGAGGCCCACGCGTAGAACGCCCCCCGCCATTTTCTGTAGTACGAGGAGAAGAGCGTCGCCACGGCGAAATTATTGACGGCGTGTGAGGAGGGAAACGAGAGGCCCGGTCCGCATGTGACGAGCATGTGTATCCCCTGCACCACGGGCACGCCCGACACTTCGTGACAGGGGCGGGGGCGCGCCACGAGCATCTTTATGACGGAGCTGCTCAGCTGGTCCGCCAGGAACAGTACGGGAATCACCAGGAGGGCGGCCGTGCGGCCGCGCGATCCTCCTTTCACGACGAGGAGGACCCAGGTACAGAGGAGCAGTATCCTGACTGCGAGAAACCGGTCATAATCCGTGATGAGCGGCCACAGGAAATCGCCGACCGGGTTGGCAATCGTCCCGTTGAGGAAGTGGAATACCGCGACGTCAATTGAATAGAGAAACTCCGTCACCGGCGCTCCTTCTTCACTGGGCGACGAGCAGCGCCACGGCGTGAGCGGCCGCTCCGTCGCCCGCGCCGATGAAGCCGAGCTTCTCGTGCGTGGTGGCCTTGATGGAGACCTGCTGCGGTGTGATGCGGAGCGCATCAGCAATGTTCCGGCGCATGAGATCGACATACGGGGCGATCTTCGGGGCTTCCAGCACGACGGTCGCGTCGACGTTCCCCACCGTATACCGGTGCCCGGCGATGAGATCCGCCACGTGGCGGAGCAGCAGGAGGCTGGAGATCCCCCTGTAGCGCGGGTCGGTGTCGGGGAAGTGCTTGCCGATATCCCCCAGGGCCGCCGCACCGAGGAGCGCGTCCGCCACCGCGTGCAACAGGACATCGGCGTCCGAATGCCCCTCGAGACCCGTCGTGTGGGGGATATCGACCCCGCCGATAATCAGTTTGCGCCCTCCCGCCATCCGGTGGACATCGTAGCCGAAGCCGATGCGCGCCGGAGGCGCCGCGGGCTCAGCGGATTTCAAACTGGCCTCCTTCCCCGGGGCGCGCCGGCCCCCAGGAGATTTTCATGTTCGTGACGCTGGCGGAACGGGGACCCGCCTTCAGCTCCCCGATCAACTCTTCAACGAGCGAGCGGTCACCCCAGGCCTCAACTTCCACGCTCCCGTCGTAGAGATTCCTCACGCTTCCCCGGAGCCCCAGCGCCTGGGCCCGCCGCGCCGCAAACCAGCGGTAGCCGACCCCCTGGACAAGACCCTCGACGATGATATGGACGGATACTTCCATTGTCGCGCCGACGTCTCCGGGCGGAATCCCGCGCGCTACTCGGCAGGGCCGAACGACCGGTTCAGGAGCGGTATCCCGTCGGACAGCTCCGACAGGAGCACGCCGCCGATAATCAGCCCCCCGCCCGCCGCTCCTCCCACGCCGATCTGTTCGCCCAGCACGAGCGCCGCACTGACAGCGGCAAAAACGGGCTCGATCGTGAATATGACCGCCGCACGCGTGGGAGACGTCTCCTTCTGGTACCGCGTCTGCATGAACGTCGTGAGCACCGTGGCGAATATCGTGAGGTAGAGAATCGCGACCACCGCCCCCCCCGGCACGCGTGCGGGGAGCGTGTCGAACGCCGCGGACCCCGCCAGCGAAAAAATCGCGTTGCTTGCCATCTGTATGAACGTGAGCTGCAGCGCGGACATTTCGTGCGCCACGACGTCGATGTAGACGATATACACGGCAAAGAGAACAGCGCAGACGAGCGTCAGCATGTCCCCCGTCCCGAATGCCGCCCCCGCGGGGGAGGTGAGGAGCCAGAGTCCCCCCGTCACCACGGCGACCCCCGCCAGGTTGCCGATGCGGGGGGACCGGCGCTCGATCACGACCTGCAGGAGGGGAACGAACACCACCATCATGCCGGTGATGAAGGCCGATTTGGAGGCGGTGGTCATCGTGAGGCCCACCGTCTGCGCCACGAACCCCAGGAAGAGAAACACGCCGAGCACCCCCCCGCGGAGCAGCTGCCTGCGCGTCAGCGGGAATATGCGCCGGGAGAAAAAGGCGAGCAGGAAGACCGTGGCCAGCGTAAAACGCGCGGCAATCATCTGGAGCGGCGTGATGGAAACGAGCACGAGTTTCCCCACGACGAACGTGCTCCCCCAGATCAGCGTCAGGGCAAGGAGCACACCTTCCGCCCGCGTCTTGCGCGTCACCCGGCGGTGGCCGCCCCGGCGCGCTCGCGCCGCGATTCATACGCGCCAAAGAGCCGTCCCCATTCCGTCTCCTGCCGCCAGCGCCGGAACGCGCGCCCGTCCACGAACTGCCACCGGTAGTAGTCGTGGTAGGCCTCTGACCCGAAAATGAAGGCGTGAACGAGCGGCGTGCGGAAGAAGAGCTTCTGCATCCCCTTCAGGGGGCCGAACCACGCGAGGTTGCCGAAGAGGCTGACGCCGTTGTTGCCGACGGTGAAGCCCCAGGACTCCCCGCTGATGTCCGCCCCCTTCACCTCGATCTCGCGCACGTCGCCCGTCCCCAGCCCGTCCTGGTGGGCCATGCGGATATAGCCGATCGACAGCGGGTCGAACCCCATCATCTTCGCCGCGACGGCGTCGATGGCGACCTGGTCCGCGCTGGCCAGGATGTAGTTCTTCACGACCGGGATCATGGTGCGCGGCCCGGGGCCGTTCCCCGCGGTGGTGCCGTCCATCAATGCAAAGACCCCCGGGTGGATCTCCCGCTGTATCGCCAGGAGATCGACGAGCGTCTCATGGATCCACGAGTGTGTGTAGTGCCTGCGCGTGTTGAGGAGCCCCCCGAAGGCGTTCTTCATCGCCCCCGTGGTCGTGGTGTAGATGTGGCACTTGACCGTCGGGAGATGGACGATGTTCTTTCCCTGGAAGAAGTCCGGGATGCGGATCCCGTCGGGGAATATCGTGTCCAGCACGCGCATGCGCGCCTTCGGCCGGTACTCCACCCAGCGCATGTCCTCCTCCCGGAAATTGAAGCGCACCGGGATGCCGTACTGGCGAAAGATCGGCACATAGTTGTTCAGGTCCTCCCCCTTGAACGCGTCCGTGACGACGGTCTTGTTCTGGACGCAGACAATGTCCGCGAACCCCGCCTTCCGGAGGGCGAGCACGGCCCCCTCCATCTGCCAGGGCGTTGTGTTGGCGCCCGGGAAAGGGAAGTGCCAGGAGATGTTGTCCTTCAGTATCGTGGCCGTGCCCTTCCGGAGGACGGACGGCATCCCCGCAAGCTCCGCCAGGCGCTGATAGTCGTCCAGCACCGTGGCGGGTGAGGCCTTCAGAACTGCGACAACGGATCTGGGCATCGATGCTCCGCAAATTAGTCTGGAATGCGCGCGGCGCCCGTCAGAACACGGGCGCTTCCTGGTGCACGCCGAACACGGCCGCAAGCTCGGCGCACATCTCCCCCAGCGTCACGTAGGCGCGCGTGCAGTCGAGGAGCCGCGGCATGAGGTTTGTCCCGTCCGCCGCCGCCCGCCTGAGCGATTCAAGCGCGCGTGCCGCCCCCGCCCCGTCGCGCGAGCGCCGGACGTCGGCGGTCCGTGCACGTTGTTTCTCTTCGACGCCGGCCGGGATCTCGAGTATCGGAATGCTCGTCGCCTCCCCCCCGTCCGTGAAATCGTTCACCCCCACGATGATCTTCTCCTTCGCGTCCAGCTCCCGCTGGTAGCGGTACGCGGCCTCGGCGATTTCCCTCTGGAAGAACCCCGCCTCGATCGCCGGGATCACGCCGCCGAGGGCGTCGATCGTCCGGAAATAGGAGAGCGCCCTCTCCTCGAGCCTCTGCGTGAGCGACTCGACGTAGTAGCTCCCGCCGAGCGGATCGACGGTGTTCGTGACGCCGGTCTCGTGCGCGATGATCTGCTGCGTCCTGAGCGCGATCGTCACCGCCTTCTCGGAGGGGAGCGCGAGCGTCTCGTCCATGGAATTCGTGTGGAGCGACTGCGTGCCCCCGAGCACCCCGGCGAGCGCCTGGAACGCGGTGCGGATAATGTTGTTTTCCGGCTGCTGGGCAGTGAGCGTGCACCCGGCGGTCTGCGTGTGGAACCGGAGCGCGAGCGACCGGGGGTTGCGGGCGCCGTACTTCTCCCGCATGCGGCGCGCCCAGATGCGTCGCGCGGCCCGGAACTTGGCGATCTCCTCGAAGAAATCCAGGTGCGAATTGAAGAAGAACGAGAGGCGCGGCGCAAACGCATCCACGTCGAGCCCCCGCTCGATCCCCGCCTCGACGTAAGCGAACCCGTCCGCCAGCGTGAATGCAAGCTCCTGCGCGGCCGTGGCGCCCGCCTCCCGGATGTGGTACCCGCTCACCGAGATCGGGTTCCAGCGGGGCATCTCGTGCGTGCAGTACTCGAACATGTCCGTGATGATCCGCATCGAGGGGCGCGGGGGGTAGATCCACTCCTTCTGCGCGATGTACTCCTTGAGGATGTCCGCCTGGATCGTCCCCCGCAGGTCGACGGCGCGCGCACCCTGCTTTTCCGCCACCGCGATGTAGAACGCCAGCATC
>Ga0335069_10015646_pt1 | contig 10606 bp, 10 predicted proteins | sample Lox_Sample_11_FD_206714 | JGI IMG/M metagenome (GOLD analysis project Ga0335069, IMG submission 206714) | Soil microbial communities from Loxahatchee National Wildlife Refuge, Florida, United States - Lox_Sample_1.1 | ecosystem: Environmental > Terrestrial > Soil > Wetlands | place: USA...
GCCGGCCTTCGCCCAGCCGATGATGTCACCCTTGTAGCTGGCGGCGCCTTCGTTGCCGCCGGCCATGAACACTGCGAGGCCAGCTTCTGTGCCGAGCCGGAACCGTTCCTGCCGGACGGCCTCGACGGCGCGGTCGGTCATCAGCAGCATTACGATCTCGGCGCTCGATGCGCCGGCTTGAAGCCCGAAGGAGGGGGAGCCGAGCGAATAGAACGCGGGGTAGGTCCAGGTTGCGCCGTTGCGGCGAAGCAGGACCGCGTCGCCGCCCTGGCCGCCGATGATGAAGCCGACCTTGACCAGCGAGGGCACGATGATGACGCCCTTGGCTTCCTTCAGCAGACTGGGCGGGATCTTGTCCTGCATGTCGTAGAAGGCATGCGTCGCGTCCTGGACAAGCCTGCCGGACTTGCCCGGCGACATCGCAACCGGACACATCGCCACCTTCGGCGGCTTGTGGTGCACGGGCTTCTTCTTCGCGACGGCAGGCGTGAGAACGAGCGCGACCGCGGCAATCGCCGCTGCGCCGAATACTGCGAATGACTTCATGAAAACCCCCGGTTGGAATCGAACCGCTACACTACTCCTATCGGCTCGCGACCAACATGTAATTCACGTCCACATCGGACGAGGGGCGCCAGTCCCAGGCTACGGGATCGAAGGCGATACCCTGTGTTTTCATGGGGTTGAGACCGGATTCCTCGAGCATTCTACGAAGCGCATCGGGTTCGACGAAACGGTTCCAGTCATGCGTGCCCGGCGGCAGCCAGCGCAGGATGTACTCTGCCGCGATCTTGGCGAGCGCCAGCGACTTGAGCGTCCGGTTCAGGGTCGCCACAAACATGATGCCGCCGGGCTTCACGAGCTTGGCGCTAGCCTTGAGGTAGGCCCGCAGGTCGGCCACATGCTCGACGACCTCCATATTGAGCACGACGTCGAACGTTGCGTCTTCCTCGGCCAGCGCTTCGGCTGAGGCCACGCGATAGGTGATCGGGAGCTCGCGGGCGTGCGCCCGCGCGATGCGGATGTTCTTCTCGGAGGGATCGACGCCCGTAACGGCAAATCCCAGCCGTGCCATCGGCTCGCTCAGGAGTCCGCCGCCGCAGCCGATGTCCAGCAGAGTGAGCCCGGTGAACGGCTTCAGGCCGGTGCGGCGGAAATGGGCTGCCGCCGTGTCGCGGATGAACGCGAGGCGTACGGGATTGAACTTGTGTAGGGGCGCGAACTTGCCCGAGGGATCCCACCACTCCTCGGCCATGGCGGAGAATTTCGCGACTTCGGCCGGGTCGATCGTGGTCTCGGTCATTGGCGGAATTCGCGTTGAGCCTTAGGCGCCTAACGTCTATGTAGGCCCCAGTTGCGCTGGCGGCAAACGGATCGGTTGGATGGCGAAGATTGCGATGAAATTCGGCGGCACCTCGGTGGCCGACCTGGATCGAATCCGCCATGTCGCGACTCTCGTGAAGAAGGAGCGCGACCGGGGAAACCAGGTTGCCGTGGTTGTCTCCGCCATGGCCGGTGAGACCAACAAGCTGATCGCCTGGACCCAGGAGATCGCCAGGGTCCCCGGCGCAAACAGTCCCGGCATGCCCGACCAGCGCGAGCAGGACGTCATTGTCGCGGCAGGCGAGCAGGTGACGGCGGGCCTCCTTGCGGTCGCGCTGGGTGCGCTGAACGTGCCCGCCCGCTCATGGCTCGGCTGGCAGATTCCCATCCGGACGTCGTCCGTCCACGGTCACGCCCGGATCGAGGGCGTCGACCCCGATCTGATGAATGAGAGCCTCGCGCGCGGCGAAGTCGCGGTGGTCGCCGGCTATCAGGGTGTCGCGGCCCATGACCGCATCTCGACGCTCGGCCGCGGCGGCTCGGACACCTCGGCGGTCGCGGTCGCCGCAGGCCTCAAGGCCGACCGCTGCGACATCTACACCGACGTCGACGGCGTCTACACCACCGATCCGCGCATCGTTCCGAAGGCGCGGCGGCTGGAGAAGGTCTCCTACGAGGAAATGCTCGAATTGGCTTCGCTTGGTGCAAAAGTGCTCCAGACGCGCGCCGTCGAGATCGCCATGCTTCATCGCGTGCCCACCCGGGTCCTGTCGACCTTCGACCCGGATCGTGGCGGCACGCTTCTGTGCGACGAGGAAGACATCGTGGAAAAGAAACCGGTCACAGGTATCGCCTACAGCCGCGACGAGGCCAAGATCACGCTGCACAAGATTCCGGACCGCCCGGGCATCGCGGCGGCGATTTTCGGTCCGCTTGCCGATGCCGGCGTCAATGTCGACATGATCGTCCAGAACGTCTCCGAGGACGGCAAGAAGACGGACCTCACTTTCACGGTATCGCGGAGCGAGCTCGCGCGTGCCCTCGCCTCGATCGAGAAGGCCGCCGATCACATCGGTTATCGCGAGCTGACGCACGACGCGAACGTCGCGAAGGTTTCGATCATCGGCATCGGCATGCGGGCCCATCCGGGCGTCGCGCAGACGATGTTCCGCACGCTGGCGGAGAAGGGGATCAACATCCAGGTCATCTCGACCTCGGAGATCAAGGTCTCGGTGCTGATCGCCGAGGAGTATGTCGAGCTCGCGGTGCGGGCGCTGCACTCGGCATACGAGCTGGACGTCGCCTGATGCCGGTCGCGGCGGGCGGGCCACGTCTGCTTCTCCGCCGTCTGCGCGAGATCATGGCGGAGCAGACCAGCGCGCAGACGCGCCTGGACAAGCTCGTCAGCGTCATCGCGACGAACATGGTCGCGGAAGTCTGCTCGATCTATCTGCGGCGTGCGGGCAAGGCGCTCGAATTGTTCGCCACCGAAGGGCTCAACAAGGCGGCGGTCCACAAGACCCGCCTCAAGGAGGGCGAAGGCCTGGTCGGCCTCGTCGCCGAGACCGCCGAACCGGTGAACCTGTCCGACGCGCCATCCGATCCGCACTTCTCTTACCGGCCCGAAGTCGGCGAGGACCCGTACAAGTCGTTTCTCGGCGTTCCGATCGTGCGCGGCGGGCAGGTGTTCGGCGTGTTGACGGTGCAGAATCGCGCGGCGGTGCTCTACGCCGAAGAGGAAGTCGAGGCGCTCCAGACCGTCGCGATGGTCCTGGCCGAGGTCGTGGCGCAGGGCGGTCTCTTCAAGATCACCGAGCTCGACGAGCCGGAGCTCCGCGCCGACCGGCCGCGCACCTTCCGGGGCGAGGGATTGTCCGAAGGCGTCGGCGTCGGCCGCGTCGTCCTGCACGAGCCGCGCGTGAAGGTCGAGCGCATGATCGCCGACAGCCCGCAGGAGGAGCTGGTCCGGCTCGAGGATGCGATCGGGGCGTTGCGCGATTCCGTGGATGAGATGCTCGACTCGAGCGAACTCGACCTGACGGGCGAGGGGCGCGAGGTCATCGAGGCCTATCGCCTGTTCGCTCACGATCAGGGGTGGCGTCAGCGCATGCGCGACGCCATCCGCACCGGCCTCACGGCCGAGGCTGCGGTCGAGCGCGTGCAGGATGAGATGCGCGTCCGCGTCCATCGCCTCGACGACCCGATCCTGCGCGAGCGCCTCCACGATCTCGACGATCTCGCGCGCCGGCTGCTGCGCCATCTCACCGGCGACGGCGGCGTGCAGGAGCTGCCGCTCAACGCCGTCGTCGTGGCGCGCGCGATGGGGCCGGCGGAGCTCCTCGACTATGGGCGCGAACGGCTGGTCGGGCTCGTTCTCGAGGAGGCCGCGTCGACCTCCCATGTCGCGATCGTGGCGCGGTCGATGGGGCTTCCGCTGATTGGTTCGGCGGACGACCTCACCGACTCCGCCCGCGCCGGTGACACGATCGTCATGGACGGCGAGTCCGGTGAGGTCCATCTCCGGCCGCAGACCGAGATCGTCGCGGCGTTCGAAGCCAAGCGGGCGCTGCGCGAGCAGGTCCAGGCACGGTTTGCGGCGTTGCGCGAGCTTCCGGCCGTCACCAGGGATGGCGTGACGATCAAGCTGATGATGAACGCCGGTCTCAAGCTCGACATGCCGCACCTGGCGGAGTCCGGCGCCGATGGCGTCGGGCTCTTCCGCACCGAGCTCCAGTTCATGATCGGCGAGACGATGCCGAGGCTCTCCGATCAGGTGTCGTTCTATCGCGAGATTCTCGATGCCGCCGGTGAAAAGCCCGTGGTGTTCCGCACGCTCGACCTCGGTGGCGACAAGGTGCTTCCCTATGCGCGCTGGGAGCGCGAGGAGAACCCGGCGCTCGGCTGGCGCGCGATCCGCATCGCGCTCGATCGCCCGGCACTGCTGCGCTATCAGGTTCGCGCTCTGCTGATGGCGGCGGCGGGGCGGACGCTGCGCATTCTTCTGCCGATGGTCTCGAACGTCGATGAGTTCAACCGCGCCCGCGCGCTTGTCGACCGCGAGATCGAGCGGGCCCGGCTACTCGGTCTCGACCGGCCGCGCCAGGTCCTCGTGGGCGCCATGCTCGAGGTGCCCTCGCTGGCCTTCATGTTGCCGCAGCTCATGCGCTCGGCCGACTTCGTGTCGATCGGCTCCAACGACCTGCTGGCGTTTGCCTTTGCCGTCGACCGGACCAACCCGCGCGTATCCCGGCGCTATGACCCTCTCAACCCGGCGGCGCTGACGCTGATACGCCTGATCGTGAACAGCTCCGCCGAGGCGCATGGCGAGCTTTCGCTTTGCGGCGAGATGGCAGGACGCCCGCTGGACGCCATGGCCCTTTTGGGTCTCGGGCTGCGGACGCTCTCGATGCACCCGGCAAACATCGGGCCCATCAAGGCCATGATCCGCAGCATGGACCTCGGCGAAGTCACGCCATTTGTTAACAAGCTCTGCGGGCGCACCGATCACAGCTTGCGCACCAGACTCACGGCGTTCGCCGCCGAACGCGGCATCGCACTCAAATGACACATGCCCGAAGTGGGCATCTATCCCGCATCAGCGAAGCCTTGATTTACGCTGTCGCCACCGTCATGGTTTCTCTGTTTCCTGGGTTGAAAGGGAAAGTCATGCGCCTCGGCGCTCTCGCCATTATGATTACTTCGGGTTTCTTGCTGTCGACGGTCACGGCACTTGCTCAGACGGCGCCGTCCGATCCGAATTCGACATCACCCGCCGGTACTGCCAGCCCGGCCGCAGCTCCGATCAACAACGACGATCTGGTGACCTGCCGCTATGAGAAGACCACGGGCTCCAACTTCGCGCGCCGGGTCTGCCACACGCAGCGCGAATGGCATCAGATGACCCTCGACGCCAGGGACACGATGGAACGCCTCGACAACGGCACGCACGGCGGTCCCCTTACCGGCGGTAACTAGATCGTTCGAAGGGAGTGCTTCATGCGCATTTTGCCAGCTCTTGCGGTCGCGGGATTCGTTCTGGTCGCAGGCGCCGCCTCGGCGCAGACCACGATCCCGCCGACGCTGCCCGCCAATCCGACGCCTGGAGTTGCGGCTCCGGCCGCGACGGCGCCGGCCGTGATCACCGACGACACCATCGTGTGCAAATACGAGACCTACACCGGCACCTTGTTCATGGAGCGCGTGTGCCGCACCCAGCGCGCGTGGAAATTCATGCGCGATGCGGCCCAGGAGTTCCTGGAGTTCGGCTTCCGCGGCGGGCACCAGAAGGATGGCAGCTGACCGCATCGCCGTGACGCGGCTCGAGCGCGGCCGCTCGGCATGACGCGTTTGCGAGGCAAAAACTCGCGGCTTTTGGCATGATTCCAAAGATTTGGCTGGCGGCCCTGCAATGCACCGGCTAATGGTTGGCCAATGACGAAAGTGACACGCCTGACACTGGATGACGGCGGCAACATCAAGAGCCGCCGCATCCATTTGCGCGAGATTTCGGGCGACAGCGACGCGCCGCTCGAGACCGTCGGACAGGACCTGCGGGCCGCCCGCCTGCGCCGTGGCGATGATCTCGCAACCGTCTCCAAGGCGTTGAAAATCCGCAAGGATCATCTTGAGGCCATCGAGGAAGACCGGCTCGAGTCCCTGCCTGGCCGGACCTATGCGGTCGGCTTCGTCCGCTCCTATGCCGACTACCTCGGCCTGGATGGCGCGCAACTCGTCGAGCGCTTCAAGGCGGAAATTGCCGGGCGGTCCGACGGCGATGTCCAGCATCCGGTCACCGTCATCGACGAGGACGAGAATCGCCGCCTGCCGCAGGGCTGGAAGATCATCGCCGGCGTCGTGGTTCTGCTGATGATCTATGGCGCCTACTACGTGATCAGTACGACAAGCGCGATGATGGCGCAGCCGGTGACGCCCCCGCCGCCGCAGGTGACGCCGAAACCCGCCGCCGTGCATCATGCTCCGCCGCCGAAACAGGCGAGCTTGACGCCGCCGCCTTCAGCAAATGGTGCGCCCGCGGCGCCCGCAATGCCCGCAGCGGCGCCGGGTCAGGCGCCTTCGGGAGCCACGCCGTCAGGCGCGACCCCGGCGCCTGGTTCGCCGGCGGCGGCCGCCGGAGCGCCTGCCGAAGCGCCGCTCCCCAACGGGCAGGTCTATGGCGGCCAGAACCTCGGTGCGCGCGTCGTGCTGCGCATCCACCAGGCCACGCGCGTGCTCGTTCAGGGCCCTGACGGCAAGGTCTTCATCAATCGGACGCTGCAACCCGGCGATACCTACCAGGTTCCCAACATCGTCGGCCTGACGCTGACGACGACGAACGCCAATTTCGTCGAGATCGACCTCGACGGTGCCGCGATGGGCTATGCTGGCAAGCAGGGCATGGCCGAGGCGATCTCGCTCGATCCGCAGGCGATCGTCGACCGCTCCGGCGCCGGAGGTCAGTAGCATGAGCATTCGCGCCTATCGCGACATCCATCGGCGCAAGTCGCGCCGGATCATGGTGGGCAAGGTTCCGGTCGGCGGCGACGCCCCGATCAGCGTGCAGACGATGACGAACACCGTCACCGGCGATGCGCGCGCGACGATCGACCAGATTCGCGCCATCGAGGAAGCCGGCGCGGACATCGTGCGCGTGAGCTGCCCCGACGAGGACGCGACCAAGGCCATGAAGGCGATCACCCGCGCCGCAACCATCCCGGTCGTCGCCGACATCCATTTCCACTACAAGCGCGCCATCGAAGCGGCGGTGAACGGCGCGGCCTGCCTGCGCATCAATCCCGGCAACATCGGCTCGGAGCAGCGCGTCAAGGAGGTCGTGCAGGCCGCCAAGGATCACGGCTGCTCCATGCGCATCGGCGTCAACGCCGGCAGCCTGGAAAAGGACCTGCTCGAGAAATACGGCGAGCCGTGTCCCGAGGCGATGGTCGAGAGCGCGCTCAACCACGCCAAGATCCTCGATGACCTCGATTTCCGCGAGTACAAGATCAGCGTGAAGGCGTCCGACGCGTTCCTCGCCGTCGCCGCCTATCAGCAGCTCGCCGACGCCGTCGACTGCCCGATCCATCTCGGCATCACCGAGGCCGGCGGCATGATCTCCGGCACGGTCAAATCCTCCATCGGCATGGGCATGCTGCTGTGGAGCGGCATCGGCGACACGATCCGCGTCTCGCTCTCCGCCGACCCCGTCGAGGAGGTGCGCGTCGGCTTCGATATCCTCAAGTCGCTCAACCTGCGCCATCGCGGCGTGAACATCGTCTCCTGCCCGTCCTGCGCGCGGCAGGGCTTCAACGTCATCGAGACGGTCAGGATCCTCGAGGACCGCCTCAAGCACATCTCCACTCCGATGTCGCTCTCGATCATCGGCTGCGTCGTCAACGGGCCAGGCGAGGCGCGCGAGACCGATCTCGGCTTTACCGGCGGCGGCGCCGGCAAGGGCCACGGCCAGATCTACCTCAACGGCAAGCCGAGTTATCGCCTCGACAACGAGAACCTCGTCGACCACATCGTCGAGCTCTGCGAGAAGAAGGCGGCCGAGATCGAGGCTGCGCGCGGCAACGCGCCTGCGCTCGAGCCGGCGCAGTAGTCGCGTCCCCTGGCGTGCCAGGGTTGCATCCACCCCTTTGGAGGAACGCCATGAAATCGCTTGTTGTTGGCAGTCTCGTTGCGGCGCTTGTCGTCGGTGCCGCGTTCGCCGCCACGCCCGGACCCGAACCGACCGATTGCAAGGGCATGATTGCGCAGGTCAGCGCGACGCTGGCGAATGCCGACGCGGCGAAGAAGGCGAAGGCCGGGAAGGAGCTCGACGCTGCCAAGGCCGCGCTCAAGGCCGGCGACGAGGCCAAGTGCCAGACGCTCGCCAAGCAGGCGATGATGGACGCGCTATAGCCTGACGCCGGCTCAGCGCAGCTTCAGGTTCTTCGCCGTGATGTTCATGCCCGTCGCGTCGGCCGTGTAGCTCACATCCGCCGTCACCGTCCGCCCGCACGCCTGCGCCGTCCAGGTTTCCGACCAGCCCTGTGCCCGGGCCGGGCTTGTGAGCTTGGTGTCGAGCACGAACAGCTTCTTGAAGTCGCCGCATTTCGCGATGCCCATCATCGCCGGCAGCACGATGCGCGTCGCATCGTTCTCGAGCTGGACGTTGCCGGGAAATTCGCCGGGAAGCATCGCGAGCGCGTGCAGCGAGCCGTCGCGCGGATCGGCCTCGAGGTAGAGGCGGCGCACCGTCTTGGCGCCGCAGCGGACGAGTGTCGCGCGCTGCACCCAGCGCCCCACGCTCGGGATGTACTCGTTGCCGATTTGCGCGAACTCTGCCGGTTGCAGCACCAGCGGCGGATCGAGGGACGCGATCTCCAGCTTCGCGCAGGTCGCCTTGAGTGGCGGCGGCTCGGTGTCGTTGTAGGCCTTGAGCAGGAATGCCCTGTGCTTGGCCGATTTGACGTAGTCCGCGAAGATCTGCGCGTCGGTCTTGGGGACGTAGGCGGCGTAGGCAGCCGTTGCCGCGGCGAGCGCCGCGGCCAAGGCGATGCATGGGCGGAGGGCCGGAATTCTCATCTGCACCGCTCCGCCATCTTCACTGCGCCTTGATGTCCCGCGTCACGAAGGACATTCCGTTCGTCCCCCGCGTCGCGTCCGGCACATAGTCGACGCGCGCCGTCACCGTCTTTCCGCACATGAAGGCGGTCCAGACTTCGGTCCAGCCCTTGGGCTTGGGTGGTGTCTTGAGCCGGACGTCGAGCACCACCGGGCTTCGCCAGTCCTTGCATCCGGTACCGACCAGCATGCTCTGGATCACGTAGCCCCGGGCCGGCTCCTCGAGCTTGAGGCCGCCGCCATACTCGCCGGGGAGCAGGGCGCGCGTGCGAAGCGTATTGTTGGAAGCGCTCTCGACCAGGGCGCGGCGCACGACCTTGGTGCCGCATGCGTCCAGCGTGGCGCGCGCCACCCATGCCCCCGAACTCATGCGCCAGCCGCCGGTGTCGCGCACGAAGGTATAGGCGTCGACCATCTCGGGCGGATCGAACGATACGACGGTGAGGGAACGGCACTTGGCCTTGAGCACCGCGGGCTCATAGTCGTTGTAGGCCTTCTGCAGGATGGCGCGATAGGCCGGAGATGCGACATATCCGTCGAACAGCGCCTGCTGGCTGCCCGCGCCGCGCGCCGGAACCGCCGCGAGCACGGCCAGGGGCAGCGCAGCTGCGAGCCTCTTGAGAAATGTGAACCCCGCGTGATAGCCGGATGCCGGAATGCCCATGCACCGCCCCCGAAACCGGCATGGCATAGCACAAATTTGGAACCGCCGTGATCCCCGCCGCCAAACTCGAACGCCTGCTGGACCGCTTTCACGCGGTTGAGGCGGAGCTTGCCGCGGGCGCTGGCGGGCCGAATTTCGTGAAACTCTCCAAGGAGCACGCCGAGCTCGCGCCGGTGATCGACGTCGTGCGCGACTACCGCGCGGTGCAGGGCGAGCTCGAGGGCGCCGAGGCGCTGATCGCCGATCCTGGGACCGACCCGGACATGCGAGCCCTCGCCGAGGAGGAGCGTGCCGAGCTCAGGAAGCGCTTCGCCGGTCTCGAGCAGAAGCTTCGTATCGAACTGCTGCCCAAGGACGCCGCCGATTCGTCCTCGGCGATCATCGAGATCCGTGCCGGCACCGGCGGCGACGAGGCGGCGCTGTTCGCGGACGATCTCCTCTCCATGTACACCCGCTACTGCGCGCTTCAGGGTTGGCGCACCGAGCTGATGTCGCGCACCGACAGCGACCTTGGCGGCATCAAGGACGCCGTCATGGAGGTCAAAGGGCAGGGCGTCTACGCCAAGCTCAAATTCGAGAGCGGCGTGCATCGCGTGCAGCGCGTGCCGGTGACCGAGGCGAACGGCCGGATCCATACATCGGCTGCCACTGTCGCGGTCCTTCCCGAAGCCGAGGACGTCGACATCCACATCGACGAGAAGGACCTCCGCATCGATGTCTTCCGGTCCTCCGGTGCCGGCGGCCAGCACGTCAACAAGACCGAGAGTGCCGTCCGCATCACGCACCTTCCGACCGGCATCGCGGTCGCGCAGCAGACGGAGAAATCGCAGCACAAGAACAAGGCGGCGGCGATGAAGCTGCTCAAAGCCAAGCTCTACGAGATGGAGCGCGCGCGTCTCGAATCGGCGCGCGCCAGCGAGCGTAAGTCGCTCGTCGGTTCCGGCGACCGCAGCGAGCGGATCCGCACCTACAACTTCCCGCAGGGCCGCGTCACCGACCACCGCATCAACCTTA
>Ga0335069_10015647_pt1 | contig 10606 bp, 10 predicted proteins | sample Lox_Sample_11_FD_206714 | JGI IMG/M metagenome (GOLD analysis project Ga0335069, IMG submission 206714) | Soil microbial communities from Loxahatchee National Wildlife Refuge, Florida, United States - Lox_Sample_1.1 | ecosystem: Environmental > Terrestrial > Soil > Wetlands | place: USA...
CGCCAAGGCTCGCGTAGCGAAGAAGACGGGGAAGCCTGATAAGGCGTCCGGAAAACCGCGGCCAAAGCGACGCTAAAGGCGCGTCATGCCCGGGCTCGTCCCGGGCATCCACGTCTTAGCGACACCGAGGCCAAAGATGTCGATGGCCGGAACAAGTCCGGCCATGACGGGTCCGGATACGGAGAAACCCCCTCGCGGGCCGTCCACCGGCCGGCGATTTCAGGTTTGGAAACTGGATGAAATTGCTCCTAATGAGCAGGCATCCGGTGATTTGCGGATGACGCCAAGACCTCGGCAAGTCCCGCGGCCAAGCTCCTGGCCGGGCACGCACTCACCGACGCTGCGACATCGCGGCTGCTAGAACCGGTAATTCAAGCCGATCCGCGCGACATTGAAGCTGGTGCGGCCGTTCGCATTGAAGGACGACGGCTTGTCACCGGCTGTAATGACTGCCTGTGCCGCTTCAGTGAGCGATTTGCTGTCCAAGCTCACATAAAGATATTCGCCTTTGAGGCTCAGATTTCGCGACAAGGCATATTCAAGTCCGCCACCCGCCGTCCATCCGGCGGCCACGCTGGACGACGATCCGGCAAAACAGGTCGCGCCTGTCGCACAAAAAAAGCTAAACCCGTTGACTGCGAGGATACCGAACGCTGATCCGGAGGTGTTGACATAGCTTCCGCTACGGTCGACCCGGCCATAAGCGAATCCGCCCGTGCCGTAGATCAATAGATTGTCCGTCGGAAGGTAGCCCAGGCGCGCTCGCGCCGTACCGAACCATTTGACGCTTTCATTCACCGATGCCGTGAATGGATTGAGGCCGAGTCCCGGGAAAGCTCCGACGACCGTGCCGCTGCTTGAGCCAGACCCCTTTAACCCCGACCAATCGAAATCGGTCTCGAAGCCCGTGACCCAATTGCGAGTGAATTGCCAATTGTAACCGAGCTGCACGCCGCCAAGCGCGCCCGACGACGTGATCGATGCCGACGGCGGCTTACCGCCACCGGGCGGCGTCGCCGGTGGGTTGAACAGCGTGGCGGTGTTCGGATCGTTCGGCGAGTAGTCGATGCTGTGATCGCCCCAGCCGCCGCCCACATTGGCGCCGACGTAGAACCCGGTCCAAGACGGCACGGCCGCGACTGGAGTCGGAGGCGCCTTGACCGGCAAGTCTGCGGCCCAGACGGGCGCGCTAAACCCCAGCACCGCGACAGCGACAGCGAGTTTCTTCATCGATGCCCCCAAGCTCTGGCATTCTAACCGGATCGCAGCCTGCCACGTGTCACCGGTCGGCAACACTTGAGCAGAAAGAGACAGGACATTCCCATGGTCGCGTAAACCGCAGAAGAGGCTAAAGTTTTTTCATTTTTCTACGCCAGTCCGTGCGCGCCTTGATCTTGATCAAGGCGCGAGGGCAACCCGAGGCGGCGCTGATCCCGAGGCGGACGGATTATGCTCGCAAGCCGCGCTTTGTCTCCGGTTGGTTTGTTGTTGGCAGCCCGGGCGCTTCGCCAAGAACAGGGCAACCCGGTAAAGCGCCCGGAGCTCCTGCCAGATCACGGCAAAAGCGGCGCTAAAATCTCGGAGCCGCCACGGAAAATGCCCCTGCCGGCCGTCCACCGCGACGGTCTCACGCTTCGACTTCAGGCTTGGAAACCGGATGAAATTGCCCTAAATGAGCAGCCATCCAGTGATTTGCGGATGACGCCAAGTCCCCTGGCCAAGCTTCTGGCCGGGCACGCAAATTGGGGAATAGTTCAACGGTAGAACAGCGGACTCTGACTCCGTTAATCTAGGTTCGAATCCTAGTTCCCCAGCCAGCGCAGATTCCGTTCGGCCCCCAGTCATTTCTGCCGGTAAATGAAATAGTGGACAGGCCTGCGGCTCATGATTCCGATACCGCACAGTACGTTCCAGCCTGTCCAAATCGCGCCATCGGCGGCGAGGCGGATCGCGCTCGTTTCGGATAGCACTAAAAGCACCATCACCAAAAATCCAATAATGATTCCGATCAACGAGAGTATTGGGACGGCGTGATCAACGCTTCTCTTCAAAGTGAGCGACCATCACATGCTTTGCATCATCTGCCATGGCATACCTCTACCAAACCCGCAAAAGCCAAGAGGGGAAGAATAGCCGGCAAAGCGATGTCTAGCACGATCGACGATGATACCGAAAAGCTACGCGACTTTGAGCGCAATCCGGCCTATGAGCGCAAGGTTGTCATCTTCTATGACGTGTTGGGCTGGCGCAATCACATTGAAGCAGCCCATGACGACGCCAAGGCAATTGGCAACTTGCGACGTTTGGTACTCAGATATTCGCGATCACTACCGCTTCGAACGCAGATGAACCTGAAGGTCAGTACCTTCTCTGATAACGTTGTGATTTCGCAGGACATAAGCGAAGCAACACCGCTGCTCATTACGTTAATTGCCTTCCTGCAGATAGCCGGTGGGCTGTCAGGATTCCTTCTTAGGGGAGGAATAACAATTGGTAAGATCATCCACGACCAAGAGTGCGTGTTTGGTCCAGCCCTAAACCGGGCCTACGAGCTCGAAAAATACTGTGCCAAATACCCCCGCATAGTGCTTGATCGGGAAGTCGAGGAAGAATTGATAAAGGGCTTAGGGGAGCTTCCTGTACTTGAAGATGGCGTACTCTTTCTCGATCCATTTCGACTCGGCTTCGTGCGTCACATGCAAAATCATCACAACCTTCTTGACGCCCGGTTGGTGACAAAAGCCGGACTGCCATTAAATAAGAAAAGCCTTCGCGATTACGATGCTGAACTAGTTCTCAGACTCATTCACGAGAATTTAAAAAAAGAAATTCGAAGCCCTATCGGCGATCGTGAATACGAAAAAATCGCGTGGCTATTCAATCGTATTTCCAAAGAATTTGGGGTGCCGCCGGCATCGTCCTACCCGCGGAACTCCGAACAATCGTCATAATCCGTTAGAAGCACGCGGACCGCGGACAGCTTCGAAAGGCTTCGGAGCTAAACCTGCAAATACCGCTGCCTCACAGACGCATCCGCCGCCAGCTCCGCCGACGTCCCCGTCCACACCGTAGCCCCCTTCTCGATCACCACGTGGCGGTCGGCGAATTTCAGGAGGGCGTCGACGTGCTTTTCGACGAGGAGGATGACTTGGCCTTCGGCCCTAAGGTGCTGGAGAACATGACGCGTTTCTAGCTCACTTCGCCGGTTGCAGCGATCAGGGCCTCCGCAAGAATACGGGACCCTCGCACGTGTTTACGGTTGGTAGGATCAAATCGTTCCGTGGTGACGCTCATCAAAAGCCCGCCATCTGCCGTTCGTTCGGTCAGGATTTCCGGCGTCAGACTCAGCCCGACGGCAAGCTCTGTTGAGAGATAACCAATCCAGGGGATGTGAAATATCGAATCGGGAAACGCCGGATCTGTGGGGACCTGCGGAGCGCTTTCTATCCTGGTGGCCAGCGCACCGCCGAGATCGGTTGCGACCTCGTTATAGCCAGACCTGAACGCCTGTGCACATATCCACGGTGCACGCCAAATCGCATTGATGGCCAGCAACGCCGCTTTGAATAGCGGATAATTCACGATGCCCGGATCGGGTGCGACATCGTCGCCCCCGAACTCAAGAACCGGGCCGTTTTCTTTGCAGAGGCTGCCACCCGCGAAAAGCCGGAGACTTACACTTCGCGGATCGTTGAATGGGCCCGCCGCGGCACTGATCGAGTAGCCATAAGCCGGCGTCGGCTTGTCGAAATCGTTGCGCTCGACATTATTTTCGACCACGCTTGAGATGCAGGATCGCGCCTCTTCAAGCGAAAGCGATGTCAGATTACGGAGATCGTGAACCATCCAATTCGCAAAAATCGGATCGATGCTGCTCAATGCATCGAGCGTCTTCAGAAGCTTCAGCCCAATATCCGATGGCGCCTCTGTCCCTCCCCGCCAGCGTGAGCGAATAAAATAGGTATAGTACGGCTGGCCCATTATGGCTCTCCATCCGTCCACGGAACATGGATTATTGTGATACGTTCACGCCCTTCTTTCACCCTATCAAAAAGCTCTCGCGTGAAAATCGCCGCCCGGCGCTCGGCGAAAATCCAAATGATCGGTCGTCCACCACTCGCGTCAATTTGACGGCCAGACTGCCGTACAAACTTGGCCGCAACCGAGTCTCTGACCACTGGATTCTGCAGCAGCGAACTGTATCCCGCGCCCTTGATAGGAAATAGGAAGCCAGTCGCGAATTGACAATCATCAAAGCTGACGGGCTCGCCGTTGGGCCTCTGGAGATAATAGACGAACCCGCTCGGCGTCGGTCCCGTCGGAGGTGGATTGATCAGCTTCTTGACGAGGTCTTCGTACTGTCGAGCTCTGTTCTGCTCGTATGGCTTGCCTTGGTCACTACCGGGCTCGTCGGGCGCTGGCGCCGGACACAGCCGCGGCTCGTTATCTTTCGCCAGGACCGGCAATACGGAAATCACATCGATGACGACCCTGTTGCCGTCAATGACGCGACCGATGATCCGTCCGTTCACGTCACAAAATACATCGCCATCTAAGTACGCCGCGAAAGTGCGCTGCCTTCCGCCGGGCTCGTCATAGGTCAGGTGAAGCTGGTTTTCGTCGCGATTCCAGGAATACCGCAGTCCCGGTATCTCCGGCACATCACCTTCGACACGAATGTTGTTGGGAGACGGAATGAACAACAACCCGAAGACAGCGGCAGCAGCGCCAACCGGAGTAGCCACCCGGAGAACGCGCCAAGCATACGCGCTCAGCTCAGCTACCTGCGTTGCAGTGAGTTCGCCCAGGGAGCTGGCCTCCGGAGCGGGAAGCGGCATTCTGGTGTGCAGAATTGATCCGCGAGTGTCTTCCTCAGTGACGACCTCGTTGGTGGTCCCGCCTCCTGCCGGCCTCTCGTCGGCATCGTCTTGAGTAGCCCCGTCGATATCAGTCCACTCGCCACTGGTCCTGCCACTTCCGGCCGGAACACGCGGCTCATCTGGATTGTAAGCCTTTTCGATCGTTTCAATGTACCGCGCGTCGAGATGCAATGCCTCGAACACGTCGCGCGGCGATGCTCCAGCCATCATCGCGCAACGGGCCATGAGCAGCCGATAAGCTCCCGCCCGAAACTCATTGAGCGGCTGCAAGCCTGAATGCGAGAGATGAACGTAGGCGAGACAGTCGTCGCCGTCGTTCCAAGCCTTCGTTGCGCGCTCGACGTTGCCCAGAACTGAAGGAGCGACTGCTTTGCCGCAAGCGGCTGACAGCAGAGCCAAGACTCGCGCCTCTTGCCCTCGCAGACTTTGCAGTCGACGCGGCGCATCCGCCGGGACGATCATCGTGCCCGCGCCCAACACGAGCCCTTCGGGCGCAAAAGTCAGCACTGGACTGAGAGAGATGGCCCGTTTGCGCGCAGGCCACTCCTCACGCAGGTGCTTGTGCAACACGCGTTTCCTCCATTTCTGGACGTGAGAATGAGAGCTTGCAGGGGCTGCGCCTCGCGCACTCCTGCTCAAAAACGAAAGAGCGAATGAATATGCTCGGCTACCGCAACTAGATCGATCGAACAGCGATGGCCGCTAAACCTGCAAATACCGCTGCCGCACCGACGCATCCCCCGCCAACTCCGTCGAGGTCCCCGTCCACACCGTCGCCCCCTTCTCGATCACCACGTGGCGGTCGGCGAATTTCAGGAGGGCGTCGACGTGCTTGTCGACGAGGAGGATGGCCTGGCCTTCGGCCTTGAGATGCTTGAGGCTCGACCAGATCTCGTTGCGAATGAGCGGCGCCAAACCTTCTGTCGCTTCGTCGAGGATCAGAAGCTTGGGATTGGTCATCAGGCTCCGGCCGATCGCGAGCATCTGCTGCTCGCCGCCGGAGAGCTGATTGCCCAAATTGCGGCGGCGCTCGGCGAGGCTTGGGAACATGGCGTAGATGTCCTTGAGCGCGAAGCGCGGCGGGCCGAAGCGCGCGGCCGCGGTCGCGATCAGGTTCTCCTCGACATTGAGCGTCGGAAAGATCTGGCGGCCTTCCGGCACTAGGCCGAGGCCCGCCTGCGCGACGCGGAACGGCGGCTGCCCGGCAAGCGATGCACCGTTGAAGTCGATGCGCCCGCCCGACGGCGGCACCAGGCCCATGATCGCGGAGATCGTCGTCGTCTTGCCGACGCCGTTCCTTCCAAGCAGCGTGACGACCTCGCCCTCGTCGACCGAAAAGCTGACGTCGAACAGGACCTGCGCCGCGCCATAGGCCACTTTGAGCGCTTCGACGACGAGCATCGCCTACTCCATCTGCTCGCCAAGATAGGCGGTGATGACCGCCGGATCGGCGCGCACCTGCTCGGGCAGGCCGGTGGTCAGAAGCCGGCCGCGGATCAGCACCGAGATGCGGTCGGCGAGCGCGAACACCGCCGCCATGTCGTGCTCGACCAGGATCATGGTGAGCTCCCCCTTGAGCCGCTTGAGCAGGCTCACCTGGCGGTCCGAGTCCTCGCGGCCCATGCCGGCCATCGGCTCGTCGAGCAGCAACAGCTTCGGCTTCATGGCGAGCGCGATGGCGAGCTCGAGCGCGCGCTTTTCGCCGTGGGAGAGATCGCCGGCCGGCAGCGCGGCGCGGTCGGCGATACCGACCTGTTCCAGCGCGGCCATGGCTGGGAAATTCAGCGCCCGCTCTTCGGCGGCGCGGCCGAAGAAGCGGAAGCTCGAGCCGGAGCGCGCCTGCACCGCCAGCGCGACATTTTCCAGCACCGGAAATTTCGGCAGGATCGAGGTGATCTGAAAGCTGCGCGCCATGCCGATATGGGCGCGGCGGTGCGGCGGCAGCGCGGTGATGTCGGCGCCGTCGAACCGAATGCTGCCGGCGTCGGGCGCCAGCAGCCCGGATATCTGGTTGATCAAGGTCGACTTGCCGGCGCCGTTCGGGCCGATGACGGCGTGCATTTCGCCGGGCGTTATCTCGAGCGTGACATTGTCGGTGACGACGATGCCGCCGAAACTCTTGCGCAGGCCGTCGAGGCGGAGCATCGGCTCGGTCATCGCAACGCTCCGAACCGCCGCCACAGCGCGCCGCACAGTCCAAGCAGGCCGCCGCGCGCGAACAGGACGACCAGGATCAGAACGGGGCCGAAGATCACCTTCCAGTTCTCGGTCAGCCGCGACAGCCATTGTTCTGAGAACAGATACGCGGCCGCGCCGATGATGGCGCCGTCGAGCGTGCCGACGCCGCCGAGGATGACCATGACGAGCAGTTCCCCGGAGCGCTGCCAGGACATGTAAGCGGGACTGACGAATTCGGTCGAATTCGCCAGCAGAAAGCCCGACAGTCCGGTCAAGCCGCCCGAGATCACATAGGCGATGAGCTGATAGCGGCGGGTGTCGAAGCCGATGGTCGCCATGCGGCTGGGGTTTTCCTTGGCGCCGCGCAGCACCCGGCCGAATCGCGAGGCGACCAGCGCGCGGCAGAACGCGTAAGCGCCGATCAGAGCCAGCAGCACCACGTAGTAGAAATTCAAATCGCTCTTGAGCAGCGGCAGGCCCGCGAGCGTGTTGCGCGCATCGATGGTGAGCCCGTTGTCGCCGCCATAGGGCGCGAGCGAGGTGGCCACGAAATAGACCATCTGCCCGAAGGCGAGCGTGATCATGATGAAATAGGCGCCCCTGGTGCCCAGGCAGACGATGCCGGTGAGCCAGGCGAACAAAGTCGCGGCCAGAATCGCGACCGGCAGAGCGATCACGGCATCGCCGATGCCCTCGGCCGACAGGATGCCGACCGCATAGGCGCCGATGCCGATGAAGGCGGCATGGCCGAACGAGATCATGCCGCCGTAACCGACGACGAGATCGAGCGCGACCGCGGCGACGGCGAAGATCATGATCCGCGCCGCCATGTCGATCAGGAATTTCTGCGCGGTCAGCGCGGCGAAAGCCGGCACCAGCGCAAGGATGAGAAAGATCAGAACCGGCAGCACAAGGTCGCGGCGCTGGCGCAGCTTTGCTGACGTCTTTGCCGTCGCCAGACTCGCGCCCGACATCTTCAGCGGCCCTTCGCCGGAAACAGGCCGGCGGGGCGGAAATAGAGCACGATCGCCATCAGCAGATAGATCGACATCGAGGCGATGGCCGGGCCGACCATGCGCGCCGGCGACGGCGCCATCATCAGCCGCAGAATATCCACTGAGAACGAGCGCCCCAGCGTATCGACCAGGCCGATCAGCAGCGCGGCGATGAAAGCGCCGCGGATCGAGCCGATGCCGCCGATCACGATGACGACGAAAGCGAGGATGAGGATATTGTCACCCATGCCCGGCTCGACCGAGAGGATCGGCGCGATCATGATGCCGGCAAAGCCGGCGAGCATGGTGCCGAAGCCGAACACGATCATGAACAGCCGCTCGATATTGACGCCGAGCGCCGACACCATGCGCGCATTGCTGGCGCCGGCGCGCACCAGCATGCCGAGCCTCGTATGGCCGACGAGGAGATAAAGACCGCCGGCGACGGCGAGCCCGGCGCCGATGATCAAGAGCCGCCACACCGGATAGAGCAGCCCGTCCATCAGCACGACCGAGCCGGAAAAGGCATCCGGCACCGGCAGCGTCAGCGGCGCCGCGCCCCACACCACACGCACCGCGTGATTGAGGAACAGGATGATGCCGAACGTCGCCATCACCTGATCGAGATGGTCGCGCCCATAGAGATGACGGAATACCAGAAATTCGAGCACCAGCCCGAACAGGAGCGCGGCAAGGAGCGCCATCACGAGCGCGGCAAAGAAATTATCAAACACGCCATAGAACATGACGGCGAGATAGGCGCCCAGCATGTATTGGACGCCATGGGCGAGATTGATGAAGTCCATGACGCCGAACACCAGCGTCAATCCGGCGGCGATCAGAAACAGCAGCACGCCGAACTGCAAGCCGTTCAGCACCTGAATAATGACAAGCGCGCCTGACATGGATTGCAGTCAAGATTTGGGTTGCAGTCAAGATTTGGGTTTGGTGCCGAACCCGTGTCCGCCGCCGGGGAAAAGCCCGGCGGCGTACGCTTTGCCGCGATTATTTCATCGCGCAGTCCTTGGCGAAGCTGTCGCCATAGCCGGTGAAGACCTTCTTGGCGATCTCGGTCTGGTATTTTCCGTCGGGCCGCTTGGCGACCTTGACCAAGTAGAAGTCCTGGATCGGATAGTGATTGTTGTTGAACTTGAACGAGCCGCGCAGCGACTGGAAGCTGGCCTTCTTCAGCGCGGCGCGCAACGCATCCTTGTCGGACAGATTGCCCTTGAGATCGCGCACGGCGGAGTCGATCAGCAGCGCCGCGTCATAGGCCTGGAAGGCATAGGTCGCCGGCACGGCATTGTACTCTTTCAGATAGGCGTCGACGAAGGCCTTGTTCTGCGGATTGTCGAGGTTCGGCGCCCAGTTGGCGCCGCCATACATGCCGAGCGCGGCGTCCTGCTGCGCCGGCAGCGTCGACTCATCGACGGTGAAGGCCGAGAGGAAGGGAATCTTGTCGGCCAGGCCGGCCTGCCGGTATTGCTTGACGAAGTTTACACCCATGCCGCCGGGCAGGAAGGCGAAGATCGCATCGGGCTTCTCGGCCGCGATCTTGGACAGCTCAGCGGAATAATCAAGCTGGCCGAGCGGCACATAAATCTCATCGGTGATCTCGCCGGTGAATTTGTGCTTGAAGCCGGCCGCGGAATCCTTGCCGGCCTGATAGTTCGGCACGATGATCACGACCTTCTTATATCCGGACTCCTGGGCGTATTGGCCGAGCACCTCGTGCACCTGGTCGTTCTGATAGGAGACGACGAACAGATTCTGATTGCAGTCCTTGCCGGCGAAATTCGACGTGCCGGCGTTCGGGCTGATCAGGATGACATTGGCCTCGGTGACAGGCTTCGCGATCGCCTGCAGGATGTTGGAGAAGATCGGGCCGACCACGAAATCGACCTTGTCGCGATCGATGAATTCCTTGACCTTGGTGACGGCTTGGTCGGGCTTGAGCTCGTCGTCAGCGACGGACACATCGACCGTGCGGCCGCCGAGCTTGCCGCCGAGCGTTTTGACCGCAAGCGTGAAGCCGTTCTTCAGCTGCTGGCCGAGCACCGCCGGCGGTCCGGACAAAGTGGCGATCAGCCCGACTTTCAGATTGTCCTCGGCATGCGCCGGGATCGCGCAAAGCGCGAAAAAGGCCGCGGCGGCAACAATCGGCTTACGCATGGTCATATTGATCTCCTGACAAAGCCCCATCTGACAAAGCCTTTGGCGCCGAAGATGCATCCAACAGGCGCGTCACCCCAACCAGCGGGGAATATTTTAAGTCTAAACTACTAGCTTTGGGAAGCGGTCTCGGCGATAATTTTGCCGCAGCAGGAATTAACGCTGTGCGCGACCGATGCCCTTAGCGGCTTTGGCAGCGCGGCGGTCCGTGCTTGAATGCGCGTGACGGATTTGATCGGGGGAGTATGCGTATGACTGCGATGACAGCGGGCATCACCAAAGCCGGCACCGGGATCGACGGCATCAGCTGGAATATTCTCGGCCAGACCTACGTGCCCAAGCAGGTGTCCGAAAGCTCGTTCTCCTGGCACGCCACCTTCC
>Ga0335069_10015648_pt1 | contig 10605 bp, 16 predicted proteins | sample Lox_Sample_11_FD_206714 | JGI IMG/M metagenome (GOLD analysis project Ga0335069, IMG submission 206714) | Soil microbial communities from Loxahatchee National Wildlife Refuge, Florida, United States - Lox_Sample_1.1 | ecosystem: Environmental > Terrestrial > Soil > Wetlands | place: USA...
ACGATGTGCCGACTGGACCCAAGGGTCGCGATTTTGACGCTTCCCTTTGCGCCGACTTCCCACACGTACGATCCTTCGGATTGGGTGAAGCGCTATCGACCCATCGGTGGCGTTGAGGTGACGATCGTTTTGAGCCACCTCTCGGTTCCCGGCATCCAGCCCGGCGAGGAGACGGCTGCCATGCCGCGGGGTCGTGACGTCGTGTTGCCGCTCGATGAGATCGCCAAGATGCCGGGCAAGATCGTGGTGATCAACGGTCATTACCACCGCGCACAGACGTTCGAGTGTCCCAGGACCGGCGTGAAGGTCCACATCCCGGGTTCGCTCGTGAGGCTCACGCACTCGGAAGAAGACCACGAGCCCTCGGTGCTTATCATGGAGGTGTAGGGTGGCGATGAAGTTTGAGGAAGACTTCGTGCAGACGTGGGCCATCGTCGACACCGACAACTACGGCGGGGACTACCCCGATGAGAGATTCGTGGCGTTTGGCATCCGGAGTGAAAAGGAAGCGGACCGCATGGCGGAAGCGCTCAACCGGAACCTCGGAGAGCACTCGCCTCGCTACTACATGGTCCGCGCGAAACCGTACAAGCTTCAGCCTGGGTTCGAGCCATGAGGAGGCGAGCCGCGCGGTCAATGGATAACCGGTCATCCATTCGGAGGGTTGAGTTGGATTCGCGGCAGCTCGTGACGCTCGACGAGACGCACGAGGTTTGGGGCATGGAAGACCCCTACCCGCCGGGTGACCTTGAGGGCGCGATCTACAGGCTCCGACCTCCCATCGAGGCACCCGACAGTCGGGTCGAGGCGGTACGGCGGCTTCTCCTTGAAGCCGGGGCCGCGGCCGTCAAGGTCGAGAAGCCGCATCGCCCGCAGGTTGTCCCGACCGAGAGGAACGAAGCTCCGGTGGGCGCGGGGTTGCGCGCGCTCGTGATCTCGATGGGGCAGCGGGCCAACACGAACGATCGGCCCGCGCTTCTCGCCGCCCTCGAAGCGGCATTAGGAGTCGCGGGACTATGACGGACGATAATTCGAACAAGGGTCAGGTTTCGTTTTCCATGAGGGCGGAGCTTGACGCCTTGGAGAGTGCGGTGTGGCGGAGGCTTGTGGCGGATGGTGTGACGTCGACATCCGTAACGGTCCGCTTGAACTTGCGGGATCTCATTTCGGTCCTTTCGGAGAATGAGCGACTGTCTAAAAAGGTCGACGAGCTACAGGCCAACGCGAGCAAGCTCGTGATGGAGCACCAGGCGCGCAAGGAGCAGAATGAATATCTGTCGCGTGAGGTTTCGCGCCTCTTGAATATCGTGGACCTTCGCCAAAAGGTCATGCTGGAAGACGCGGAGCGGCGAAAAGCAGAAGGGCGGTGAGGGGTGCATCTCGTGGGTATCCATCTTCTCAACTGGGAGCGTTTCAGGGGGTGTCACGATCTCGCGCTTCGCCCCCAGCCCTATGCCGTGGTGGCGAGGGGTGAAGAAGACCCGGAGCGCAGCAATGCGTTTGGCAAAAGTTCTCTCGTGCGTGCCGTGAGGTTCGTGCTCTATGGGGATCATGAGCATCGCCTGGAGGACGGGTGGATTACACGGGGCGAGCAGGAGGGGGAGGTCACGGTCGATCTGGGGGAGCTGGGGGCCGTCACGCGTTCGCGTAAGCGTGGTAAGGCTACGCAGGTCTTCTTCCAGAAGGCCAAGGGTGACGACGCGCAGGCGCGACTCGAGGCTGCGCTTGGGTTCACGCGGGAGGACTTCGGGGCTACGTGCTATTTCGCGCAGGGCGAGATGGCGAGTCACGTCAGGATGAAGCCGGAACCCCGGTTCGCCATCGTGGCGGGGTGGGTGGGACTTGAGAAGCTCGAGGCCGCGGAGGCGCACAACCGCGCGGCGCTTAACGGCGCGCTGCAGGCTTGCGGCCGTGCGGCCGAGCAGGTACGCGCTTTCGAGACCGCGTTGCAGGAGTGTGGGGACGCGAGCGACGAGAAGGTTGCGGCGCTCGAGAAACACGTCGAGGTCCAGGCGGCCCGCGTGCGGGAGGCGGAGCACGTCTTTCGAGTCGCGGAAGAGCAGATGCAGAGGGGGAAGCTCGAGGATGAGTTACTCGATGTCCAGAGGCAACTCGAAGCGGTACCGGCCGAAGACCCGGAGGCCGAATCCGTGCTCGAGAGGGCGAAGTCCGAGGAGTCGGTCGTGAAGTTGGCTTGGGTTCGGGCTGACAACGAGGAGCGGCAGAAGCGGCTGCTCGCGCGAGGCAAGTTTGATGGCAGTTGTCCGGTGGCGGGCATCGAGTGTCCCGCAAAGGACGCTATCAACGCGCGGGTGGAGGAGAACTCGGTCCTATACACTCGCGCGCGCGAGGTCGCTGGAGACGCGGCCAAGAGGCACGCGATGGCGCGCGCCCTCCTCCAGTCGGCCGAGGAGCGATATCGGGACGAAGTTCGGGCCGACGCAAGGGCCAAGACGCTGGAAGAGCGGGAAGCGGTCTTGAAGGCGAAGCTCGCCCACATTCCGAAGATTGAAGTCGACTTCGAGGCTGCCGCGAAGCGGAAGGTTGGGTCGTGTGACGATTTGGCGAGCGCCCGAACCCAGCTCGAACTCGCGGCCGTGGCGTTGAGGCGTAGGGCGGACCTAGAGCGCCGCCTCCAGGAGGCTCGCCAAGGGCTCCGGGCCGCTGACGCTACCTTGGGGCCCCTTCGGGAGGCGAGCGCGATTCTGGGGAGGTCTGGCGCACAGCGGGCGGCCGCCGAGGGGATGCTGGCGGAGGTCGAGCAAGGCGCGAATTCGAGGCTCGAGCGTTGCGGCATACCGTTCTCGGTTCGGGTCAGTTGGGATCGGGAGGCCGGGGGGCTCGCGAAAGCGTGCGGGACGTGCGGTGAGCCGTTTCCCAAGAGTGAAAAGGTTAAGGCGTGCCCGAGATGTGGCGACGCGCGGGGACCCCATGTGGTGCAAAAGCTTGAGTACGAGTTGTCCGAGCGGTCGGGTGCGGCCGACGACCTCGTGGGGATCGCGATTCGGCTCGCGGCGTCCGACTGGCTACGGCGCGCTCGGGGGGCCGCGTGGTCGGTCGCGTTTCTCGACGAGCCGTTCGGTCAGGTCGACGCCTCTCTTCGACGGTTCGCGGGTCAGCAGCTCGGCGCCATGCTTTCGCGGGAGTTTGCCCAGAGTTTCGTCATCGCGCACCACGCGGCCGCGCTCGATGCGCTCCCGGGTCGAATTGAAGTGTTGGGGGGCGCGCAAGGGTCAAGCGTGAGGGTCGTGGCATGAAGGATCTCGAAGTTTGGGTCGCGGAGGCCGGGGGTACGAAGGTCGTCTTCAGGCTCACGCGAGAGAGGGTCGGGGGTCGGATGTCGGCCCCCATGAGCGCGTTTGAGGTCCGGATGGCGGCGGCCGTAATCCTGAAGGTCGACCCGTTGCGGGTGTCGCTCACGCGACCGTCGATTGGCGATGATGTTCCGGGGATTCGGGTCTTGACGTTGCGGCACGTTGGAGACCCCATGCACACTATGGGTCGCGACAAGCTCCGGCTCGAGTGGCGGGAGGGTGTCGGTCCATGGGAGCGGATCCATTGAGCCGTGTTGCGTCTTGGAACCCACGTTACGTTGCGTACGCGAAGGCGCACGGTAGGGGACCTCGCGCGATGCTGACTTTGGATCGGATGCGATGGCCAGGCGGCTGTATGTGTGGCTACATCGTCTGGATCAATCGGAAGTGGAACGAGTTCGCGAGGATCGCTTGGCTACATCGTCTGGATCAATCGGAAGTGGAACGAGTGTTCGCGAGGATCGCTTCGATGCGTGGCTAAAGGAGAACTCGTCTTGATGAGCGCAAGGGGCCGGAGGAACAAGGGCAGCAACGCGGAGCGTGAGGTCGCGGCGGAGCTTCAGGCGTGGTGGCGACGACTCGAGCCCGGGTGCGTGTTCCACCGCACCCCCCTCAGTGGTGGGTGGGCGTCGTCGAGGGTCGCGGCGGGCTACAATGCGTCGGGCGACGTCGTGACGACGGCCTTGCGATTTCCGTGGACCGTGGAGGTCAAAAGGAACGAGGGTTTCGCGTGGAAGAACGTCGTGGCGGGTAAGGCGTCGCCCGTCTGGGAGTGGTGGGGGCAGGCGCAGCGCCAGGCTCGTGAGGTCGATAAGGTCCCGATGCTGTGGCTTCGGAGGTCTCGCGAGCCTTGGCGCGTCATGGTGCCCGCGGGGTCTCTCGTTTGGGTTTATCCGGGCAAAACGGTTCCCGAACCCCTAACGGTTGGGTTCCATCGGAGTAACTATCGGTGGAGTCGGTGGCCCGCGCGTCGAGGAGTTCGACCCGTTTGCCTGTTGGCCGACGTGCTCCTGGGGGAGCGCCCGATCCTGTTCGCTTCTGCTACGGTGTCGGACGAAGGAGACGGGTCTTGAGAAAATCAGCCGCGGAAAAGGTCGAGGAGGAGTCGAAGGCGCGCATCGTGGGCAAGGAGGTTGTGATGCTGCCGCACGCGAGCCTCTCGAAAAACACTTGGAACCCCAACACCATGACTCCGTTCGAGCGCGAGTCGCTCAAGCACGGGCTCCGGACCGACGGGTGGCTGCTCTCGCAGTCGCTGCTCGTCTGGGGTACCGACGAGAAGGGGCGGAAGAAAAACATCATCATCGACGGTGAGCACCGGTGGACGGTCAGCGGGGAGCTTGGCATGAGGGAGTGTCCTGCGGTCGTTTTGCACAAGATCACGGAGGCGTACGCCAAGCAGCTCACGATCAAGATGTTTCAGCGACGGGGTCATCCCGATGAGGACCGCCTGACGGAGCTACTGCGGAGTCTTGACCAGGATCTCGCGCTTGACACGCGCGCGCTCGATCTCGGGATCCAGGAGGACAAGCTCGCGGACCTTCTTCGGGTCAACGAGCCCGAGATCGGGGGTGCGGCGGATGTCCCGGGCGTCATGCCGAGCGGACAGGCGAGTCATGTAAGGGTCGTGCAGCTCCTCTTCAACCCCGACCAGCATGAAGCCTTCATGCGGACCATCAAAGAGCTGGCGGCCGTCTACAAGACCGCCAACGTGACCGACACCGTCGCGGAGGCGGTCAAGCGTGCGCGCGCAGATTCAGGTCAAAAGTAGTCTCTCGGAGCGCGACACCAAGGCGCTGCTAGGCAAGAAGGGACGACTCGAAGACGCGAGTGTGGTGTTGCGGGGCGACGCGACGGAAACGGCAACGCTCTGCCGCTCTACAGGCCCGCTGAGCGGCGCTTCGAGGTCATTACGGCGAGGAGCGAATGGTCCCGCGAGACGACGCTCGAGTGGCTCCTACGCCACTTCCCCCATCGCGCGGAGCTCCACATGTTGGGCAAGAAGGCACGCAACATCGAGAACGTCGTGGCGTTCAAGGCTGATGTGTTGCGGCGATGCGGTGTTACGGACTACGCGGAGGACAACCGCACGGTCGTGCGGGAGTTGCGCAAGGTCGTGAAGACGTGCAGGGTTTGGCACTTCAAGGGTGGTCGCATGGTGCTCGACTACTCCGACGCGCCGTTGTGAAGCGGAATGGATAACCGGTCATCCATTGGCCGACGAGGAGGATCGTGTGAGCGAATACGATAGGCGGGTGCCGCGACGAATTGACCGGGAAAGCAGTTGGAAAGGGCTAGATCCCGATGGGGCTGCGGTGGACAAGGACGGCGGTGATGCGGAGCCGCGTGCACCTGGGTCCAAGAACAGCAACCCGAAGGATCATCAGGCTTCGACCAAGGTTCCGTTCTGGCTTTTGTCGCCGGTCGCGAAGGCGTGGTGGGCGCTCGGTCAGCTCGCGGGTCTTACGAAATACGGCGCTTGGAACTGGCGCAAGACGGGTGTGTTGGCCAGCGTCTACCTCTCGGCGATTGAGCGTCATCTCGAGAAGTTCAAGGCGGGCGAGCGCCTTTCCAAAGACGATCGGGTGCACCACCTGGGCCACATCATGGCGTGCTGTGGCATCATGCTGGACGCCGAGGCGTGCGGGAAGTTCGTGGACGACCGTCCCCCCAGTTACTCGCTCGAGGAGTGTTTCGAGGAGTGCGAGCGCACGGCTCAGCATCTCTTCGAAACCCACCTGGACAAGAAGCCTCGTCACTACGGCATCGACGACACGCAAGAGTGCTTCGGGAAGAAGCTGTGAGTCGCGCCGATGTGGTCCAACGTTGGGCTCGCAAGGACGCGTGACGCGGCATAACGTCTTTCGGAAGGCACGGAGCGGGTGAAGAAGATGGGTAACAATGCGGTTCGGAAGTTTGCGCGACAAGGGCTTTTGCGGGAGGTCGAGCGTATCGACGAGATGCGGGCGCAGGGTAGGATCCTACAGGCGCTGTCGGCCGCTTCGATCCTCGTCGCCAAGGTGCGGCAGTACCTCATGGCGGAGGAGCAGGAGGATGGACTCGAGGACGCGTGTGCGTTCGCGGCCGCCGAGCCTCCGACGGACAAGATGTTGGTCTTGCCGCCTCACGAGGGAGCGTGATGGGCCGCATCTCTCTGCTGGACCACGGCTACCTCGAAGTTGTGGAGACGTACGGCAGCGAGGAACGCATCATCGAAGCGGCCCGGATGTCGACTGGCAAGGGGTTCAAGGGGTGGGGTCCGAAGTGCCGTTCTTGTGGAGGAGACGTCAGCGCAGGGGAGCACCTCGCAGGTGACTGCCCGGCTGAAGGTGAGGAGCCGGGGGACGAAAAGTTGTTGCGTTACCTCTACGAGCACAAGCATCGAACGCCCTTCGAGATGGCGGGCGCCATCATCGAGGTTCAGGCCCCCATCTTCGTGTTTCGGGAGTGGCATCGACACCGCGTGCCGTTTGGGTACAACGAAGCGTCGGCCCGTTATGCCCCCCTACCGGATGTCAATTACGTTCCTACGGTCGAGCGCCTGATGGTTACGCCTGGAGGGCTTCAGAGGGACAAGCAGGCGCAAGGGACCGGTGAGGCGTTGACGGCTGTCAATGCGGATCGCTTCCGGCGTAGGCTCGGGGAGAAGTATCGGGAGTTGGAAGAGCTGTACCAGCAAGCTCTCAGCGTCGGGGTTCCGAAGGAGCTGGCGCGCATCTGCTTGCCGGTGGGGCGCTACAGCAAGATGCGGGCGACTGGTAACCTCCGGGGTTGGCTGGAGTTCGTCCGACTTCGGCTCGCGCCCAACGCTCAACATGAGATCAGGGTGTATGCGGACGCACTCTGCAACGAACTCGGCAGAGTGTTCCCGCGCACGATGGCGCTCTTCCTCGAGGAATTCAACCGGGAGAAGGTTGGGTTATGAGTTCCGAGGAGTCGTTCTCACCCCCGGTGTTGACGTGGAACACCCGTACGGTACAGCGGGCTCTCGCGGCCTCGTGCGAGGCATTCGGCGAGGACGTGAGGGCGGTCACGACGGGAACTCATAGGTCTGGTGCTGTGGTGGCGCGGCATGCCGCTTGGTGGCTTCTTCGTCGGCACGTCGTTCCGACGCCTAGCTTTCCTGAGCTCGCGCGCGCGCTCGGGCGCCTTGATCACACGACGGTGTTGCTCGCGCTCCGTAGGGTGGAGCATCGGCTCGCGACGCGACCTCTCTACGCCGCGAAGGTTCACGAGGCCGAGCGGTTGTTGCTTCGCGTCCCCGAGGGGGACGACTGCACGTGCAGGCCGCGCGAAGACGCGGTCATCTGCGACGAAGCGTGTCCGGCGCACGCGATCCCGATGCCACATGCCTCCGCATGCGTGCGCGAGGCAATGCGGTACACGGATGACCGACAGACGCTCGCATCGTGCGAGTTGGTGGCGTTGATTTGTGAGCGAGTTGGCCGCGGAGAAGCCGTGAGCGAGAAGGAGTGGGCGGCGGCAGATCGCCTCATCGACACCATCCTGACGACGATCGAGACGGGCATTGCGGAGGCGGCCTCGCGATGACGAACGTCGCCGCTCTCTACGTCGACCCGCGCGGTCCGTATCCGAGGCTCCTCGGGGCCGGAGATGTGCTGGGACGAGGCGCGCGATGCGCGGACGTATGCGGGGCCGTGGCCCGTCGTCGCGCATCCGCCGTGTCGCAATTGGGGGTCGCTGAAGCATCTGGCGATGGCAGACGATTCGGACTGCGGTCCGCGGGCGGTCGAGCAGGTGCGCGCCTTCGGCGGAGTACTCGAGTATCCCGCGCGCTCCGGTCTTTGGTCGCACTGCGGTCTCCCGCTTCCGGGAGAGCTTCCGGATGCCTACGGCGGACGAACGATCGAAGTCTGCCAGGTGGATTGGGGACACGTCGCCCGCGCAAGCGAACGTGGCTCTACCTGGTGGAAGTCGCCGAACTGGGGCCGAAGCCGACGCCACGCGAGCCCACGCATTGGTGCAGTGGCTTCCGTTCGTCCACGCACGCCTCTCCGAAGAGGTACCGGACGAACGGGTGTGCTGTGCCGCCGGGCATCAAGGTCTGCTCGGCGCAGCAACGTCGACGTACGCCCGTCGCCTTCGCCGAGTGGCTGATCGCGCTCGCACGGCAGGCCTCGCGATGATCTCGCGTGCAGCGTGCCGCGGTTGCCACGACGACTTCTACAATGGGCCGGAGAGTCGGTGCTGGTCTGCCAAGACTGGCCGCATGAAAACGCGGTATCGCATCCACTACTTGACCGCTCCGACGGTCAAGGGGGCCATCACCAAGGTGCGCGCTCCGAGCTGCTACCGCCAAGTCAACGCGATGTACTATTTCGACACCCTTCCGAGCTTTGTGAGGCCGTCGGATCTCAACCGCGCGAATCGGAGCATCCGCGCCCGCAAGAACGCGCAATGACCCTCCGCGTCTACCTGTACGGCCTGCGACCGCCGCATGAAGGAGCGGACCTCGTCCGCGCGCAGATGCGCGCGGCGAACGACTACCGCAACGACCTCGTGCAGGTCGAGCGAGGACGCCGCTGGGCGATCCGCCGGCTGCACGACACGCCCCACGTGCGCGACCTCGAGGAGACGCTGCGCCAGGCGACCCGCAGCACCCGCGTCGCAGCGCTGCGCGCCCTCGAGGCAGCCCGCGCGCGCGCCGAGTGGTCGGCCGTGGACCCCGAGTACGACGCGTGGGTCCGGGGCCTCGCCGAGGCCGAGGGCTACGATCTATCTGCGCTCGATGGCGCCGGCACAGCTCGAGCCGCCATCCGGGAGCGGGAGGGCGAGCTGCGGCGAGGCGCGCGGGCGCTCACCACGGCGCACTGGGGGACGTATCTCGGGATCGAGGCGGCACACGATCAGGCGCGCAAGGCGCCGCTCTACGCCGAGGACGGCCTGACGCCGAGTGACCCGCGATTCTTGTCCTGGCCTCGCGACTACGAGCCATTGGACGGCCAAGTCGGCGTGCAGATCCAGGCGACGCGACCCTTGAGCGGCGCGGATCTGCTCGCCGCGAAGGACTCGCGCGTCCGCATTCAAGTGCTGCGCGGCGAGGAGCGGCGCCAGCGCGACCCTGGCTCGACCGCCTCGGCGGCCATCGACGCGGAGCAGCACCGACTCTGGCTGCGCGTGGGCAGCGACGGAAAGCGGCCCATCTGGGCGAAATGGAACATGCGCGGAATGCGGCTACGCAAGCGCGCCATCCCCGACGGCGCCGCGATCAAATGGGTGCGCGTGTCGTGTCGTCGCGAGGCGACGCGCGAGCGCTGGACGTGCGAGATCACGCTGGACGTGCCCGACGGGTCGATGCGCGCGCGCGACCCGCGCCTGTCGGGCGCGATCGCGGTGGAGCTCGGCTGGTGGCCCCAGGACGACGGCAGCATGGTCGTCGGCGCCTGGCTCGACTCCGACGGCGAGCGGGGGCAGCTCCGACTGCCGCCTCGCCTCGTGACCGGAATCGCCAAGCCCGACGGCATCCGATCCGTCATGGACACGCTCCGCAATTCGATGCGTGACGCCGTGCTGCGTGCCCTCGCGGAGAGCCGCGACGCGTCTCCATGGGTCCGGCGCGAGCTCGCCTCCGCGCACCTCTGGGAGTCCCCTCGGCGCTTCCGGCGGCTATGCCTCGAGTGGGCGGCGCGCCGCGACGACACGGCCAAGCCCGTCTACGAAATCCTCGACGCGTGGCGCATTCGTCACGAGCACCTGTGGGACTATGCCGAGGGCGCCCGCGGTGAGGCGCTTCGGGAGCGACGCGAGCTCTATCGCGTCACGGCGGCGCGATGGTCGCGCCGGTACGCGCATGTGCTCGTGCCGGACCGAGACCTCTCGCGGGAAGCGCGATGGGGCGAGGAGAGCGACCGGCGGTTCGCGGCTAGTCCGCAACAGCTCCGCGATGCGTTGTGCCACGCGTTTGGGCAGGGAGCGCACAAGGTACTGTGGGTCGGGGCGCACGGTGTGCCGGAGAGCGACGACGAGGACGCGCCGACATGGCTCGAGACGGCGATCGAGCAGTGGCGCGACGGGAAATACGTCGAGCGCGCTCGCAAGCGGCGCAAGTCGACGGATCACCTAGAGAAAGGAGGTGCGTGGGCGGCGAGAAAAGCGCGCAAGAGAGCAGGCGGAGGGCGCCAGAACGACGGTGCTCGAAAAGAGGCGCCGAATGCAGCGGAATGAAAGGCGTATTTGTCATGGCTACAGCAAGGGCAACGAGACGCCCCGAAGCGCTCGACCCAACGCGCCGTCGCGGAAGCCCCGGTCATGCTCCAACAGCAAGGGCAAC
>Ga0335069_10015649_pt1 | contig 10605 bp, 11 predicted proteins | sample Lox_Sample_11_FD_206714 | JGI IMG/M metagenome (GOLD analysis project Ga0335069, IMG submission 206714) | Soil microbial communities from Loxahatchee National Wildlife Refuge, Florida, United States - Lox_Sample_1.1 | ecosystem: Environmental > Terrestrial > Soil > Wetlands | place: USA...
AGGTTGCTGACGTGCGTGTCGATGCTGCGGTCATAGAGCTCGAGCTTGCGCCCGAGCGCCTGCTCGGTCAGCTGCTCGCGGCTCGCGACCCGGCCGGCGGCCCGCAGCAGCACCTCGAGCACGCGGAACTCCGCGCCGGTCAGCTCGACCGGCGCGCCGCGCATGCTCGCGCGGTGGCGCGACGGATCGAGCTTGAGCGGGCCGAGCGTCAGCGGCTCGTGCGGCGAGCGGCTCTCGCTGAGGCGCCGCAGCACCGCGCGCATGCGCGCGACGAGCTCGCGCGGGTTGAAGGGCTTGGCGAGGTAGTCGTCGGCGCCGAGCTCGAGGCCGACGATCCGGTCGACGTCGTCGCCGCGCGCGGTCAGCATCAGGACCGGCGGCGGCGCCTCGCGCGACCGCAACGAGCGCAGCACGTCGAGGCCGTTGCGTCCCGGCAGCATCACGTCGAGCACCACGAGGTCGGGCGGGCGCTCGCCGTTCGGCTCCGTGAGTCGCGTCAGCGCCTCGCCACCGTCGTGCGCGATCGACACCTCGAAGCCCTCGCGGCCGAGGTACTCGGACAGCATCGCGGTCAGCTCGCGATCGTCGTCGACGAGCAGCACGCGGGGCAGCGGCGCGCCAGTGGTCATGGCGACGATGGTGCCGTCCGGGGGCGACGCTGTCACGTCGGCGCGGCTCACTTGACGAAACTTTGCCGCTCCTTTGCCGACGGCCGTCACATCGCGGCGGCGGTGGCGCGCACGCTGTGGTCGGCACGTCGCAGCCGGTGCACCCGGCAGGGAGGCGCCATGGAACGCAGACGCTGGCTGGCATCGCTCGCCGGGATGGCCGCGGTGCTGATCCTGGTGGCGGTTGCGCTCGCCGCCGCGACCCGCGCGCTCGGCGCCCCCGCGGCGAGCGACGAGACGCTCTCGCCGCTGATCGCCGAACTCGTGCCGCGCGCGCCGCTCGGCCGGCTCGCCGACGATCTCCGCCTGAGCGCCGAGCAGCGCCAGTCGATCCGCGGGCTCATCGACGCGGCGCGACCGACGTTCGCGCAGCTCGAGCGCGAGCTGCGCGCGGCCGCGGAGCTGCTCGCCAAGACGCCGCCCGACGACCCCGCCTACCCGAGCGTCGTCGCGACCGTGCGCCAGGCGACCGCCGAGCTCGCCGCCGAGGCAGTGCTCGAGGCGAGTGCGCTGCGCTCGCGGATCCACGGCGTGCTGAGCGCCGAGCAGCGCAGCCGGCTGATCGTGCTCGAGGCCGACCTCGACGCGCGCGACGAGCTGCGCCGCGACCATGCGGTGCGCGCGTTCCCGGTGTCGGAGACCGCTGCGGGCGGCGCGCAGTAACGTCAGCGTGCGCGCCTCTCGGCGCGCACGTGCTCGACGTAGCGCCACAGATACCAGCTCGCGGTCGTGCGGTAGGGCGACCAGCGCTCGCCGAAGCGCGCCAGCCACTTCGGCTTCGGCTGCTGGCGCTTGCCGTACAGCAGCCGGTAACCCTCGCGGATGCCGAAGTCGTCGACCGGCAGGATGTCCGGCCGGTTCAGCGTGAACATCAGCAGCATCTCGGCCGTCCAGCGGCCGACGCCGCGCACCGCGCACAGGCGCTCGATGATCGTGTCGTTGTCGAGCCGCGCGATCGTGCGGCGGTCGGGCACCGTGCCGTCGAGCACGCGCGCGGCGACGTCCTTCATCGCCGCGAGCTTGGCGCGCGACAGCCCTGCGCCGCGCAGCAGCGCGTCGGGCGTCGCGACCAGCTCCTCGGGACTCGGGTACCGGCCGTGCGGGTAGAGGCCGCGGACGCGTCCGAGGATCGCGAGCGCGGCGTTCGCGTGCACCTGCTGGTGCGCGATCGCGGCGAGCAGCGCCTCGTACGGCGACCCGCGGCCGCGCTTGATCGTGCACGGGCCGATGAGCCGGATCGCGCCCGCGAGCCGCTCGTCCTGGCGCGCGAGCGCGGCCACCGCCGCGGGTGTCACGGGACTCCCGCTAGCGCTTCATCGAGGCGAAGAACTCGTCGTTGGTCTTGGTGTCCTTCATCTTGTCGATGAGGAACTCGACCGCCGCGAGCTCGTCCATCGGGTGAAGCAGCTTTCTCAGGATCCAGATCTTCTGCAGCTCGTCGGGCGCGGTGATCAGCTCCTCCTTGCGGGTGCCGGAGCGGTTGATGTTGACCGCGGGGTAGACGCGCTTCTCGGCGATGCGCCGGTCGAGGTGCACTTCGGAGTTGCCGGTGCCCTTGAACTCCTCGTAGATCACGTCGTCCATGCGCGAGCCCGTGTCGATCAGCGCGGTGGCGATGATCGTCAGCGAGCCGCCCTCCTCGACGTTGCGCGCCGCGCCGAAGAAGCGCTTCGGGCGCTGCAGCGCGTTGGCGTCGACGCCGCCGGTCAGCACCTTGCCGGAACTCGGCACGACGGTGTTGTAGGCGCGCGCCAGGCGCGTGATCGAGTCGAGCAGGATCACGACGTCGCGCTTGTGCTCGACGAGCCGCTTGGCCTTCTCGATGACCATCTCGGCGACCTGCACGTGCCGGCTCGCCGGCTCGTCGAAGGTCGAGGCCACGACCTCGCCCTTGACGGTGCGCGCCATCTCGGTCACTTCCTCCGGGCGCTCGTCGATCAGCAGCACGATCAGGTACACGTCCGGATGGTTGTACGTGATGCTGGTCGCGATGTTCTGCAGCAGCATCGTCTTGCCGGCCTTCGGCGGCGAGACGATCAGCCCGCGCTGGCCCTTGCCGAGCGGCGCACACAGGTCCATGACGCGCGCCGTCATGTCCTCGGTGCTGCCGTTGCCGCGCTCGAGCTTCAGGCGCTTGGTCGGGTGCAGCGGGGTCAGGTTCTCGAACAGCGCCTTGTTCCGCGAGCTCTCCGGCGCGTCGAAGTTGATCTGGCCGACCTTGAGGAGCGCGAAGTAGCGCTCGCCGTCCTTCGGCGGGCGAATGAGCCCGGAGATCGAGTCGCCGGTGCGCAGGTTGAAGCGGCGGATCTGGCTCGGGCTGACGTAGATGTCGTCGGGCCCGGCGAGGTAGGAGCCGTCGGCCGAGCGCAGGAAGCCGAAGCCGTCCTGCAGGATCTCGAGCACGCCGTCGCCGTAGATGTTCTCGCCGTTGCGCGCGTGCGCCTTCAGCAGCGAGAAGATCACGTCCTGCTTGCGCTGGCGCGCGACGTTCTCGAGCCCGAGGCCCTCGGCCACCTGCACGAGCTCGTGGATCGGCTTCTTCTTGAGGTCGGTGAGGCTCATCGAGCGCCGCACGCCCTCGAGTTCCGCCATCGAGATGATTCCGACGTCGTCGGCCTCCGGGAAATCCTCCGGAGGTCCCTGTTCGCGCGGGCCGCGCCAGTTCGGGTCGCGGTTGCCGTCGGCGTTGCCGCGGTGGCCGCCGTGCTTCTGGCCCCCGCCCTTCGGCCGGTTGCGGCCGGGACTGCCCAGATAGCCCCTCACAGGTGGGTGTCCAGGAAAGCGGCCAGCTGCGATTTCGACACCGCGCCGACCTTCTGGGCCTCGACGGTGCCGTTCTTGAACAGAATCAGCGTCGGGATGCCGCGGATGCCGTACTTCGGCGGCGTCGCGGGGTTCTCGTCGATGTTGAGCTTGGCGATCTTGACCCGGTCGCCGTAGGTCGTCGCGATCTCGTCGAGTATCGGGGCGATCGCCTTGCACGGGCCGCACCACTCGGCCCAGAAGTCGAGCAGCACGGGCTTCTCGGCCTTCAATACGTCGCGATCAAAGTTGGAATCGGTGGTGTGGATGATGTTTGGACCGCTCACGCGGGAAGTCCTCCTTCGAGGGGATCTGGGGTTCGGAAAGCGGAGTGCTCTCGATTGGGAACGGGAGAAATGAATGCGGTGACTGGGGTGTGGGTGGGGCTGTTGGGGTGTTTTGGATCGGCTCCGGCGACTGGCGCGGGGCCCTAGGCCGTGTCCGGCGTGCCGTTGCGGCCGTGACGGCGCGGCTGCATTACGGCAAAATGCACGTTCTGGGAGAAGACCGCCCCTGCGGGGGCCCGGTGCTCCTCGGGGGATCCGTTAACGGGTAGCGCGATTCTCCGGATGGAAGGCTCAGAGAGCCCGACGTTAAGACCGAACTGAAGACCCGGTTCGAGACCCGATCTCGCGGACCTTCGAACCTGAATGGGTGCGGCAGGGCTGCCGAATGAGACGACGTTTTATCTGGTCCACGGCCGCTTTGCAAGCCTCCCGAGGGCCGTGAACCCTAGCCAAATGTGGTATCCGTGACAGATCAGACACCGGTAACAGACCTTAGTTTCTCAAGCCTCCACCTGCCCGAACCGCTGGCGCGCGGGATCGCCGACGCCGGCTTCGAAAGATGCACTCCGATCCAGGCCGGGACGCTGCCGCGCGCACTCGCGGGGCTCGACGTCGCGGGGCAGGCGCAGACCGGCACCGGCAAGACCGCCGCCTTCCTGGTCGCGATGTTCGCGAACCTGCTGCGCAGCCCCCCGCCCGCCGACCGGCCGGTGACCTCGCCGCGCGGCTTCATCCTCGCGCCGACGCGCGAGCTCGCGGTGCAGATCCACAAGGACGCCGAGCTCCTCGGCCAGTACTGCAACCTGTCGCTCGGCCTCGCCTTCGGCGGCGTCGATTACGAGAAGCAGCGCCGCCAGCTCGAGGCCGGCGTCGACGTCCTGATCGGGACCCCTGGCCGCATCATCGACTACTACAAGCAGCGCGTGTTCGACCTCAGGCACGTGCAGGTCATGGTGCTCGACGAGGCCGACCGGATGTTCGACCTCGGCTTCATCGCCGACATCCGCTATCTGCTGAGGCGCATGCCCGAGCCGACGCGGCGCCTGTCGATGCTGTTCTCGGCGACCCTGTCGCAGCGCGTGCTCGAGCTCGCCTACGAGCACATGAACGAGCCCGAGCTCGTGCGCATCGAGCCCGAGAAGGTCACCGCCGACAAGGTCCGGCAGGTGATCTACTTCCCGTCGATGGAGGAGAAGGTCGGCCTGCTGGTCGGGCTGCTGAAGAAGCTCAACGCCACGCGCACGATGGTGTTCGTCAACATGAAGCGCACCGCCGAGCGCCTCGAGGCGACCTTGCGCGCCAATCACATCGACGCCGAGGCGATGTCCGGCGACGTGCCGCAGAACAAGCGCCTGCGGATGCTGCGCGACTTCCACGAGGGGCGCCTGCCGGTGCTGATCGCGACCGACGTCGCCGCGCGCGGCCTGCACATCCCGGACGTCAGCCACGTCTTCAACTACGACCTGCCCCAGGATCCGGAGGACTACGTGCACCGGATCGGGCGCACCGCGCGCGCCGGCGCCGCGGGCGATGCGATCAGCTTCGGCTGCGAGGACTACGTGCAGTCGCTGCCGGACATCGAGGCCTTCATCGGCCGCAAGCTCCCGGTCGAGCCGGTCGAGCCCGGCCTCGTCACCGAGGTCGTCGCCGCGCCGCACGAGCACTACGGTCGCGGCCCCGGCCGCGGCCACGGACGCGGTGGCCCGCGCTCGGGACCGCGCAGCGGCCCCGGCCGCGGCGGTCGCGGTGCGCCGCGGCCCGCCGAGCGTGGCGAGCGCGAGCGCCCGGCGGCGCGCAGCGCCCCGATGCCCTCGGTGAGCGCCGCGAGCACCGATGCGGGCAGCGAGGAACGCGCGCGGCGCGAGCAGCGTGCGCCGCGCCGTCCCGAGGGCCCGCGCGAGGCGCCGGCGGCCGTCGCGGCGCCGGCCGCCGCCGCCGAGGGCGCGCCGCGCAAGCGCCGGCGCCGCCGGCGCGGCGGACGCGGTGGCGGCGCCAAGACGGCCGGCGCCGAGGCCCCGGTCGCGACGCCCGCGGCGAATGCCGCGGGACTGCCGCGCGCCGGTCGGCTCGCGCTCCTCGTGACCGCGCTCGCGGTCGCCGCGGCCGCGCTGTGGTGGGCGATCGCCCGCTGAACCCCCTACAGCAGCTCGGCCACCGAGTCGACGCCGACGAAACCCGCCGTGTCGCGCGCCGGCCGGCCGGAGTCGGGCCTGCGGATCGCGCGCAGGAAGCCGATCCCGTAGTCGCGCGCCGCGCGCAGCACCGGCAGGCTGTCGTCGACGAACAGCGTACGGCGCGCATCGAAGGCGGCCGTCGCCGCGAGCCGCGGCCAGAACGCCGGATCCTCCTTCGGCGCGCCGAAAGGATGGGTCGAGTAAACGGCGTCGAGGTGCCCGACGAGGTCGACGTGCTCGTCCTTGATCGCGAGGGTCTCGGGATGGGCGTTGGTGACGAGCACGCGCCGCTTGCCGAGCGCGCGCAACCTGACGAGGAAAGCCTCGGCACCCGGGATCCACGCGACCTGCTCGCGCACGCCGCGCTTGATCGCGGGGATGTCGAGCTTGAGCTCGCGGCTCCAGTAGTCGACGCAGTACCAGTCGAGCCGGCCGCGCGCGGCCTCGAAGCGTGGCATCAGGTGCGCAAGCGCAGCCTCGGCCGTCAGCCCGTGCGTCCGGCCGTACACCAGCGGCAAGTGCTCCTGCCAGAACCAGTTGTCGAAGCGCAGGTCGAGCAGCGTGCCGTCCATGTCGAGCAGCACCGTATCGATGTCGTCCCACGGCAGGGGCGCGGCCGGCGGTCTCACCGCTCTATGATATAACGCGCCTCTGCTCGGACCCCCGATGCCACCGGTTCCCCACCTGCTTCTCGGCGACGTCGTCGCCCTCGCCCGCCAGGCCGGCGAAGCGATCCTCGAGGTCTATGCCGGCGACTTCGACGTCACAAGGAAGGGCGACGACTCGCCGCTCACGGTCGCGGACCTGCGCGCCCACCGCATCATCAGCGAGGGGCTGCGGCACCTGACGGCGGAGGTCCCGATCATCTCCGAGGAGGCGCCCGCCCCGCCGCTCGCCGAGCGCAGCCGCTGGGAGTGGCTGTGGCTCGTCGACCCGCTCGACGGCACGCGCGAGTTCGTCGAGAGGAGCGGCGAGTTCACGGTCAACATCGCGCTCGTCCACCGCCACCGTGCCGTGCTCGGCGTGCTGCACGTTCCGCTGTCCGGCACCGACTACTATGCGGCGATCGGCAGCGGCGCGTTCCGCCAGGGCCCGGACGGCGTCGCGGTGCGCATCGCGGCGCGCGCGCCGATCGTCGGGACGCCGCGCGTCGTCGCGAGCCGCTCGCACCGCGGCAGCCGCCTCGACGGGTTCTTCGGCCGCCTCGGTCCGCACGAGTTCCGCCCGCTCGGCAGTGCCGCGAAGTTCGGCCTGATCGCCGACGGCAGCGCCGACCTCTACCCGCGCGTCGGCCCGACCTCCGAGTGGGACACCGCGGCCGGCCAGGCGATCGCCGAGATCGCGGGGGCCCGGGTAGTCGGCCGCGACGGCGAGGCGCTCGTCTACAACGCGCGCGAGACGCTGATCAACCCGGACTTCGTGTGCTTCGCGGACGCGTCGCGTCCCTGGCACGAGTACCTGTGAGCGCCCCGTGGTCGAGCTCGCCGCCGTCGCGCTGATCACCGTCCTCCTCGGCTTCTGGTGGCGCGAGAGCGTCGAGGCGCGCACGCTCGCCTTCGAGGCCGCGCACGCCGCCTGCGAGCGGGATTCGCTGCAGCTGCTCGACGATTCGGTCGCGCTGCAGTCGTGGCGCCTGGCGCGCGGCGCCGACGGGCGGCTGGCGCTCGTGCGCACCTACGCTTTCGACTACAGCGACGACGGCGCCGCGCGCCATCACGGCTTCGTCGTGCTGCGCGGCCGCGACGTCGAGCTCGTCGGCCTCGGGCCGACGCTGGTCGGCGGGCAGCGCGCGTGAACGTCGTCGACCTGCACCTGCATTCGACCTGCTCGGACGGCGTGCTCGCGCCGGCGGCGCTGGTTGCGCTGCTGGCAAGGAGCCGCGTCGCGATCTTTGCGCTGACCGACCATGACACGGTCGAGGGCCTGGGCGATGCGGCCGAGGCGGCGCGCCGGCACGGCCTCACCGCGATCAGCGGCATCGAGCTGTCGGCCCGCTGGCGCGGCCGCGGCGTACACGTCGTCGGCCTCGGCATCGACCCGGCGGGCGCGGCGACCAGCGCGGCGGTCGTGGCGCGGCGGGCGCTGCGCGAGGCGCGCGCCCGCGCGATCGCCGAGCGGCTCGACCGCGCCGGGCTCCCCGGCCGTGCGGCGCTCGCGCGCCTCGCGGGCCATGCCGTGCCGACGCGCACCCATTTCGCGCGCGCGCTCGTCGAGCTTGGCGTCGTCGGCGAGCCGCAGCACGCCTTCGATCGCTGGCTCGGTCGCGGGCGGCCGGCGCATGTCGCGGCCGAGTGGCCCGAGCTCGCGGCGACGGTCGGCGAGATCGTCGCGAGCGGCGGCGTCGCGGTCCTCGCCCATCCGCTGCGCTATCCCTTGTCGGCCGGGCAGCGCCGGACGCTGGCCGCCGAGTTCCGCGCCGCCGGCGGCACGGCGCTCGAGGTCGTCACCGGCGGCGCCGCGCCGTCGCAGATCGAGGCCGCGCTCGGGCTCGCGCTGCGCGCCGGGCTCGAGGGCTCGGTGGGCTCGGACTGCCACGACCCCTCGTTGCCATGGCATCGGCCGGGGCGATTGGCTAAGCTCCCCGAGGCTCTCGAGCCTGTCTGGAATCGATGGGGCCGGCAACCTGAGTGATCGCTCGAGGCATGACGGACACCAGCGACAAGGTCAATACCGAGCTGTTTCAGCGCCTGGAGCGGCTGCGCGAACTGCGCATCGAGCATCGTGACCTCGACGACGTGATCGAGCGCCTGCAACTCGACCTGCGGGTCGACGAGCTGCAGCTGAAGCGCCTGAAGAAGCGCAAGCTGCTGCTGAAGGACCAGATCACGCGTCTCGAGAGCGAACTGATCCCGGACCTGAACGCCTGAGAACGCCACTCGGCACGCCGACCCGCCCATGGACAGCTTCTTCGACCTCCTGAGCCGCTTTGCCCGCGACTGGCTGACGACCGGCACGCTGGTGGCGCTTGTCGTCTGCGTGTTCGCGGTGATCACGGCCGGCGCCGCCTCGCGCTTGGTGCGGCGCGGGCACGCGATCGAGCGACGCACCCACCGCGAGCGCGTGATGCGCGAGGCGACGCGGATCGCGGTGCCGTACGGCACGGCGCTCATCGTGCTGATCGCGGCCTTCGGCGCGATCGGCCTCACCAGCATCGATACGCGCTTTCTGAGCCTGGTTCTGAAGCTCTACGGCTCATTGGTCGCGATCCGCGCGGTGGCGTTCCTGCTGCGCGTCTCGGTGGGGCGCAACGGCCGGCTGCGGAGCTGGGAGGTACGGGCGGCGCTGTTCGTGTGGTTCTTCGTCGCGATGCACTTCCTGGGCTGGCTCGAGGCCGTGATCGCGTTCCTGAACTCGATCGCGGTGACCTCGACCAAGACCGGCGAGCCGTCGCTGACGCTGTGGTCGATCATCCGCTCGCTGTTCACCGTCATCGCGTTCGTGATCGTCAGCGCCTGGATCGGCCGCTGGCTCGAGCAGCGTCTGCACCACGTGCACGGGCTCGCGCCCAACACCCGCATCGCGGTCGCGAAGTTCGCCTACGCGTTCCTGATCGGCTTCGGCGTGCTGCTCGGGCTGTCGGCCTCGGGGCTCAACCTCGGCGTGCTCAGCATCTTCGGCGGCGCGCTCGGCCTCGGCCTCGGCTTCGGCCTGCAGGCGATCGCCGCGAACTTCGTGTCGGGCTTCGTGCTCTTGATGGACAAGTCGATCAAGCCGGGCGACGTCATCAGCTTCACCGGCACGATCGGCACCAGCACCGAGGGCTTCGGCTGGGTGCAGGAGCTGCGCGGCCGCTACGTCGTCGTGCGCGACCGCGACGGCGTCGAGACGCTGGTGCCGAACCAGAACCTGATCACCAACCAGGTCATCAACTGGAGCTACAGCGACAAGCGCGTGCGCCTGAAGCTGCCGGTGCGCATCAGCTACGACGACGATCCCGAGGAGGCGATGACGGTGCTGCTCGAGGCGGCGCTGTGCTCACCGCGCATCCTGCGCGATCCCGCGCCGGTCGCGCGGCTGATGGGCTTTCACGACTACGGTCCGGACCTGGAGCTGCGCTTCTGGATCGCCGACCCCGAGGCCGGCGTCAACAACGTGCGCTCCGACGTCAATCGCGCCATCTGGCGCCTGTTCAAGAAGCGCGGCATCACGATCCCGCGCGCCCAGCTCGACGTGCGGATGTTCGACGCCGAAGGCCGCATCATCGGCGAGGGCCACCTGCCAGTGCGCCGGCCGGCGGCGCGCAGCGATCCGGGCGGCGGTGCCGCGCCGCTGCCGGGCGGCTCGCACCACTCCCCGGGACCCTAGGGTGGGCCTCGAGATCGCAGCGGGCCTCGTCGTGCCGGACGACGAGCTCGAGTTCGCCTACATCCGCGCGCCCGGCCCGGGCGGCCAGAACGTCAACAAGGTCGCGAGCGCCGTGCAGCTGCGCTTCAACGCCGCCGCCTCGACGCTGCTCGACGAGTACGCGCGCACGCGCTTCGCGACGCTCGCCGGCAGGCGCCTGACGCGCGACGGCTGGCTGGTGCTGACCGCCCACCGGCACCGGACCCAGGAAGCGAACCGCCGCGACGCGCTCGAGCGCCTCGCCGAGCTCATCGCCGCGGCGCGCGCGCGCCCCAAGCCGCGCCGCGCGACCAAGCCCTCGCGCGGCGCGCGCGAGCGCCGGCTCGAGGG
>Ga0335069_10015650_pt1 | contig 10605 bp, 12 predicted proteins | sample Lox_Sample_11_FD_206714 | JGI IMG/M metagenome (GOLD analysis project Ga0335069, IMG submission 206714) | Soil microbial communities from Loxahatchee National Wildlife Refuge, Florida, United States - Lox_Sample_1.1 | ecosystem: Environmental > Terrestrial > Soil > Wetlands | place: USA...
CCAGCTGGAGAGCAGCGCCGAGCGCGCCGACCGCGCTCGCGGCAGGAAGCCTTCGATGTGCAGCGCGGTCGCCCGCAACCCGGCGGCGCACGCCGCCGCGACCGGGCTGCTGGCGCCGGGAACCGGAACCACGCGGTACCCGGCGGCGCGGACGGCGCGGACGACGAGCGCGCCGGGGTCGGAGATCCCGGGCGAACCGGCATCGGAAACGAGGGCAATGCGTGCGCCGCCGGCGAGCCTCTCGACGATGCTGGACGCGGCGGCGGCTTCGTTGTGGCGATGCGCCGCGAACAGCGGCGCATGGATGCCGAAGCGCGCAAGCAGCGGGCGCGTCGCGCGCGTGTCCTCGGCCGCGATCGCGTCGACTCGGCCGAGGACCCAAAGGGCGCGCAGCGTGACGTCCGCGGCATTGCCGATGGGCGTGGCCACTACATACAATGCCGGCGCCGGCAGTTCCTGCCGGTCGAGCGCGGCGCAGTCGAAGAGCGCGAGGCCGTGCGCGTCGGCCTCCGCAGCGTCCGCGTCCGGAGTGCGTTTCGTCATGTCGATCGCCTGCAATCCTCGCCGATCCTGTGGGCTGCGGGCCGCGACGGCCGCCGCCATGCTGATCTTGGCCCCATTTTGCGCAAGCGCGCAGGCGACCGCAAATGGCAACGCGACGCCGGCTGCGGCGGCCAAGGTCGTGCTGCTCGTTCCGTCGCGCGGCACGCGCTTCGCCGATGCCGGCGACGCGATTCGGCGCGGCTTCATGGCTGCGCGCCGGGTCGCCGGAGACACCTCGCGCGTCGACGTCGTGGCGACCGACGAAACCGCGGCGCAGCACGGCACCGCGCTCGCGCGCGCGCGCGAGCGCGGTGCCGAGGTCGTCGTCGGCCCGCTGACGCGCGACGCGGTCAACGCGGTCGTCGATGCGGTCCGCGACCCGGTCGAGCTCGTGACGCTGAACTATCCCGATCGCGATGCGCTGCCGCCGACGCTGCTCGCGTTCGGTCTCTCGATCGACCAGGAGGCGCGGCAGGTCGCGCGCGCCGCGCTGGGCGTGGCCGCCGATGGCGCCGCGACCCGCCCGCCGCCGCCATCGCGGCTGCTGATCGTCGGCGGCCCGGCGCCCCTGGAGCGCCGGGCGACCGAGGCCTTCCGTCGCGCGCTGGTCGAGCTCGGGCAGACCCCGGCCGTCGTCGAACCGAAGTTCGACGCCGCCGGACTCTCCGATCTCGCGGCGCAATATCGCGACCAGGCCTTCGACGTCGTATTCCTCGCGCTCAACGCCCGCGAGGCCGCGCTCGTCCGCGCGCGCCTCAACCGCGCCGTGTCGTGGTGGGCGACCTCGCAGGTCAATCCGGGCAACGTCGTGGCGCAGGCCGTCGCCGGCGAACTCTCCGGGATCCACTTCGCCGACATGCCGTGGTTCCTGCAGCCGGACCAGCGCGCGGTCGCGATGTATCCTCGCCCCAGCACGGACGATGGCGCGGCGTTGCCGGTCGAGATGGAGCGCCTCTATGCGCTGGGCATCGATGCCTACCGCGTCGCGCGAATCTGGATGACGGGCTCGACGCAGTTCGAACTGCAGGGAGTCACCGGGGAATTGCGCATCGACCGCGCGCGATCCGCGCGCGTCGAGCGGGCGCCGGTGTTCGCGGTATTCCGCGGTGGCCGTATCCAGCTCGAGGGCGTCGGACCCTGATGCCCGCGAAGCCGGGCCGGCCGACGGGGACGCGCACACCGAGACAGCGGGCCGGGGACGCCGCCGAGGCCGCGGCCTGCGATCACCTGGTCGCCCACGGGTTGCGTATCGTCGCCCGCAACGTGCGCTACCGTGCAGGGGAACTGGATATCGTCGCCGCCGACGGCCCGCAGATCGTCTTCGTCGAGGTGCGGTGGCGCAGCGGCCTGCGCTTCGGCGGCGCCGCCGGAAGCGTCGGTGCGGTGAAGCGGCGGCGCATCGTGCGTGCCGCCCAGCTCTATCTGCTGGAGCACGCCGGGCGGCGCTGGCCGCCGTGCCGCTTCGACGTGATCGGGTTCGAGCAGGGAAGGCTCGAATGGTTCGTCCATGCCTTTGGTTTCGAGGAGGAGCGATGATGGAACGAGAAGCTGCGTTGGAAGGGTCCGCGCGCGCGCTGCGCGCCGTCGCGATGGGGGCGATTGCCGTCGTCGGGCTCGCCGGTTGTGCCGCGCCGGTGGTCCTTGCCGGCACTGCCGTCGCGGGCGGGACGTCGCTCGCGCTGGATCGCCGGTCCGTCGGCATGCAGATCGAGGACGAGGAGATCGAGCATCGTACCGACCGTGCCGTCTACGACCACTTCAAGATCGAGCCCGTCAATCTCTACGTCACCAGCTACGACCGCAAGGTGCTGCTGACCGGGCAGGTCCCGGACCAGGCGACGAAGGACGAGTGCGGCTCGATCGCCTCGCGCGTCGAGAACACCGCGGGAGTCGTCAACGAGCTGCAGGTCGCCGCCGTCTCCAGCACCGCCGACCGGGCGCAGGACAGCTACGTCGCGACCAAGGTGCGCGCGACGCTGCTGAACAACCCGCCGCCGCCTTTCGGCGTCGTGAAGACGCGGATCACCGCGGGCATCGCGTACCTCATGGGACGCGTGACGCGGGGCGAAGGCGACGAGGCCGCGCGCAAGGTGAGCCGCGTCGATGGCGTGCGCGGCGTCGTCAAGGTGTTCGAATACGTCTCCGAGGCCGACATCGCGAGCGATCGGCCGGCGCCGGTCGTCGAGTCCGGCTCCAGCAAATGAACCCCTGACGGATCCGCCGTGAGCCTGCTCGCCTTTTTCCTCGTTCTGGCCGTGCTCGTCTTCTGGATCGTCGGCGCCTACAACCGCCTCGTCGGCCTGCGCAACCGTTTCCGGAACGCCTTCGCGCAGATCGACGTCCAGCTCAAGCGCCGCTACGACCTGATACCGAATCTCGTCGAGACGGCGCGCGGCTACATGAAGCACGAGCGCGAGACGCTGGAGGCCGTGATCCAGGCACGCAACGACGCCGTCGGCGCGAATTCCGCGGCGGCGTCGGATCCTGGCGATGCCGGGACGATGCGCGGCCTGATCGGCGCCGAGGGTCGGCTCGGCGGCGCCCTGGGCAAGCTGTTCGCGCTCGCGGAGGCCTACCCCGACCTGAAGGCGAACCAGACGATGGCGCAGCTGACGGAGGAGCTGACCGCGACGGAGAACCGGATCGCCTTTGCGCGCCAGGCGTTCAACGACGCGATCATGCTCTTCAACAATGCGGTGCAGCAGGTCCCGTCGAACCTGATCGCGAGCCTGTTCGGCTTTCGTCTCGCGGAGCCGCTCGAGCCGGTCGACGGCGCCGAGCAGCGCAAGCCGGTCCGGGTCCAGTTCTAGTCCGATCCCTGGACCAGGGGACCCGGCCGTCGCGGATTGGACTACTTCGCGCACCAGGAGCGGGCGCGTCGCGCGACGCGGCTGCTGCTCGTCTTCTTCGCGCTGGCGGTCGTCGCGATCGTCGTCGTCGTCAACCTCGTCCTCGGCGCGATCTACCTGGGAGTCGTCGCCCCGCGCGGCGCGTGGGCGAGCGAGGGGCTGGCGGCGCTGCCGCGCCATTTCGTCGCGACGAACACCGCGGTCGTCCTGCTGATGATCGTCGGCGGCACGCTGCTGCAGACGCTCGAACTGCGCGAGGGCGGCCCCGCGGTGGCGCGGATGATCGGCGCGCGCGCCGTCGACGCGACGACCGCCAACCTGCTGGAGCGGCGCCTGCTCAACGTCGTCGAGGAAATGGCGCTCGCCGCCGGCGTCGCGGTGCCGCAGGTCCACGTGCTCGATCGCCAGCCGTCGATCAATGCGTTCGTCGCCGGCTACTCGCCGAATGCCGCGTCGCTCGTCGTCACCCGCGGCGCATTGACGAGGATCACGCGCGAGGAATTGCAGGGGATCGTCGGCCACGAGTTCAGCCACCTGCTCAATGGCGACATGGCGCTCAACCTGAGGCTGGTGGGCGTCGTCCACGGCCTGCTGATGCTCGCGATGTTCGGTCGCTTTCTCGTGGGCGCCGGGCAGTCGACCGCGCGGTCCCCGACGGGCGAGGGCGGGATCCCGCTGTACCCGCTCGTCGTGACCGGCGGCGTCATCTGGGTGGTCGGCTACATCGGCCTCGTGGCCGGGCGACTGATCAAGGCCGGCGTATCGCGCTCCCGCGAGTTCCTCGCCGACGCCGGCAGCGTGCAGTTCACGCGCAATCCCGACGGCATCGGCGGCGCGCTGCGCCGCATCGGCGGACTCGAGTCCGCCGGGGACGGCGGCATCCTGCACCCGCACGCCGAGACGCTGTCGCACCTGTTCATCGCGCCGTCGCGTCCGGTCTTCGGCCGCGGCCTGTTCGCGACGCACCCGGCGCTCGCCGAGAGGGTCCGCCGCGTCTACGGTCGACCGATGGACTTCCTGCCGGCGCCGGAGCGGGAGCTCGAGCTCGCCCTGGAGCGCGCGATCGAAGCGCCCCCGCCGCCGCTGCCGCCGCTGGAATTCGCCTTGGAGGCGCCGGGCGGCGCGGCGCTCGTGCTGGACACGGTGGCCCGGCATGTCGGCAGCCTCGCGCCGCTCAACCGGCGTCGCGACGCCTCGGACGCGGCGATCGCGGCGGCACGCCTGCGCGCCGCGGTGAGCGAGCGCGGGCAGGCGCGACTCGTCGTGCTGGCGCTGCTCGTCGACCAGGAAGCCGACGTGCGCGAGCGCCAGCACCGGATCATCGCCGACGCGCTGGGCGGCGTCGCGGCCGACGACGTGGTGCGCCTGCAACTGCGCGTCCGAGAGCTGCGCCCGGGCAACCGCCTGCCGCTGGTCGACCACGCGGCGCAGGCGCTGCGACGGCTGGATGCGGCCGCCCGCGAGCAGCTGCTCGACATCGCGCGGCGCCTCGTCGCCGCCGATGGGCGAACGACGTTGCCGGAGTTCCTGCTCTACACCGTGCTCGAGCGGCGCATCGGCATCTACGCGTCGCGTCCCGCGGCGGTGCGCTACCGCAGCCTGGCGGTCGTCGCGCGCGAGTCTTCGCTGCTGCTTGCGCTGATCGCGACGGTGCGCCTGCCACAGGACCCGCGGCGCGCGTACGACGCGGGCGCCGGCCTGCTCGCCGCGGACGAATCGACGTCGTTCGTCGCGGAGGCCGTGACGCTCCGCGCCGTCGCCGCGGCGCTCTCGCGGCTCAATCGCCTCGCCCCGCTGCTCAAGCCGCGCCTCATCGTCGCGTGCACCGCTGCGGCCTTCGTCGATGGCGCGACGTCGTGGAAGGCGGCGAGTTGCCTGCGCACCTTCTGTGCGGCAATCGATTGCCCGGTGCCTCCCCGCGTGATCGCGGCCGAGGAAGCCTAGAGCGCGCGCGGCGCCTGCGCGCTGCTATCTGCGTTCGATGCGCAGGACGATCAGCGCGGCGACCACGGGCGCGACCGCCCACAGCGCGCCGAGTCCCCAGCGAAGCACCTGCGGCTGCGTGTCGCGCGCGAACTGGCCATAGATCGCGATCAACGCGGCGGTCGCGATGGCGACAAGGATCCATCCGCCGGGACCGCGCCCGCTGCCGTCCGCGGCGGGTCGGCGCAGGAGCCACGGATAGACGAAGACACCGAGAATCACGAGGCATGCGATCGTGATGGGCCCGGTCAACGAGATCGGCATCGAACTCTCCGAGAGGGGCCTTCGTCAGCCAGGCCCTGCGGCGGCTCGCGGTGGCGCGTGGTGGCGCGCGCCCGGACCGTCAGTCGCGGCGCGGCAGCCCCGCGGCCTGCGCCTGGCGGTCCGCGTGGTACGAACTGCGCACGAGCGGCGCGCAGGCCGCGTGCGAGAAGCCGAGCGCCATCGCCTCGCGCTCGAAGCGCGCGAAGGTCTCCGGCGCGACATAGCGCTCGACGGCAAGGTGGTGGCCGCTCGGAGCGAGGTACTGTCCGATCGTCAGCATCTCGACGCCGTGCGCGCGAAGGTCCGCCATCACCTGCAGGATCTCGTCGTCGGTCTCGCCGAGACCGACCATCAGCCCGCTCTTGGTCGGGACGTTGGGAACGGCGCGCTTGAACTCCGAGAGCAGCTTCAGCGAGTGGGCATAGTCCGCCCCCGGTCGCGCGGCGCGGTACAGGCGCGGGACGGTTTCCAGATTGTGGTTCATCACGTCGGGCGGAGCGGCGACGAGGATCTCGAGCGCGCGCTCCAGCCGCCCGCGGAAGTCGGGGACGAGCACCTCGATCCGCGTCGCCGGCGAGGCTTGCCGCACGGCGCGGATGCAGTCGACGAAATGAGCGGCACCGCCGTCGCGAAGGTCGTCGCGGTCGACCGAGGTGATCACGACGTAGCGTAGGCCGAGCCGCGCGATCGTCTGTGCAAGATGCGCCGGTTCGTCGACGTCCAGCGGATCCGGACGGCCGTGGCCGACATCGCAGAACGGGCAGCGCCGCGTGCACTTGTCGCCCATGATCATGAAGGTCGCCGTGCCGTGGCCGAAGCACTCGCCGATGTTCGGGCACGACGCCTCCTCGCACACGGTGTGCAGGCCCTGCTCGCGCAGGATCGACTTGATCTCGTAGAAGCGCGTCGACGCCGATCCGGCGCGGACACGGATCCACGACGGCTTCGCGAGGCGCTCCGTGGGCGCGACGACGCGGATCGGAATCCGGGACGTCTTCGCGTCACCCTTCTGCTTGGCGCTGGGATCGTAGGCGGGCGGGTCGGCAGTCATCGTCGTCAGGGTCCGGGCGAGAGATGGACGCGAAGGCGCTCCACCAGAAGCGCGGCGGCCGCATCCCAGGTCGTCGGGACGCCCAGTGTAGCCAAGTCGATCGCGCGCAGCCCGCGGTAGCCGCAGGGGTCGATCCAGCCGAAGGGCGTGAGGTCCATCGCGACGTTGAGCGCGACCCCGTGGTAGCTGCAGCCGCGCGTGACCTTGATGCCGAGCGCCGCGATCTTTGCCAGTCCGCTGAACTGCGCCAGGTCCGTCTCGCGCGCGATGCGCTCGCCACCGTGGCCCGCCGCGACGTAGACGCCGGGCGCACCGCGAACCCGGCAGCCGGCAACGCCGAGCGCGTCGAGGGCCTGGATGGCCGACTGCTCGATGCGGTAGACGAGTTCCTTGACGAAGATCCCGAGGCGGCGCAGGTCGATCAGCGTGTAGACGACGACCTGTCCCGGGCCATGGTAGGTGACCTGGCCCCCGCGATCGGTCGCCACGACCGGTATCGGACCGCACACGTCGGGCGCGCGCGCCGCGACGCCGAGCGTGAAAACCGGCGGGTGCTCGACGACCCACAACTCGTCGGGCGTCGACGCATCGCGCCGGGCGGTGAACTCGCGCATCGCGCCCCACGTGGCGGCGTATTCGGCGCGACCGAGGTGGCGGACGACCGGGTCCATCGATGCGGCGGGCGCCCTTACGGCGTCACAGGACGATCTTCACCAGCGGATGGCTGGTGAGCGCGCGGTACAGGCCGTCGATCTGCTCGCGCGAGGTCGCGCGCACGGTCGCCGTCGCGGAAAGGTAGTTGCCGTCGCGCGAGGCGCGCAGCTCGATGGACGCCGGATCGAAATCCGGCGCGTGCTGCAGGACGACTGCCGCGATCGTCTCGGCGAATCCATCGACCCGGCGCCCCATGATCTTGATCGGGAAGTCGGTCGGAAAGACCAGCGCGGACTCGCGCGACACGGCAATCGCCTTCGTGGACCGACGGGTCTGCTACAACGCGGCGATCGCGGCGTCGTAGAACTCGCGCAGCCGCGCATAGACAGGCCCCGGCCGCCCGCTGCCGATCGGCCGGCCGTCGAGTTCGACGACCGGCAGCACTTCGCGCGTGGCCGAGGTCAGCAGCAGTTCGTCGGCGGCGGCGACGTCCGCCCGCGGGATCGGCCGCGCCTCGAACGGGATGCCGTGGCGCGCGCACAATTCCGCGACGAACCCGTAGCGGATGCCTTCGAGGATATGGTGGTCGAGCGGAGGCGCGACGACGCCGCCGCCTTTCACGACCCACAGGTTGGCCGACGACGCCTCCGTCAGGAATCCGTCGCGAAACTGCGCCACCTCGTCGACGCCGCGGTCGACGGCGTACTGCCGCGCCAGGACGGCGCCGAGCAGCGACACGGACTTGATGTCGCAGCGCTGCCAGCGGATGTCATCCCAGGAGACGAGGCGCAGCCCCCGCTCGCGCAGCGCGACGCCCGGACGCGCCAGCGGCGAGACCATCGCGAACACCGTCGGCGTCGCGCCGGGCGGAAAGGCGAAGTCGCGCCGGGCGGCGCCGCGCGTGATCTGCAGGTACACCGAGCAGTCCTCCCGGGTCGCCGCCGGCACGAGGCGCTCGAAGATCGAGCGCCAGCCGCGGTCGTCCACCGGGCTGGCGAGCCGGATCGCGGACAGGCTGCGCGCGAGGCGCGCGAGGTGCTGTTCCAGGCGGAACGGACGACCGCGGTAGAACGGCACGACTTCGTAGACGCCGTCGCCGAAGATGAAGCCGCGGTCGAGCACCGGGACCCGCGCCTCGTCGAGGCGCAGGAATTCGCCGTCCAGGTAACAGAGATTCGAGTCCAGCCTGCCCGCCTATCGCCTGACGCCTGACGCCTATTGCCGGTGAGGAACTACCGCGCCCCGCGCCTGTCGCTCGGCGGCGTTTGCTGCACGCATCGTACAGGTCTCGCCAGCCCCGGACCACATGCCGGGCCTGCCCGGCCGCGACGTTCGTCGAACCGGCGCGGAAGGGGGCTATTCGGCCGTGCTGTAGCGGCGCCGCATCGCGCGGACGAATTCCTGCGCCGCGCTCTCGCCGAGGAAACCGGCAACGAGCCGCTCGGCTTCGCGCAGGCGATCGCGAAGCTCGTCGACGCCCCGGCACTGTTCGATGCGGATCGCCATCGTCTCCGCGTCCGGGCCGAGGCGCTCGTTCAGTTCGCGGACGGCGCGCCGCTTGGCGCCATCGACCGTCGCCATGTGCGACTCCTCCGCGACCGGCTCGCTCCCCGGCGCGGCGCCATCGTTCAGGCGCGCCGGCGCGCCGGCTTGTTCTTCCGGACCGTCCTCGACGCCCTGCGCGTCCGGGTCGACGCGAAAGACGAGACGCATCGACTCGAGTTGCATCAGGACGGCATCGATTTCCCCCGGCCGCAGCAGCGGCGACAGCTCGGAAACGCTGCGGGTGCCGTCCACCATGATCAGTACGCGCCGGGCTGACAGCGACAGGCCGAATGCGCGGGCGCGAACCTCGGCGATGCCTTCGGCGGTCTTCGCAAAGACCACGCGCTCGTCGATGCGAACCTGCCGTGCTCCGGTTTCCCGGGCGACCGCCGAAATCGTCGCCATTATTAGCCGCCTCCTGCCGGACGTCGCACTGCCTGGCGCCCATGGTTACCGGATCGATCCGCGGCACGGCAGGCGCCGGTCCGCCAGCGATCCGGCCCTCTGCGCCGGCCCGCAGCCTCCCGGCCACCGTGCCCGCCAAGGATACCGCCGGGCCTGCCAGGGACGCGGTCGTGCCGCTTTGGGGTTCATCGACGGAGCGCTGCGACGCCCCGAAGGGAGAATTTTTAGGGAATTTGCCGTTCGCCGTCAATCGAGGCGTCGGACGCTGCGGATTTGCGGCACGCGCTACCCGTCACGTGGCGCAGCACGAGATCCTTGAGCAGCGTGATCCTCCGGTGGAAAAAGTGGTCCGCTCCGGGGATCACGACCACCGGGACGCCTAGGGGCCTTGCCCAGTCGAACACCGCCGACAGGGGAATCGTTTCGTCGTTTTCGCCGTGGATCACCAGCGTTTCGGAGCCGACGGCCGGCATCGGCCATTTACCTGCGGCGGCGCCGACAAGGACGAGGTGCTCGACCGCTCGGCCGCCCGTCGCCAGGCGCGAGGCCGCCGACGCGGCGACGAAACTGCCGAACGAAAAACCCGCCAGCGCCAGCGGCGCCGGCGACGGCAAGCCGCCACCGAGATCCGCAGACGCCGCGACCACGTCGATCACGTGGAGAAAGTCGTCGGTCTCGCCGCGGCCGCCGTCGTGCGTGCCGTCGCTTCCGCCGACGCCGCGGAAGTTCGGCCTCACGGCGAGCCATCCCAGTGCCGCGAATGCTCGCGCGAGCGACGAGGCCACCTTGTTGTCCAGCGTCCCGCCATAGAGCGGGTGCGGATGCCCGATGCACGCGATGCCGGCGACGTCGCCGGCCGGATGGTCGATCGCCAGCTCGATGCGCCCGACCACGCCGTCGACAAGGCGGCGCTCGGAGCGCGGCGCGGACGGTCTGCCTGTCATGGAAGGCGCAGCCGGTCGACGACCTTGCCGCCGACGAGATGCGACTCGACGATCTCGTCGATGTCGTGCTGGTCGACGTAGGTGTACCAGACGCCTTCCGGATAGACGACGAGGCAGGGGCCTTCCTCGCAGCGGTCGAGGCACCCCGCCTTGTTGATGCGCACGCCGCCGGCGCCCGCGGCCTTCAGTTCCTTGATCCGCTGCTTCGCATGCGCCTGCATCGCGGCGGCCTGGTGCGGCGCGCAGCAGGCCTCGCCGTTGTCGCGCTGGTTGAGGCAAAAGAAGACATGGTGGCGGTAGTAGCTCATCGCGTGGGGGCGCGTACGCCTTCGCGGGCGCAGCGGCGTCGTGAAGATCGTGGGAGGCC
>Ga0335069_10015651_pt1 | contig 10605 bp, 10 predicted proteins | sample Lox_Sample_11_FD_206714 | JGI IMG/M metagenome (GOLD analysis project Ga0335069, IMG submission 206714) | Soil microbial communities from Loxahatchee National Wildlife Refuge, Florida, United States - Lox_Sample_1.1 | ecosystem: Environmental > Terrestrial > Soil > Wetlands | place: USA...
CTCGAGGAGTTCCAAAAGTTTCCACCGCAGGAATTGCCGAAATTAGCGACAAAAATTGCCGGCGTCGACGCCGTCCAGGCGCGCATGCTGCATTCCGTTTCAGAAGTCGGGAGAAGCTTGTATTCATGGCCCCAGCTCGGCGATGCCGCGACGCTCGCCGGCGTCGCGACGGCCTACGTGATAAAACGCATCGCCACCAAGGCGCCGCTCAAAACAGGCAAGCTTGAGGTGAATCTGGATTCCATCTTTGACCCGGATTGGAATATGCCGGAGGTTGCTGCCCGTCGCGACGAAGAGCGCAAGGAATACTTGCGCCGCATCGGATTCGCGGTGTAGCGCCTTTGCTATACTGTAATTATGATCGTCCAGGATGTCGTGCGGAAAATTCTGGAGGCCGGAGTTTTGGCGCCGTCGGGAGGCAATTCCCAGCCGTGGCGTTTTGAAGTTTCAAACGGCGTGATTTCCGTTTTTATGATTCCGGAGCGGGATCATCCCGTGCTGAACTTCCGGAACCGGGGGACCATCCTTGCAAACGGAGCCCTCATTGAAAATATGGCGATTGCCGCCCGCCATTACGGGTTTGATCCCGTCATTGATGAATTTTCCGATCCCAACCAGCCGAATCTTGTTGCGAAAATGGCGTTTCAGGAAAATCATGAAGAACCGCAGCCGCTTTTTGATGCGATCGCAAAGCGCGCGACCAATCGCAAGCCGTATGAAACCCGCGCCATCGATCCACAGACGGTGCGCGACCTCCAGGCGTCCGTGGGCGAAGTCGGCAATCCGGGTATTACGCTCAGATTCACGGAGGAGCGGAACCAGATTGAGCAGCTTGCGGTTGCGGCAAGCGCGAACGAAGCAGTCATGTTCGCCGACCCGAAGTTGCACCAGCTGTTTTTTGAGGAACTCGTGTGGACCGAACGCGAGGAGCGAGCAAAGAAGTCGGGATTATTCCTGAAAACCATGGAGCTTGCTCCTCCGCAGGCAGCGGCGCTGCGGTTGTTCCGGAGCTGGCACTTCATGAAATTTGCAAACCGTTTTGGCGCCGCCCGCGGCATTGCAAAGGGGAACGCGAAAGGATATGCCGCATGCGGTTTGTACGGCGCCGTCATGTGCAGCAATAACGACAAGGATTTCCTTTCCGTCGGCAGAGTTATTGAGCGCGTATGGCTCAAGGCAACGGCGGCCGGCCTCAGCTTTCATCTTCAAACCGGCGTCAACTTTTTATACGAGCGCGTGACGGGCGGCGGCGCTCTATTTCAAGAAAGGCACCACGAGCTCATACGGCGTGAATATGGCGTAATACACTCGATATTCGGCGGCGGATCAAATGTCATTCCGGCGCTTTTCCGGATTGGCTACGATGGTGAACCGAGTGCGCGGAGTTCACGACGGGCGCCGGAAGTCGTTTTCCTGACATGAATTCTCTCACCAACCTCAACCTGGTTTCCGTCGGCATTGCGGTTGCTGCAATCGCAATTTTAGGTTTTGTTATTTATTTTAATAATCGCAAGAGCGTCACGAACAAAGCATTTTTACTCTTCGCGCTCTTCAGCGTTTTATGGAGCGTCGTCAATTATATCCAATATCAGGTTCATACGCCCGAACTTTCATTCTGGGTTTTGCGGTGCGTCTTGTTCCTCGGCGTGTGGCATTCGTTTTCATTCTTCCAGTTTGCGCTCGTGTTTCCGGAAGAAACGTTTTCATTCAGGCGATGGTTCACCTACGGCCTCGTGCCCATAACCGCGATCGCGTCGCTCTTCACGCTTTCGCCGTACGTCTTTTCGGGCATTGCCAAGGTGTCGCCCAATGGAACGCTGGTGCAGGTTCAAAACGGTCCGGCGATTCCTTTCGTCGCCTTGTTGATTTTGCTTTTGGTCGCCGGAGGCGTTGTCCTGCTTATCCGGAAAACCGTCAGGGCGGCGGCCGAACGGAAGCGCCAATTTGCATTCGTCATGGGAGGCATGGCGGCCACCTTCGTGCTGCTCATGACGTTCAATTTCATTTTGCCGGCATTTTTCAACAACACCCAATTTATTCCCTACGGCGCGATCTTCCTGCTCCCGTTTGTGGCGTTTACGTTCTACGCAGTTTCCCGCTACCATTTATTAAACACCAAAATCATCTCGACGGAGATCCTTTCGTTCGTGCTCGCCGTGGCGACGCTGCTCCAGGTCATCATTTCGCAAAGCATCGCCGAACTCCTTTTGCGGGTCGGCGTTTTCACGCTCACGCTTATTTTCTGCGTTTTGCTCATTCAAAGCGTTCGGCGCGAGGTTGAACAGCGCGAAGAACTTGAGCGATTGAACAAGCAGATCGAAGGACAGAAAGAGCAGCTCGAAGAGCTCTCGCATTTCAAGAGCGAATTGCTTTCGCTCGCGTCGCATCAAATCCGATCGCCGCTCGCGGCCATCAAAGGATTCGGCACGCTTATTGTTGGAGGGTCGTACGGCCCGGTGCCGGATAAGATCAAGGAAACAGTAGGGAAGATGGGCGAATCGGCGAATAGTCTCATCGGCCTCATCAACACGCTGCTCGATATGCGCAAGGTCGACGAAGGCAAGATGGAATACCAGATGGCGCGCGTCGATCTCAAGAAAATCGTGAATGACGTTTTTGAGCTCCTGCGAGGCCTCGCGGAAACCAAGAAATTGGAATTCAAGTTCAATGCGCCCGACCACGAAGTTCCGGTGAATGCCGACGCGGAAAAGCTCAAGCAAGTCATTCAGAATCTGGCGGACAACGCCATCAAATATACGCCGAGCGGTTTCGTCCACATCGACCTCACGGAAACGCCGGCGGCTCCGGGGCAGATGCCGACGGCGACGGTCGCCGTCTCCGATTCCGGCGTCGGTTTTTCGCCGGATCTTGCGCCACATCTTTTTGAGGAATTCATCCGCGACGAACGCGTCAAAAAGCAAATTCTCGGAACTGGCTTGGGGCTGTATATCGCGCGCAAAATTGCCGAAGCGCACGGCGGCAAACTATGGGCCGAATCGCCGGGCGAAGGGAAGGGCAGTTCGTTCCGCGTGAGCATCCCGGAGTTGCAATAGCGTTTGCTATACTAAAGAGTAATGGCATCAAAATCAATCATTGAAATACCCGAGCCGAAAGCAGCCCGCTTCCTTTTTGCCGATACGCGCATGGGATGGTTGTGGCTTGTCGTCCGTTTGTACGTCGGCTACGAATGGCTGGTTGCCGGGTGGGATAAGATTGTGAGCCCGGCATGGGCAGGGCCGCAGGCTGGCGCCGCGCTCAAAGGATTTCTGAACGGCGCGCTTCAGCAGACGACCGGCGCGCATCCAAACGTCGCCGGATGGTACGCGGCGTTTCTTTCCGCGGTGGTGCTCCCGCACGCGATGTTCTTTGCCAATCTCGTTTCATTCGGCGAACTCGCCGTTGGCGCCGCACTCATCCTCGGCGTATTCACGGGCATCGCGTCATTCTTCGGCGCGTTCATGAATGTCAATTACCTTTTTGCCGGCGCATTGAGCGTGAACCCGCTCCTGCTCCTGTTGGAAATATTTTTGATTCTTGCGTGGCGCACCGCCGGCTGGATCGGTCTCGATCGATGGTTGTTGCCGGAATTCGGCGTGCCGTGGCAACACGGAACGCTTTTCGACGCTCATCACGGCAATTAATAGTTGCAAAGGGCGGCGACGGTCCGTGGTAGACTTGTTGTATGTCCGAAAAAACCGAGATTGCAATTTTTGGGGGAGGATGCTTCTGGTGCACGGAAGCCGTTTTTAGCGAACTGCGCGGCGTGATTTCCGTGATGCCCGGCTATGCGGGCGGCACGGTGAAAAATCCGAGCTATGAGCAGGTGTGCACCGGATCCACGGGCCACGCGGAAGTGATACGCATAGAATTTGATCCGGCGCAAATTTCTTTTCATGATCTTTTAACAGTTTTTTTCGCCACCCATGATCCAACAACGCTCAACCGGCAGGGGAATGACGTCGGTACGCAGTATCGTTCGGCGGTGTTTTATACGAACGCTGCGCAAAAAACCGAAGCTCTAAAATTCATTAAAGAACTTGCGGCGAGCGATCCCGGCGGCAAGCCGATCGTGACCGAGGTAACACCGCTCTCGCCCGATGCGTTTTATCCTGCCGAAGATTATCATCGCAATTACTTTAAAAACAACCGCTCCGCGCCGTACTGCCAAGTGATCATCGAGCCCAAGGTCGAAAAATTGCAGGAGAAATTCGCGGAACTGCTCAAGGCGCATTCAAAATAACAGAGGCGTTATAAAATTCGTGCGCCATAAAAAATATTAAAAAATCATGAAAAAAGACGAAGAGCTTTCAAAAGAATTATATGAAATTGCCCGCAAAGGCGGCACCGAACCGGCGTTCACCGGCAAGTATTGGAATAATCATGAAAAGGGAATGTACAAATGTGCGATTTGTGGCACGGAACTTTTTTCTTCCGATACAAAATTTGATTCAGGGACTGGTTGGCCGAGTTTCACCGAGCCGGCAAATCTCGAGAAAGTGGAACTGCGCGACGACACGAGCCACGGCATGCATCGCACCGAAGTGATTTGCAAAACCTGCGGCGCACACCTTGGCCATGTTTTTGATGACGGCCCGCAAGAAAAAGGCGGCAAGCGGTATTGCATCAACTCCGTCTGTTTGGAGCTCGAGAAAAAATAAAGGCACCTGGTGGGCAGGTGCCTTGGGTTCGACGGAGCTCGTCGTGGATCAGACGTGGGACATGAGGGACCAGGGTTTGACTTCGAATATCCATTCAAATCCTCGGCCATCGGCCCCGGATGAAACAAACGATTGGTTGCAGGACATGCATCCGATAAGCGGTTTCCCCCGATGTTCTTGTTTGAGGTCGGCCAAGGGATTTCCGCAGATCGGGCAGGTTCGCACATTGGGATCGTGCCGCTCGACTAGCCACTGTTTGAGTGATGGATGTTGCGTAATTTCGAAACCGATTGCGCCATTCTCGGTCGTCCCGCCGAAATGTTTTGAACCATGCGGAGAGTCGCTCAAGTTTGTGATGGTGATGAGTAATGTCGGTTTGTCCTTGCGCGAGATCCAGTTGAAGATTTCGCTGATCGGGGTTATGCGGGCGCCGGTATAGAAGCGCTGGAAAAGGATGAGCAGCAGTTCGTTGGTCACTTTGCCATTGGTTTCGAGGACGAATCCTTCGACAAAGTTTTCGCATGCATTCGTGGGGCGATCGATGATTTTTGTTACTCGGTGCGACAGGCTGCGAGAAATGAATTCCCGCAGTTGGCTTGTTTCCATCGGTTTGCTCCTTTGGGGTAGAAATAATGCTACCGCAAACGATATCACATGAGATAAGGCCTGTCCACTATTATAGGTGCAAAAATCCAATCCAGCACCCCTACTTCGCCGATTTGATCGTATTCAAAATCTTCTCAACGATTTTGATGCTTTCTGGTTCGTGTATGGAAATCGGCGTAACGTCGGGATTAATCGTTTTGAGTGCGACAATTTTTTTCTTGAGTTCGGCGGGGGAGAGCAAATCGATTTTCGTCAAAAAAAGATATTCCGGTTTTTTGAGGAGTGCCTTATTATATGCGCCAAGCTCTTTGCGGATAGTTTTATAATCGCCTGCGGGATCTTCGGATTCCGATGAGATGAAATGGAAAAGCGTTCCGGTGCGTTCGATGTGGCGCAAAAATTTTATACCGAGCCCTTTTCCGGCGGAAGACCCTTCGATGAGTCCGGGAATGTCGGCCAAAATAAGTTCATAATAGACGCCGAGGTTCGGTTCGAGCGTGGTGAAGTGATAGTTGGCAACCTTGCTGTGCGCGTTCGTGAGTTTGTTGAGCAAACTTGATTTGCCGACGTTCGGCAAACCGACGAATCCGACGTCGGCAATATATTTGAGTTCGAGGCGCAGCTCGAATGCTTCGCCGGGGCGTCCATCCTGGGCGAAGGTGGGCGACGTATTGCGGGACGAGCGGAACTGGAAATTGCCTTTCCCGCCGATGCCGCCTTTCGCGAGCACGATTTCTTCGCCGACTTTGGTGATTTCGATATCGGTGCCGGTCGTGAGGTTGTGGATGACGGTGCCGACGGGCAATTTCAAAATAAGATCCTTGCCGGTATGGCCGTCGCGGAATTGGCCGCGGCCGTCTTGGCCGTTTTCGGCGGCGAAATCTTTTTTGTAGCGGAACTGGCCGAGCGCCGAAAGGTCGGAAACGCCGACGGCGATTACGCTGCCGCCAAGGCCGCCCGATCCGCCGACCGGGCCTAACGACATTAAATTCTTATTAAACGCGACCGCGCCCTTGCCGCCGTGGCCGGCGCGGATGGTAATGGAAACTTCGTCAATCAGCATGGCTTTATGGTACCACGCATCATAACGGCGAGCGCGGGAATGTTCAAGGTCGCGATATCAGTTCTGCCGGAGTAATTGGCTCAGTTGCCGCCGGCGTTGCAAGCCTGTCCCGTGGCGAGCGGCCCGCTCGTGGCATTCGGGTCGTAGGCTTGGAACGTGACCACGCAGCTCCATTGGAGCGCGGCATTCGTGAGCGTTATTGCGGCATCGGTGCGATTCGTCGCAACGGCGGCGAGCGATATTGAAAACGTCGGCGTCGTATGTTCCATGCTCATCGCATCAACGCCCACAAGTTGTATCGGAATAATTCGTGACCCGCCCGGAGGAATCGTCACATTTACGGGAGCAACGATGCCGTTTTTTGCAAAAGCGTATGGGCGGCTCGGATCAGCCGGTATCGAGGTGAGGTCGTATTCTCCCGTGATTGCTCCCGTTTCGGGATCGAGCGTGCGCATGACGAGCGGTCCATACACCGTGGTGAGGTCCGCGTAGGAAACGTTTAGCGTGAGCGACGTGATCGTGATTGGTTCAGTGTCGTTATTGGTAAAAACAAATCCGCCGTCGTTCCGATTATTTTTTAACACGGTGTTCATCGATTGCGGCGGCGTGACGATGAGTTTGCCGGAAGGAACGGTGAATGAAAAATGTTTCGATTGCGGCCGGAGATCGGTTCCCGACGTTGGCGTGAGCGAAACCGCGCAGTCATACGATTGGTGGGCGGTGAAAATCGGATTTTGATTCGGGTCGGAAACCTCGGGCGCTATCGGCGCCGGGGTGCAGGAATAGGCAAGCGATAAGGGCGGGATCGATCCGCCGCCGATGGTTGACGTTGAAAGATCCCACGTGAACGGCGTTCCGGCGTTCGTCGTGAATGTGATGCCAAACGGGCCGTCCAGCCGCTCATGAAACGAGAGCGTCGTTGCGGCAAGAAGCGACGCGGCGCTCAAGGACGTTTGCGGCTTGGGAGATGGCGCAGGTGGCGCCGCTTTCAGGGCGGTTGCGGCAAGAGGAGATGGAGATTTTTTGAAATGAGAAATGACGATTTCCGGGAGGAGGCCCGGCTCGATTATCGGAATCGTGGTGGCGCCCGATGAGGTGGGCGATTCTCGGGGAAGCGTATCAAGCGAAAGATGGAGGATGTAGGCTTCCTGGGGCGCGGCACTCTGCATGACCGTAGGGCGGCTCAAAAGCCCTCCCAGGCTCGAAACAAGCGCAAGGATTCCCGCCATGAAAGCCGACCAGATCGCCATCCCTTGATTTAAGATGGATGGATCGAATATGTCAAAAAAATCGGGGAAAACGTGGGTAACAATTCAGATCTGGATGCGTATAATTAAGAGATATCGGAAAGGTCGAGCTTTCGGTTTGTTAATAAATATATAAGTAAACCCCCTCATAATCATGAAAACAAAATTAGCACTTTTTGGCGGAATTGCAGCAATAATCACGGTTGGATCCATTCTTGCCGCCCAAGCGCAATCGGCGGCGCTTACCGTCTCTTGCGCGGGAGCGGTAACCGGCAACCAGGTAACGTGGAGCGCGACGACGGCTGGCGGCAACGCCCCGATCGCCCTCTTGTGGTCCGGCGATTCGACGGTGGGCGGACAGACGAGTACGAGCTTTGTCTCCACCTACACGACGAACGGGACATACACGGCAGGCATTGAAGCGACGGACGCTTCCTCGAGCGTTGCGACGTCAACGTGTGCGGCAATCGTTTCTTCGAACGTGCCGCCCGCAACCACGAGCACGCTCAATGTGGTTGTCTCGGTGAATAACACGCAGGGCGGAGCGGCGACGCCTTCGGCGTTCACGGTTTCCGTGAGCGGCGCGAATGCGAGCCCCAGCTCGTTTGCAGGTTCAAGCACGGGAACGGCAGTCGTCGTTTCCGGAGGCGCAACGTACAGCGTGAGCGCTTCTTCGGTTGCAAATTATTCGATGAGCACGAGCGGCAACTGCGCCGGCCCGATCACGGCTGGCACGGCTGACGCCTGCACGGTGACGGAAACGTTTGTTCCGCCGTCGAACGGCACGACAACGTTGCCGCGCGTGAACCCGGCATCGCTTCAGATCGGTCCGAACGGCGCGTTCATCTCCCGCGGCATGACCGTGACGAGCGTGAGCGCCAACTCGTTCCAGGCGCAGGTCTGGGGCATCACGTACACGATCAACTGGTCGGGCAACGTGTTCCCGCAATTCCTGCTTCGCGGCGGCGACAACACCACGTCGACCACGAATCCGAGCCAGCAGCTCCATGTCGGCGATGAAGTGGGCGTTGCAGGCCGTGTGAGCGCATCGAATCCGCTCGTTGTTACGGCTGAGATCGTCCGCGACTACAGCATCAAGATGCCGCGCAAGGATTTCCACTTTGACCGCGGCCTCGGCAATGGCTTCGGCCTCTTCAAAGGGCCCGATGACCACGGGAATGGCGACAACGCCTCCAACACCGGCAATGGCACGAGCACGCCTCCGGCGCCCGATTGGGGATCCCGCATCAACGATCTCTTCAATCAGCTTCGCAACCTCCAGAACTTATTCAATGGAGGCCATGGCGGCGATAACGGCGGCCATGGAAACGGAAACGGCCACTAATCGTTATCTTAGGTGAAAGCATGAAAACACTCGGCTGTGAGGGCCGGGTGTTTTTGTTATAATTAACCGTATGCTCGATATTCCTGTAATCGTTGCGTTTCTTGCCGGCATCGTCTCGTTCTTGTCGCCGTGCGTCTTGCCGATCATTCCTGGCTTTCTCGCGTATCTCGCCGGGGAGACATCTTCGAATTCGGCGAATAAGCCGTCGCGCTTTGCGATATTCTTGAGCAGTTTATTCTTTGTGATCGGTTTCTCGGTCGTCTTTGCCATTCTCGGCGTGCTTTTGAATACCGTACTTGCGCATGCTGCCGGCAGCGTGCAAATGTGGTTGTCGTGGATCGGCGGCGCGCTCATTATTTTCTTCGGACTTTATCTTATGGGATTTTTCAAGATCCCATTTTTGGAATTCGACCATAAAATGCGCGTCGGCGTTTCATTCCGTTCGCGCTATCTCACGTCATTTGCGTTTGGGTTTGCGTTCGCCGTGGGATGGACGCCATGCGTCGGACCGGTGCTCGGAGGAATCCTTGGGCTTGCGGCGTCGGCGCCCGGGGAGGCCTTCTATCTATTATTTGCGTACGCGGTCGGCCTTGGCATCCCGTTCCTCATTGTCGGCGCACTCGCCGCCCAGGCATCGGAGCTCATCAACCGTTATGCAGAAAAACTGGAATACGTCACAAAAACCTTCGGCGCAATCCTCGTTGTGATCGGCGTCCTTGTTTTCACGCAAAGCCTTTCGCTCATCGCGAACTTCGGCTTTGTTAATAGTTTTTTAATGAATCATAATCTTTAAAAATTTATGAAAAAGAAAATTTTGCTCGTCGTCATTCTCGTTCTCGTCGCCGGGTCGATCTGGTATCTCGAAAGCATCAAGGCGCATCCCGATGCAGGCGGCAATGGGGCGCCGCAGGCAATCAACGTGGGAGATGGGACAACCGCAATTGCAACGACAACCACCACCACTATTGATGTGCAAGGATCCAATTCTCCGGCTGCCGTGCGGCAATCCCTTGCAACGCTCGCTGCCACTGATAAAGCCGAAGGATACGAGCCGGCCATCGAGATCGCAGACCCAACCGGCTTCGTCAATGTCTCATCGTCATTCAAATTGGGCAGCCTCATTGGCAAAAAAGTCATTTTGCTCGATTTCTGGACGTATAGCTGCATCAACTGCATCCGGACGCTGCCGTACCTCACCGCATGGTACTCGCGCTATGCTTCAAGCGGCCTCGAAATTGTCGGCATCCATACGCCCGAATTTGATTTTGAAAAAGATATCAATAACGTGATAGCGGCGACGCAAAAATACGGCATCAAATATCCTGTGGTGCTCGACAGCAATTATGGAACATGGAATGCATACGGCAACCAATATTGGCCGCACGAATATTTGATCGATCTCGCGGGATATATCGTCCACGACCAAGTCGGGGAAGGGAATTATGATGAGACCGAAAAGAAAATCCAGGAACTGCTGGCTGAGCGCGGTCAAATCCTCGGCGTGCAAACGGCGCCAACGCCGTCGTCCACAGTGACCGTCGCGTCGAGCACCATTGCCGGCGGGGCCATAAGCCCGGAAACGTATTTTGGCGCGAACCGCAATGAGTATCTTGCGAACGGCGTGCAGGGCCGGCCCGGAACGCAAACCTTTTCCATTCCGGCAAATCTTTATGCCAACGCGCTGTA
>Ga0335069_10015652_pt1 | contig 10605 bp, 13 predicted proteins | sample Lox_Sample_11_FD_206714 | JGI IMG/M metagenome (GOLD analysis project Ga0335069, IMG submission 206714) | Soil microbial communities from Loxahatchee National Wildlife Refuge, Florida, United States - Lox_Sample_1.1 | ecosystem: Environmental > Terrestrial > Soil > Wetlands | place: USA...
CGGGCCGCCCGGCAGCGGCGCGGGTTTGTCCGCCGGAGCCGGCGTCGTCGCGCTGGTGCCGCCGGTCGTCGTGCTGACGCCCGCATCCGGCGCCTTCGGCGCGGTCATGTCGGTGCTGCTGTTTGTCGTCGCGTTGACATTCGTGCTGGCCGTCGGGGCGTTGGCATTGGCGCCCATGCGGGCGTTCGCCAGCGATTGCGCGTTCAGCGCGTCGGTCTGCTGAATCTCCTCGGGCGTCGCCGGATGGCGCGTGAATGCGAGTGCGGGCGCAGCGCTCAGCAGGCTCGCGAATGCGACGGCCGCCGCCCCACCCGCTGCGAGTGTCTTGATCGTCATGGGGAACTCCTTCGGTTTTTCCCGGTACTTGACCGGACGTGAGGTGAACGCGGCCGCGGATGCGGTGTTCCGGCGGCAATCGGGGCGATATTGCGGCGCGGTTCCCGGAACCGCCGTCCTGCCGCCCACGTTTCGATTCGGAAAGCGGAGAAACGTCGATGCCGCGCGGAGACAAGTCGAGCTACACGGACAAGCAGAAGCGTTGGGCCGAACACATCGAGGAGGGCTACGAAAAGCGCGGCACGCCGAAGAAGGAAGCGCAACGCCGTGCATGGGCCACCGTCAACGCCGAAACCCATGGTGGAAAGAAGACCGGCTCGGGTCGCGGCCGCGCGGAGGAGCATGCGCCATCGCGCAAGGGCGGGCGCCTCGGCGGCGCTGCGTCCGCACGCCGCCCGGCCGCGGCACGCTCCGCGTCTGCAAAGAAGGCCGCCGTGACGCGCAAGCGGCGCAGACATTAGGCGCCGCGGAACCGCGCGGCGCGCGGCGTGTTCATCTTCTGACAGTGGACGAGGACATCGAAGGTGCTCGGCACGATCCTGATCATCGTCTTGTCGCCGGACTGATCCTCGTCGTCGTTCTCATATTGGCAGTCGATTGTGATGAGGACCGGCAATGACGAAGAAAAAGCTGATCGAAGACATCGTGCAGGACCCGACGCGCTTTCACCGCGCGCCGTTTGACGTGGTCCGTGACCGTCGATTCAACGATGATGAGCGCCTGCAGATCCTGGGTGCTTGGGAGCGCGAAATCCGCGAGCAGGATGGCGAGCAGGAGCCGCACCGGCTGCAGCTCGTGACCGATGCCCGCCTGGAAGTCGAGCGGCGCGTCCATCCGCGCGCGCCGGAAGCATCGGACCGGTAGGTTCGCGATGGCGGCGCACGAGAGGCCGGGCGAGCGCCGTGTGGTCCCCGCCGGGGCCGCACGCCAGGGCGAGAGCACCGGCCATGTCCGCTACGTTCTGCGTGCGAGCCTCGCGCTGGCCGTGATTGCCGGTGTCGTGTATTTCGCGTAACTCTTAACGACCGGTCGGGGTCTCTTGACGTTCCGCGGGGCTGTTGCCACCAAGGGGCGCAAGGAGTGCTTGTGTCCACCGCCCCCGCATCCCCCGTCGAGCTGTCCGTCGTTCTGCCGACCTTCAAGGAGCGGGACAATGTCGCCGAGCTGGTGCGCCGGCTTGCCGCTGCCCTTTCCGGGATCGCCTGGGAGGCCATCTTCGTCGACGACAACTCGCCCGACGGCACCGCTGAAGCCGCCAAGGCGATCGCGGCCAGCGATCCCCGCGTGCGCTGCCTTCGGCGCATCGGCCGGCGGGGTCTGGCCGGCGCCTGCATCGAGGGCATCCTGTCGTCCAGCGCGCCCTATGTCGCCGTCATGGATGCCGACCTTCAGCACGACGAGCGGGCGCTGACCGCAATGCTCGCGACGCTGCGCGGCGGCAAGGCCGATCTCGTCGCGGCCAGCCGCTACGTCGAGGGCGGAAGCGCCGACGGGTTGAGCAACCGGACGCGCAGCAGGCTGTCCAGCCTGGCGACGACGATCACCACCCGGGTGCTCGCCGTGCCGCTCAGCGATCCCATGAGCGGCTTCTTCATGCTGCGGCGGGACAAGTTCGACGCCGTTGCCGACCGTCTGTCGCCGGTCGGGTTCAAGATCCTTCTCGACATCGTCGCGACCGCGGGCCCGTCGCTTCGCGTCGCCGAACAGTCCTTCGTCTTCGGCAAGCGCGAGCAGGGCGAAAGCAAGTTCAACGTCCAGATCGGGCTCGAATTCCTCGGCCTCTTGCTCGCCAAGCTCACTGGCGATCTCGTCGATCCGCGGTTCATCTTCTTCGCCCTGGTGGGAGCGGTCGGCCTTGCCGTCCATCTGTTGGCGCTCAAGATCGCGCTTCTCGCCGGCGCGCCGTCTTTCGCCTTCGCGCAGGGTGTCGCCACCTTCGTTGCCCTGACCTCCAATTTCCTCCTGAACAACGAGCTCACCTACCGCGACCGCCGCCTCAAGGGCCTGTCGATGCTCTGGGGCTTCATCGCGTTCTGCCTGTTCTGCTCGGTGGGCGCCCTCGCCAATGTCGGCATCGCCGCCTGGCTCTACTCGGAAGAGCCGGTCTGGTGGGTGGCGGGCGCCGCCGGTGCCGTGATGGGCGCGCTGTGGAACTACGCGATGTCGAGTCTGTTCGTATGGCACACGCGGTGAGCGCGGCGCCGCGCCTTCTCGCGGCCGCCGCCGCACTGACCGTCCTTCGCTTCGTCGCCGCCGCGGTTCTGCCGCTCTCAGCCGACGAAGCCTATTATTGGCTGTGGTCGCGGCATCTCGCGGCCGGCTACTTCGACCATCCGCCCGCCATCGCCTTCGTCATTCGCTTCGGGACGCTGCTCTTCGGCGCCACTCCCTTGGGTGTCCGCCTGGGCGCGTTGTTGCTCTCGATTGCGGCGAGCGTCCTCGTGTGGCGCAGCGCTGCGGTCCTGCTCCGCGACGAGACCTCGGCGGCGCGCGCCTGCCTGTTCTTCAATCTCACGCTGATGGTCTCGGTGGAAACGCTGGCCGCAACGCCCGATGCGCCGGCGGTCGCCGCTGCAGCCGCCTTTCTCTACGCCCTCGCCAGGGTGCGCGAGACGGAGAAGGGTGTGTGGTGGCTCGGCGTCGGGCTGGCGGCCGGGCTCGCCCTCCTGTCGAAGTACACCGCCTTCTTCCTTGGTGCCGGCGCATTCGTTTGGCTGTCGCTGTCGCCGGTCGCCAGGCGTTGGTTCGCGACACCGTGGCCCTATCTCGGCGGTGTCCTGGCCCTCGTTGTCTTCCTGCCGAACCTCCTCTGGAACAACGCGCATTCCTGGATCACCTTCGCCTTTCAGTTTGGCCGCATTGCCGGCGGCCAGTTCACGCTCCGCTTCCTGTTCGAATTTCTCGGCGCCCAGATCGTGCTGGCATCGCCGTTCGTCTTCGTGCTCGCCGCGCTTGGCCTTGCCTTTGCCACGCGCAACCGCGACAGCGCGACGTTTCTTCTGGCTTCGCTCGTGTTTCCGTCCGCCCTCTACTTCCTGATCCATTCGCTGCACGACCGCATCCAGGGCAACTGGCCCTCCTTCCTCTATCCCGCGCTGGCTGTCGCCGCTGCCGAGGCGTTTGCCCGCGTCGACTGGAGCGGCTGGACACGCCCGGCCTGGCGGATTTCCCGCCGGCTCGCTGCGCCGGTCGCCGCGGTTCTGCTGCTTGCCGTCTATGCTCAGGCGCTGCTGGGCGTCATTCCGCTCGGAAGGAGCGATCCGCTCGCGCGCCTTCTGGCCGTCGGGTTCGGCGACGTTGCCGGCACGGTCGCCCGTGCGCGCACGGCCGCCGGCGCAGCAGCGCTCGTGACGACGGACTACGCATCGACCTCGTGGTTTTCGTTCTACCTGCCGGACCATGCGCCCGTGATTCAGCTCACCGAGCCCTGGCGCTACCCCGACGCGCCGGCGGCGAACGCGGCCTTGCTGTCGCGGCCGCTGCTTTACGTCGTCGAACAGCGGCTGGACAGGCGTGCCGCGGTCGCGGCGCACTTTGCGGACGTACGGCCCGTTGCCCGGTTCGACCGCCTTCGGCATGGAGTGCCCATCGCGCACTATGTCGTCTACCGGGTAAGCGGATGGAACGGCACGGCGGTTGGCCGTTTGCCCTAGCTCTTCGGATGGGGAAGGACGAGCGGACACCCAATGCGGGCTGTCGAAGGGGCTGGGGCGTTCCGGATCGGACGTCCGCTCGCTGGTGTGAACGCCGGTTTCCAGAACCAGTTCCGCTGCCGGGAATCTTTTTCGGCCGCAGTGCCGCTCCAAATGCGCGCACCGCACGGCCAGGCGGAATCGAATTGATTCTGTTTCAAAATCCGGTGCCCGCAAAGTTCCGATTCCGCCATGGAATGGAACTCTCGCCGCTACTAGACGGGCGGTCTGCCGCGCAGCGCGCCCGAAAAGGCACTGACGATCAGAAGGATGACGAAGACGATCAGAAGGATCTTGGCGACGGTCGCGGCGAGACCGGCCAGGCCGAAGAACCCGAGATAGCCGGCGACAACTGCGAGAAGAAAAAAGAGGAGCGCATATCCGAGCATATCGAATTCCCTCACCCACCCGCTGAAGGAAACGCCAGCGGCGATCTGCGAGTTCCGGCTATTTTTTCCTGCGGACCAGGAAGATCTCCGCCGCCGCGACCAGTCCCGCGCCGACGATCGCGACCCAGGGCGTCTCCTTGGCGATCGCCTGGAAGAGCGTCATCCAGAGGCTGCCGGGCGGAATGGGCGCAGGCTTCGGCGGCGGGCGCCGCACGAGCAGCGCGGCGATCGCCCAGAGGAACGGCGGGCCGGTGAAGATGCCGCCGGTGACGGCAGCAGCGCCCGCGACGCCCAGTGACGGCGTCAGCGCGGCGGTGATCGCATAGCCGAGAAAGCCGACGCCGAACACCATCAGCGTCACGCCGATGATGGCCAGGACCACCCCGGCGCCGATCTTCTGACCCATGACGAAACCTTCAGCGCTTGAGCAGCAGCGCCAGGAATGCCCCCACGCCGACCGCGATGGCGAGCGACGTCAGCGGCTGTTCGCGGACTGTGACGCGGAGATTTTCCGCAGTTTCGTTCGTCCACTCTTCGATGTCTTCCGCTGCTTCGAAGGCCGACTTGCTCGCTTGTGCGGCGGCTTCCTCGGCGAGTTCATAGGCGCGCTCCGCGACGCCCTCGGCTTTCTTCATGGCGTCCCTGGCCTGGGCCGACGCCACGCCGCTCACATCGCCGGCCAGCGCCCGCAGATCCTTCTGCAGCGTCTCGAGATCGGTTCTAAGTGTCGCAAGTCTCGTATCGATATTCGCCGCGCCCTTGGCAGCCATGTCGGTCCTCCGTCTGGCCCCGAAGCCCAGGAGCCTCGGGGAACGCCGCACAATGCCCCAAAGTTCCGGACAAGGAAACGTTCGATTACGCGGCTTTCCTGGCCGAGGGATGGAAGAACAGCGCCTGACCTACGGTCGCCTGGACGGTCTCCGGCAGGAAGGGCTTGGCGATCAGATAGGTGGGCTCCGGACGCTCGCCGGTCAGCAGTTTCTCCGGATAGGCGGTGATGAAGATCACCGGAATGTCGAAGCTGTTGAGGATCTCTGCCACCGCGTCGATGCCCGACCCGCCTTCGCCGAGGTTGATGTCGGCCAGCACTAGGCCCGGGCGCTCGGCGAGCGCCTTGGCGACGGCCTCGTCGCGCGTCGCGGCGGTGCCGACAACCTTGTGGCCCAGTTCGGTGACGAGATTCTCGAGATCGAGCGCGATGATCGGCTCGTCTTCGATGATCAGGACGCGCGAAGCCAGCTCGCGGTCGATCGTCTGCTGCGCGTTGACGATCGCGCGCTCCACCTCCTCCGGTGTCTCGTTCAGGATGAAGGCCGCCTCTTCGAGGCTGAACGCTTCGACCGCCGTCAGCAGGAGCGCCGAGCGCTTGTTCGCATCGAGCGCTCTCAGGCGGGCCTCGGGCGTCGCGGGCTGTTTCGCCTCGGCGCGAGATGCCGCAGCCTCGTCGGCCCGTCCGGCAGAGCTCGACCAGATCGCGTGGAAAACCCGGTACAGCCCCACGCGCGGCGGGACGCCTTCGACCAGTGTCTGGTCGCCGGCCAGAAGCGCGGAGAGGGCGGCGCGGACATATGCGTCGCCGCTGCTCTGAGACCCGCAGAGCGCCCGGGCATAGCGGCGGAGATAGGGAAGATGGGGGGCGAGCGTCTGGGACATGCTCATCAAGAAAAAGCTCCTTCGACGGGGCTCGGGGACACCTACACACAAAACAATGCCGGGAGGGCATAAAAGTTCCCCTCCCGCCTGGAACCTTTCCGGGAGCGGGGCGTTGGCAGTGGGAACGGGAACAGGTGGGCGGGTGAGTCGTTGTAAGGGCCTGAACTTGCTTGGTAATCGGCCTTTGGCGGAGAATGGCTTTGTCTGGCGCACCGCAGACGCGGAATTCTAGCTTGTCGAAAGAGCAAAACCCCAACCGTGAGAAGGCGCGCGCTATCCGCGCCCGCCAGCGTGTGATCGGCCGGGAGCTTCGCCGCATGTATGACGGCGTCGCCCAGGAGCCGGTGCCGGAAGAGTTCATGGATCTCTTGCGAAAGATGGATTCGCAGGATCTCGACAAGCTCGGGAAGAAGTCGTCATGACCACCCCGCACGCTGCCCCGACGCATCCCGCTCCATCCGGCTCGGAGCCGGCGGACTTCAAGACCGAGCTCCTTGGTCTCGTGCCGTTCCTGCGGGCCTTCGCGCGTTCGCTGTGCGGCAGCCAGGAAGGCGCCGACGATCTGGCGCAGGAAGCCCTGGTCAAGGCATGGCAGTCGCGTGAGTCCTTCATGCCGGGGACCAACCTCAAGGCATGGCTGTTCACGATCCTTCGCAACCAGTTCTATTCCGATCGGCGCCGCGCCTGGCGCCAGGCCCCCTGGGACCAGGAGGCGGCCGAGCGCATCCCCGGCGGCGGGAGCGATCAGGGATGGGCGGCGGAATTGTCCGACACGGCCCGTGCCCTGCGCTGCTTGACGGACGAGCAGCGTGAGGCCCTCATTCTGGTCGGCGCTGGCGGCTTTTCCTACGAAGATGCGGCCGAGATTTGCAATTGTGCCGTTGGTACGGTGAAAAGCAGGGTCGCGCGTGCGCGCAAGGCGCTGATCGCGATTCTCGACGGCGACGAGGCGCTGCCGGAGTCGGATCGACCTGCTGAGGGAGAGGCCGCTAGTGAAATCATGGCGCAACTGGATCGACTTGCGCCATCCGGCGGTCCGGACAGCCGCCGCCGACGCAAGGGAGCCCCGGACTGAGCGGGGCTGGCCGCTTCGGATAACGCTGCTTCTCGCCGTCACCGTCGCACTTCTGCCGATCGCCATCGTCAGCATTCTTCAGGGCATCGAGCGCGCGCGCCTCGACGTCGCCGAGGTGCACGACCGCCTCGTTCAGTCGGCGCACGCCGCTGCGATCGAGGAGCAGAACCTTCTTGCTTCTGCCGAGCAGATCACGCGCGCACTCTCGAACCTGTCGGACGTCCAGCAAATGACGCCGAACTGCGACAGCGTGCTGGCCGATGCCCTGATCGGCGTCCGCTATTTCGGCAGCATGATCCGCGTCGACAAGACGGGTCGCGTCGTCTGCTCGGCGCTGCCGCTGGCCAAGGGCGCCGACGTCAGCGACAGCGACGTCTACCGGCGGGCCCGCCTGTCGAACAGCTTCGTGGTCAGCGGACAAATGCAGAGTGCGATCCTGCATCGTCCCGTCATCGCCGGGATGCTGCCCCTTCGGGACAAGGAGGGACACTTCGAGGGCGCTCTGGCAATCGCGCTGGAGCTGCATTGGCTCGACTTCATGGTGCGCGGGCACGACCTGCCGAAAGGGGCCGTGGTCTTCGTCTACGATTCCACGGGCCACATCCTCGCCTCCAACCATCCGGGTGTGGCGCACGCGCTGATCGGCTCCACCAGGGACTACGAGGGCGGCACCAACGAACTGCATTCGGCGTCGGACGCGGCGGGAAACAGCTGGACCTATGCGTCTGCCGCGCTCCGCGGCAGCGAGATCAGCGTGGCCTTTGCGATGCGCGAGAACCGGCTGTTCGGACCGACCTATCTGCATGTCGGCGCCGACTTCCTGATGCCGATCCTGATGATCGGTCTCGCCTGGGCCGGCATCTGGTTCGCGACCGAACGCCAGGTGACGCAATGGATCGTCTACCTGCGGCGGATCTCCGCCGCCTACCGCAGCGGCCACTACACGATCCGGCCGCAGCTCGAGAGCGCGCCGCGGGAGTTCCGCACGCTCGGCGACGGCCTCTCGGCCATGGCGGAATCGATTCAGGACCGTGACCGCAGCCTGCGCGACGCGCTGGCGCAGAAGTCGCTGCTTATCCGCGAAATTCACCATCGCGTGAAGAACAATCTTCAGATCGTGATGAGCCTGCTCAGCCTCCAGGCGGGTCAGCTCAAGGACCAGGCGGCGCGCGAGGCGCTCATGCAGGCGCAGGTGCGCATCAACGCGCTCGCGCTCGTCCATCGCATCCTCCACGAGATCGAAGACCAGACCACCATCGACCTGAGGCGGCTCCTGCACGAGCTGGTGCAGCAGATCACCGAAGGCATGCGCGGCGAGAACACGGCGATCCGCGTCCAGGAGAATCTCGTCGACCGCGACGTTTCCGGTGACGTCGCCGTGCCGCTCGCGCTCTTCACCGTCGAGGGACTGACCAACATCTTCAAATACGCCTTCCCGCCGGGCCACGGCGGCGTCGTCTCGGTCAGCCTCCAGCCGGTCACCGGCAACAGGCTGAAGCTTGCAATTTCCGACAACGGCGTCGGCTTCGACACTGCGACGCATCGGATCGGGATCGGCAGCCGCCTGATCAAGACATTCGGCGCCCAGGTCGGGGGTACGGCGACCTTGTGCTCGGCTCCGGGCAAGGGAACGACGATCGAGGTCGTGTTCGATGACCCGGCGACCCGTGCCGTCCCGGCGGGGTCATAGCTCATGACGGCCCTGCCCGGGCCCGCGATTGTCTCGCAGGGGGCGTTCGGCGCATAACCCTCGCTGGCGATTTTCCCCGGGAAAGCGATTCATGGCGGATTCATTCGATGCGGTCGTGGTCGGCGGAGGACCGGGGGGCTACAATGCCGCGATCCGGCTCGGCCAGCTCGGGCTCACCGTCGCGTGCATCGACAAGCGCGGCAGCTTCGGCGGAACCTGCCTCAACATCGGCTGCATTCCGTCCAAGGCGCTGCTGCATGCGAGCGAGCGCTTCGAGGAGGCGGGACACGATTTCGCCAAGCTCGGCATCAAGGCGACCGTCGCGCTCGATCTGCCCGCGATGATGGCGCACAAGGACAAGGTGGTCGGCGAGCTCACCAGGGGCGTCGAATTCCTCTTGCGCAAGAACAAGGTCGAGCCCGTCGTCGCCGAAGCGCGCATCGCCGCCCCTGGGAGGATCGAGGCGAAAGGCAAGGACGGCGCCGTCCGTACCATCACAGCGAAGAACATCGTCATCGCCACCGGCTCCGACGTCGCCGCGCTTCCCGGCGTGACCATCGACGAGAAGCAGGTCGTATCCTCGACCGGCGCGCTCACGCTCAGGGAGCCGCCGCGGCGTCTGCTCGTCGTCGGCGGCGGCTATATCGGCCTCGAACTCGGCTCGGTGTGGCGGCGGCTCGGCAGCGAGGTGACGGTCGTCGAATTCCTCGACCGCATCACGCCGGGCCTGGACGGCGAGGTGGCGAAACAGTTCCAGAGGATCCTGACCAGGCAAGGGATGAAATTTCAGCTCTCGACCAAGGTCACCGGCGTCGGGAAGAAGAAGGACGGCTCGCTCTCGGTCACCGTCGAGCCGGCCGCCGGCGGCGAAAAGACCGTGATCGAGACCGACGTGATGCTGGTCTCGATCGGCCGCCGCCCGTTCGTCGATAATCTCGGTCTCGACAGGATCGGCGTCGCGCTCGACAACCGCGGCCGCGTCGTCACCGACGCCCATTTCGCGACGAACGTGCCGGGCGTCTGGGCGATCGGCGATTGCCGCGAGGGTGCGATGCTGGCGCACAAGGCCGAAGACGAGGCCGTCGCCTGCGCCGAGCGGATCGCGGGGCGGGCAGGGCATGTGAACTACGACGCCATCCCCGCCGTCGTCTACACCGCGCCGGAGGTGGCCTCGGTCGGCAAGACCGAGGAAGACCTCAAGGCCGCCGGCATCGCCTACAAGGTCGGCAAGTTTCCCTTCACGGCGAACGCCCGCGCCAAGACGATCGCCGCCACCGACGGCTTCGCCAAGGTCATCGCCGACGCCAAGACCGACCGCGTGCTCGGGGTGCACATCATGGGCGCCGAGGCCGGCAACCTGATCGCCGAAGCTGCGCTCGCGATCGAGTTCGGCGCGTCGTCGGAGGATATTGCCCGCACCAGCCATGCGCATCCGACGCTGTCGGAAGCGGTGCGCCAGGCGGCGATGGGCGTCGAAGGCTGGACGATGCAGATGTGACAGCCGTGGTGTAACGTGGCGGCATGGCGAACCCGCCCGCTTGCACCTCGCTCTCCCTCACGATCCGCACGGCCCAGTCCGCGGCGGAGATCGCGGATGCCGCCGCGCTTTATGTCCGCGCGGGCACGGCCGCCTTCACCTGGCGCCCGCCGGGGCATTTCCAGGTAGAGGACTTCGTGCGTTTCGCGGAAGAGGAAGAGGTGTGGCTCGCCTATCTGGGTGATGCGCTGGTCGGGATTCTGTCGCTGTTCCGGCCGGAGAACTTCGTCCAC
>Ga0335069_10015653_pt1 | contig 10605 bp, 8 predicted proteins | sample Lox_Sample_11_FD_206714 | JGI IMG/M metagenome (GOLD analysis project Ga0335069, IMG submission 206714) | Soil microbial communities from Loxahatchee National Wildlife Refuge, Florida, United States - Lox_Sample_1.1 | ecosystem: Environmental > Terrestrial > Soil > Wetlands | place: USA: Florida...
GTTCGGCCCTACGACCGGCGCAGGCCGAATGCTGTTCGGCCCTACAAGCTCTGCCCTTCGCCAGCTTGCTGGCGGCGACTTTGTGGCACGGGCGTCCCGCCCGTGACGGGCCACGGCCAGGAGGGCCGTGTCACATTCAAAACTTAAAGTAAATAAACTGCGCCACCCCCGCGCGGCTGGTCCAGGCAATCAGCAGCGCCACCGCGGAGAGCGCTCCCGCCTGCGCCACGGCCGGCCACGCGGCGAACCGCTGCTCGATGCGCTGGTACCAATTCGCCGGCCACCACTGGGCCAGCAAAGTTAAGGCAATCAGGACGGGCACAGGCCAGGGAATGTTGATGATTCCCAGGCTGGCGCGCCCCAGTCCGCCCAGAACTTCCATCACCTGCTGCGTGGAATCACAACGGAAGAAGACCCAGGCCAAACAAACATAATTGAATGTCAGCAGGACGCCGCCGATGCGCGCCGCGAGCATTTTCGGCTGCGCCTTCCCTCGCCGCGGCCAGATGACTTCCGCCGCGTGGTTCACCGCCAGTCCGAAACCGTGCAGCAATCCCCAGAACAGAAAGGTCCACGAGGCGCCGTGCCAGATCCCTCCCAGGGCGAACGTGACCAACGTGTTCCAGTAAGGCCGCCACTTGGAGCGCCGGCTGGAGGGCAGCGAAAAGAAGATGTAGTCGCGCAACCAGGTCGAAAACGAGATGTGCCAGCGCCGCCAGAATTCCACCAGGGATTCCGACCGGTATGGCGAATTGAAATTGTCGGGCAGTCGGAAGCCGAGTAATTGCGCCACTCCAATGGCAATGTCGCTGTAGCCGGAAAAGTCACAATAAATCTGTATGGCGAAGGCGTAGATCGCGATCAGGATCTCCAGCGAAGAGAACATGCGCGGCAGTTCGAAGGCGCGGTCCACCAGGTTGACGGAAAGATAGTCGGCAATGACCAGTTTCTTGATGAATCCCCGCGCGATCATCAGGAGCGCCCGGCTGCCCTGCTCGTCGGTCAGAGGGGCCGCCGGCTGCTGCAATTGCGTCAGCAGAACGCGGGCGCGCGTGATGGGACCGGCGAGCAGGGTGGGGAAGAAGGACACAAAGGCGAAGTATTCCATGAAGGTCTTCGCCGGTTTCTGCTCGCCCCGGTAGACGTCGATGACGTAGCTCATGGACTGGAACGTGTAGAAAGAGATTCCCACCATGAAGACAATACGGAAAGGCGCCGGGGGCAAGGGGCGGCCAAAGAGGTTGTAAAACGGCGCGGCACTGTCGTGCAGGAAATTGAAATACTTGAAGATAGCGAGTATGGTGAGGTTCAGAAGGATGTCCGCTGCAAGCAGCAGGCTGCGTGTCCGGCGGACGTCCGTGCGCGCCAGCAGCCGCGAAGTGTTGTAGTCCAGAAGGGCGGTGATGGTGATGGGGAGGCAGTACCAGGGGTTCCAGGTGGAATAGAAGAACAGGGACAGCGCCACCATGACGCAGGGCCGCAGCCGGTCGTACCGCGAGGCCAGGCGATAAACAAGACAGGCAAGCAGCGCAAAGAGGAGGAAGACCGGTTCAGCCAGAGCCATAAGCCATTGCCTGTCAAAATGTCCGAATAAGGCGCTGCTACTGAGATGACTGGGAGTCCAGGAACTTTGTGTAACTGGACATAACTTGGTTGAAGAGCATCTCCGCGAGCCTATGATACCCCGCCCCGGTGAAGTGCACGTAATCGTAACCGGCCAGTCCCGCCCGAACCCAGCGCGTCATCGATCCGGGTCCCCCCATGGCAGCCTGCTGATCCCAGTAGGCGCAGCCCGCCCTAAGCGCTGCCCTCCGCAAGGCGGGTTGAAGTTCAGCCTGCGCGGCCTGGATATATGCCCGCATCTTCTTGCGCGGGCTGCCGCGGTCGGTGGGGCCGGTGACCAGGATGGAAGCGTCGCCGGCGTCCTCCTTGAGTTTGCTGAGGATTTGGAAGGCTCTCTCCTCGTAATCGCTGGCGGTAAATCCCTTGGTGCCGATGTCGTTGGTGCCGTATGAGACGATGATCAAGGCAGGCTGGGCTTGCCTCAGCAGCGCCTTGCGCAGGGCGGGCAGAGGCTTATTCAGGTCAACCAGCCGCGCCCCATTCACCCCATCGGTATCGTAGATAACCCCCTTTGAGCCACTGTAAAACTCCACGCCCAGCAGGCGCGCATCGCTTTCGCACGAGCTGCGGATGGAGATGCGGTGAGGTTCGGTGGAGGGTGGAGCGGAGCCTGTAAGCACCAGGAGATCGATGGGGGCACCCGTTGGCCAGGGCTTCCACGGTGGCACAGGTGGTGTGGGCTTGCGCCGCTTCTTCTTGCCCTTAGTCGACTTCTGCTGCGACACGGGACCAGGCGGGTCTGCCGCACCGCCTCCCAACGATCTGCTGCTGGGTTCAGGAACCAGCGAATCAGGCGCGGCGGGAGGGCTTGGTGGAATAACGGACTCCGACTTCGCCGTGAGGCCGGGTAAAGCAGAGTCGTCAAGCTGCACCGTCAGGCAATCGGAACCAGGCCTTACTGCGGCAAGGATTTCAAACCTGGAAAAGGAGGCGAGCCCGGAAGCGGGAAGCGCCTCGCGGTAGCTTTCCAGGCTCATGCCTCCCAACCCCACCACTCCGTCGTTTTCCTGAACTCCCAAGCCGTCCGTCCGCCAGCCCTTTCCATCCAGCGATCGCGCATCCGCATAGCGAATGGTCGACCAAGGCCGCCCAGGAAGAACGAACCCGGGTCCTGCATCCCCGAACTTGGCCTGGAAACTCTCCCGGAGCGCTCCCGCCCAATAATCTGAGGCCACGTGAGAATCCCCAAAATGGATGATCCGTACCACCTGAGGAGCGGTCCCGTCGGTCGTGCTCGAGGCGAGCCCCGACAGCGCCCGGAAGAAAGCCTCCAGCGGGTTCCCTTCGCCGGTTTCAATAGGCACGGGGTCCAAGGCACTGAGTGGAACGGGCTTGGGGGGCTTGGGTTTAGCGTGCTTATGCGGCGTCGTATTCTTGGCCGGGTGCGTACCGGAGGATTGCGGGCTTGCGCCGTTGGCCGTATTGCCGGCCGCCAAGGTGCGATTCCACTGAAGATTGACGGTCAAGAGAAGGATGGTGGCAGTTTCCACAGCCAACCCCCGCCGCCAAGAAAACCTCCCCGTGATTACCATCGGGCAACATTATCGCAAGGGCTGGCTTTGCCGCGCAACAGGCATCGAGCCTCTTCCGGGCTAATGGACCTGCCGTGGCGCGAGTCAATCATGGAAAGGTCGTTGGTTACAACAACTTGCCCGTCCGGCATGAGGAAATAGAAAATCTGGTCGGGACCGGGGGAGGCTTCCGCAAAGGACCCGCCGTGCGACCGTGCTGCGAGGACCGTTCTCTTCGACTGCTCCGGATACAGCGGGGGAAGCAACTCGCCGATAGGTTCTTTCCCAGCCGGCGGATCGGCTGCGGCGGCGACAGGAACGCTCGATCCCGAGTCATAAAGCTTCATAATCCCGCCCACGATGTAACGGCCCAGCAGGTTGTACCCCTCGTTGGTAAAATGCGTCATGTCCGGCCGCGCGAGAGGGGGTTGCATAATGGCCCAACGCTCGGCGCTCCCGTCACCCCCCATTGCCGTGTGCAGGTCCATCACCAGTGCTCCGCTCTTTGCCGCCGCATCAATTTGGGCCGCAATGACTTCCTTCAGGATTCGCTGGATGTGCTGCGCTTCTCCGGGGCGAGTGTCCCCGCGATCTGGCGGCGTGAGGAGAATGACCAGGGCGGATGGAGCGGCGCGATGGATGCGGGAAATAATGGTGCCAAGAGCTGCCGCGTACGCGCCTTCATCCAGATTGGTCCCGCTGGTTTCATTAGTACCGTAGCCCAGAATAACCAGGTCCGGCTGTGCAGCTGTAATCTGGGTCTCAAAGGTCTCGTCGCGGCATTTCAGAAGGTACTCCGCGCGCGCCCCGACCATGCCCAGGGCGCTGTATACAACTCCCGCCGCACCATTTTCCACCGAAACGCCGAGAATCCTGACTCGGCCAAAACCCAGGGTGTGGATTTCAAGACGGTGTGGCGCGCTGGTTCCTTGCGCCTGGAACCGGACCGTCTCGACCCGCGGCGAGCCGGCGCTCATGCGTCGTTGGCCGAGGGAGGCGCCGTCCAGCAGGAACTCGGCATCCCCTCCATTGGGCTGCGCCAAGTAATAGACGCAGAACTCACTTCCACTGGCCTCGATCCACGCACTCTGACCGGGAGCCTCCGCCTCGATATAGCTGAGCGACAGGCCCGTATAGTCCTCGGGTGTGATATAGGATGGGCGAGCGCGTAGCCAGCCGCGGGTGTTCCCGTAAGTGACGCCGGGTGAAGACAGGCGCGGCCCCTCCCAAGGAAGCTCCAATCCCAAGCCTCCATCCCCGAAGATATTCTGAAGGTAGGATCGCACCACGGAACTCTCCGTGTCGGAGGCAATGTGCGAATCGCCGAAGTGCAGGATACGGACCTTACGAGCGTGTTCGGCTTGCAGTGAATGCAAAGAAAGCACAAAAGAATCAAGAGGCTGGGGAGGCATTCCGTCCGGCGAGCACCACATCGCCGAGCACACAAGCCCGAAGATCAGGGCGGGAACAAACAAGAGCCCGATCCTTTCCCGCCGCCACCAGGATCTGTTGACCTTTGATCGCAACCCAATCAAGCTCATTATCCCGATTCCCTTGCCGGCCTCAGGGGCGAACCCCAGCACATTTCAAGCGCAAGGGAATCAATAAATTCTAAATCAGATAATTTCTGAAAAAGGTTCCGACTGAGCTTTCTACGGTCCTTTCCCAATCGTAAGGAAAACGTCTGAAATCGGGTTCTTCGACCCTTAGAATCGTCCGCGCTGACGTGCCCAAGAATGAATTGACTAATTATAACTCGACTCGAGTCTCTGGGCAAGTCGCACTCCTCACTTCACGGCATTCTCCAACTCCTCGGAGGCACGCTCGATCAAGGCCGATTCGGCGTCCAGGACCTTGGAGATATTCAACAGGGCGGTATCGGCTTGGTCCCACTTCTTCTGTTCAATGGCCTCGCGGGCGGCGGGAAGGGTCTTGACGTCGTAGCCGGTGTAGAACCCCGGCGCGTAGACCTGGTGCTTGAACCAGGGGCGCCCGGGCAGACCGTCGGGGCTGGTCAGGGTACGCTCACTCTCGATGAGGGTCTGGTTTACCTGCTGGAGCGAGGCGTGGGCCAGCGCCGCCGCTCCGTTGGCCTGGGCTTTCTCCAGAGCCTTTTGATAGCGAGCCGCGCTGTGGGTGAGGGATTCCGCAGCGTTATCGAGAGGCGCAAAGTTGAGGTACGGCGGCGGGTCTTCCCGCTTGGGAGGAACGAGCGGCTCCTTCGGGTCGTTGGTGGTGGTGAAGACACCTTCCTCAATCTGCTGGTTCCGTTCGCGCGCGGCTTCCTGCTTGTCCTTCAGTAGCTTCTTCAGTTGATCGGCGTAGGTGTGAATGGTATCGGCGAAGCCGGTAAAGTCGAAGGGCAGTAGTTCCGCATCGCTCAAACGCAGCACGGCGGTGCCGACGGTCTGGGCCAGCGTCCGGCCATATTTGAAGTCGGTGTCGCTGAAATGCGTGTACCAGTAGAAATCGTCGTAGATGGAGTGATAAATCCCGCCGCCGTCTTCCCCGACGAACGCGAGGTTTAGCGAAGCGACGCCCAGGTGATCGACGAAGACCGTGTAGTCGGAGCCTGAGCCCAGCGCGCTGAGGCGCCAGTCCGGCCGGGTGCGGGCTTCCTTGCGTTCCTCGGGAGTGCCGGTGGCGATCTCGCGCAGCTGGCGGCGCTTCCAGACCGTGACTTTGGTTTCCGGATCCTGGATGTCGCGCGCCACGCCGTTCACGAACTTCTCCAGCGTGTGCGAACCGCCGGTCATTAGGTAGCCGCGCCCGGTGCCATCGGTGTTGATGTAGACCGCATCGTGCTGGCGCAATTCATCGGCGTGGGTTTCGCCCCACTCGGTCGAGCCGAGCAGTCCTTCCTCCTCGCCGTCCCAGACGCAGTAGATGATGGTGCGGCGCGGCTTCCAGCCCTGCTTCAGGAGTTCGCCCAAGGCGCGAGCTTCCTCCATCTCATCCACCAGCGCGGAGACGGGATCCTCCGCGCCGTTCACCCATCCGTCCTGGTGATTGCCGCGCACGATCCACTCATCCGGTGCGGAAGCGCCGGGAATGCGGGCGACGACGTCATTGAGGGTTTTGGTGTCCCAGTTGGCTTTGACTTTCAAATGCACCTGGGCGGGGCCGGGGCCGACGTGGTAGGTGAGGGCCAGCGACCCGCGCCAGGCCTCCGGGGCCACCGGTCCTTTCAGCGCGGCCAGCAGCGGCTGAGCGTCACCGTAAGAAATGGGGAGGGTGGGAATCTTGGTGAGGGTCTTGGCTTCCGACAGGGGAAGGCGCTGTGCGTCCTTGGTGGCGCCCACGCCGGGTGTGAGAGGGTCTCCAGGGTAAAGCACCATGTCCATCACGCTGCCGCGCTGTACACCCTGGAGCGGACGCCAGGCGCCGCCGGGGAAAACGTCGCCGCGGAAATAGCCGTCCTCGTGCGGGTCGGAGTAGATGAGGCAGCCGACCGCCCCGTGCTCCGCGGCTACCTTGGGCTTGATGCCGCGCCACGACATGCCATAACGGGCGATCACAATCGCACCCTTCACCGAGACGCCCAAGCGCTCCAGTTGCTCGTAGTCCTCCGGGATGCCGTAGTTGACGTAGACGAGGGGCGCGGTGACGTCCCCATCGATCGAGTAGGCGTTGTAGGTGGGCAGTTGCTCATCGTGCTGGTTGGATGTGGGATCCTCGGGCACCGTGGGCTCTTCCAGCACCGCCTTGAAATGCGTGGGCGCCACCAGCTCCACCAGCCGTTCCTTGGGGGTGGGGAAGAGAACGTCAAAGTGCTCCATGTGCGCGTCCCAACCCCACTGCTGAAAGAGCGAGAGGATCCATTCCGCGTTGGCGCGGTCGTATTCCGTGCCCACGTGGTGCGGGCGCGCGGCGATGCGCTGCATGTAGGCCCGCATGTTGGCGGGGTCGGGAAGGGCGCGGAACTTGTCCTCCCAGTCGCGCTCGGCGCGCGCCGAATCGGCCGAAAAGCCATCGAGCGGCGCAGGGGATTCCGCCGCGCTTGTCGCGGAGGTTGCACCTGCAGGTTGCGCACTTGCCGGGACCGGAGCTGCCACGCGCGCCAGGAGCCAGGCGGCCAGCAGGCCGGCGCTTACGATCAAGACGAGTTTCCGCATCAAAAACCTCCAGCAAAGAGATGGGGGAAGTATACCGCATCAAACCGTGCGGGTGCGTAGCTGGGATTACGGGCACAGTCGATGGGGCGGGGCCGGGAATTTCTCTCAGCGCGGCGGGATTCGCCGCGAGTGACGAGAGATCATTGACGCGAGGAAGTCGATGAAAGTTGCGGGATAGCGTCAAACTGTTGTTGGACCGGGCACAAATGTCACCCGGGAACCGCTCAGCCATGCACTTTTGTCTGGCATGTCGTCGGACATTATGTCAATTTCTCCTTTGTTTTCATACGCATTCCGGCTTTGAATCGATAAAGATTTTTTTGCGCGCCTTCCCTCCCTGAATTCGTGTCCCGGGAGGAACGAGCTCCCCCACCCGGCATCGTCGGGATTCTTCCATGACCGTGCACGAATCTCGGATGCCTGACACCCGACACCCGGTACCTGGCACCCGGGAACATATTCTCAGGCTAGTATAGAGCCCAGGCTGCTTGTCAAGCAAAATCCGCCATTTCTCGCGCCGAACCGGGCAAGATGTCTTAAGTTAATTTTCAAATTTCCTACCGGCAGGAAAGCCGATTTTCGGATCGGCGGCCATGAGGACAAGAAGTCCTTGTGTCGCCGGCACCGCGAGGAACGAGGGTGGCGAGTCCTGCGGCAACGCGGTGATCACGTGAGGTCGCAGGGGCGGCTCGCGAGCCGCCCCTGCATTCGATTTGACGTCAATTGCGTTGGACAGGTCGTGACCCGTTGCCCAACCCGCCGCCCGAGGATGGCTCTGGGAGGTAGGGCGAAACAAGCAAGTAACGCATATCTTCCAGCTCCGCGAGTTTGGTACCCTCAACTTTTCGGAGGACCGCCGCCTCAATTCCATCACCACCGGCTGCGGCAGCAGATAATCCGGGGTGCAAACCACATGCGGATCGTTGTAAGAGAGGCAACGGCGGCTTGCATCCTCCGATGAGCAGCCTCAAACTACCCCTGTCGCGTTTTGATCCGAGGAGTGTACTGCTCCTCTGGGTAGAAGCAGAGCTTGGAGGAGGCACCGATGACCGTCGGCAAAAGAAACTTCAACCACTTTGTCCGAGCATGGTTGGCAAACCTGCCCGTTCTGGCAACGCCTGTGGCATTACTCCTGGCGGTGGGAGTTACAGCGCAAAGAGCCGAGGCGGCGGGAGTTGAGGTCAAGGTCAGGCAGACAGTCGAGATCACAAGTTCGCGTCGATATTGTTGGTTCCCTACCATCCACCGGTTTCCCACCGGTGAAATCATGGTGGCCATGCGCATGAGCCCCGACGAAGCAAATCCCGAAGGGGACTTTGGCGCGTACTGCATTTCGAAAGACGGAGGCCTGACTTGGAGCCGCCGCTACACGATGGGCTCAGGAGCGAATATGGACGCGGCCTGGAGCACGGAGGCCGAGCAGGACGGCCGGATCTGGCACCTCTACGGCTGGCTGGAACGCTACCCCCCGGGCCAGAACCATGATTTCTACCTGACCTTGACCAAATGGTCTCGGGGTGGAATGGAATTTCAACAATGGAGAGATGTGCACCTGCACTTCCCGGAGCCGATGCTGATGAGCCCGACCAACACCATTGACCGGCAGGTGGCGGATGGGCTTTTGACGGAGTATCCCGAGGCGACGGCGTGGGGGGCGATCGTTCATGGGTTGAACGGCGATCTGCTGGCCGTAGTGGAAGCCAAGACCGTAGCACGTCCGAAGTACTACCGGGATGTGCTGATCTGCTCACACGATATGGGCAAAACGTGGGAGCAACGTTCCGTGGTGGCGGCCGTGGAACCGGAGGACAAACCCTGGCCCTGGATGGGTCAGGAGGGTCCCAACGAAGCGGCGCTTGTGCGGCTGGCGGACGGGCGGTTGCTGACCGTTTTTCGGACCGGACCCCAGGGAAACGCGGGTGAATATGGAAACATGGGATTGACGTGGTCGTCCGACGACGGCAAGAGTTGGACGCCGCCCGTGGCCGCGCCCTTTCGAGGGGTTGCCCCTCGGGTTAGACGCTTGAGTAACGGCATGCTAGCACTCACCACCGGGCGGCCTGCCCCCGTGACCGTGAGGTTCAGCCTGGACGGCAACGGGAAGGAATGGACCGAGCCCACCACGATCGCGGAGAATCATCTCCAACAGTTGGCGGGTGGAAGCACCCATTATACGGACTTCATTGAAATAGCCCCCGGCGAGCTGCTGGTGGTGTACGACCATGTGCCGTACGGCTGGCTTGACATCCCTTTCCCGGACCGGGCAGCCAAGAACGCCATCCGGGCGACGTTCGTGGAGGTTTCCGGGAAGTAGGAGGGCGTCGAGGGGATTCATGGGCGTTGGGACCTTTCATTTGACAGGCCACCCTTCCAGGTCGGGAGAGCTTTCGGTAACTCAAGAAGGACAAGATGGCACACTAAACCATGTGCCATCGGAGGCGACTCCGTCGTAAGGTGGTTTTTGCCGGGCCGGGGACCCGGCTATTGCGAGCGAGGGAACTTTGAAGACTATGGTGGAAATAATCAACCGGATGGAGGATGAAGGCGTCATCGGCAAATATGCCATCGGAGGGGCGGTGGGGGCGACTTTTTACCTGGAGCTCCTGGCAACCGCCGATATTAACATATTTGTGATACTGCCTATGCCTTCGGGAAGCTCGCTCCTCAGCCTCGCACAGGTTTATGACTATCTGACGCGGCATGGTTGCCGTGTGGATGGCGAACGTATAGTCATCGGCGACTGGCCCGTTCAGTTCTTGGCGCCCCGGAACGCATTGGAAGAGGAAGCCTTGGCAATGCTGTGGGAACTAAAGTAGAAGGGGTTCGGACGCGGGTAGTGGGCGCCGAATACCTGGTGGCGATTGGCGTTTAGACTGGGCGAGCCAAGGATTTTGCCCGCATCGTGCAATTCCTCGAACAGGAGGCTGTGGTTGCGGACAAGGTGAATGAAATTCTGAATCGCCATGGATTGGCTTCCAAATGGGGGAAATTCAGGCGAAAGTATCTGGAGGGATTGTGACAGCCTTGGAAAGGCGAAAACGCTTGGGGTCGCTCCCGTTCTCCGAAAAGCTCAAGATTCTGGAAAAGCTGCGAGAACGTGATCGCCAGATTGCAGCCAGCGGGCTGAGGAAGAAGAAGGTTCATCGGACCGTTGAGCAGCCCCGTGAAGGAAGGGATTCTTCCGATTAGTGAGGTGTTGACAGCGGGAACTTCTCTCCAGAGCATTTACATAAATGCGGATGGACCGTGCCTTCCCTACCTCCACGGTTGATCCCTGGCTGCGGCGGCTGGGCTGGGAGTTTAAAAAAACTCTGGCCGCCGCCGAACAAGAACGGCCCGACGTCGCCGAAAAAAGG
>Ga0335069_10015655_pt1 | contig 10604 bp, 8 predicted proteins | sample Lox_Sample_11_FD_206714 | JGI IMG/M metagenome (GOLD analysis project Ga0335069, IMG submission 206714) | Soil microbial communities from Loxahatchee National Wildlife Refuge, Florida, United States - Lox_Sample_1.1 | ecosystem: Environmental > Terrestrial > Soil > Wetlands | place: USA: Florida...
ACGGCATCTCATCGCAAAGGTTCGGCGCCCCCGAACGGTTCAAGAGCCTTTTAGATCGAGGCATTCGCCATCGACAACCACTGCATCGATGCGCAGCATAACGCAGCAGCAAAATGCGGACCGCCCTAATCGCGGGACCGACGTCCGCGCGGATATGCTTTTCTCCGATATCGTGCTTGATGCAAGTCGTGATCAGACCGCGTGTCACGGCGCCCGACTTATTGAGCGTCGCCGGCGCTGGCCAAATCCGGTCGAATCTCTGTAGGCTCTGGCTGCGCAGACGAAACGCTCTGCCCCGAGATCGAGGAGAATGCACCATGAAACTGGAATACGAATTCAGCTACGTCGGCACGCTCAAACCGCCAGTGGACTTTGGTACGGGTCCGTCGGGAACGCGGCAGTTTTTCGAAGTCAGCGGTGGCAAGGTGGAAGGGAAACGGCTGAACGGCAAAGTCCTGACCGGCGGCGGTGACTGGCTGGTGATCGGAACGGACGGATACGGGCGTCTCGACGTGCGCGCCCAGTTTCTAACTGATGACGGCGCCGCCATCTACGTGCAGTACGACTACGGACTTGTTGAGATGAACGAAAAGACCGCCGAGGCGCTCGCGAAAGGCGCCAGCACCGATTACGGCGACCAGTATTTCCGTACCGCACCCAAATTCGAGACGGGAGACCCTCGCTATGCGTGGCTCAACCAAAGCGTATTCGTCGCGGAAGGACGGGTCGGCCCCGGCTGCGTCGAGTACAAGGTCTATCGGGTAGCCTGAAGCCGAAGACCGGCAATGGCGGATCGCCGCGTGGCCATGCGCGTGCGCTGTACGAGCGACTGTCCAGCCAGGGTCGCGGTCAATCTCGTTTCTCCGCTCGTTTTCAGTCCGAACAGTTATGGTCCGGAGCGGGGGGCTCGGCGAGCGACGCCGGAACATTTGCTTTGAGCGACGGCGAGTTCTGGAAGTCGAACATATCTTCCAGCGTACTCGCCGTCGCGTCGCGATTGGTGAGATGCGCGCCGGGTATAAAGCGTTTCTCGATGAAAGCCAGAATCGAGGTATGGTCGCTGACCACGTGCGACACGTAGGCCGGCTTGGCGAATGGCGAAATCGCGACGAAGGGGACCCTGATCCCAAGCTGGCCGAATGCCGCGCAATCGGCTGGAAACGGCCCTCCCGGAGGCAGTGCAGGACAAATCGATTGCGCCTCGGTGAAGCTCTCCGAGCAGCTTGCGCCGCCGCCCGGCTGAAGCGAACCGGGAGGATTGGAGTTGTCCTCGCACAGGCCGGGAAAAGCATTATCGGGAGGCGTCGCCATTGGCGGCCTGACATGATCGTAGGCTCCGCCATGCTCGTCGTAGGTGAAAAATATCACCGAGCTGCTCCAGACGGAGCTGGCGCGTATCGCGCTGACTATTTGCGCCACTTCCTGCTGACCCGCTCGAATATCGGCGGGCGGATGCTCATCCGCCTTCAGGTCAATCCATACCACCTGCGCCAGATTGCCGGCGGCCGCATCTGTATAGAGCTGCGACATAGGCAGGTAGTTGGGCGATGTCGGACGAAACACGTGACCATAGGGGCGTGACGGGACGTCTTCTCCGGTTCCCGGCTGGGGGGCATCGAAATACTCGGACCAGTGGATACCGTGCGCATCCAAGAGGTCGAATATGGTGCCGTTGATTGGCTTAAAGCCCCCCGCCGGCGGGGCATCACCTCCGCTGGCGTCATCTGTCTGCGTCACTATATGTCCAAAAGAGGTTCCGGCTAACGAATAGTAACGATTAGGGCTGGTCGGGCCGATAAGGTCGCAGAAGTTGCTGTCACTCGTCGCGAAGGTTTCGGCCAAGGCGTAGTAATAGGGCAGATCCTGCTGATTGTAGTATCCCATCGTGTCGTCGAGGTTGCCCTCCTCGTTCTCGTTGACGCGTACGAAGCCATCGGATGTCGACGCCGAGCTGTTGGGGTCGCTGTAGTTCATCTCGCGATGCGAGCCGTGCCAGGTGTGATCGAGGTCGGGTCTGACACAATAGTTGTCGTCGTGATGTGCGTAGATCGTCGAGCCGTCTGAGGCAACGTTGGAATTGCTGCAAACGACGCTTGAACCGTTCACTGAGCAAGCAAGACCATCGACACACTTGTTGTCATCCGCCGGGCATCGAGAGCCGCTTGTTGCCGGAGCGTGGTAGGGGCCGCCCGGAACATAGGGCAGCGCGCCATAGTAATTGTCGAATGAATGGTTTTCCTGCATCACGACGAAGATGTGCTGGACATTATTCAGCGAAGGAGGCGGTGGTGGAGAACTCGCCAGCGGCCTCGCCGGGCTACCACACCCGCAAACCATAAAGAGGGACATCAGAAAAGCGAGTGAGTTCGTCACGTGAAGGTCAGGAAGTTTTGAAGAACGGTCACTTCTGCGATTTTTCATGGTCTGGTCTTTTCGTCCGTTCGGACATCTGGGCGCAACGGCGCGATGTGCCGCTTCCGCGCCCGTGCATCATCGAGAAATTTCCCGGTTGATGCCAGTTAACTGACGGCGTGGTTCGGTAAACTGTGGACAACCGATAGTGCCTTCCGCATTGGCGTTAACTTCATGAACTGGCCAGTCTTGAACGGGACACTTCAGATTTTCGGAGGGGGAGCCGATGAAAAATCCCGTTCGAAGTTTCGTGGTTCTCGCGTTAATTTGCTGTTCATGCGGCAGGAGTGCTCGGCCCCTGGCCTCTGCGCCGCCGATCGAGAACGGCACCGTTCAAGTACCGGGCTTGATGACCGCTGGACGATTCGCTCCTGCGGTCACGCTGAAGTCGGGAAACGTGCTGGTGGTGGGAGGGTTCGGATCCCTCTCGGGCACGACACTCGCTTCCGGCGAGGTTTATCACCCGGCCTCGCGCACTTTCACGCAGGTGGCAAATCAACTGCCGATAGCCGCGCGAGGCATATGTCTGGCCGCGCTCAATGATGGCACGGCTTTGGAAGCGGGCGGAGAGGGTGACAACGGAAATCCACTAACGCAGGCCGAGATATACAATCCCGCGACAAATGCCTTTGCGCCGACCGCAGGGCCGATGAACGACTCGCGCGACGGATGTACGGCGACAACACTCCAGGATGGAACCGTGCTGATCGCGGGCGGCTACGATGCCGCTGAACAGACTACCGATACAGCGGAGATCTACAACCCCGCTTCAGGCGCGTTCTCTTATACCAAGGGCAAGATGATCAACGCGCGCATGTTTCACGCTGCGGTCCTGCTCGCGGACGGCAAGGTGCTGCTCGCCGGCGGGCTTATCGATTCAACACAGTTGACCAGCGCGGAGCTTTACGATCCGGCCTCGGGAACCTTTACTGCCACTGCGGGGGCGCTCAATTCGCCAAGATTCGAGGCCGCAGCAGTTCCGCTGGCGGATGGCCGCGCGCTTATCGCGGGCGGCGGGAATCCCAAGGGCGGCGCATATGGCACCGCAGAGTTGTACGATCCAGTCACCTCGACCTTCAGTTTCGCCGCCAACAATATGACCAAGGGCAGGGCCGCTTTAGTGGCAGTGCCGCTACCGGGAGGAAACGCGCTTGTTGGCGCGGGGGTCAATGCCTTCCCGTACCCGATACCCAAGGACGCCAGTTTCGATCTGTTCAATAGCTCCACCAACACCTTTTCGCCGACCGGCTCGCTTCACATCGCGCGATCGTTTGCGGCCGCTGTGGTGCTGGCCGACGGTTCTCCCCTGGTCCTTGGCGGCATCGACGATCAGAACGCCAATGAAAACTACGAGCCGAGCGGTGAACTCTACAATCTCTCGACTGCGACATTCACTGTGACCGGCGGACTCAATTCGCTCAGAGTGGCCTATGGTTCTGCTGCGCTGCCTGACGGCCGCGTGCTGCTGGCCGGGGGCGCCAACGAGACCATGGCGCTCGATGATGCGGAACTGTTCGATCCCGAAACCCTCCGCTTTACGCCGACCGCGAACAATCTTGATGTGCCGCGTGTGCCGTGTTTGGCGGTTGGCCTGAAGGACGGTACGGTCTTGATCGCAACCGGCAGCGGCGGAACCACCGCGGAAATCTTCGACCCGACGAAGACGACGTTTTCGCTCACTGCGGGTTCGATGACCGCCGTGCGCTTTTGGGCGACCGGCACCTTGCTGGGAGACGGGACCGTCCTCATCGCGGGAGGATACGCAAGCAAAGGGTCTCTGAACACTGCCGAGTTATACAACCCGACGAAGGGAACCTTCTCCGCGACCAAAGGAACGATGATTTCACCTCGCGCGTACCACACGGCCACGTTGCTTGCGAATGGCCAGGTATTGCTGGCCGGCGGCACCGCGACTTCAGACTCTTCGGGCGCCCTCAACAGCGCGGAAATCTACGATCCCAATACGAAGATGTTCATCGCAGTGCCGAACACGATGACCTCGCCACGTCTGCTCCCAACCGCAAATCAGCTGGGCGACGGTCGGGTTTTGATCGCCGGTGGGCAGATTGCCAATGGCGACACGACTGACACCGCCGAGTTATTCGATCCCAAGACGAATATTTTCACCGCAACCGCCGGAGTGATGAGCAACCGAAGGGGTTTCCATTCCTCGGTTAGCCTGCCCGACGGACGCGTGGTGATCGCGGGAGGCATTTATGGTGGCGACGCCGCTATAACGACGTCTACCGTCGACTTTTACAATCCTTCGACTGGTTTGTTCAAAGCGGGCATGCCCATGCTCTCGCCGCGTGACTACTTCACTGCGACATTGCTGCAATCGGGTGGTGTGTTGATTCCAGGCGGACTAATCGAAGGAAACGGAACCGGCGTTGAGTTCTCGGCACTGGAGACCGCCGAAATCTATACGCCGGGAACGCCGTAAGCACAGGCAAAATCGAAGTGTCCGGAACAGGCTGCTCATAGGCGGTTGCGCCCATCGGGCAGCCTGTCCCTAGAGGTTCAGTTCAATAGTTGTCTAAGCAGCTTCAAACACCATATTGAATGGAGTCTCTGCCACGCGGCGGAAACGCTCGAAGCCGCCCGCCATCACGACTTCTCTGAGCCGCGCCTCGCCGGCTTGCGTTCCCAGCGCGAGGCCGACCTCTTGCGACTTCGACGCCGGGGTACAGATCATCGTGGATGCGGAATAGAAGAGCCGACCGACCGGGTTGAGATTTTCCTGAACGGCGTCGTGCGCAAACGGCTCAACGATCATCCATTTGCCGCTCCCAGACAGAGTCTCGCGCACATGAGCGCTGGCGCCGACCGGATCGCCCATATCGTGGAGGCAATCGAAGAAGGCGACAAGATCGTAGTTCGATCCGCGGTAATCCTTTGCGGTTGCCCGCTCGAACCGAACGTTTGAGACACCACTCTCTTTTGCAGCTTGGGCAGCACGATCCAGAGACGCCTGATGATAGTCAAATCCCACGAACTCCGATTTCGGGAACGCCTTCGCCATCAGAACGGTCGAGGATCCGTGGCCGCATCCTACGTCGGCAACCGAGGCTCCCTGTTGCAGCTTGTTCAGCGTTCCATCCAGCGCGGGAATCCATTCGGAGAGCAGATGCGCTGCGTAGCTCGGACGGAAAAACCGCTCGGTGCCCCTGAACAGCCGCGCGTCATGCTCGTGCCATCCGACGCCGCGCCCTGTCCTGAAAGCGTCCACGATTTTGTCTGCATCCGCAAACACCGCCATCAGGATCTCGAAGGCGCCGGCGACGAACACCGGACTTCCTTCGGTCGCGAAGACCATTTCCTGCTCCGGCGACAATCCGTATCGGTTCGTTTGGGCGTCGTAGTCCAAGTACCCGGCAGCAGCCTGTGCGGCGAGCCATTCGCGAACGTATCGCTCGTCTGTTCCAGTCCCCTTGGCCAGATCATGCGAACTGATGAGACCGGCTCCTGACATGGCTTTGTAAAGCCCTAATTGATCGCCGATGTATACCAGCGCCGCTCCCATCGCGGCGCCCATATCACCGACCATCTTCCCCATGAACTGCTGAAGCTTGTTCTCGTCCAGCGGCATACCGAGAATCCTCCTCCGTTCATTAGAAATGCGGATCCTGTTTGTAAACAAAACTAAAATGCCGTCGAACGCGGGCATCTGCAACACGAAAATACGCATTACGGATACCGAGCAGGTCGGGTCGGCCAATTTTCCCGATTATGCTTGAACGTTTCGACTTGCGCAGGGGCTGGCGGAGGGCTACTCAGTCATTAGCAAGGCCGGGTTTGGCGAAACGTATCAAGTTATGGATTGGCAGACTCCGCCGCTATAGCGACTGTCGTCTCAACGATTGCGTTCGCGGCGAGTGCGATTGCCGTCGCGGTGCAGTTGCGGCAGGCCGCCCGGGAGCGTTATTTCGCGATCACTGCTCACCTGTTCGAAATCCGGCAAAGCCCGGAATTTCAGCACGATCAATTATTCCTGCTGCACAAGCTTCCGTGCGCGACGTGGAACGAGTTCTGCGCTCTTGGGCGAGGGGAGCAACCTGAGCGGGCGCTTCATCGGGTGGGCGGATATTACGATCGAATCGGCAATCTCGTTCGTCACAATTTGATTCACAAGGACGATATTCTTCCCACGATCGGAGGATATGCGATCGCCGTATGGGACCGAATCCAGCCCCTCGTCAAGGAACTTCGTCTGTGCGGGAGCGCTACCAATATGAATCCAGAGACCTACCCGACGTTCGGCAACGGCATGTCCCAAGCGGATCGGGAACTGGCGGTTGGGGATCTCGCGATCCCGGATACAGACGGTATCTCGCGCCGCATTTCCGAATTTTCGGCTGGCGGCAGGCTGGTCCTAATCTATGCGCGCGGCCAGACCTGTCCGTTCTGCCTTCGCCAACTTGCGGACTACGGTGAACGGTACGGGGAATTCAAACGATCCGGAACCGAGGTTGTTACGGTCGTGCCTGAGAAAGTTCGCGCAGCCAGAAGGTTGCGTACCGGCCTCAAGCTGCCTTTGACCGTGTTGTGCGACGAGAGCCGTGGCGCCGCGCGCGTTCTTGGACTGCTCGGGCGCGAGCGCAATCCGAACGATCCGACGCCCGCGACGGTAGTCCTGGACGGAAGCGGACGCGTGCAGCTCTTTGCTTTCAATGAAGGTGTCAAATGTTTATTCGCACGCGACGTCCTGGAATACGTTCGCGACTCGCGAAACGCCTCGCCGCAGCCTCCAACGCCGCAATTGCTCGCGCCCAAGCCCGGGCCGCTGTTTGCTCGGGCATTGTTCAACATGGCTGCGAGCGTGTTTCGGATTTAACGATCGAGAGAACGTTCGGAAGGGCAATCTGCGCACTTCCCGCATTAAGAATAGCGCCACGTCATAAGGAAACGCCGGCTTTCTCATCGATCTGTTGTTGCGCGCTGCATCTGCGTGATCGCGTAGCGAAACGGCTCGTCGGACACGGTCACGACGCCCTGGTATGGGTGGGCCAACTCGAGGATCGCCAGAATCGTGATGCCGAGAAGAATCGAGAAGAACAGGCACATCGTCATCTGCGATCGAAATACGTTGCTTCCAAAGAAGTAACTGAACCCGATTGTAATCAGGCATCCGAGGTAGATTACGGTCCACAACACGGAAGGAAGGTCGTCGTCGTAGAACAGAAAGCGGATGCTCCGTGCCTGACTGATTTGGTTTAATTGATCTATCGATTTATCGATGAGCATCTGCTCGCGACTATCTGCGGGGCGGTATTCGAGAACGATGGACCAAAGCTTGTGGTCACCCCTGTTTTCCCTGTCGTAAGTCTTGCCGGCCATCTTGGGCCATTCGACATCGACCACATGACGGGAATATTCGAGAACGGCTGACTCCAGTTGAATTCCTGTTGGTTCCGGCAAAGCCTGCGCCAGCCTGTAGAGGCTCCCTAAAGCCGTCGCTTCCTGATGGGTGCTGGCGCTTGCCTGATTGAATCGTTGCCATGCTGCGACGATTACGAAAGCAAGGACCAGACCGTAGAAAGCTCCCAGCACTCCAAACGTTACGCCCGCTACGTCATGGTTCTTCTGTAACCGGTCAAGCGGCACGAGTCTCCTGACGATCACCAATCCTGCGACACTGCCGCCGCCGAAGACGATAAGAACAAATGCGGTCTGAGCCCAAGCTCCCCAATAAAGAAGAAACTCCATACCCCGAAGCCTCCTTTGAGACTCGCGTACGATACATCTGTAAACGTAAAGAACATATCACTGTGCGCGCGACTCGATTACCATGGTTTACAGTCGGCCGAAAAGTTGAGTTGATTATCGAAGCTGTCAACCCATTTTTGATTTTCAGAAGGCCGCTAAACTACTAGCTAACTTATCCTACGGCTAGGCGCACTTTAGCATCTTCAGCGGCATTATTGCCTGTCCCATACCTTCTTGATCGCGAGCCATGACTGGCTTACTAACATGAAGGCTGCCGTTCGATCTGAAAGGAGGTTGTGGTCTCATGGGATGGGCGAAACAGGCGGTCGTATCACTCGCGGTCATCTCTCTGGCGACGATCGCATTCGCGCAGACGCGCGATGAGGGTTGGAAACGCTGTACCAGCGAGGATTCCGGCGAACGTATCAGCGGATGCACCGCCATAATTGAGGCTGCTCGGGAATCCAAAGACAATCTTGCCAAAGCCTATAACAATCGTGGAACCGCCTACGATGACAAGGGCGACTATGACCGCGCGATTCAGGACTATGATCAAGCAATACGTCTGAATCCGAACGATGCCGGGGCTTTCAACAATCGAGGCTACAGCTACGGACGCAGGAAAGATTACGATCACGCGATTGCCGATTACGATGAGGCGATCCGTCTCAACCCGAACTATGCCGAGGCGTATAACAATCGCGGCATCGTCTATCGGCACAAGGGCGACTACGACCGCGCGATCAATGATTACAACGAAGCCATCCGGCTGAAGCCGAAGTATGCTGCGGCGTGGGACAGTCGATGCTGGTGCCGCGCTATCGCGGGTCAATTGCAGGAGGCGCTTTCGGATTGCAATGAGTCGCTGCGGCTGCAGCCGAACGACGGCCATACGCTGGACAGCCGGGGCTTCGCCTATCTCAAGATGAGGAAATATGCCGAGGCGATTGCCGACTACGATGCAGCGCTGAAAGTTTCCCCAAATCTGGCCTCCTCGTTCTACGGACGCGGCCTCGCGAAGGGTGCGACGGGCGACAAAGCGGGGGCCGACGCGGATATCGCCGCCGCAAGGCAGATCAAGCCCGGAATTGCTGAGAATTTTAAGCAATACGGGATAGTCGACCCGTAAACTTCGAAACCAGCCCGATTCGACCTCTTCAACAGACGCTCATCGAGGCGCGCGACAAGATCCTCGATATAGTAAAATCTGCCTCCGAAAGACATATTTGCGAGGTTCGGAAATGGCTCAAGCCGATAACGTAATTTCTGATTTTCTCAACGCTGACCATCGCCGCCTGGATGCCATCTGGGTCGAATGCCGCGAAGCGATCGCCGCCGGCGACACCGACACGCTACGCGCTTGTTTTGCGCAGTTCGCTTCGGGCCTCAGGCGTCACATCGTATGGGAGGACACGATCCTTTTCCCGGCTTTCGAAGAGCAAACCGGTATGCGCGACAGCGGCCCGACCGCCGTGATGCGTTCGGAGCATCGGGAGATAGAAGGTTTTCTCGAGCGGATTGAACGTCTCGCCGCCTCCGGCGCAGCCGACCGCCTTAAGGGCGAAGGCGCTCCACTGCAGGCCGGCCTAAGCGACGTGCTCCATGCTCACAATGTGAAAGAGGAAAACATCCTCTATCCCATGTCCGATCAGATGATGCGCGGAGAGAGAGCTGCCGCGCTCGTTGCGAGGATGAAGGCGCTGTAAGTCTTATCGCGCGGCCGCTTGCATAATTCGCAGCATCTGGTGTCTCTATTGGAGCGGAGACGCCGATGCCTTCCGGCTCGATCGATATCGAACAGCTCACAGCGCAAATCATCAGGATGGTGCGCGCGAAAACCGGCGATACGGTCCGGGTTCACGGTATCGCGCCACTGCCGGGGCACGCTGCTTTCGGATGCAGTTTCGTGATCGATCGCGCCGGAGCCGCGCACTCCCGGAAGCTCGTCCTGCGGATGGCGCCTGAGGGAGTGCGTGCTTCCGGACCTACCGACGTGGTCTTGCAGGCAAAGAGGATGCGGTCGCTGGCGGACAGCGAAGTCCCGGTTCCTCCTATTCTGTGGTATGGGGACGAACCGGAGTTTTTCGGGCGTCCCTATTTTGTCGCCGCTTTCGTAGAGAGCTTCAAGCTGGAAGATCGCTCCGATTTATCTACGGATGACATAAAGGCGCTCGCGCGCCAGGGTGTGCGAACGCTGGCCGCGCTGCATCGCGTTGATTGGACGACCCGCCGCGATGCTTGGGGAGATCCGCAGCCGCTCAGCATCGAAATCGACAGGCTCGACCGATTGCTGGATCGGCCAACTCTCGACCCGCGGGAAGTGGCGCGCGCACCCGAACTTCGCGACAAACTGCGCGCAACCGCTCCCGATGTGCGTCCGGGATGCGTACATGGCGATTTCCAGTGGAACAACATCTTATTCGGTCCCGGGCGCGTCGCTGCGCTGATCGATTGGGAGATGGCGCTGCTGGGGGCCACTCTACTCG
>Ga0335069_10015656_pt1 | contig 10604 bp, 6 predicted proteins | sample Lox_Sample_11_FD_206714 | JGI IMG/M metagenome (GOLD analysis project Ga0335069, IMG submission 206714) | Soil microbial communities from Loxahatchee National Wildlife Refuge, Florida, United States - Lox_Sample_1.1 | ecosystem: Environmental > Terrestrial > Soil > Wetlands | place: USA: Florida...
CGTCGATCACACGCAGGCGGATGTCTGGGCGGTCTGCTCCCAGACGGGGCGCGTCCTGGGGAGGCCGTGGATTTCACTGCTGACCGACGCGTTTTCCCGTCGCATCCTGGCCCTGTACCTTACGTTCGACCCGCCCAGTTACCGTTCCTGCATGATGATCCTGCGCGAATGTGTACGCCGGCATTCCCGCCTGCCGCAGATCCTGGTAATGGACGGCGGTCAGGAATTCGAGAGCATCTATTTCGAAACGCTGTTGGCACGTTGCGAAGTCCCGAAAAAAACCAGACCGGCGGCGAAGCCCCGGTTTGGCTCCACGTGCGAGCGTATCTTCGGCACTACGAACGACCGGTTTCTTCATAATTTGCAGGGCAACACACAAGTGGCGCGGGGGACCCGCCAGATCACCAAGAGCGTGAACCCGCGCAACCATGCCGCCTGGCCCCTGAAAGAGATACACCGCAGACTCAGTGAATATGCGTACGAGGTTTACGACACGATCGATCATCCGGCGTTAGGGCAGAGCCCGCGGGAAGCTTTCGACGCTGCGACGGCCCAGACCGGCAGCCGCGCGCATCGCAAGATTGCTTACGATCGCGATTTTCTCACCCTCACGTTGCCTTCTACCCGTAAGGGCACCGCTAAGATCGTGGCCGGGCGAGGCATGAAGGTTAATCATCTTTATTACTGGTCGGAACATTTCCGCAACCCAACGTGGGAGAGTCGCCAAGCTCCCGTGCGCTACGACCCTTTTGATGTCGGTACCGCGTATGCGTTTGTGGACGGGCAGTGGGTCGAATGCATTTCCGAATGCTATACGGTTCTGCATGGTCGCTCGGAACGTGAAGTCCACTTGGCGAGTGAGGAACTGCGGAAGCGCCGCGGCAATCATTCCAGCCAATTCGACATCACCGCGAGAAAGCTCGCCGAGTTTCTGGAATCCGTCGAGGTGGACGAAGCGATACTGATCCAGAGGCTGAGCGACCTCGAAGCCCGGTCACTGCAGGGTCAGCCGAGGCCCTCTGCAAAGGTTATAGGTCACGCTGATGATCAGCAGCGCCAGCCTCTACTGGAGAGGGTGGCGGCGTCGCTGGTCGATGCGTCGGCCTCTCTTACGACCTACGGGGAGATGTGATGCGGTTCGACAGTATCGCGACGAAAGCGCCTCAACTGATCGAATGCCTGGAGCGTTTCCGCACCTTCACGATGGCCCACCCGATGTTGGTGAGGGCCCGCGATGAACTCGTTGATGCAATCGATGGCGCGGCACCCGGCTCGCTCGTGTTCGTCTTCGGCCCAACAGGTGTTGGCAAGACGACCGTGCGGATGAAAGTTGAAGAGCTTTTGACGCGGCAGATGGCACCGGCGTTGAATGCTGATCCCGGACGGCTTGCCTTCGCCAGCGTTGAGGTTGTCCCGCCCGATACCGGGCGTTTTCGTTGGCGGGACTATTTCACCCGCTTGCTGGCGGCGATGGACGAACCTCTGATCGAATTCAAGACCGCCCGCGGCGCAGGTTCTGCGTCCCCACCTAAAAGGCCTCCCTCCATGCTTGGAAGCGCTGAGTTGGGGTATGCCGTCGAGCAGGCCCTCCGGCATCGGCGTCCTCCCGTGGTGCTCGTCGATGAAGCGCAACACTTGGCACGAATTGCTTCCGGCCGCCGGCTATCGGATCAGTTAGATGTCATCAAGTCGATCGCCAATCGTACCGAGACCGTGCACGTGCTGTTGGGAACGTACGAGTTGATGGCCTTTCGAAATCTGAGCGCCCAGTTAAGCCGACGCAGCGTGGACCTGCACTTTCAGCGCTATCGAGCCGATTGTGGAGAAGACCTGCAGGTATTTCGCAGCGTTCTCCTCACCTTCCAGAAACAGCTACCGTTTGCCAAGGCCGAGACGGACTTGATGCCCATCTGGGACTTCCTCTACGAGCGCTCGGTCGGCTGCGTCGGCATTCTGAAGGAATGGCTGATGCGCGCCTGTGTTCGGGCGATAAAACACGGCGCCGCCACACTCTCACGAGAACATTTGGAGAGAACAGCGCTGTCGATTTCCCAGTGCGAAAAGATTCTGGCTGAGTCACGCGAGGGGGAAATACGGCTGAACGATCAGGAGGATGCGAGGATGCGATTCCGGGCGTTATTGGGCATCGGATCACAGATGCGCGGGAGCGGTGAGCATGCTGACGTCGTACCTCGTCAGAAACGAAAGCGGGGAAGGCCGGGGCAGCGCGCTCCGCGACGAGACGCCATCGCCCAGGAAGCGGCAGCCTATGCCTGACGCCACCATCTATGACGCCTGGGAATCCTCCCACCCAGCCATCACGCATCGAAGTTACTTTTACCCCCTATCACCGATCGGAGTTGGAACTGCGGCGGTTGAGAGTCTGACGGGGTACATTTCGCGCTTGGCGGCAGCTCACGCCGTCGAAACCGGCACTCTGGTTAACCACGAACTGTTGCCACGAGTGCCTTATACAAAAGGCGTCTGGACGGGACAATCTCCCCCGCACCTTCCGGGATATTCCTTCTATATCGGCGCACATACCTTGAACGGTGTGGGACACCGTACGCAACTCTGGGTTGCCCTTCTGCAGGAACTGACCTGTGTGCCGCGACTCGAGCTTTTAACCACTCTGCCGTGGGCGGGGGCGATTGCTGGCGTCCGTCTCCTGCGCCCCACCGCGCTTGGTGTCCTGCCTGTTATGGAGACGAAGGCGGCTCGACACAATCTGTGCACGAGCGGTTGCTATGGGTATTCCAGGTAGTTACTGTCTGCCCCGAACATCGCCAGCCACTGGAATCGGTTTGTCCGTTCTGTGGCCGGGTGCAGTATGTGTTCTCCGCACATGCGCGATCCGGCTACTGTTCACGGTGTTATCGCTGGCTGGGGCGTACGTCGGACGCCACGGTGGTTCATTCTGACCTGACGGAACAGATCAGGGTAGCCGAGATGGTAGGTACCTTGCTGGCTGCGAGCCCCGCGCTTCCTGCTCACTTCGGACTCGAACTATTTCGCAAGAATGTTCGCGGACTTGTTCAGGACGCTGGTGGTTACCGCCGCTTTCACGCTGGGATTCGACACCCCTATGTCCGAGATTGGGTTCGACGCCCCATCCTCCCTCGGATGAATTCTCTGATTAAATTATCTCACAGTCAGAACGTGCCCCTGATTCGCCTCTTGACCGAACGAATGGAGGCCAGCGGGAACAAAGGGGACCAGAAGTGCGCCTGGAAAACTCATTACCGTGTTGAGTCTCGTGTTGTCGAGGCGACGTTGGCAGCCGCTACCCGAACCGCCGTCCCTCCGCCCCTAGAGAAGATTGCCAATCAATTGGGGTATCGGACAGTCAAGTCCCTTCAGTCTCGTTACCCAGCGCTTTGTCGTGAAATCGCAAAGAAGAGACGTACGGGGGCTGGAGCGTCCCGCCCTTTCCCCAGCAAGACCCCAGTACCGAGGGACCGGATTGAAGCAGCCCTTACCGCAGAATTGGTCAAGCCCGGTTTAACGTACCTTCGGGCCGTGGCAGCATCTGTGGGGCTCAGTAGCAAGAGGCGGCTCTATAAGGATTTCCACGATCTTCGCCTGGCTATCAGCACGAAGAATGCGGCAATCAAGAAGCGTCGGCACGAAGCGATCAGAGACGCGTTGGCAGCGGCGTTCAATGAACAGCCCGTTCCTACCGTTGCCGACGTTGCCCGGCGCCTGGGGTATGCCACCGTCAAACCGCTGACCTCACGGTTTCGCGAACTATCAATGAAGCTGCGGAGCTGCAGGCAGCATGCCACGCGGCAGAAACCCGGCCATCGAGTAAGTGAACGCGTTCGTCAGAAGCTCACCGAAGCGCTGCGAGAATCGCCCCCACCGTCGTGCGCCGAAGTCGCCAGAAGACTTGCTCGCCACCGGACCCATATTCGCGAAGACTTTCCTGATCTCTGGGGCGCTGTTTGCAAGCGCTACTTGGACTATCGGCAGCAGGCTCGTATTTCGAGAAGGAAGGCCATTGGAACCGAGGCTCATCGCATTATCGTAGATCTGCAACAGAAAGGCGTCTACCCGACTATTCGATTAGTTAGTGCACGGATTTTATCTCCGCGTTTGCAGTGTCCCCAAATCATTGCAGAAGCTGTCCGGCAAGTCCGCCGCGACCTGTCGATCTAAACCTGCAAGGTCTATCACATCGAATCTGATACCCCTAGCCTCACGCATCGAATTCTGTACTTTCGGCCAACCGATGGTTCAAGCCTTTGAGGCAGCGTTCTGGCGCCTATTAGATCCAAAAGACTTACGACAGGCGAGCGGCCAGACGATGGTTCAAAAACGGCCAAACGATGATTCAAATCACACGCCTGATTGCGAATTTCCCAATTAATGTGGCGCCGCCCCTGAACGTTGTACACTACCTACCATGAGCATACGCACCCTCAGCAGTCGTGAAGTGTACCGGAACCCCTGGCTCCGCGTGCGCGAGGACCAAGTTGAGCGCAGCAACGGGACGCGAGGGATTTATGGCGTCGTGGACAAGGAAGACTGCGCCGTCATCCTGCCCATCCAGGATGACACGATCTACCTCATCGAGCAGTATCGCTACACTGTGCAGCAGCGTTGCTTGGAACTACCGCAGGGCGGCTGGGAAACCGCCGGAGTCGATCCTGAAGAACTGGCGCGGGGCGAACTGCGTGAGGAGACGGGCTTGGTTGCGGCCAGCATGACCTACCTGGGCATGATGTGGATCGCCTATGGCTTCACGCATCAGAAGCAGTACGTCTACTTGGCGCAAGGTCTGACTGCCGCCGGGGCCAACCCGGATCCCGAAGAGCACGATCTGGTGCTGCGCACCGCTTCCATCGCTGAGTTTGAAAAGATGCTGCTCAATGGAACTATCAGCGATAGCTGCACGCTCGCTGCGTGGGGGCTGTACAAGCTGTGGAAGGAAGACCAGGCCACCGCGTCGCGCGTCGCAGGTTGACACTCCATTCCTGACATCGCTATATTCGGGCGGCCGGGTAACTCGCCGCGGTGCGCGCGATCGAAGGCGCGAGTCCGCCGGTATGGTGCGGAACGGCTTATCTTTCGCCTGTTGCATTGTCGTCATTCATGGGTCGAAGCCCCGAGCAGGTTCTGAAGGCGTTCTTGGTGATGGGCACATTTTGGAATCGGCTTCTGACGGAGTGTGGCCTTGCCGCCATCTTCTTTGGCGCTAGCATCACAGCGGGTGGCTGGGTGCTTACGGAGTCTCCCACTACGGCACAGCAACTTCCCTCCTCTGCCCGGTACTGCCAGCAAGCGCAGAAGCTGCTTCAGGCGAAACGATTTCAGGAGGCACACGCCGCCGCACAGCATGCGCTCGAAATTGATCCACGTTCCTCCGAGGCACAATCTCTTCTGGGGATGGCGGAATTAGCCCTCGGCAATCTGGACGCCGCCGCCAAGCACTTGAGCAAGGCCGTAGAACTCAAGCCGTCCGATCCCAAGCTCCTGGCGGCACTGCTCCAAGCGCAATTGCAGTTAAAGCAGGAAACCGCGGCGGCTGCGACGCTGGCGAAACTCGACGGCCAATTGGACACGAAGGACCCTCGGCGCATGGAACTAGCCGCGAGGTTGGCGAACGCCGGCGAGTACCGGCTGGCCAGCCAGCAGTTTGAGCGGCTACGCCAAACCCAGCCCGAGTCGTACGAACTCAACTACAACCTGGCGTTGGCATATCACCGTGCACGAGAGGAGAACCGAGCCGCGGCGGTCCTGGCAGGCATGTTGAAGCAGAAGGAAAGTGCCGAAATCGAGAATCTGCTCGGTGACGTCGAGGAGGCGCGGGGCAACAAATCCCCGTCCTTGGAAGCCTTTCATCGCGCCGCGGAACTTGAACCACGCAACGAGGAATATCGCTACGACTACGCGCAGGCGCTGGCGCATTGGGCCATGCTCGACCAGGCGCTGGATGCCTTCAGCACCGCGGCCCGCGACCTTCCGGGAAGTACCAGGCTCTTGCTGGCTCAAGGAGCGACGTACTACCTCGCGGGCCGATACTCGGAGGCCGCTGCGACGCTTTTGCGGGCGGCGGGGGCGGTGCCCGAAGATCCATCTGTGTACTACCTCCTGGGCCGCGTTTACGACGCGGCAGGGCCGCTTCAGAACGACATCGTGCAGCGATTTGCCAACTACGTTCCCCGGCAACCACGAGATGCGTGGGCCGAGTACTTTTACGGCAGAATCCTGGCACAACGCGCCCAGGCTTCTCCGCAGGAAGGTGCCGGAGAGGCCGAGCAACACCTTGAAAGAGCCATCGCGCTCGATGGCCGGCTGGCGGAAGCCCACGCTGAACTGGGCCGCGTGCTCGCACAACGCCGCCAGCTTGCGGCGGCACAGCGCGAACTGGAACGTGCGGTTGAACTTGACCCGAAGGCCAGCTCGGCCCTTTACCAATTGGCGGACGTCTACCGGAAGTCCGGCCAGCCGGAGAAGGCCCAGCGAACCCTCGCGCAGTTTCAGAGAGTCAAGGCACAGGAAAAAGCGGACAAGGACCGCGAGGCTGTCGAAGGGTTCCTGGAACGTGCGAAATAGATACGCCCTGGCAGGCAGCCAACGCAGCGAATCCGGTGCCAGGACGCTGGAATTCTCCGGCAGAGTGCAAAGATTGTCCCCACTAAGCTCCATCCCGGCCACGTCGCGAAGCCAAAGAACGCTGACTCTTGTCGTCCTGCTAGCGTTGCTTTGCTCCGCTCGTCTCTCGGGCCAAGCGAAGCTGGCTGAAGAGCACTACCAAGCGGGGATCACGGCCCTCGAGGGCCACAATCTGGCCGAAGCCGAACGGCAATTCCGTGCCGCGCTCAAGTTGCGTCCTGGCTTTGTTGAGGCGCACCAGGACCTGGGGATTGTCCTAGCTCAGCAAGGCCACCTGAAAGAGGCGGCCGCCGAACTGCAGGAGGTTGCGAGCCACAGGCCCACGTCGGCCGAAGCTCATTACAACCTAGGGTTGGTCCTCGATCAAGCAGATGAAAGCCGCGCCGCTGCCGTGGAGTTTCGCCGCGCCCTCGAACTGAAACCGGACTACTCGGAAGCGCGCAACAACCTGGGCCTGCTGCTGGAGCGGACCGGCGACCTTCAGCGCGCGATCGCGGAATTTCGGGAGACAATCCGCCGCGCCCCGCAATATGCCGAAGCCAGAAACAATCTCGGATACGCGCTCCTGCAGAGCGGTGACGTGGGCAGCGCGATTTCCGAACTGCGTGCCGCGCTGAAGATCGAACCTGACTTTCCACAGGTTCACCAGAATCTAGGTCTAGCTCTGTGGAAAAAGCCAGAGTTGGATGCCGCGGCGGCGGAGTTTGGCGTCGCTGCGGCGTTAGGGCTCCCCGAAGCCCACGTGAGCCTTGGCACGTTGCTCGGAGAGAAAGGCGAACTCGACGCCGCGATTGCCGAACATCGCATAGCCGTGAAGTTGTTGCCCGAGGACGCCGAGGCGCACTATCTATTGGGCGGCGGGTTGCACCAGAAGGGGGACCTGCCGGCGGCACTCCTGGAGCTAAGAGAGGCCCTGCGGATCAACCCGTCATTTGTTGCGGCTCACATTCAGTTAGGCGTGGTGTTGCGGCAGACGGGTGACCTCGACGGAGCGTGCAAAGAACTGGCAACCGCCACGCGCCTCGATCCCGCCAATGCCGAAGCGCACTATCAGCTCGGCTTTGCCCGCCTCCGGCAGGGTGATCTCGCCGATGCGGAAGCCGAACTCCGCCGTGCGACCAAGCTTAACTCGCGAAACAGCGACGCATACTACCTGCTGGGCCAGACGCTGCAACGCTTGAATAAGCGCGACGAAGCACGCGCGGCGTTCGGCGAAGTCGAGCGATTGCACAGAGCCGACGCCGACTTCGACCGGGCCAATACTCAGTACAATCTCGGGTTGCAGGCGCTCGCCAAGGCGGACCTTGGTACTGCCCGCACCGCCTTCCAAGCAGCCCTTGCCCTCCGGCCCGATTTCACCGAAGCACACACCAATTTGGGAGTCGTCCTGCTGAAGATGGGAGAGACGAAAAGCGCCGTTGGCCAACTTCAAGCCGCTATCGATCTCAAACCAGACGACGCTCGCGCCTACTATGATCTCTCCTTGGCTTTCGAGAAGCAGGGTGACCAGGAGGCCGCGCGACAGGCACGCCAGCGCGCCGTGGAACTAGACCCGTCGCTTCCTCTTGCTTCACCCTAGGCACGGTTGTTGTACTGGCCTTGTGGCCTACTGATTCAACTCACTCTGGCGACTCGCCTGTTGCGGTGATCATTCTCGATTCCTCCTCGCCGAGGCGGTGCGTGGCCGGGCTGGTGCTTCCGTGATTATTTAGTAGAAGGGCAAGGTAACCCTGACATCCCGCCCGAAATTCTGCAAAACTCCCCTGAGGTGAGCACTGGCGGCTGCCAATAACAGAAATCTGTTGACAAGACTACCTGGAAGTAGTAAATCGTCGGAATATTAAGTTAAGTTAACTAAAAGAAACGCATGAGAGCGTCAGGTCAGTCCAGCCCGCGAGCGATTCAGCCTCCCGTCATGAAGAGGATGAATCGGATCAGTCTGCTGACGCTAATTCGGGAACACGGGCCGATTTCGCGGAGTGACCTCGCAGGGTTAAGCAGGCTCAGCAAGCCTACGGTCTCCGCGCAAGTTGAAAGCCTGATCCAAAGGCGCCTCGTCCTAGAGACTGGCCTGGGAGAGTCCGGAAAACGCGGGAAGAAACCAACTCACCTTGAGTTCAACAGTGATTACTGTTGTCTGGCTGCTGGGGAGATCGATCCCATCAACACTCGGCTCGCGATCACGAACCTGCGGGGAGTCACCATTGTGCAAGCACAGTTCCCCACCGAGCCGCAGCAGGGGGCAGCGAGTGTTATCGGAAGACTCCAGCAAGGGCTCGCAAAACTGCTCAAGGAGTCAGGCCAAGCTGAAAAGCTGTGCCGGCTGGCCATCGCCGCGCCCGGACGGGTGGATGTCCAACAAGGGGTCATTTTGGAAGCCGCCAATCTCTTTAGCTGGAAGAACGTTCCTATCGCTGATCCCCTGTCGCGGGCGTTCAAAGTACCGGTGTTTGTGGATAATACGCTGAACTTGGCAGCCCTTGCCGAGATGGACAGCGGCGCCGCCAAGGGCGTGGATGACTTCGTCCTGGTTCACCATGACACCGGCATTGGCTGTGGCGTTGTACTCGGGGGCAAGTTGCACCGCGGTTCCAACTGGGCGGCCGGGGAAATTGCCCATTTCGTCCTGGACCTCAAGGAAGCCGGCAGAGATTGGACCCCGCGCGGTTACCTGGAACTCGAAGTCGGAGCTGATCGCTTAGCGGAAAAGGTCCGCACCTTCCGCGACGCACTGGTGGAACTGCGGGAGGGCGGCAGCGCGCTTCCCTCTCTGTACCACGCTGCGCAGCGAGGCCATTCCCAAGCACGCGAAGTCGTCGGCAAGTTGGTCTTGGAGCTTGGGATCGCCATCGCGAATATCGCCGCTACCTACGATCCCTCGCTGATTGTGTTGCAGGGGGAGATATTCCCACTTCTCCTGCAGGAAATCGAGCCGGTGGCGCGGCGGCACGTCACTTGGCTGTCGCGGCTAGTTCCGTCCAAATTAGGGGAGGACGCGGGCCTGCGTGGGGCCATCGTCGCGGCACGCGCGCAGTCATACGAGGCAATCGCCAAGGCGCTGGGCGATGGAACGCTACGTCCCAGAAGCGCCACGGGTTCGGAGTCCGGAACAGAAGAGTTAAGTCGTGCAAGGTCAGCCCCTGGCGCTTACTGACGCGGGTCTAGCCTTTGAGTTTCAAGGAAGTGCCAGGGGTTTTCTAGCGGTTCTCAACCCGCGAAGCGGTTTGCGGAAGAATGCCGGGAGCGGGTTAGCGACAACCAATGGTAGTAGTGGAGCAAGGAGGAAGCCATGGGCAGACAGGTGGTTGGCTGTTTACGTATGATGGCGGGGATGGCGCTGGCCATCGCCGTATTGGCAGGTCCAGCCCGTTTGTACGGGCAAGTTACGGGTACGATCAGCGGCTATGTCACGGACCCCAGTGGTGCGGCGATTGCCCAAGCCACGGTAACGGCGACGCTGGTCGAGCAGAACGTTTCGCGCACGGCGGAGTCGAACGCGGAAGGGTTCTACAACTTTCCGGCTCTGCAGCCCGGGGCGTACACGGTGAGTATTGAGAAGACGGGCTTCGAGCGCCTGGTCCACTCGAACGTGGTGCTCACGGTGAACCAGAACGTGCGTCTGGATCTTTCCCTGCAACTCGGCGCCACCACTCAATCGGTTACCGTGACCGCCGAAGCCCCGCTTGTGGACACGCGCTCGGCGACGGTTTCAGGCCTGGTGGATGACCGCCGCGTGACGGACCTGCCTCTGAACGGGCGGAACGTCATCTCGCTGGCGGCGATTGTTCCCGGCGTGCTGAGCGTGAGCGTCAGCCAGCAGATGGACGATGCGCGCAGCGGCCCCCAGATGGATGCCAACGGCGGACGCTCCAACATGAACCTGTTCACGTTCGACGGCGGGTACTTCAACAACCCCTCCCGGAACACGGGCATGAACTATCCGCCTCCGGACGCCTTGCAGGAGTTCCGCATTCAGACGGCGAACT
>Ga0335069_10015657_pt1 | contig 10604 bp, 8 predicted proteins | sample Lox_Sample_11_FD_206714 | JGI IMG/M metagenome (GOLD analysis project Ga0335069, IMG submission 206714) | Soil microbial communities from Loxahatchee National Wildlife Refuge, Florida, United States - Lox_Sample_1.1 | ecosystem: Environmental > Terrestrial > Soil > Wetlands | place: USA: Florida...
CCTCTGTACGAGCTCGTCGTCGGTACGGGCGTCGTCGGGGAAGCCGGCGATCCCGATCGCCACCGAGAGATCGAGGATCTCGCCGGGGCCGAATTCGACCCGTCGCTCCTGGACCGCGAGACGGATTCGCTCGGCCGCGACCCGTGCGCCGACCACCTTGGTCTCCGGCAGCAACACGCAGAAGTCGTACGCCGCTCGGCGGAACGGGACGTCGGTCGCGCGGACGTGGGTACCGATCGTCTCGGCGAGGGCGCCGAGCACCGACTGCACTCCCTCGTCACCCCAGCGCGCCGTCACGTCGTCCATCGCGTCCGGCCGCACCATCGCGAGGCTGAACTGGTGGTTGTGGCGCCGCGAACGCGCGACCTCGTACTCGAGCGATGTGAGACTGCGCGCCCCGGAGAGGAGGCGCTCGAGCTGCGTCTCCGTGGTGATTTCGTCGATGTGGGCGACGGCGCGTTCGAGGCCCGCCTCCTTGGCCCGGGCGAGGAGCCGGGCGTACGCGGCGGCGAGCACGGCACCGAGGATCGCGGTGACGTAGAGGACGTTGACCCAGTAGCGGTCGTGGCCGAGGTCGCCGTAGTAGGCCTCGACCCCGAGATAAGCGAGCGCGGCGGCCGCGGCGGCGAGTGAGCCGACCCGCCACGGCGATACGTAGGCCACGGTGACGGCGATGCCGGTGGCCAACAGCTCGACCGCGTGGGGCCGGCCGCCCTGGAGCGTGAAGCCGATTCCGAGCGCGACGAGCAGGAGCACCGTGACGACGACGGCGCCGGACATAGGACGCGCTCCGTCGAGATGCCGCCCCGGGCCGGCCCCGCCACCGGAGGGCGCACTGCCGTGGTCGGGCCCGAGAGGGGAAGGAGAATGCACCTATTCTCAATAAGTAACCTACAATCCGAGGGGGTCGGACCTTCCGATTCCCGTCTGCGGACCAATGATTCGACCTCCGGACTATCCACGTCTTCGCTATCGCCGCCTGCTCGGCGGTTACAACCGCAACGACGTCAACTACTCGCTGCGGGAACTGGAGGACGCCGTTCGCCGGCTCGAGGAGCAGCTCGAGGAGGCCCGCGGGCGCGCGCGCGACACCGAGACCGAGCTTCGCTTCACCCAGGCGGAGCTCGCCGCGTTCCGGGCGCGCGAGGCGCAGATCACCGAGGCCTTTGCGGGCGCCCAGCGGCGCGCGGCCGAGCTCGAGGAGTCCGCCGAGGCGCGCTCGCGGATGATCGTCGCGCAGGCCGAGGAGCAGGCGGCGAAGATCCGGGGCGACGCCCATCTGAAGATCGAGGACACGGCCCGCCAGCTCGACGAGATCCTGAAGCTCAAGGGGACGCTCGCCGAGTCCGTGCGCGGCGTGCTGACCGAGATCGACCAGCTGCTCGGGCGGATCGAGCGCGGAGAGCGGCCCGCCGCCGCGCCGGACGCCGCCGACCCGGCTTCGCCGTGGACGCCGCAGCCCGCCACCGTCGAGACCCCCGTCGCCGCTGAGCCTGCCGGGCTCCTCTTCGAGCGGCGCATCGAGCTCGAGGCTGGACCGTTCGCCGATTTCGCTGCGCTCTCCACGTTCGAGCGCGCCCTCGGCCGCCTGCCCAGCGTCCAGGACGTCTACGTGCGGCGCTTCTCCGGCGATGAGGCGGCGATCGAGCTGACCCTCGGCGACGAGATCGACCTCGTCGGGCGGCTGCGCGAGGCGCTCCCCTACGAGTTCGACGTCGAGCACGCCGACCCGCGCAGCGCGCGCATCCGCGTTCCTGCGGCCTCGCCTCTCGGGGCTCGCTAGGCGGCCGACCGTGGGGACCATCCGCCGCTACCGGCTCCCGTCCCTGATCCTCCTCGTGGTGCTGGTGATCGCGGCGTTCCTCAGCTTCTTCTTCGTGTTCCTGCTGGCGCCGCTCGTTCCGCTCGGGCTCTTCTACCTCGGATACCTGTTCAACCGCGAGCGCCGGACGCGCCGCGAGGATCGCGCACAGAAGCGCCTGCTCGACCACGAGGCCGAAGCCCGCCGGGCCGAGCTGGGGCGTGACGGTGCGGCGCTCATCGGGAACGAGCGGTGACCGGGCCGTCCCGCACTGAGCCCCTGTTCGAGGCGGCCGCTCGGGCCACGCGCACTCTCCAGGTCGAAGCGGCCCTCGATGTGCTCGAGCGTCGCGCGCGTCCCGGCGAGCGGCCCGAGGAGGCGCTCCTCGACTCCGGTCTCGTCGACGACCGGGACTTCGCGATCGAGCTCGCGCTGCGCTCGGGGCTGCCGTACGGCGGGCTCCGCGGCTTCATCCCTGATCCGAAGCTCTTCCTCTACATCCCGGTGGCCACCGCGGTCGCGCAGCGGGTTTGCCCGCTCGTGCTCGTCGACGACTCGCTGAAGCTCGCGAGCGTCTATCTCGACCCCGACCTGCTCGGCGTGAGGACACGCTTTCCCAATCTCGATCTGGCCCTCGTGATCGTCCCGCGCGACGAGCTCCTCGACTCGCTCCGTCTCGTAGCGCCGGGGTTGTAACGCCGAGATGAGCCCCGGCCCCGCCTCGGCGCAGGCCGCCCGCGAGGGTGAGCGGTTCTACCAGCGTCTCGCCGCCCATGCCGGGGTCCCGTACCTTGGGCTCGACCCGGCGCCCGGCGGACCGGATCCGGTCTCTCCCGATGCCGCGCGGCTCGTGCCGCCGGGCGTCGCCCGCGAGCTCGGGGTGGTCCCGGTCGCGCTCGAGGGCGAGGCGCTGCTCGTCGCGGTCGCCGGTCTCGACGACGATGACGCGCTGCGGACTCTCCGGACCGTGACGGGGTGCGAGATCGTCCCGGTCGTCGCCGCGCCGGCCGCGATCGCGCGCGCGCTCGATCGTCTCTACGGCCCTCGAGCCATCGCCCGACGGCTCGAGCTTCCGTTCGTCAGTCTCGATCCGGCGTCGCCGCGCGGCCCGGATCCGGTCAACCCGAGCGTTGCACAGAGCTTCTCGGAGGAGATGTGCCGCAGGCTCCTGATCCTGCCGATCTCGCTCCGTGACGGCGTGCTCACTCTCGCGACTGCGGCCTCGCCGGGGCGGCTCGAGCTTGCGCTCGCCGTCACCGAGGCGCTCACCCGTCGGCGTCCGCAGGTCGTCGTGACCACGCCGGACTCACTCGGGCGGGCGATCGACCGCGCGTTCGCACCTCCGCCGTACTCGGCTCCCGCCGAGCGGATCCGTGCCGTCCCGAAGCAGGAGGAGCGCCGGTGCCTGGGCGAGCTGCTCCTCGCGACGGGCCTGATCACGAAGGCGCAGCTGCTCGAGGGGCTGCGGATCCAGGAGCGCGTCGGCGGAAGGATCGGCGAGGTGCTCGTCCACGCGGGGCTCGTCCCCGAGGAGGCGGTCGTCTCCGCGCTCGCCGAGCAGCTGCGGCTGCCGGTCGTCGACGTCTCGAAGGTCCGCCCGGATCCCGACGCGCTCGCGCTGGTGCCGGAGCCGGTCGCGCGTCGCAACCAGTTCGTGCCGCTCGCGATCTCCGACCACGTGCTCTACCTGGCGATGGCCGATCCGCTCGACGACGACGCTGTCGCCGAGTTGCGCACGCACACGAAGCTGCCGATCCGGATCGTGATCGCCTCGAGGCCGGGGATCGAGCTGCTGCTGCAGCGGACCTACTCGACCCGGTACGTCCGTGTCGCGACCACGGACCTCCTCAACCGCTCGCCCGACGAGTCCGCCTACCGCGTGCTGACGTGGCCACAGCGCGTCGGCTTCACGGTGCTCGCGATCGTGCTCGGCCTTTGCCTCGCCTATTCGCCCATCAACACGATCATCGCCTTCAACGTCTTTTCAGTGCTCTTTTACACGTCGTTCTCGCTCTACAAGTTCCGGATGATCTACGACGCGCTCGGGCACTCGTTCGAGCTGCCGGTCACGGACGAGGAAGTTGCGGCCCTCGATGAGCGCGACTTGCCCGTGTACACGATCATGGTTCCGCTCTATCGCGAGACGGCTGTTCTGCCGAAACTCGTCGGCTCTCTCTCGGGTCTGGACTATCCGCCGTCGAAGCTGGACATCAAGCTCATTCTCGAGGAGGACGACCTCGAAACGCTCGAAGCAATTCGTGCCCTCGACCTGCCGCCGCATTTCAAGCTCGTGATCGTTCCCGATGCGCAGCCGAAGACGAAGCCGAAGGCGTGCAACTACGCGCTGATCCAGGCGGAGGGCAAGTACGTCGTGATCTACGACGCCGAGGACCGCCCGGACCCGGATCAGCTGAAGAGGATCGTTGTCGCGTACTCGAAGGCCGATGAGCGGATCGTCTGCATCCAGTGCAAGCTGAACTACTACAACCGCGACCAGAACCTGCTCACGCGCTGGTTCACGATCGAGTACTCGAGCTGGTTCGACCTCTTCATGCCGGGCCTCGACGCGGCCGATTCCCCGATCCCGCTCGGCGGCACCTCGAACCATCTCGTGCGCGACAAGCTGATCGAGCTCGGCGCCTGGGACCCGTTCAACGTCACCGAGGACGCGGATCTCGGCGTGCGCCTCCACAAGTTCGGCTACAAGACGGCGATCGTCGACTCGACCACGTACGAGGAGGCGAACTCGGATCTCTACAACTGGATCCGGCAGCGCTCCCGTTGGGTGAAGGGCTACATCCAGACCTGGCTCGTGCACATGCGCCATCCGGTGAGGCTCTGGCGGCAGATCGGCTGGCGGAGCTGGTGGTCGTTCCAGTTCGTGATCGCCGGGACGTTCTTCGGCTTCCTGCTCAACCCGTTCTACTGGATCCTGACGACGCTCTGGCTGATGACGAAGGCGGGGGTGATCCAGGAGCTCTTTCCGAGCTTTGTCTACTTCGCCGCAGCGGCCGGCCTCTACATCGGCAATTTCGTCTTCACGTACATCAACGTCGCCGGAGTCCTTCGACGCGGGTATCCAGAGCTCGTCAAGTACGCGCTCCTCAGCCCGCTCTACTGGGCATTGATGTCGGTGGGAGCCTACAAGGGCCTCTTCCAGCTCTTCTACCGCCCGTTCTACTGGGAGAAGACCGTGCACGGGCTCGACATCCCCGCGGAGACGGAGCAGTGACCGTCACACCCGCCGAGCGCGCCGCGGCAGGGCCGCCGCAGCAGCCCGAGCCCTTCGTCCCGTCCGGCCGAGCGGCCAGGCTCGGGCCGGAGGCGCGGGCGTCGATGTACCTCTTCCTGGGCGTCTTCCTCTTCTACGCCACGCTCGGCTACTTCGTCGTCGTCCGCTGGCACATCATCGTCGGCGACGGCGTCTCGCGTCTCGCGCACGCGTATTTCGTCTTCTACAACCAGCCGCCCAAGCTGGCCGCGATCGGATTCGTTTGGCCGCCCCTGATGACGGTCGTCCTGCTTCCGTTCGCGGCGATCAAGCCGCTCGCGACGTCGCTGGTCGCGCTACCCGTGATGTCCGCGGCGTTCGGCGCCGGTCTGATCGTGGTGCTCGAGCGGACGCTGGCTCTGCTCGGGATGCCGAGAGCCAAGCGCCTGCCGCTCGTCGCGCTCATCGGGATCAACCCGATGATCCTCTACTACTCCGGCAACGGCATGGGCGAGAGCGTCTCGCTGTTCTTGATCGCGTTCTCGGTCTACGCCTTCCTGCGGTGGTATCTGGAGCGAACGGTGGGCACGCTCGTCTTCGCCAGCGTGGCGCTCACCCTGGCGCTTCTCGCTCGCTACGAGAGCCTGCTCTCGGCGCTCGTGCTCGGGATCGCCGTCGGCGCCGTGCTGATCCGCCGGCGGGCGAGCCGCGACGAGCTCGAGGGTGGCGTGACCACGTTCTTCGCGCCGATCGCGTACGGCCTCGGGCTCTGGGTCTTCTTCAACTGGCTGATCATGGGCAATCCGTTCTACTGGCTGCACAGCGAGGTGACGCAGACGTTCGTCGCGACACGGACTCAGGTCGCGACGTCGTCGAATGTCGCCCTTGCCACCTCCGTTTCGCGGACCGTCGCGCTCACCTGGTACCTGTTTCCGGTGACCTGGATCGTGGCCGGGGCGCTCTTCGCCGCCTTCGTGCGCCGCCGCGACCTCATCTCGCTCGTGCTTGGCGTCCTCGTGCTCCTCAATCCGCTGACGACCGCTTTTCTCGCCGCTGCGACCCAGAGCGACCAGCCGTTCCAGCTCCGCTACAACCTGCGTGCGGTGCCCGTCGTGTTCGTCGGGCTCGCCTGGCTGTGGCGGCTCGCGGAGGGCCGCCGCGCGAAGACTGCCGTCTGGGTCGTATCGGCAGGCCTCCTGGCGGCTTCGATTCCGGTCACGTGGCACACGATGCAAACCTGGCGGTTCCAGGCACAGGAGCAGGCGTTCACCCGTGCGCTGGCGAGCGGCAAGGATCAGGAGGGGACGCATTCGCTCGGAATCGGTATCACCGTGGGTGACCGACCGGAGTTCGAGGCCGCGCACTGGATCAAGCGTCATGTCCACGCGCGCGACTCAGTGCTGACGGACGACGAGCAGACGTTCGAGGTGATGCTGCTGACGGGCCGGCCGGGTCTGTTCCTGGACCGGATCGACCACGGCGACGCGTATTGGCACGCCGCACTTGCCAACCCGCAAGGCCGCGTCCGTTACTTCCTCGTCACCCGTTGGCGGCCGGACCTGATCCAGGAGCAGTACCCAACCGTGCTCACCGGCGGAGTGCCGTGGCTGCGGCCGGTCTATCGCAACTCCCGCTGGGAGATCTTCCGCGTCACGCCGCCTCCGCAGCCTCATTGAGGGATCCGCGCCGAGCGGCGCGGATCCCTCGCGGCGACGAAGCTAGCCTCCGACGACGACCGAGTTCGAATCGCTCGCCGTGTTGCCGACGCCGCCGACGACGACCGATCGCTCGCCGTTCGCGTGGTTGCTCACCCCACCGCCCACCAGCGCCTGCAGGACGGTCGTGAAGTTGAACGCCCCCCCGGCGATCGTCGACTCGAGCCCATCGGTCTCGTTGATAGCGCCGCCGAGGATCGACGAGCGGTCGCCCACGGCCTTGTTTGAGATCCCGCCCGTGACGGACGAGCCGAATCCGGAAGCGATGTTGTTCGCGCCTCCGCTGACGGACGACTGGCCGCCGCTCGCGTTGTTGCCACCGCCGCCGAGCACAGAGGCGTTCACTCCCGCCGAGGTGTTGCCGTAGCCCCCGACGACCGTCGACCCGCCGCCCGACGCCGCGTTGTTCCCGCCGCCGAGGACGATCGAGTGGTCGCCGCTGACGGTGTTGCCGGCGCCGCTGACGATCGACGAGAACGGGCCGGTGACCACGTTTCCGCTGCCGGCGACGATCCCGGCCCAGCTGGAGTACCCGTTACCGATACCGAGCACGAGGTAGTGCGAGCCCGTGGTGGTGGTCGCGCCCTCGTCGTAGCCGATGATCAGGTTCCCCGTGCCGTTCTGCGTGTTGGTCGACCCGAGGCCGTCGACGAGCTGCAGGTTGACGCCCGAGAAGAGAATCGTTTTCGAGCTCGGCCGGCTGACGCCCGCGAGCAGCGCCGCCGTAGCCGCGTTCTGGCTCTGCAACGTCGCCACCTGCGTCTGCAGCGTTCCCACCTGTGTCTGAAGCGTCCCCACGCTGCTCTCGAGGGCGGTCACCCGTGCGGTCAGGGCGTTGAGGCCGGCCAGCGTTGCGAGCTGAATCGTCGTCTGCCCTCTGTCGCATCCGTGTTGGTCGGCGAGCTCCAGATCGCCGTGCTTGTCCGCGCAGACGGTGACCCCGGCCGACGGGTTGTTCGTCAGGCTCCTTCCGAGCGCCGTGCCTCCTCCGATCAGCGCAAGCGCGGCTACGACTGCTCCTGTAGTGAGAACTCTTCGTCTCTTCATGACAATCTCCCCTTCCTCGGCAGTTGAGCGTTCAATGCGTCGATTCGGTCACGTCTACGGCGGTGTCTCGGCCGCCAGCATGGGCGCAGGCTTCGAGCGAGAGCGGTCGTAGCGCCCCAGCCTGTGGACGATCCGGATCACGTCGGCGCCCATTCCGATCGAGGCGCCGAAGAGTCTGACGCGCGTCTGCCGGTCGTTCGCCCACGTGACCGGCACCTCCTCGACGCGCAGGCCCTGCCACGCAGCGTCGAGAAGGATCTCGACGTCGTAGGCGAAGCCGTCCGTCCGCTGGAGCTCGAAGAGTGTCCTGGTCGTAGCCAGACGGAACAGCTTGAAGCCGCACTGGGTGTCTCGGAACGGCAGTCCCGTCACCGTCCGCACGAGCCTGTTGAACGTCTTGCCTGCGAGCTCCCGGTAGCGCGGCTGATGCTCGGCGATGATCGAGCCGTCGAGGCCTCGCGAGCCGATCGCGATGTCGCAGCCTGCGTCGATCGCCTCGCCGAGCGCGCCGATCGCCTCGACCTGGGTCGAGAGATCGGCATCCATGACGAGCGCCCATGGAGTCGCCGCGGCGAGAGCTCCGGCCCGCACCGCCGCGCCCTTTCCCGCAGGCTCGATCGTGATCAGGCGTAGACGAGAGTCGTCGACGGCGCGCGTCGCGACCAGCTCGGCGGTTCGATCGCTCGAGCCGTCGTCGACGACGATCAGCTCGGACAGCTGGAACCGCGCAGTCGCGAGAGTGTCCACGATGTCGTCGATCGCATCGAGGAGCGCCGGAAGCCGGAGCTCCTCATCTCTGGCGGGCACGATGACCGAGAGGGGCCGAAGGCTCATCGTGCGCCCGCCGGCCCGGCGATCGCGAAGACGCTGAGTCCGAACGGGAACCCGCCCGCCAGCACGCGTGGTCGCTCCGCCATCAGCGTCCGAAGCAGCAGCGTGTTCAGCCGGCGCGGCGGCATCGAGAGGACGCGGGCCGGCGGCGGCCGGAACCTGGCCGTGAGGCGTTGGACGAGCGCAAGGGGAAAAAGCAGGGTCATGAAGTACCCGCTCTGGCGAATCTCGAGCCCCGCCGCCTGCAGCACTTGTGTGAGCGTTCCGCGGGTGTAGCGGCGGAAGTGGGCGTGCGCCACGTCGTGCTCGCTCCACAGAAACGGATACGCGGGGACCGTGACCAGAAGTGCGCCGTCCGGTTCGAGCACGCGGCGGAACTCCTGCGCCGCGCCGAGATCGTCGCTGAGATGCTCGAGCACATCGAAGGCGGTGACGATGTCGACGCTTCGATCCGGAAAGGGGAGCTGATCCGCAGGCGCCTGGCGAACGTCTAGGCCCCGCCCCCGGCTGAGACCGAGCGCCGTTTCGTCGAGCTCGACGCCGGTCGCCTCGTCGGCAAGAGTCCGAAAGCTGGCGAGCAGCGCTCCGGTTCCGGAGCCCACGTCGACGAGACGCCGCACGCGCCCACCGCGACGAGCACACTCCCTCTCGACGAGCGAACGCACGACGACGCCGCGTCCGAGAAACCACCAATGCGCGCCCTCGACCGCCGCCATCTCACTGAACAACTCGGGTTCCACCGCAGATTCAACTCCGATTCTTGCAGCTTCCCCGCTCGAACAAGAACCCTCGATCAAGGGATTTAGCGAAGCGGCGTCCGGTCGGGGCGAGATGCCACTCCGTACAATGGCTCCCAATGGCGACGATCGAGCCGAGGAGGCACTCGTCCACCGAGGCCTCGAGCCGGAGCGAGCTGTTCTCGACGATCTCGGGCCTGCCGACGGAGCCGGTCTACACGCCTGACATGGTCGACCTCGACTACGAGCGCGACCTCGGCGCCCCGGGCGAGTATCCGTTCACGCGCGGGGTCTATCCCACGATGTACCGGGGCCGGCTCTGGACGATGCGGCAGTTCGCCGGCTTCGGGACCGCCGAGGAGACGAACGGCCGCTTCCGCTACCTGCTCGAGCACGGCCAGACGGGGCTCTCGACCGCCTTCGACATGCCCTCGCTGATGGGCTACGACTCCGACCACCCGCGCTCGCTCGGCGAGGTCGGCCGCGAGGGAGTCGCGATCGACTCGCTTGCCGACATGGAGACGTTGTTCGCCGGGATCCCGCTGGGCGAGGTCTCGACCTCGATGACGATCAACTCGCCCGCGGCGATCCTGCTCGCGTACTACCTCTGCGTCGGGGAGCAGCAGGGGGTGCCCAGGGCCGAGCTCAGGGGCACGATCCAGACGGACATCCTCAAGGAGTACATCGCGCAGAAGGAGTACATCTTCCCGCCGGAGCCCTCGATGCGGCTCGTCACGGACATGGTCGAGTTCTGCGCGAGGGAGATGCCGCTGTGGCACCCGATCTCAGTCAGCGGCTACCACATCCGCGAGGCCGGCTCGACCGCGGCGCAGGAGCTCGCGTTCACCCTCGCCGACGGGTTCACGTACGTGGACTGGGCGCTCGAGCGCGGCCTCGAGGTCGACGAGTTCGCGCCGCGCCTGTCGTTCTTCTTCAACGCGCACCTCGACTTCTTCGAGGAGATCGGGAAGTACCGCGCCGCGCGGCGGATCTGGGCGCGCGAGCTTCGGGAGCGATACGGGGCGAAGGACCCGCGCTCGTTGCTGATGCGGTTCCACACGCAGACCGCGGGCGTCTCGCTCACCGCGCAGCAGCCGGAGGTGAACATCGTCCGCACGGCGCTCGAGGCGCTCGCCGCGGTGCTCGGCGGCACGCAGAGCCTGCACACGAACTCCTTCGACGAGGCGCTCGCCCTGCCGACCGAGGACGCCGTCCGCCTCGCGCTCCGCACGCAGCAGGTGATCGCGCACGAGACCGGGGTG
>Ga0335069_10015658_pt1 | contig 10603 bp, 7 predicted proteins | sample Lox_Sample_11_FD_206714 | JGI IMG/M metagenome (GOLD analysis project Ga0335069, IMG submission 206714) | Soil microbial communities from Loxahatchee National Wildlife Refuge, Florida, United States - Lox_Sample_1.1 | ecosystem: Environmental > Terrestrial > Soil > Wetlands | place: USA: Florida...
TCCTTCGTTGACAAGCGTCCCATTGCGAGTACACTGCTCGCGCTCAAGAAGCTGCGCTGGGGGCTGATATGAAGCGCTTTTCATCTGTCTGTGCAATCCTTTTCACACTCCTTTTTGTCCTTCAGTTTTCTGCTTTCGCGCAGAGCTTCGTCACCATCGCCGGTGACCTGCAGCAGGCCGCCGGGTGCCCGAACAATTGGGACCCCACCTGCTCGACCACCGACCTCACTTACGACGCGAACAGCGACATCTGGAAGAATTCGTTCAGCCTTCCTGCCGGCAATTTCAATTACAAGGCAGCCCTCGATCACAGTTGGAACGTCAGCTTTGGACTCGACACTGGCGGCAATAACATCCCGCTGAACCTCGGCGCTCCCACCACGGTGAAGTTCTATTACGACAATAAGTTGCACTGGATCACCGACAACGTGAACAGTGTGATTGCCAGCGTTCCCGGCGATTACCAGCACACCATCGGATGCTCCGGCGACTGGGACCCCGCCTGCCTCCGCTCCTGGCTCGAAGACCCGAACGGTAGCGGCACCTACAGCTTCAGCGTGAACATTCCGCAGGGTAGTTACCAGTGCAAGGTCGCCATCAACGAAGGCTGGAACGAGAATTACGGCCAGAACGGCACCCCTGGCGGCGCCAACATCCCCTTCACCGTTCTCGGCACTACCGCGCTCGTTACGTTCAGCTACAACCCTTCCACCCACATCCTGAGCATCACCGGAGCCTCGCCGCAGCACGACAACAACGTCGAATGGGACGGCCTGCGCCACGACTCGCGCGATTCGCTCTATCGTTCCCCGGGCGGCGCCGTTCCTGCTGACACGCCCGTTAAGCTCCGCTTCCGCACCTACCACAACGACGTCACCGACGTCACGCTACGCTGGTACGACGTGAACGCCTCCGCCGAAAACCTCATCCCCATGCAGATCGTCGCCAGCGACGTTCCCTGCTACCAGAGCGGGCTCGGCAATAACACCTGCGACTACTGGGAAACCACCGTCAACTCTCCGACCCCCAACAATTTCTGGTATCGCTTCATCATCACCGATGGCACTGCCACCGCTTATTACGAAGACGACACTGCCGCGCTCGATGGCGGGCTCGGCGCTCCCAGTGCGAATGCCATTGATAACAGCTACGCGTTGATGTTCTACGACCCGGCCTTCAAGAGCGCCGACTGGGCCAAGGATGCGGTGATTTACCAGATCTTCCCCGACCGCTTCCGCAACGGCCGCGCCAGCAACGATCCCAGGACCGGCGACCTCCGCTACGACGACCCGGTCCTCAAGTTCCAATGGGGGGAACTGCCGGAAGGCTACTGCCACAACTACGCCGACGCGGCCACTAACTGCCCCTGGCGCAATAACACGCCGATGAACACCGGCACCATCGAACAGCCGCGAGGACGCGACTACTACGGCGGGGACCTGAAGGGCGTAGACCAGGAACTCGACTACTTGAAGGCGCTGGGCATCAACACCATCTACTTCAACCCCGTCTTCGATTCTTCCTCGAACCACGGCTACGACACGCGCGACTATTCGACCATTAATCCTTACTTCGGCAATCGCGGCGAATTCACCTCGCTGATGGCGCACGCCCGTAACGATAGCGTTCGCGTCATCTTCGACGGCGTCTTCAACCACCTCTCGTCCGATAGCCCGTTCTTCGACCGCTACCACCACTTCGCGCCTGATGGCGCCTGCGAATCGGCAGTTTCTCCCTTCCGCCCGTGGTTTACCTTCCGCGCTCCCGGTCCGCTCGATCCTTCCACCTGCGTGCCTTCGACTCCGGGCGGCACCGATACCTATTACAACGGCTGGGCCGGATTCGATAGCCTTCCCGTTATAACGAAAACGTTACCCGACGTGCAGGGCTACTTCCTCACCGCCCCCAACAGCATCACGCGCTATTGGCTGAACCAGGGTGGCTCCGGCTGGCGACTCGACGTCATGGGCGATGGATCGTTCCCCAATGGCTACTGGGAGACTTTCCGCCATGTGACCAAATCCACCAAGCCCGATGCGCTAATCATCGGCGAGTTGTGGCAGAAGGACTCCACGCTGCTGCGCTTCCTGCGTGGCGATCGCGCCGACACCACCATGGACTACCGTCTGCGCGACGCCGTACTGGGCTTCCTCGCGCCGCAGGCATTCGATGCCAAGGGCTTTGGCGACAGCGGCCGTATCCTGAAGCCATCGGAATTCATGGCGCGCCTGTCGGCGATTCGCGAAGACTATCCCGACGCGGCCTACTACTCGCTGATGAACCTGCTCGACAGCCACGATACCGCCCGCCTGCGCTGGGTTTTGACGCCTGGCACCGACACCACGGCTGACAAGGAACAAAACACCGCCAACGTTACCGAGGGGAAATTGCGCCAGAAACTGGCAGCCATGATTCAGTTCTCTCTGCCTGGCGCACCGACCATCTACTATGGCGATGAAGTTGGCATCACCGGCAACGACGATCCCGACACCCGCCGCACCTACCCCTGGGCCGATCTTGGCGGCAGGCCCGACACCCTGATGCAAATGTTCTATCGCACCCTCATCAACGTGCGTAAGCAGAACCGCGTACTCCGCGACGGCGACTTCCGCATGCTGCTCGCCGACGACACCAACGAAACCGCCGCCTTCGGCCGCAAGACCGCCAGCCAGGCCGCCGTCTTCGTCATTAACCGCAGCGTTAGCTCGCAGACGGTCAGCATCCCGGTGGCCGGCTACCTGCGCGACAACCTCCAGTTCACCAGCGCACTGGCTGTCGGTTCTCTCTTTGCTGGCCCGAAGACCACCAACGGCACTTTGACCGTCACGTTGGCCAGGAAGAGCGCCATGATCCTGACCACCGGCCAGGTCAACCTGAAACCGCCCGATCCGCCGACGGCGCTCAAGGTGACCAACGAAGCCTCCACCACCGTATCGCTGTCGTGGACCGCAAGCGCCCATGCGGCAAGCTACAACGTCTACCAGAGCTTCGTCAGCGGCGGCGGCTACACCAAGTCCAATACGACGGCCATTACCGGCAACACCTTCGCCGCCACTGGTCTCATCAATGGCGATACCTACTACTTCGTGGTAAAGGCCGTTGACGCCGACGGCAACGAAAGCGATGCCTCCAACGAAGCCAACGGCATTCCGCACTACATCATCGGATGGGCCAACCTGCAGTGGCCGCCTTCGATTACCGAAACCATCAGCGCCGCCGACCGCACGCCGAACATCTACGGCCAGATCTGGATTGACGGCGTCACCAGCCAGCCCGGGCCAACACCAGGACTGAAAGCACAAGTCGGGTTCGGCCCTCCGGGCGTCGCTGCGACCGACGCTCAATGGATGTGGGTGGATTCCACCTTTAACACCGATGCGGGCAACAACGACGAATATGTCGGCAGCTTGCTGCCGAGCGCGACCGGCAACTACGTGTACCTCTACCGTTACTCAACGACTGGCGGACGCGACTGGTTCTACGCCGACCTCAGCGGCCCGACCCAGCCCAACTCGTACGGCAACCCCGGACAGTTGACCGTTAACCCGAGTTCCGACACCACGCCTCCGGCCGTGCCGCAGAACCTGGCCGTCACCAACGCAACTCCAAAGAACATCTCGCTGGGCTGGGACGCAGTCACCGGTGATCCGACCATGTACGGCTACGAAGTCCTGCGTGGCTCGCAGGGCGGCGGACCCTACACCCTGATCGCGACCGTCACCACCAACTCCTATACCGACGGAAGTGTCGTTTCCGGTACCACGTACTTCTATGTTGTGCGCGCCATCGATCAGTCGTACAACCGCTCAGGCTATTCGAACGAAGTGAGCGGGACAGCGAAGCAGCGGAAGGTGGCGATCACCTTTAATGTGACCGTTCCTTCGTGGACCGATGCCACCACCTTCTCGGTGCACATCGCTGGCACCCTGAGCCAGCTCGACGGCGGCTTCACCGATTGGTGCGCCGGATGCACCCAGATGTCGAAGGTCGACAGCACCCACTGGACGATCACGCTCACCGGCAACGAGGGCGTACAACTTCAATACAAATACACCCTCGGCGACTTCAATTACGTCGAGAAAGACGCCAGCTGCGGCGAAATCCCCAACCGCATGGTGACCTTGACCTATGGCACCACGGGGATGCAGTCAGAGAACGACGTCGTACCCGAATGGAGGAACGTCTCCCCCTGTGGCAACTAGAGACTAGTCATGTGGGACCGGGCGAAGAGAGTGGCTGTGTGGGACCGGACCCCTCGCCCGGTCAGGCGGAGCGTAGCTCCACATAGCTGATCTCGCATAGCAGCCCCGCACCCGCGGGGCTTCTCTCTATGGAAGAGCTGATCTGCTTCATCCTCGAATTGTTATTTGAAGTGTTCCTCGAACTCGTCGCTGCCGCAATTGACGATCTCGTGAACCGCGGCGCCGGAGAAGCCCTGAAGTTCCCCGACATAAAGAACCCGACTCTCGCTGCGATCGGATACCTCGTTCTCGGAGCCTTCAGCGGCGGCATCAGCCTGGTGCTGTTCCCTCATCCGTTCTTTCCACGCAGGCGCTATCACGGCATCAGCATGGTGATCAGTCCTTGGTTGACTGGAGGGTTTATGGCCATGATCGGCAGGTACTTCCGCAGCCGCGACCGCGAAACTACTCGTATCGAAACCTTCGCCTATGGATTCGTCTTCGCATTCGGCATGGCAGCGGTGCGTTTCTTGCTCGCCAGTTGATGGCGAATACAGGGCCCTGCTTTTTGTTATCACGAGGGCCTTTAGGCCCGAGGGATCTGCTTTTCTTCCCCCCAAGAACGTCTGGAGCACGGGAGGGGATTCGAACCCCTGCATAACGGATTTGCAGTCCGCCGCGTTACCACTTCGCCACCCGTGCTCATCCGTACAAAAAACAAAACCCACGACGGTTATCGTGGGCGTCACTGCTTCCTGCGGGGCTGGAGTTTCAACCGTGCAGGCAATGCCCACCGATCCGGCGACAACAATCCGCGTTGGACGTGGTGAACATCGCAGTCAGACTACCCTCTGCCGTTCCACCAAACAAACGAATTCGCTCGATTGTTCCCATCGAAAATCCAGATGGCCAGGCTCGGAATCTGCACTCTGTTCTCTCTCCGCATTCTCTGCTGTCAGCGCCGGTGTGAAAATCCCCATTCCGCCGAAGTAAAAATCCCCACCTCAGGTTGACTGCGATACTCAGACGCGAGGAGGAGCCGAACCTATCCACGCGGGGAGCAGCGCTGCTGATGCCGGACATCGATCTCTGGCGCAACTGCAGCAAATCGTCGACGCCCAGGCAAACGTGCTTGCTTACATCAGCGCATTCTTCGTACTGGGCGTGGTCGTTGCCATGTTGATTCCACTTCCATTTCTGATGAAGCGTCCGACCGCTGAGGAGACTGCTGCCGCCTTGACACCTGCCGGGGAGTCTTCCACGACGATGCAGTCGCCTGGGGAAAAGCCCAACTTAGCAGACGCTCTGAGATAGGGCTCCGGGTGGGGTTTGCCCAAAGCTAAGTCAGAGGATGTGATGAAGCACTGGGGCAAAGGAAGTCCTGTAGCTTCGAGACGAAGTACGGCCAGCGGCTTCGTGGACGAGGTTACGATAGCCCACCGCGATGGGGGCAATTTGGTGAGTAGAGACCGAGCTCCGGGCAGCGGCTTCACGCCCTCGAGGTCATGCATTTCGGCTTGCTCGACAAGCTCGTTCTCCTGTTCGTGATCAGAGTTGGGCAGATAATCACGAATGGTCGCAATGCTGGGCCTCCCGTGCGAACGATGAACAACTTCATCGGGATCGAACTTATGCGCGACTGCCCAGCGCCGCCACACACGAGCTGCTGCTTCGTTCGAGTTCATCAGAACTCCGTCCAAATCGAAAAGCAACGCCTGGCAAGAAATCTCGATCATCTCTCGGCTATCATCTCAAATTCTATTCTTGCTCGTTCGTCTCAAGGCGTCCTCAGCTGCTGAGAATTCTTCGCGCCAAGGCGTATAAGCGTCGGCAGTACGTCTCCGAACAAGGAATCGTGCGGTGAACCCAGAGCAAAGTACAAGCGCCGATAGATGCTGTACAGTTCCGCGTATATCGTGCGAGCTCCTGAGTCCGGTTTGTACTCAATGTGCGTCGGACAAAGCTTCTGTTGGGCTTCTTCAATGGTGCGGAAAGTCCCTGCTGCGAGAAATGCGAAAATCGCGGAACCTAAGCTGGTAACCTTACTGGCCGGGACGAGCACCGAACGTTCCAGCACATTGGCGTAGATTTGGTTCAGCACTGGATTCTGTTGTGGTATACCGCCAGCATTGATTACCCGATCGATATTCGCGCCGTACTCAGCCATGCGATCGAGAATCACGCGAGTGTGCATAGCGGTGCCTTCAATAGAGGCGAATAGCTCATCTTTTGCAGTATGTTGAAGGTTCCAACCCACGGTAATCCCACGCAAGTTCGGATTGACCAACACAGTTCGATCACCGTTGTCCCACGTCATGCGTAACAAGCCGGTCTGGCCAGCCACATACTCTTCCAAGCCTTGTGAAAGCTCTCCGACCGTGGTACGTGCTCGAGTAGCAATCGCACTGAAGATGTCCCCGGTCGCCGACAGACCGGCCTCGATACCGGTTTTCGCGGGATGAACGCTGCCTGGTACAACACCGCAAACCCCTGGCACGAGACGTGAATCATCCGTAATGCCAATTATGCAAGTGGAAGTACCAATCACATTTACGACGTCGCGTTCGCGACACCCTGCCCCAATCGCATCCCAGTGTGCATCAAACGCTCCCACCGGAATCGGTATGCCGGCGCGCAAACCTAAACGATCTGCCCAGTAGGGGCAGAGATACCCGGCGATCTCATCCGACGTCGCGAATTGCCCGTCGAGCTTTTCGCGGATGCCGTTAAAGAGAGCATCGACTTGAGAAAGAAAACTCTGTGACGGCAGTCCACCGAGCGCCTTGCTCCAGAGCCACTTGTGCCCCATTGCACAAATGCTGCGTTTTACCTGTTTGGGATCGGTTATGCCGCAGAGGGTGGCTGCGACCATGTCACAGTGCTCAAAAGCCGAGACGAGTCTGCCGCGCTTTTCAGGGTTGTGCCGAAGCCAGTGCAGAAGCTTGGAAAAGCCCCATTCGGAAGAGTAGACGCCTCCGCACCACTGGAGTGCTTCCAAGCCGTACTGCTGTGCCACCGCCGTTATTTCGGCAGCTTCCTTCTTTGCCCGGTGATCGCACCAGAGGTAGTACTCGTCGAGTGGTCGAAGGCCAGCGCCAACGGGAACGACCGAAGATCCCGTGGTGTCGAGCGCCATCGCGGAGACTTTGCCACCATTTACTCCGGATGCACGCAGAGCCTCGCACATGGCAGCCGCAAGCGCCTCCATATGGTCGTCGTGCGATTGCGTGGCATGCTCCGTGTCTTCGCGCCGTCTATGGAGCGGGTAACCGGCAGTTCCATAACCCAATGTTCCGCGGTCGCTATCCACTATAGAAACGCGAACACTCAACGTACCGAAATCGATTCCAGCAACAGTCGCCATTGCTTCCTCGGCCCTCTTAGTTTGAGCCCTTCAAGTGGAAATAGGCTTCATTCCAGCGCAGCTCTTTATTGAACGCATGGACAGTCGTATCTTCGTTGATGAGAAGGAACTCGATGCCGGCCATCGAAGCAAAATCCTCCAATTGTTCTACGCTGACTGATTGGCTAAAAGCTGTATGATGTGCCCCGCCGGCATAAATCCACGCCGCTGCCGCAACCTTCAGGTTCGGCCTTGGCGCCCATAGCGTGCTCGCCACAGGCAACTTTGCAAGAGGTGCTTCGGGCTGCGTCACATCGACGGTATTAACGATCATGCGGAATCGGTTGCCCAGATCAACGATCGACGCGTTGACTGCCGCACCTGTGGCTGTGGTGAACACCAGGCGGACTGGGTCCGATTTGCCACCGATAGCCAGCGGGTGAATCACTACGCGGGGCTTCGTTCCGGCTATGGAAGGACAGACCTCAAGCATATGCGATCCCAGAACTTTTCCCCCACCCTGAAGGTGGTAGGTGTAGTCTTCCATGAATGATGTCCCGCCCTTCAGTCCTGATCCCATCACCTTCATAGAGCGGACGAGAGCCGCCGTCTTCCAGTCTCCTTCAGCGCCGAATCCGTAACCGTCGTTCATCAGCCGCTGCACGGCGATACCCGGCAATTGCGCGAGTCCGTGCAGATCCTCGAATGTATCGGTAAACGCCTGAGAACCTGTTTGCTCAAGGAAATTCCGTAGTCCAAGTTCGATTCGGGCAGCCTCTCTAAGCGAGGATCGCTGCGTGCCGTTCGGTCCCAGAGTGGAGGCTAGGTCATAAGTTGCGCCGTACTCCTCCAGTAACCGGTCAACTTCCGATTCCACAACATCTCTTGTCGATGCCACCAAATCGCCGACCCCATAACTGTTAACGGAATATCCGAAACGAATCTGTGCCTCGACCTTGTCGCCTTCAGTGACAGCTACTTGGCGCATGTTGTCGCCAAAACGAGCAACCTTCATGTGCTGTGCGTCGTGCCATGCGCAGGCCGTCCGTGCCCAGCGTGCAAGATCCTCAAGCACATCCGCATCCTGCCAGAATCCAACAATCACCTTCCTGCTCAGGCCCAGCCGCGTCGATCCATATCCGAACTCGCGATCACCGTGCGCCGCCTGGTTGAGGTTCATGAAATCCATGTCAATGGTGGACCATGGAAGATCGCGATTAAACTGGGTGTGAAGATGAGCGAACGGCTTTCTCAATGTCTTCAGGCCGGCTATCCACATTTTCGCTGGAGAAAAGGTGTGCATCCACACCACCAGCCCGATACACTCCGGGCTGGCATTCGCGTCAAGACAGACTTGAAGAATCGATTCCGGAGTGGTCACAATCGGCTTGAAAATCACTGAGACAGGAATTTCCGGTGCGCCATTCAGATGTTCAGCGATTATGCGTGAATGCTCCGCCACCTGATCCAGGGTCTTTTGTCCATAGAGACTCTGGCTCCCCGTAATGAACCAAACTTGCTGCTTCTTGAAGTCCAAGGCTCGCCTCTCTGTAATCTGCTTACAACCGGAATAATTACGCCTGCGGCTTTGATTGACCGTAGTAGGCGTTGCGTCCGTGTTTGCGGTGAAAGTGCTTGTCGAGCAAAGACTGTGAAATGCTTGCCGCTTGCTTGTCGATCGTGATGCTCATCCAGGCCATACGTGCGGTGGATTCGAGCACGACTGCATGTTGCGCGGCGGTAGCCACGTCAGGCCCCCATGTGAAAGGACCGTGATGTGCGACGAGCACAGCTGGGATGGCACTTGGATCGATGCCCTGAAACGCGCGAACAATTGCGTGTCCTGTGTTTTTTTCGTACTCCGTCTCGATTTCCGTCTCAGCCATCGGTCGTGTGACGGGGATTAGACCATGGAAGTAGTCGGCGTGGGTCGTGCCTAGACACGGGATAGGTCTGCACGCCTGTGCCCAAGCGGTCGCGTGCTCGGAGTGGGTGTGCACAATGCCCCCAATTCCTGGAAACGAGCGGTACAAAACGAGGTGCGTTTGCAAATCGGAGGATGGCCGCAGTTCTCCCTCAACCACCTTTCCCTCTAGATCGGTCACCACCATGTGCTCAGGGAGAAGGTTTTCGTACTGCATGCCACTTGGCTTGATAACTACCAGCCCTTGCTCACGAGAAATTCCGCTCGCGTTGCCGAACGTGTAGAGCACGAGTCCTTTTCGTACCAGCTCCAGATTTGCGTCGAGGACTGCGCCGCGAAGTTCCTTCAGTAACATTGTCTTCCTCGTAGGGTGACTTCACCCGAGTGGGGCGTACATTTTGAAGTGGTCGACAAGAGCAAGCAGGATTCAAACCAAGAGGGAGGCTCAAGCAAAGAGCAACCGACCCAGGTCACTTCCTACGACCTCCAATCCTGCTCCCTAGTTTGCCTTGTGGTGTGTTGGCCGAACCACAAACTAAGTCCGATAAGGTTGTGAATACCTGTTCAGCCGTCCTACCAATGTCTTTGCTACCGCTCTCAAACCAGGAGTGGCTGACCACTCCGATCAACAAAAGAGTTAGCGAAGCGATAAGTCGGGTTTGCACTGCGCTTAGCTCGTTCTGGTATCGACGGGTAAACGCCTCGACAACCTTGTCTTGCACCTCCGCCATGCGAGCAACCTGCGCGTCCCTGGCAGCGGAGCACTTGGCTGCGATTTCCATCACTTGCCGAGTGCGGGGATTCGAAATTGACGCTTGTGAAATGCGAAGAACCAATTCCCGGAATGCTTGTTGAATGGAATACGACGTCGGCAAACTTTGAATAGCCTCTTCCAGTTGGGTCCCAAAGCTGACGACCGGCTGCGCCAATAGGTCGCTCTTGGATTCAAAATAACGGAACAGAGTTCGTCGCGAGGTTCCTGCCGCTTCAGCAATATCGTCGACAGTCGTCTCATCAAAACCCTTTCTGGCGAAAAGGTCGATCGCCGCATCCCAGATCGCATCGCGAACCAGCTCCTGCTTGCGAAGTTGTAGTGGTCTGACCGGGAGGGAGCTCCCCTCCTCGACAGACATTGTTGTATTGGTTGCCATCGGG
>Ga0335069_10015659_pt1 | contig 10603 bp, 20 predicted proteins | sample Lox_Sample_11_FD_206714 | JGI IMG/M metagenome (GOLD analysis project Ga0335069, IMG submission 206714) | Soil microbial communities from Loxahatchee National Wildlife Refuge, Florida, United States - Lox_Sample_1.1 | ecosystem: Environmental > Terrestrial > Soil > Wetlands | place: USA...
CTACGTGCCGCTACTGTCGGCACTCAAAATCGCCTTCATGCACGGAGGGCAGTGCAGACCGCCTCCAGCTATTCCCCATCCTCCGAGCTGCCTCGCACGGGCTCCGCATCGAACGCACGGATCGCAAAACGGTCGGGGCTCTGGGTTCGGAGGACAGGGAGCCCATCCCAAAAGAAGCGGTGAGGACGGATGCCAGAGGCACGTTCCTGATGGGTGACCCACGGAAGGCGTCACGCGACCGTCGGCCGCGATCGTATGATTCGGGATCGGGAGATGAACGCCGCATTCCGGACAACGAATGATTGCGGACCAGTGCGGGCTGTCACCGAACTCGTCGAAGAGCACGCGCTGCCACTGGCCACGACCCTTTCCGTTGGGAAGCTCAGCGATCACGCTACTCCTTTCCGATCCGACACGAACGTTGCGAGTGCCCGTTGTGCGATCTCACGTTTCTGCGCGACGGCTTCGCTCCAATTGCCGCCGTGCTTACGGTCGGCGATTTCTTGCAACGCATCCCGCGCCGTTTTGAACTGTGCTTCGAGCTTTGAGACGAGGCCCAGCAGTTCGCGCGGTGTCGGACCTTTCAACTCAGTGATCCAAGCTTCGTAATCCTCCGTCATCTTCTCGACGCGCTTCTGAAGAACCTCCCGCTCATGCTCCAACGCCGTGACGCGGTTAAGAGCGACCTGCCAACGACAACGATCATGCGTGTGCTCCTCAAGGTTCGGCGAGTCGAGATAGTCGAATATCCGTTCGTCGATTGGGCTGATAGCTGCCTGCTCGCGCTTGTAGAGCATCGTGCCACATGACGAACACGGCTTGTGCTGCACGATCTTCATTCTTTCCGCTCCTGCTCCAGGGCGTATTCGATTATCGCGAGGCACGAAGGACAGCGAACCTTCCATCCGTGCTGGCAATCCCTTACGTTCGCGAGCACTTTTTCCGCCCGCTCGGCCCTCGTCGCGAAGTCATTTCGTTCTTGCTCAAGCTCCGAGATCTTCGCGAGCGCTCGATCGAGATCATCGAGCATGTCGCGAAAGCGCTGCCGCGCGTTCTTCGGCCAACCCGTAAGATTGCGCCAGAGTGCCCGCTCTTCAGCGGTGGTCTTCGTCTCGACCAAGGGACAAGCCGGCGGAAGATGAACATGCTCGCTGATGTCCTTGCCGCAGTGTCGACAACCGACCTTGCCCTCGTGAGCGATGAATTGTCCCATCGTCGTCCCGGTCATCGCCTTGATCATCTTCGACCTCACCTTCGCAACGACGAGTGCTAACCAACTCTCACTCACTCTTCACGTCTTCAACCTTCGGAGGCGCTCCGATCTCTCACTCACTCTTCACGTCTTCAACCTTCGCAAGCGATGCGAACGCTGCGTGGGGCTCTCTCACTCGCTCTTCACCAAACATCCTCCGAAAACAATACCCCCGCGCGAATTTCGACGACGTTCTTCACCTGCCCGCACTCGAGCGCGTGCGCGAGCGCTGCGCGCCGATCAAGAAACTCCGTTCCATCCCGAAGAAAACCCTGCTCGCCGTCCACGAACCGCGCGCCGGTCTTGTCCGCAATAGCGAAAATGAGATCGCTGTGCCTCGACGGATTCGGAAGCGAATGAGTCTCTCCGCGAAAACGAATGGCGACGTGTGTGATCATGACTTCAAGAATCCTGCGAGCACCATTCCGCCCTTCGGTTCGATCCGAGCTGGGCAAGAACGGCGGTTGTGACCGCTCCCATGACAAAGGGTGCACCGGAAATTCTTCCGACGCTTGCGCGGTTTTGCGAGATAGCGTTCTCGATCCGCCTTGCTCTTCTTTTTCCGATGCCAGTAACAAAGAATCGTACCGCATGCAGTCGGTTCTCCGCATTCGCGGCAGAGGCCTGCGGCGAGACGCGCTCGCCTTCTCTCTTGCAAATGCTTCCAGCATTGCGGCGCTTCCATCAGGCGTCCCCTCCGAAGACGACGGACAGATTCCGAGCGCGCTTCCCCGGGCGCCACCGCTCTTCATCGACGTCCACGACGGCCTCGCCGACATGCGTCGTCCGGAGAACGACCGTCGGCTTCGAGGCCAAGAGTTCGTACTCCCAGGTGTCGAGACCGACGTTCCATTTCTTGAGCTGCGCCCACCCGGGTCGACCGAGCCTGTTCGCGAGCGTCAAGCGCGCGTCAGAGAGCGACGACGCGACGGAGACGAGAAATGCTCCGCGCTTCATCCAGACGTACACCTTCATGCTGCTGCGGCTTCTCATCCTTCACCGTCCCATTGCTGCGTCGTCCCGGGTAAATCGTAGACCGTCACAGGAGCCGAGGTCAGTCTCTTGATCAGCGGTTCCACTTCTTTCCAGGTCCCGCCTCCCAAACCGCATCCGATCCTCGGCATGTGAAGACCCGCTCCCAGTCGACGCGCAAAGCGTTCTGCGTGCCGGAGACACAAGGCAAGAGCGTCGTAACGGACGGCCGGTCTGCGGGCCGCGGCCCGCTCCCCCGAGGAAACGCCCTTCTGCGCGACCATGTTCAAGACGTAGATGCCCTCGTAATCAACTTCTACGAGCTGCGACTGCCCGAGGCCGAATTCTCCGGTCTCCTCGCAGAGAAGATCGTGGATTGGCCTTGACGCGACCGCCGCATGCCACATGCGATAGCAGCCCTCGGGCTCGGACCAGCGCCGCGAGAGCGCGAGCACGAAGCCGCGACCCCATTTGCCTTCGTCATTACACACGTGTGCGATGAGCGCCGGCCGCGCAAAAGGCGCCGTCGCGTCACCTGAGACGTAACGAATATTTTCCGTCGTGGTCATCACGTCGCCATGCTCGTCACGCTTAGAGCTTCGTCACCCTGGAACGACCTTTATCGATCATCTTTTGACCTTGAGCGAGCTGAGCGTCGTCGGGGAGACCCATGGGCAAGGGCGTCATCTCCCAAACCCAGAACGACGATACTTCCTCGCCGCACACCTCGGTCAGTTCTTTCGCGATGCGGATGGCCTCGGCCTTACGCTCTTCGGGGCTCATGTCTCTCCTTACACTTGAAGCACTCGACGAGCGACTCATTCGCTGCGCCACTTGATTTGATCATCTTTGTCACTGCAACACTCGTTGTACTGCTCGATGACCTGCGCAGTGATGTCCGTGTAGTTCAATCCACACTCGTAGTACGCGGGCAAATAAGCCATCATGGAACCTGGCCGACGCGCATCGTTGTCTCCTAGAATGTGCCACGTCCCCTCCTCTGCTGTCATCACGAGATAGGTGAAGATGCGCGCAGCGGCTCCCATGATCACGCCACTCCACTTGATATTTCCGCCATCGATCTGATCGAGTTCAACGCGCTCTTCGGTGACGTCGTTCACAAATCGATAGTAGGTGCCCATCCGTGATCCTCGGTTTTCACGACTCAGCGCACTCCTCATTCTAGTTCTTTACCGAACGCGAGAACGCACTCGCGCATCGTGTTGTTATGAATCTCGAGCACCTTCGGGATGCTCCCGTCTTTTTCGACTTGGTAGCCGCCCGCGAGATTCCAGGCAACGGGGACCCCGCAGTCACGAAGCATCTCGAAAACGAAGCAGTCGCGTTCGCGAAGCTCCTCAGTCGTCATCCACCCGCCGTATGGATCGCTGATGTGCGGATCGGCACCAGCTTGGTAGAGAATGATGTCGACGTCATGCATCATCGGCTCAAGCTGCTCTGCGAGCCCTTCTTCCAAGAACGTCTTCGCCTGATCGGGGCGCGACCAATTCAAGCCCGCGGAGAAGTGGCGGATCCACGCGATCCCGAGCTTCCGGATGATGTTGTCCGTGCCGTTGCCGTAGTGCATGTCGAGGTCGAGGATGCCGACGCGCCGGACCAGCTTTTCTTCCTTCAGCGCGAGCGCCGTCACCATGAGGCCGTTGAATGTACAGAAACCCTCCGCACGATCGTAACCGGCGTGATGAAAACCCGAACACGGAGCCGCTGCAGCGCCTCCCGTCTCAATCGCGCGCCTCGCCGCCGCGAGCATCGCACCCGATGTGTAAGGGAGCGAATCTGCGACCTCACGCGAGCGATTGCCGAAGCCGTTATTCGTTCGACACTCGAGCACGTCCACCACGAATTTTCTGTCGTGCGCTCGGGCAAGCTCGTCCACGACAACGGGCTCGGGCTCGACGATCTCGATCGGAAACCTTTTCCACGATGCGACGACGTTTCGGGGCTTTCTCGCGCTCGGGGATGCGGACTCCGAATCCGCAACCATTTTGGGCGTGTAGAAAACGGGGATCACTTCGCTACCATCAACAAGTGGACCGCGTACCCGAGGCCCGCGAAGAACGCGAAACGGGCGAAGATGTAGATGAACATCATGACGGCCATCTCCACGATGCTCCGCTCGTCTTTTTTGTTCTGCGCACCGTTCGAAGAAGTGAAAGACGACACGACGAGCGAGAGACCGTAGGCCTGAAAGAATCCGATTCGCGGTATGCCGAGCGACGTTACGAACCAATTCCAATTGAGCATCGCGGCCCACGCATAGAGGACTGAAGCGAGCGGCAAGCCGATGACGAACACGACGAGCGCCGCAAGGCACCCTTGGACCGGATTCTCACTCGTAGAACTCTCGTTGGTCTTCGTCATGACAATCTTCACTCCTCGATCGGACGCCACGTGCAACGCGTGTGCTTTCCGATGGTGACGCGCGCGTTCCGTCGGTCTCGAACCGTACACTCCAATTCGCAGTTGTTTTGTCCACACACGATGCACGTGATGACCGGATCTTCGGTCGGCACGAATTTGAGCGTGATGACGTACGTGCCCTCGGGCACGGAGAAGTTAGTCGGCGCCATCACCGGCCTCGCAGTTGCCAGGAACGAAAACGATGCGAACGTCCTCACGGCTCGAAGGAATCTCCGGAATCTCCGTCGTCATCTTTCGTGCTGCCGTGGGCTTTCCACCCACGAACGCGATCATTGAAAACAGAACCACGATTCCGCCCACGACGACGAGCACGAAATGCTCCTCGACGAATCGCCAGATGCAGTCGCCAAGACCGACGTGAGGACCGCGATTCATGTTCGTCAATCTTCCACGTCGATGGTGACGGTAATGTTCTGGCCAAAACGAAGCGAATCCGCGACGACTGGTCGCACGAAAAACGACATCTTGCTCGAGACGCGCTTGGCCGTTTGCTGAACGTCGAAAACCATGCCGACGAGGTTCTCGAGCACCACGCAGACGTCATCCGATGCGCACGCCGGATCACGCGCATCGCGCTCGATGGAATGGATGCGGCCTTTGAGCATGATCTTCATCGTGCAACCCAGCAAATCAGTCTTTGATGAAAACCTCGGCGAAACGCTCGAGCGATTCGGCTTTGATCTCGACGAGATTCTTCGTCGAATCCTCTGCCGTGCGAAACTTGATCCCACAGGTGCATTCAGAACTCATCGATTTCTACGGGTGTCTTTCTCCCAGAGCTTGTTCTCTGGGCCACACTCAGCCGGCTTGCCTCGGAAAAGCACTCGGCCCCAGGGTTTGTTAACAGCTGCGCAGTAGGGATCGAGGTCCATGTCCATGCAGCAGTTGATGCAGCTTCCACAACCTCGTTCTTCGGTCGAGTCGGTCGAGTCGGTCGAGTCGTTCGAGTCGTTCGAGTCGTTCGAGTACTTCATCATCGGACCTCCGCTCGCATGCCTCTCGATGTGCTGAGGATCGTATTCGTCGGCGAGTTTTCGCGACATCGTTGCGAAACACAATTTCGAACACACGTGTGCACGGTCACGGTGATGAAGCGTGCCACCGATGAAGATGATCATCGTCCAGCCATCCGGCATCCTGTCCACTTTTTCGACGTGGACTTTGCCGCAGCCGTCGCACATGTACTCGGTGTTGTGCTTCACGCTCATCCCTGTTTCACTCCCTGTCTTCCAGGTTGCGTCTCCTTTTGGGACTCCCGCTCAACATTGGACTCACCCTCACGCTCGACACGAATCGAGTCGCCCTCTTTGGCATAGCCTTTCTCGATGAGCTTCTTGACGAGAAGGCGGTGAGCCTCCTCGTGTTCATGAGGAAGTGCGTCTTCGTCGCTCTCATAGCCGATGACGATGGTCCGCTTCTTCGTGACAGGATCGACCTCGAGCCTGATTCTCGCGGAGGCCATCAGAGCTTCACCTTGATCGTGAGCGCCCCAGTCTCCTTGTCCTCACTCATCTCCTCGATCTCGCCCATCGCGCGAGCCTTCTCTTTCAGAGCTTCCGCAGTCGCTCCGCCCACGGCCTTGTCGATCTCGCCCTTGAGATCCTGAAGCTCGCCTTCGAGCTGTTTGGAGAGCGACTGCCGACCTCGCTCGACACGAGCGGAAGCCTCCTCTTCGAGTTGAGACCGGATTTGCGCCTGCGCGCTCGCTGCGATCCTCTCATCGACCTGCACTTCTTTGCGAAGGTTCAAGGCGAGTTCGCCCTCAGCCCTCACGGTGACCGAAGAGTGGTCGAGATCGACTTCAACGGTGATCCCTGGCTTGTGCTCCTTCTTCGCGATCTGCCCCTCGACCTTGAAACCTCGCTTCGAAAGCTCGTCCGAGAGAAGCTTCTGCATGCGTTCTCTCGGCAAAATGGGCAAGAGATCAAGAGAGCCGCACACCCCGTCTTCGAGGTGCTCGACGCGCTCGATCGACTCGCTCACTCCCGTCACCACGACCCTGTATGCGCGCGACATCACATCCTCCGCTTCTTCGACTCGGCCTTCGCATCCTCGGGCCACATTTCCTCGAACTTCTCTCGCACGAGATCGCTCATCTCTTCGCGACGAACTCCGAGGAGAAGATCACGAAGCTCTTCGAGTTTCAACCTGTCAGCCGTGGTTCCCGATCCGAGGCAGATAGGACATGCGACGACCTCACCGAACTGAACTTGACCACCGCGCACGCGACCCTTGCCGTCGCAATATTCGCAATCGATACGGATGGTCACGCCACGAATCATGCGAGCTTGCCGCCGTGAAGATGAGGACGCGAGACGTTGTAGAGATGTTTGGTCGTAATCGCTCGCCCGATGTCGATGCCGAGAGCCCGTGACGTGTCGAGCGCGCGGATGATGATGTCTGCGAGTTCTTCTTCGGCGCACGTGAGCGCCGGAAGCCCCATCGAGCGCATCTTCTCGACCTTGTCGCATGGCTCATGGAGCTTGCCTGCACGAAATGCCTCCCAAAGCTCCGAGACTTCTCCGTGCTCGTTCGAAACAAAGACGGCGATCGCCTCGCGGTCTTCGCATCTCCCCATTGGACGAAATCCATGTTCGACTGCGTTCTTCTCAACGCTCTCGGCCATCGCATTGATGGACCTCTCGAATTCCGTCAACATTTCACACCGTAATTCTGCGCGATCTCTTTCGCGCGCTCACGAACCTCAGTTGCTTCCTCATCATCGTCCAACCCTTCCGCCTCGATGATGTCAGCGCTCTCGAGCACCGTGTGAACGAGCCACGAAAGATCGTCTGGGCGCACGGACGAACTTTTCGACACACGCTTCGCCTCTTCTTGCTTCAGCACGTGCTTCGAACCCTCACCTGCGGCGCTGTAGATCATCCGCTTGCAGAGATCGGGTTTCTCACTCTCGTAATCGTCATTCTCATCGTCCTCGTAATTGTCGAGGCCGACGATGACGGGCTCCCAGAATTCGTTCTCGTATCCATGGTTGATGCAGCGCCATACGATTTCGAGAGGCATGCCAGGCCTTCGCTCGTGCACCTCGACGTCGCCGAGCGTTGGTCCCACCTTCGCAACGCGCGCCCTCGATGAGTGCGTCTTCGCCTTGTGTTTTTTCTTGGAGGCCTTCATCACGAGCCAGACTGCGGGAGCATCGCGGTCGCCACGCCTCCCGTCTTGCACGTCCGAATGACGCACATCGGGTACTCTCCGCAAACCAACTTCAACTTCAAGTCGAAGCCATCGATAGTGCAGTGCGTGGCTATCTCGCCACAGGGGCACAGGCCATTCAGATCTCGATGACGCGTGGCGCACGTCTCTGAGCAGAACTCATCGGGTTCTCGTTTGCCCCTCTTGCAGACAGGGCACTGTGTTGCCTTCTTGGTCATGACTTCCGCCAGTCGAGAAACCGTACTGCAAAACGTTATATGAAGTCAACGCACGCGCGCGTCAACACATCAAATAAAGTTAGCCAACTTTTCCCCAGATCTTCTCGACGGATTCGGCAGTGAGGCGCCAGCCTTTCATCCACCCCGGACCGAACAGCATCTCACCCGCCGAATTCCCTCGCCGGTGCCAGACAGTGTAACTGCACTCGTAGAGCGTCAACGCGATCGATTCGTCGTGAAAAATGAGCGCTTCGTCACGAGGCTCGTGCATCGACTCCTCCACGGACGCCATCCAGTATGCGTCGATGTGCACTTGCTCTGCTGTCGTGAGAGCAACGTTGCACGTCTTGCAGAATGCCTTGCCCTCGCCCCTGTTCCACTCAATGGCGCACTCGACTCCGTAGTGCGCGGGACGCACGTCCTTCTTCACGAATCTTTCATGAAAGAAGTCAGGCTTCTCACCTGCAAACTCGACAGTCACAGGGAAGAGATAACTCGGATGATCGGCGTGCTCATGCTCGAGCAACGCTCCGTCATGACGAATGGCGCGGATCGGCAGACCGTTCTTCTGAAAGATCGGACCCCCTTCTTTCCGCGCAGCCTCGACTTGCTCCCGCCAAGATTGATCTGCCATCACGCTCTCTCGCTCTTGACGACTGTCTCACACGCTCTTCAAGACATAAAAAATTCGTCGGATAAAGTGGTGCTGCTTGGCGTAAGGCGCTTCACCAAAAGCTCGACTGCGCTAGCGCGCAGCCCCTGGATTCGAACCAGGTCTCCCCGTGTTTCAGACGGTAACCAAACTGCGTCCGACCCGACGACTAAAAATGATTCGGATAAAGCAATGCGGCTGCGGTTCAATTACCCGAGAACACAGCCGCGACGACCCGAATCTGAACTCCTTCCTCTCTTTGCTTCAGACGAGGCTATCAATCCTTGACGAACTCGGCCACCGCGTTCGGCGTCGCCGAGTCGAAACCCACGACGTCGAGGCTCCCAGCATCGCTCGGATCCGCGATCGAGAAATTCGTCGCCGTCATGCCAACGACCACGAGCTTCGCGTTGCGTCCGGACTTCTGCCGATACTCGCGAAGAGCCTGAAACGGGTGAACATTCCCGTGATAGGTCTCGCTGTCGGTGTAGACGTGGAAAACGTCGACCTGGAGCTTGTTCTCAGTCGCGTAGAGCACCGGAAGCGCGCAATCCGTTCGACCGAAGTCGAGACCCGAGATCGCGCGCACGATGTCATCGAGCCTCTGGCGCGGCGAGACGTTGAGCTTCGAGAGCGCAGTCGAGGCACCACCCCAGCCACCACCGCCCGAAGTGAATCCAACACACAACCAGTTCTTCTCGACGCGCGCCGTGACCATCGCCATCGCGGCAGACGCCTCGCGGCACGAGACCGTCGTGCCCGACATGTGTCCGCCCATCGAGCCTGAGACGTCGAGCGCGAGCATCGTGGCCTTGCCCGTCGGCTCGACGGCCGTGAAGGACAAGTAGAAGGCCTCGTCCAGCGCGTCGATGATTGCGTGCTCCGGCTCCCACGTGAGCGAACCCTTCACTCCGTGACCAGAAGCGTAGGTCTTGAGCGCGTAGAGAATCTGCATCGGATGGACCCGGCCCTTCTTCAAGGCCTCTCCGCTCGAGATGCGTGAAGCGATCGCGTTCGTCGTCGAACACAGTCCCTTCGTGAGACCGATGCTCGACATCTTGCCGAGATTTCGGATGACAGCCGTGATGCCCATCGAGGGGAGCATGGCCTCCCAGATCCTGGGATCGCCCTTCAACTCGTTCGGAACGCACTCATGAGGAAGACGAAAGTCCGAGATGAGCTTGCACGCTTTCGCGACGTCCACTCCCTCGCGGTGAATCTCCTCGAATGCTCCGATGATTGCCGGGAGCTTGTCCGCTTCAACCGGATTCTTGTCGCGCTTTCCGGCGCGAGGCGAACCCATCTCGCCGGCTCCGAGCGCCACGTAGCGATAGATCGCCTGGTGCACGGGCGTCGCAGGCGAGGGGTGCGTGAGGCGAAGAACGTCCTTGTGCGACCAGCCATCCCGCTGCTGGTACTTGATGATCTGGAACGCGAGATCGTCTGGAGACTTCGCATTGTACCAGCGACCGACCGCCGTCCGGAGGGAACGCCCCCAGCGACGAAACTTCTCGACGTCTTCCGCGAAGTGAAAGAGGTGCGTACCGATTCGGCAAACCTTCGGAATCGCCGCGAGCGCGGCCTGGCGCGTCGCCACGTTCTCTGCGCCGGCACACATCGCGAGCGCAAAGATGGCTGGATCATTTTTCATCGCGCGACCGGCGTCCGAGATCTCGACGATACGGGCAACGACACGCGGACCGTCCTCCTCGATGCATTCGACGACGGACGCCGCAGCCTGCTTCGTGTGCGCGCGCTCTCCGACGTAATACGTACCGCCCTCGGTTCCCAAGATCAGAAAGCGGTCGAGCCGCTTCCAGCGATCAAGCTGAAAAACGTAGCCGCCGGCGTTGTTCCGGACCTGGTCCTTGCGGGCCTTCTCGACCTGAGGGG
>Ga0335069_10015660_pt1 | contig 10603 bp, 7 predicted proteins | sample Lox_Sample_11_FD_206714 | JGI IMG/M metagenome (GOLD analysis project Ga0335069, IMG submission 206714) | Soil microbial communities from Loxahatchee National Wildlife Refuge, Florida, United States - Lox_Sample_1.1 | ecosystem: Environmental > Terrestrial > Soil > Wetlands | place: USA: Florida...
GCGTGGTCTCCGCCTTCGCCGCCTGGCTGAACCGGCGCTACGGCGAGGAGACGATCCTGCTGGCGGCGCTGATCCTGCTGACCGCGGGGCTGCTGCTGCGGGGGGCGGCTCCCGAGGTCATGCTGTTCCCGGGCACGGTGCTGGCCGCCAGCGCGATCGCCGTGCTCAACGTGCTGCTCTCCAGCATGGTCAAGCGGCGCTGGCCGGAGCGGGCCGGGCTGCTCATCGGCATCTACCTGACCGCGCTGTCCGTGGGCGCGATCTTGTCCTCGCTGCTCGCCGTGCCGCTGTACCGCGGTTCGGGCGGTTCGGTGCGGCTGGCGCTCGGCGTGTGGGCGGTCCCGGCCGCGCTGGCCGTGCTGCTGTGGCTGCCCCAGCTCAGGTACCGCGACCTCGGTGGCGTGTCCCCGGTACGCGGGCCCGCCGGCGCCACGGCACCACGCGCCAGCATCAAGGTGTACCGGTACGCGCTCACCTGGCAGGTCACCGCGTTCATGGGGCTGCAGAGCCTGCTGTACTACGCGGCCCTGTCCTGGCTGCCGACCATCTTCCAGGACCGCGGCGCGTCGGCGGTCACGGCCGGCAACCTGCTCGCGCTGATGGGCGTCGGCAACCTGGCCACCTCGCTGCTCGTGCCCGTGCTCGCGCACCGCCGTCCCGGCCAGGGCGCCCTGGTCGTGCCCAGCCTGATCGGGACCGCCGCCGGCCTGGCCGGATCGCTCTGGGCGCCGCTGGGCACGGCGCCGTTCTGGGTCCTGGTTCTCGGCGTGAGCCAGGGCTCCTGCCTCGGCCTGGCCATCTTCTTCATGATGGCGCGGGCCCCGGACGCGGGCGTCGCCGCCTCGCTGTCCGCCTTCTCGCAGTCGGTCGGCTACCTGGTGGCCAGCGCCGGCCCGCTGGAGGTCGGACTGCTGCACTCGGCCACCGGCAGCTGGGACATCCCGGTCGCCCTGCTGCTCGTGCTCTGCGCCGCCGAACTCGCGGTGGGCCTGCTGGCCGGCCGGCCGCTGGCGCTGCCCTCCGCGCCTGCCCAGGGACAGGCCACCCCGACACGCATGTCGGGAACCGGGCGGACGTGACGAGCTATCTGAGGCCCGACCTCGTAGACTCGCTTGGACCAGTCTCTGCCCGATCGGTCCCCTGCTCGATCCGTTCCCCATCAGGCCCGCGCAGCACATGAGGAGCACATCGTGACCCTACTGGAGTGCATCCAAGGCCCCGAGGATCTCAGGGGACTCAGCCAGGAGCAGCTCACCGTTCTGGCCGGGGAGATCCGTGACCTGCTGATCGAGACGACCAACCGGACCAGCGGCCATCTCGGCCCGAACCTCGGCGTGGTCGAGCTGACGATCGCGATCCACCGGGTCTTCGACTCGCCGGAGGACAAGATCGTCTTCGACACCGGTCACCAGGCCTACGTGCACAAGCTGCTGACCGGCCGGGTGGCGCGGTTCGGCACGCTGCGGCAGCGCGGCGGGCTGACCGGCTACCCGAGCCGGGCCGAATCCGAGCACGACCTGGTGGAGAACTCGCACGCCTCGACCAGCCTGTCCTACGCCGACGGCCTGGCCAAGGCGTTCAAGCTGCGCGGCGAGCAGGACCGGACCGTGGTCGCGGTCATCGGCGACGGGGCGCTGACCGGGGGGATGGCCTGGGAGGCGCTGAACAACATCGCCGCGGCCAAGGACTCGCGGCTGGTCATGATCGTGAACGACAACGGCTGGTCCTACCAGCCGACGATCGGCGGCCTGGCCGAGCACCTGGCCGCGATCCGGGTCAGCCAGCGGTACGAGCACGTGCTGGACTACATCAAGACCACGCTGTCCCGGACCCCGGTGGTCGGCCCTCCGATCTACGGGACGCTGCACGGCATCAAGAAGGGCATCAAGGACGTCCTGCAGCCGCAGGTGATGTTCGAGGACCTGGGCCTGAAGTACGTCGGCCCCATCGACGGGCACGACGAGCGGCTGGTGGAAAGCGCGCTGCGGCACGCCAGGGACTTCGGCGGGCCGGTGTTGCTGCACGTGATCACCAAGAAGGGCTTCGGCTACCCCGCAGCCGAGCAGAACGAGGTCGACTGCCTGCACCAGGTGCCCGCGGCCGGCGCGGCGCCGGGGACGTGGAGCCGGGTGTTCGGCGATGAGATGGTGGCCATCGGCGCGCGGCGGCCCGACGTGGTCGCGATCAGCGCGGCGATGCTGCACCCGACGGGCCTGGCGCAGTTCGCGGACGTCTACCCGGACCGGGTCTACGACGTGGGCATCGCCGAGCAGCACGCGGTGACCAGCGCGGCGGGCCTGGCCATGGGCGGCCTGCACCCGGTCGTGGCCATCTACTCCACGTTCCTGAACCGGGCCTTCGACCAGACGCTGATGGACGTGGCCCTGCACCGGCTGCCGGTGACGTTCGTGCTGGACCGGGCCGGGGTGACCGGGCCGGACGGGGCCAGCCACCACGGCATGTGGGACGGGTCGCTCATGCAGCTGGTCCCGGGCATGAAGATCGCGGCGCCGCGGGACGCCAAGCGGGTGGCCGAGCTGCTCAACGAGGCGGTCGAGGTGTCCGACGGGCCGACCGTGGTCCGGTTCCCCAAGGGCAGGGTCGGCGGTGAGGTCGAGGCGGTGGCCAGGCTCGGCGGCATGGACGTGCTGCGTGAGCCCGCCGAGGGCCTCGGCGCGGACGTGCTGCTGGTGGGGGCGGGCGTGATGGCGCTGACCGGGCTGGAGATCGCGGACCGGCTGGCCGTCCACGGGATCGGCGTCACCGTGGTGGACCCGCGCTGGACCAAGCCGGTCGACGAGGCGCTGATCGGCGCCGCGCGCAAGCACCGGCTGGTGGTTACCGTCGAGGACAACGGGCGGGCCGGCGGGTTCGGCGACGCGGTGGCCAGGCTGCTGCGCGACCACGACGTGGACATGCCGGTCAAGACCTTCGGGCTGCCCCAGGAGTTCCTGGCGCACGGCACCCGCGACGAGGTTCTCGACGAGGCGGGCCTGACCTCCCAGCACCTGGCCAGGCAGATCACCGAGGCGGTGGCGCTCCGCTCACCCGGCGACGTTCGCGAGGCGGCAACAGCCGCGGACTGAGAGCGTTCCATAAGACACTGGCGGGCCGCCGGTCGAGTAGCCTAGGTCCTTATGCTGAACGTAGCCGTGGTCGGCTCGGGTCCCGCCGGGCTGTATGCCGCTGAGGCGCTGGTCAAGCAGGCGGCGGCGCTGCCCGTGCCGGTCCCCGTGCGGGTGGACGTGATCGACCGCCTGCCCACTCCGTACGGCCTGGTCAGGTACGGTGTCGCCCCCGACCACAAGTCGATCAAGTCGATCGCGCAGTACCTGCGCAAGGTGCTGGAAAGCCCCGGCGTCCGGTTCGTCGGCGGGGTGCGCCTCGGTGCGGACGTCACCCGCGACGACCTGGTGTCGGCGTACGACGCGGTGATCTACGCGACCGGGGCGATGCGGGACCGGCGGCTCGGCATCCCGGGCGAGGACCTGCCCGGAAGCTACGCCGCCACCGACTTCGTCAACTGGTACTGCGGTCACCCGGACATGCACTCCGGCGCGTTCACCCTGGACGCCGAGTCGGTCGCGGTGATCGGCGTCGGCAACGTCGCCGTCGACGTAGCCAGGATCCTGGCCCGCGACCCGGAGGAACTGCACGCCACCGACGTGCCGCAGCCCGTCCTCGAGGCGCTGCGCGCCAGCAAGGTGCGCGAGGTCCACATGATCGGCAGGCGCGGGCCCGCGCACGCCAAGTTCACCACCAAGGAACTGCGCGAGCTGGGTGAACTGCCCGGCGTCGAAGTGGTGGTACACGCCGACGAGGCCGACTTGAACGCGTTCGACCTGGCCGGCCAGGGCGTCACGCTGGTCGAATCCGACCGGCGGGTGCGCGGCAACCTGGTGGCGATCACCAAGTGGGCCCAGGGCGGGGGAGCCCCCCCGTCCTCCTCGGGGCACGCCCGTCGGCTGACCGTCCGGTTCTGGCTGAGGCCGACAGAAATCCTCGGGACCGAACGGGTGGAGGAAGTCACCCTGGAGCGGACGGCGATCAGCGCTGATGGCGCCTTCGGCGGCACCGGTGAGTTCGAGACGCTCGAGGCGCAGATGGTGCTGCGCTCGGTGGGATACCAGAGCGTTCCGCTGCCCGGCGTGCCGTTCGACCCGCGTACCTCGGTGGTCCCGAACGCCCTGGGCCGTGTCCTCGGCGAGGACGGCTCACCGCTGCCCGGGGAATACGTGGCCGGCTGGCTCAAGCGCGGGCCGACCGGCGTGATCGGCACGAACAAGTCCGACGCCGCCGAGACCGTCCGCTGCCTGCTCGAGGACATGGCCGGCGGCCCCGGCGAAGGTGACGTCCCGCTGCCGCGGGCCGGCCTGCTCCGCTACCCCGATCCCGCTGCCGCCTCCGCCGCGGACTGGCCGCTGGCCGGCGTGCTCGCCGGGCGCGGGATCGAGCCGGTCTCCTACGCCGAGTGGCTGCGCATCGAGACCGCCGAAGCCGACCTGGCCAAGGCGCTGGGCCGCGGCGACCGGGTCAAGCTGCACAACGCCGAGGCGATCTGGGCCGCCTGCCGCCCCCCGCGCGATTAGGCCCCGCGAAGCCGGATTCCCGCCCCGCAACGCCCGAATCCTCCCGCCCAAATCTCCGGCCAGCGCAAAGGCCCGCTTCGGCGCAAAGCCCCGCCCCATAACCGCAATCCGGACGGCAAAAGCAGGCCAGCCATTATCGTGGATCTTTACCCCATGAATATGGGGGTAAAGATCCACGATCACGAATGCGCTATTTCCGCGCCGGGCGCCGGCGGAATGGGTGGTGTTCGTGGTGCGGAAGCTGTCTGTGTGACTTCGGTGGGTATCGCCGCGCCCGCGCTGCTTGTCCCGGAATGTCACTGCCTGTCGGCATCATGGATCCGAAGGCGGGACAGCCACAGTGGACGACGGAGCAAATCGAGAGGCAGCGGAATGAAAGACCACAATGGCGTCCTGATGATGCAGCGGATGCTGCTGGCCGGGACCCTCGGGCTGGCCATGGCCAGGAAGGCGGCGGCGATCCTGGAGGGCGAGCCAGGCCCGCAGGAGGAGGCCCGGGGGACGGAGACCCGGGCGACCGAGGGCGCGGTGCTGCGGGCGATCCTGGACGCGGCGAACGAATGCCTCGGGCATTTCGATGACCGGCCCGCCGGGGAGCGCTGGTGCGACACGCTGTTCCAGCTGCTCGACCTGGCCGCGTTCGCCGCTGAGCTCAGCCGCTGAGCTCAGCCGCTGAGCTCAGCCGCTGAACTGGGGCGCTGAACTGGGGCGCTGCGCGGCCGGCGTGACGGACCGGTGCCAGGGCGGTGGCGGTCGCCGCGGTGACCGCCATCCCGCGGCGACCACGGTGGTGCCGGAGCGCCGATAGCACCGCAACGCGTGCGCAACAAGTGCGACGCTGGAGTTCACCAACGTCTCGCACCGCTCCTGCAGTCTCTACGGTTACCCGGAGGTGTCCGCCTACGCGGACCGCCGGGCGGCGGGCGCCCAGGACAGCCAGATCGGCCTCGCGGCGATCCGCGACACCTCGGTCCGGCCCAAGCCAGTGATGCTCGCGCCCGGGGCGACGGCCCACGCCGTGCTGCGGGTCATGGTCGTCAGCACCCCGCCGGCCGGCTGCGCGCAGGTGACCTCCGAGGAACTACGGGTCACCCTGCCCCATCAGGGCCTGTCCGCGTTCGTCCCCGCGCAGATCCCGGTGTGCTCCCGGAAGGGGCGCGCCTCGCTGAGCGTGCAGGCCATCCAGGCCCGGCCGGGCGTCCCCGGCTACGCCATGGTGCCGTGATCTGCCCTGTCACCAGGGCAGTCAGCCACTCCGTTCGGGTGAAAAAGGTCTTAAAGGACCTAACGTTTCATGCTTAACACCGGGCGGGGACAATGAGGTTCATGAGTGTCAGCCAGATGAGCCTTCCCGCCGCCGAAGAACACGAAGGCCACGACGGGGCCGCCGGGACGGCACGGCCAGCGACGGCACGGCCCAAGACGGCACGGCCCAGCATGGCACCGCCCGAGGCGGCACTACCCGAGGAGCGGTACCTGGACCGTGAGGAAAGCTGGCTCAGGTTCAACGAACGCGTGCTCGAACTCGCGGAAGACGAATCCGTCCCGCTGCTGGAACGGGTGCGCTTCCTCGCCATTTTCGCGACCAACCTGGACGAGTTCTTCATGGTCCGGGTGGCCGGGCTGGTGCGCCGGATGGTGGCGGGCTTCCCGGTCGAAGGGACCGGGGTGCGGCTGCCCGGCCAGGTGCTCCAGAACACCCTGGAACTGGCGGGCAAGCTGACCGTCCGGCACGCCCGCGCATTCAGCGAGCGCATCACCCCCGAACTGAGCGAGCACGGGATCGAGATCCTGCGCTGGAAGGAACTGGCGGCCGACGAGCGCGATGCCCTCGGCGACCTGTTCCGGCAGCGCATCTACCCGGTGCTCACCCCGCTGGTGGTGGACCCGGCCCACCCGTTCCCGTTCATCTCCGGCCTGTCGCTCAACCTCGCCGTCATGATCGCGGACCCGCGGACCGATGCGACGGTGTTCGCCAGGGTCAAGGTGCCCCCGCTGCTGCCCAGGTTCCTCGCCGTCTCGCAGTACCGGTACGTGCCGATCGAGGACGTGATCGCGGCGCACCTGACCGACCTGTTCGGTGATGTCGAGATCATCGAGCATCACGCGTTCCGCGTCACCCGCATCAGGGACCTGGAGGTCGACGAGGAACTCACCGAGAACCTGCTCCAGGCCATGGAGCGGGAACTGGTCCGACGCCGGTTCGAGCCCGCCGTCCGGCTCGAGGTCGAGGACACGATGTCGGCCGACGTGCTTGACCGCCTGGTCACCGAACTCGACATCGACCAGCGTGCGGTCTACCGGGTGCCCGGGCCGCTCGACCTGAGCGGGCTGTTCACCATCGCCGACCTGAACATCGGCGAGATGAGGTACCCGGCGTTCGTCCCGTCCACCCGGGCCGTCGCCCAGGACAACAGCATCTTCACCGCCATCGCCGAGCGTGACATCCTGGTCCACCACCCGTACGACTCGTTCGCCGCGTCGGTCGAGCGGCTGATCGACGAGGCCGCCGACGACCCGCGGGTGCTCGCGATCAAGCAGACGCTGTACCGGACCAGCGGCCAGTCCCCGATCGTGGACGCGCTGATCGACGCGGCCGAGGCGGGCAAGCAGGTCGTCGTGGTGGTGGAGATCAAGGCCAGGTTCGACGAGCGGGCCAACATCGCCTGGGCGCGCAAGCTGGAGGAGGCGGGCTGCCACGTCGTCTACGGATTCGTCGGCCTGAAGACGCACTGCAAGATGGCCCTGATCGTGCGCGAGGAACCCGACGGGACGCTGCGCCGGTACTGCCACCTCGGCACCGGCAACTACCACCCGACCACGGCCCGGATCTACGAGGACTACGGGCTGCTCACCGCCGACCCCGCCGTCGGCGAGGACGTCACCGCCCTGTTCAATCACCTCACCGGGTACAGCCGCACCGGGGCCTACCGGCGGCTGCTCGTCGCGCCGGAATCGCTGCGGGCCGGCATCGTCAGCCGGATCGACCGGCAGGCCGAGCGGAGCCGGGCCGGGCTGCCCGCCCTGATCGCGTTCAAGACCAACGCGCTGGTCGACGAGGTGGTGATCGACGCGCTTTACCGGGCGTCGCAGGCCGGCGTCCGGGCCGACCTGTGGGTGCGCGGCATCTGCGCGCTGCGGCCCGGCATCCCCGGGCTCTCCGACAACATCAGGGTCCGCAGCGTCCTCGGGCGGTTCCTCGAGCATTCCCGGATCTACGCGTTCGGCGCCGGCGAGGAAGAAGGCGAGGACAGCCAGGTCTGGATCGGCAGCGCCGATATGATGCACAGGAACCTGGACCGGCGGGTCGAGCTAGTCGTCCGAGTCATGGACATCGGCCATCAGCGGCAGCTGCGCCGGTTCTTCGATATGGGCATGGACGACGGGACTTCCTCTTGGTGGCTGAACGCGGACGGGTACTGGACCAGGCACAGCCGGGACGAGGCCGGGAATCCGCTGCGGGACGTGCAGGAGACCCTGGTCAGGGAGCGGCGGGTCCGTTCGGCAGATGACTGATGTCACCCTTGCCGCGGGCGCGGCGATCTGGCGGCCCGCGGCGGGCCCGGCCGGGGACGCCGAGGTCCTGCTGGTGCACCGGCCCAAGTACGACGACTGGTCGCTGCCCAAGGGCAAGAGCGAGCCGGACGAGCACATCTTGCTGACCGCGGTCCGTGAGGTCTGGGAGGAGACCTGCGTGCGGCCGGTGCTCGGCCCCCGGCTGCCGACCGTGGAGTACATCAGCTGGGGCCTTCCCAAGCGGGTCAGCTACTGGTCGGCGTTCAGCTCCGGTCACGAGGCCGTACCCGGCAGCGAGATCGACGCGGTGTCCTGGCTGCCGCTGGCCCAGGCCCGCGAGCAGCTGGCCGAAACCCACGACGACCCGGTGATTTCCGCCTTCCGGCCGCGCCAGACGGTGCCGGTGATCCTGGTCCGGCACGCCTCGGCGGGACGTAAGGCGGACTGGCCCGGCGACGACGAGGCGCGGCCGCTCGACGCGCAGGGCGCAGCCGACGCGCAGGCGCTGGCCGGCCTGCTGGCCTGCTTCGCGCCCGCGGCCCGGGTGATCAGCTCGCCCGCGCTGCGCTGCACCGAGACCGTGCGCCCGTTCGCGGAGGGGTTCGGCGGGACCGTCGAGGCTGAGGCCTGCCTGGCCCGGGCCGGCCGCTCCGCCGTTTTTTCTTCCCGAACGGAGCAGGCTGACGCGCTCCGGCGCCTGTTCTCCGCGCTCGTGGCGGATCGCCGCCCGGCCGTCTTGTGCCTGCACCGGGAGAACCTCCCCGGCACGCTCGCGGCGATGTTGTCGGCGCTGGGCGCTCCGGCCGTCATGCCGGCCGATAAGTCGCTGCCCAAGGGCGGCTTCTGGGTCGTGCACGCGGCTGAGGAGGAGCTGGCCGCCCTCGAGCGCTACGAACTGTGAGGGCTGCCGCGCCCGTGGTTCGCCGGATCCGGCCGCACCTCAGGTTCCTCTTGTGCTTCAGGTTCCTCGTACGCTTCGGGGGCCTTCTGGCCGGCCCTGCGGCGCCGCCGCCGCAGGATGCGCCAGGCGATGTAGCCGGCCAGCAGCACGGCGAGGACGAGGAACAGGTACAGCGAGTAGCGGTTGATGTCCGTGTAGATCGTGTCGATGTGGTCGCCGGCCACGTCCCCGATGGTCACCCAGGTGGCGACCCAGGCACAGGCGCCGATCGCGTTGTAGATGGTGAAGGTGAGCCAGCGCATCTGAGTGATACCCGCGATGACGCCGTTGGCCTCGCGCAGGCCCACGATGAACCGGGCGATGACGACGACGATGCCGCCGTATCGGTCCACGATGGCCTCGGCCCGGTCCAGGTGATGGGGCTTGATGAAGACGTACTTCCCGTAACGCAGGACCAGCTCGCGTCCGGCGTACTTGCCGATGAGGTAGCCGATCTCGGCACCGGCGAACGAGGCGACGACCGCGACGACGCCGACCACGACGATGTTCAGGCCGGCCCGGCCGGTGCCGGCGAAGATCGCGCCGCCGATCATCGCGAACTCCCCGGGTACCACCGGGACGCCCATGTTCTCCAGCAGCAGCAGGAGCGCGATGGCCCAGTACCCGTAGTGATCGAGCGGGCCGGTCAGCGAGTTGAGGAACCCGGGCAGTGGCGCGGGACCGCCGCTCGCGAGGAAGCCCATGCTCAGCCAGCTCCCGGGTCAGGACCGTCCCCCGCGCCGGGCAGGTCATCCGCCGGATGGCTGAGCGCCCGGGCGACAGGCCCGGCGGTAAGCTCAACCTGCCAGGGCCGGGCTCCGTACCCCGCGAGTGCCTGCGCCACGGCCTGCTCGTCGCTCTGCCCGCTGCTGGGCCGGGGCGGATCCCAGGTGAGCCGGCGCAGCGCGTCGGGGGACAGCAGGTTCTCCACCGGCAGCCTGCTGCCGGCGGCCAGGGCCGCCACGACCGCGCGCGCCGCCGCCAGGCGCGCGGCCGCGGCGGGATCGCGCTCGGCCCAGCGGTGCGCCGGCGGTGGCCCGTTCGGTACGGTGCCGCCGGTGGTCTCGGGCAGCTCGTCGTCGGCGCTGGCCCGGGCCCGTGCCACCGCGGCCAGCCAGTCCCTGTCGTGCCTGCGGGCCTGGCGGCCGGTGAATCCGCTGATCCTGACCAGCTGGGCGTGGTTGGCCGGGTACGACCTGGCCGCCTCGATGATGGCCGTGTCGGGCAGCACACGGCGGGGGGACAGGTCGGCGGTGCGGGCGATCCTGTCCCTGGCCGTCCACAGCTCGCGCACCACGGCGAGCCCGCGACGGGACTGCACCCGGTGGATGCCGGACGTGCGCCGCCACGGGTCCGGCCGTACCTGGGTCGGCCGGGCGGCGAGGACGGCTTCGAACTCCTGGCGGGCCCACTCGGTCTTGCCCTGCGCCGCCAGTTCGGCCGCGAGGGCGTCACGCAGTTCGACCAGCACCTCGACATCGAGGGCCGCGTAGCGGAGCAGTTCCTCGCGCAGCGGGCGGGCCGACCAGTCGGCCGCCGAATGCCCCTTCTCCAGGTG
>Ga0335069_10015661_pt1 | contig 10602 bp, 8 predicted proteins | sample Lox_Sample_11_FD_206714 | JGI IMG/M metagenome (GOLD analysis project Ga0335069, IMG submission 206714) | Soil microbial communities from Loxahatchee National Wildlife Refuge, Florida, United States - Lox_Sample_1.1 | ecosystem: Environmental > Terrestrial > Soil > Wetlands | place: USA: Florida...
GATGACCGTACTCTTCACATAGGTAGATGACACCGCGCCCGTCGGTTCCTTCCAGCCCCGGGCTCGCGCGGCGTTCACGATCATCTCGATCGGCTGATACCCCGCCGCCCAACTTGCCGCGGACCCCGATTCGGCCGATGGGCCGTAGGCGATCGCGCGAGCGGCGTTCCGCTCGGCACAGTCGATCATCGCGACCGTCGCCCCGACGCACGAGGCGCGGGCCGAGCGCTGGATGCGTCGGGCGGCGTTGCCGTGGCGATCCGGGTCCGGCGTCGATCAGGGGGCCGGCACGCGCTGCTCACCCCAGTGTCGGCATGGTCGCCGCGTAGCGCTGGCGAGCGATCGTCGCGGTGACGGTCAGCCCGCTCGCCTGCGCCGCGGTCAGGGTGAACGTGATGGTGTGATGTGCCTTGTGGAGGGGTCGCCGGACGACCTTGTTGCCGTGTGTCAGGCGTACGGTTGTGATTGCGCTGGCACTTGTTACGGTCAGCTGGTACCCCTGGCGGCTGCTCGTGACCGTCAGGGTCACCTTCTGCGGGTCGCTCGCGATCCCGATGGTGAGGCGGCGCTGTGACTTCAGCACCGCCGTACGGCACGTGAGCGCTCCGGTCGGGAACCCCCAGACCCGGTCGCCGATGGCCGGCAGCGCCGGGAGTGTGCGGTGCCCGCAGACGATCGAGAATGCGGAGCGGGAGAACAGTGACGTTCGCGGATCGATTTGGATCCGGGCGTTCGGCCGCAGCGTGCGGACGGCGCCGAGCTGGAGCGGGAGCACGAGACTGGGTGCCTTTGCCTTGGCAGCGGTCGCAGTCGCGATGGCGGGTGCGCCCGCTGTGGGGATGTCGTGTGCCGGTGCATCGGGCGCCGGCCCGACTGTCTGCAGGTAGTTGGCGGCGTTCAGCACCTGCGCGATCACGGTGGAGTCGGTCAGCTCGATCCCGGCCGCGCCGCAGATTCCGCCGAGCCCGGATTGAAGCTGGGCCTCGTGGTAGGCGCTCACGGTGGAGCGGATGGTCGGGCCGAGGTTGGCCCCGACCCCGAAAGCACTCGACAGGCCGACGATCCCGTCGTTGGGGAAGGTGTAGCCGAGCAGGCCGGGCTGCAGCGCGGTGCCGAACGGACGGCAGGCGGTGCCGGCGAGCGTCCACGTCTTCACCCCCGGCGGCGTGAGCCTCGCGTTGTCCCAGAGCCGGGCGGCGGCTGTGAGGTCCTGCATCGCGGCCGGCCCGAAGCGAGAGAGCGCGTAGGCGCCGGCGGCGCGCAGCGCCGAGCAGGCGATCAGCGGCGTGCATGGGAAGTTGGCCGCACCGACGGCGATGTCGGCCCCGAAGCTGCCGTCCATCGGCGAGCTGATCGTGAACAGCCCGTCCTCCTGGGCGCCGTCGCGCGAGATCGCGATCCGGCTGAAGATCCCGCCCATGCTATGACCCACCAAGAGCGCGGGCCGCTTGACGACCGTGAACAGGTAGTTCTCCAGGCTCTGGGCGTTGACGCCGAACCCGAGCCGGTTGTCGAGCACGGCACCGGGACCGGCCCTCGAGTCCGGAACGTAGACCGGAAACCCCGCGCTCTGGAGCGCGTCGCAGAGCGCCGTCATGCTGCCGGTAACGGTCGGCGTGCAGCTCTGGCCGGGTGTGAGGCTGCCGTGGCTGTCGGCCAGGCCGGTGACGAGCACCACGGGCAGCTTCGCAGACCCGCCCCAGCGCAGCGTGTGCGGCTGGTAGCTCGGGCCTGTGCCTGCGGGCGCCAGTTGGCCGCCCGACGGGTCGACGCAGCTGGTGTTGGCCGGGTCCGTGCATTCGCCGGGGAGCTTCTTGATCACGGTCAGGTCCCCGCCGGTCGCGGGGACCGTGCCGAGCTGCCCCTGGAAGAACAGTCCGGCGCTGCCGAGCTCGCCGCCACCGCACCCTGGCGGAGTGCCCTGCGCCGGGCTGCACTGGCTGAAGGCACCGGCGATCGCGACCAGCGTGCCGTCCGGCGAGGGGGCGATGTCCTGGGCCAAAAACCAGGCGCCGCTCGATCCCGACGGACAGGCGGAGACGTTCAGCGGGTGGGCGGAGACCGCGGCCGACGTGGTGTCGACCTCCTCGAAGGATTCGGCCCGGAAGCCGTTGCAGTTGCTCTGCGACTGCTGCGTGAGCACCGCCAGCCGGGCACTGTCCGCAAACCAGTTGTAGACCGGGTTGCCACCGGTCTGCGACGACGGGATCAGCATGCGCAGCCCTGTGCCGTCCTGGCGGATCACGGACAGATCGCCGTTCGCAGACAGGAACGCGATCAGCGTACCATCAGGCGAGAAGCGCGGATCGGACCCAGGCACGCCGAGGTCGGCCGGCGCCGCCGAGCTTCCGACCTGCGCGACCGAGATGTCGCCGCTCTGGCCCACGAAGGCCACAAACTGGCCCGTTGGGTCCACGGATTGGCCCTTCGGAACCGGCGTCAGCCCTCCGGTCCCGTTCGCGCTCGCCACATCGGTCGCGCCGCCGCACTGCGTCAGCAGCAACCAAGCGCCGTTAGGCACCGCCGACGCACTGATCCCCCACGGTGCTCCGGGATCGGCGACCGAGCCCGTCTGCGGATCGATCACCTCCGGCGCCGAACCACCGAGGTTTCCGCATACCGCCGAGCTTCCCAGGTGGGCGGTCAGCACGTAGATCCGCGACGACCCACAGCCCGAGCCCGTGCACCCCGTCTGCGCCGCAGCCCGAGGGGCGATCAGGCAGACCAACGCGAAGGCGAGCGCGAGCGCGCATCCACGGCGCGCAAAAAAGCGCGCTCCGGCCGACGCCATGCACACGCTGCACATCAGACCCGAGCCCCCGACGCGACCCTAATCACGCGGCCGGTCAATGTCAACCGAGGCCGCCCTCGGTCAGCCTCGAACAGCGCGCGAGACGGTATCCTGCGGCAGCCTTGCACATTCTTGCGCGATTATCGGCAAACTGAAACAATCTCGAACATGCCACGAATTGCGCTGATCGGCGCCGGCAGCGTTGAGTTCACCCGCGTCCTCCTCTCGGACCTGATCGAGTTCCCCGAGCTCGCAGCGGCGACGATCGTCCTGCACGACATCGACGCTGAGCGCCTGGACACGGCGGAGCAGATTGCTCGGTCGATCAACCGGACCGTCGGTGCGCACCTGCAGATCGAGGCCCATCTCGAGCGCCGTGCGGCGCTCGACGGGGCGGACTTCGTGGTCAACGAGATCCAGGTCGGTGGCTTCGACGCCACCCTGCGCGACTTCGAGATCCCGGCCCGATACGGCCTGCGCCAGACGATCGGCGACACCCTTGGGGTCGGTGGCGTGTTCCGCGGACTGCGGACGATCCCCGTCTTGCTGGCGATCGCCGACGACATGGCCGAACTCTGCCCGGACGGACTCCTGCTCAACTACGCCAACCCGATGGCCATGCTTCCGTGGGCGGTGTGGGAGGGCGGCCGCCACCCCCACGTGATCGGGCTGTGCCATTCGGTGCAGAACACGCACGACCAGCTGGCCGAGATCGTCGGGGTGCCCGTGCAGGAGATCGACTTTCTCACCGCCGGCCTCAACCACCAGGCGTTCGTACTGCGCTTTGAGCACGACGGCGAGAACCTCTATGGCCGCCTCGACGAGGCGATCGAGCGCGACCCTGAGGGCCTGGGTCGACGGGTGCGAATCGAGCTCTACCGGCGGCTCGGCTACTTCCCCACCGAGTCCAGCGAGCACAGCGCCGAGTACGTACCTTGGTTCATGCGACACGACGACCAGCTCGAGCGCTACCGCATCCCGGTGGATGAGTACCTAAGCCGCTCCCGCGAGAACCTCAAGGAGTACGAGGACATTCGGCGGCAGCTGGCCGCCGGGGAGCCGGTGCCCCTGACCCCCGAGGGGGAGCTGGCGCCGCGGTACATCCACTCGCTCCTGACCGGTGAGGCCAGGACCGAATACGGCAACGTCCGCAACGATGGGCTGATCGACGGTCTGCCGCCCGGCTGCTGCGTCGAGGTGCCATGCCGGGTCGACGCCGACGGCGTGCGCCCACAGCGGATCGGGTCGCTGCCCCCGCAATGCGCGGCGCTGAACCGGACGTTCGTCAACGTCGCCGAGCTCACCGTTCGCGCCGTGCTCGAGGAGCGCCGCGATCACGTCTACCAGGCCGTGATGCTCGACCCGAACGCCGGTGCCACGCTCACCTTGGACGCGATCGGCTCGATGGTCGACGAGCTGATCGACGCTCACGGAGAGCTGATACCTGCTGGGATCCGGGGTCGAGCCGGCATCGTCAGACGTTCGTAACGGCACGCCGCGGCGGGGCTGCTCAGACGGTCGTGACGGTCACGCCGCGATCTTCCAATGCGGCCACAGAAGCGCGGTCGGCGCCGTCATCGGTGATCAGCTCGTCGATGTCGCCGAGCTGGCAGATGCGGGCGAAGGCCACCTTGCCGATCTTGGAGCTGTCGGCCACGACGGTCACCCGGCTCGCGCGGTCGATCAGTGCCCGGTCGGTGCCCGCCTCGATCTCGTGGTGGGTGGTGAGACCCGCGTCGGGGGAGATCCCGTCCACGGACAAGAACACCATGTCTAGGTTCAACCCCTCGAGACTGGCCTCGGCGATCGGGCCGACCAGCTCGTAGGACTCGGCTCGAGCCACGCCCCCGGTCACCACCAGCTTGAGGTTGGGCCGCACGGCGATTTCGGAGGCGATGTTGAGCGCGTTTGTGACGACGGTGAGGCGAGGCCGATCGACCAGCGCCCGCGCCACCTCGGTGGTCGTGGTGCCGCCGGTCAAGCCAATCGCCCAGCCGTCAACTACCCGGGTGGCCGCCTCGCGAGCGATCCGGCGCTTCTGCTCAGGTTGACGGGTGCTCTTGTAGCGAAGTGGCAGCTCGTAGAGCACGCCCTGCGGTACAGCGCCTCCGTGGATGCGGCCCAGCAGCCGCTGGTTCTCGAGCAGGCGCAGATCACGGCGCACCGTGGCCGACGAGACCTCGAGCTCGCGGGCGATCTCGACCACGTTCACGCTGCCGTCAAGCGAGAGCCGCTCCATGATCGCGCCGAGGCGTTCCGCCTGTTGCATGAGCGAGAGTCTAGGTTCCGCTCGGACAATCGAGCAAGAACAGTGCCACAAGATGTTGCATTCTGTTCAGATGAGGCATATCTTGTGCATAAATGAGCGTTACGGCAGCCGAGATCGGAAGCCAACCGGCGATGTGGCGGTGCGCCGTCGAGTTCCTGCCCTCGGTCAGGCACAAGCTCCCGGCTGCAGGCGAACGGGTGGCAGTGATCGGCTGCGGCACGTCCTACTTCATCGCCCAGGCCGTCGCCCACCTGCGTGAGTCAGCCGGTCTCGGAGAGACGGATGCGTTCGTGGCCTCAGAGGTGCCGACCTCGCGCCGTTACGACCGGGTGATCGCTTTATCGCGGTCTGGGACGACCACGGAGGTCGTGCGCAGCCTCGCCTCGCTGACCCCTGGCACGGCCTCGCTGGCCATCTCGGCCGTCGACCGGACTCCGGTGGTACAGGCCGCGACCGACACCGTGTTGCTCGACTTCGCAGACGAGGTCTCGATCGTGCAGACCCGGTTTGCCACGACGGCGCTGGCGCTGTTGCGGGCGCATTTCGGAGCCGATCTCGATCCGGCCATCGCCGACGCCCGGGCCGCGCTTGCTGCGCCGCTGTCGGTCGATCCGTCGGAGTTCGAGCAGGTCGTGATCCTCGGGCACGGCTGGACGATCGGCCTGGCCGCCGAGGCGGCACTGAAGTTCCGCGAAGCCGGCCGGGCCTGGTCTGAGTCGTATCCGGCGATGGAATACCGCCATGGTCCGATCAGCGTCGCCGGGTCGGCGACGCTGGTGTGGTTCCTAGGGCAGGCCCAGTCCGCATTGGTCGCGGACATCCGGTCGACCGGAGCATCGGTCGTGCAAAGCGAGATCGATCCGATGGCCGAGCTTGTCAACCTGCAGCGGGCCGCTGTGGCGCTGGCCGAGGCTCGAGGTTTCGACCCCGACCGCCCCCAGCACCTGACAAGGTCCGTCGTCCTGCGCTGAGGACCATGGAGGAACGATGAAACCCCTCACCATCATCCTGATCGCCGCGGCGCTGCTGGTGAGCGGCTGCGGTGGATCGAGCAACAGCTCCACCTCACCCGGCCACGGTCACGTGAACATCGTCGTGTGGGAGGGGTACACCGAGACCGAGGCCATGGCGATCAAGAAGCTGGCGGCGGAGTTCAACGCCTCGCAGCCCAACATCACGGTTTCGGTGCAGTCCTACGGCAACTCGGATTACGCGCTGCAGAAGGTCCTCGCCGCGATCGCCGGTGGCAGGCCGCCCGACATCTCCTACCTGTATGGGTCGTGGGCGCCCAACATCGCCACGAATCCCGGCGTCGTCTCTCTCAACAAGCTGATCGCCGCCGACCCGAGCTTCCAGTGGAATGACTTCTGGAGTGTCGAGCGCCAGGTCGCAACGGTCAACGGCAAGATCGTCGGCGTCCCTGCGCTGGTCGACAACCTCGCCCTGGTCTACAACAAGAAGCTGTTCGCCCAGGCCGGCCTCTCGGCCCCCACCCCGAACTGGACCTGGACGGACTTCGAGAACGCGGCTGTGAAGCTCACCGACCCGGCCCACAAGCAGTTCGGTTGGGCGTACGTCAACGACGCCAGCGAGGACACCGTGTGGCGCTTCTGGGCGATGCTCTGGCAGGCCGGCGGCGCGATCCTCACGCCCGACGGCAAGCACGCCGCGTTCGATTCGCCCGCCGGGGTCAAGGCGCTGACCCTGCTGCAAACTCTGGCCCGGCGCAAGTCGATCTACTTCGACAATGGGAGCGGTAACTATTTGGGGCTGTTCACGTCCGGACACATCGGCATGCTGTGGACCGGTCCATGGGATCTGTCGAACATTACGGCTGCCAAGATGTCCTACGGCGTCCAGATCCTGCCCGCCGATCTCAACCACCAGACCATCTCGGGGCCCGACAACTGGGTCATGTTCAACAACGGCTCGGCCCGCACGCAGGCGGCCTGGCAGTTCCTGAAGTGGCTCACCTCGCCGGCCATCGACCTGAAATGGGCGCAGATGACTGGGGATTTGCCGATTCGTGCCTCGGTGAGCGGGCTGTCTGGCTACCGGCAGTTCGTCAAGAAGTACCCGGGCATCGGCCTGTGGGCCAAGAACCTGGGCAACGCCACGCAGGCTCGGCCCGTCCTCACCGTCTACCCAAAGATCTCCACCGCCGTGGGGCAGGCGGTCCAGGCGGTCCTGCTCGGTAAGACCGCACCGCAACAAGCCCTCCAGCAGGCCGCCCAGCAGGTCAACGGCATGCTCGCCGTGCCGGGATAAGCAGGCCGGCGGCGTCCGATGAGCGTGCACGCACCGACAGGGCGATCGGTCACCTACAAGCGTCCCGGCGTGCTCACCCGGCTGGCTCGCTCCGAGCATGTCGCCGGGTGGGCCTTCGTCGCCCCGGCGACGATCCTGATCGCGGTATTTGCGCTGATCCCGATTGGCTGGTCGCTGGTGCTGTCGCTCCAGGCCAACAACCTCATCGCCCCCGCTCACTACGTCGGGCTGGCCAACTACCGGGCGCTGGCCAAGGATCCGCAGTTTCGCTCGGCGGTCGTCCACACGCTGCTCTACACCGTGGTGTTCGTACCAATCTCGGTGTTCGGCGCGCTCGGTCTCGCGGTCGCGCTGAACCGACGGATCCGCGGGATCCGCTTCTACCGGCTCGCCGTGTTCGTCCCGCTGGTCACATCGACCGTGGCCACCGGAATCATCTTCCTGTGGCTGCTGGACCCGACCTTTGGTCTGGTCAACTACCTCCTTCACGCGGTCGGCTTGCCCCAGCAGCAGTTCCTTCAGGATCCGAACCAGGCCCTCTGGTGCATCGTGGCGATGACCGTCTGGGGCTGGCTCGGCTTCGACGTGATCATCTACCTGGCCGCCCTGCAAGGCATCCCGGCCGAGCTGCTCGAAGCCGCCGAGATGGACGGCGCCAGCCGCCTCAGCGCCTTTCGCAGCATCGTCGTCCCCTTACTCGGCCCGGCGACGCTGTTCCTCGTCGTGTGGTCGACGATCAACGCCCTGCAGCTGTTCGACGAGATCTACGTGACCACGCGCGGCGGCCCGCTCGGATCGACGACGGTCATCGTCTACTACCTGTACCAGCAGGCCTTCCAGTTCTTCAACGGCGGCTACGGAGCGGCGATCGCCTACGTGCTGTTCGTGGCGATTCTGATCGTCACGCTGGTACAGCTATGGATCGGCCGCCGCCGCGTCTACTACAGCTCATGAGGAGGCGGGGATCGCCCTCGAGCAGATAGCCACCGTCGATCGATTCCCGCCGCTGCCCGACATGCCGGGCCGGGCACGCCGGCGCCTGCCCTTCAGCCCGTGGCACCTGTTTCTGGCCCCGGTGGCGGCGATCATGCTCGTCCCGCTGGTCTGGATGGTGATCCTGTCGCTGGAAACCAAGCCGGAGGCGAGCAGCTTCCCACCCGTGCTGCTCCCTAGTGGGCCGCATTTCAGCAATTACCCGGCGACATGGAACGCCGTGCCGTTCGGTCACTTCTTCATCAACAGCATCCTGTATTCGCTGGCCACCGTGGCCGGGAACCTCGTGTTCTGCAGCCTGGCCGCGTACGCCTTCGCGCGGATCCGGTTCTTTGGTAGCAACGTGCTGTTCGTGGTGCTGCTGGCGACGCTGATGGTGCCCTTCCAGGTCCTGCTGATCCCAACCTTCCTGATCGTCAAGAAGCTCGGCATGGTCGACAGCGTCGGCGGGCTGATCATGCCGAACCTGTGCAGCGCCTTCGGGATCTTCATGTTGCGCCAGTTCTTCCGGACGCTGCCGATCGAGCTCGAGGAGGCGGCGCGGATCGATGGCACCTCACGACTGGGGATCCTGGTCAAGATCGTCCTGCCGCTCTCGATGCCGGCGCTGGCGACGTTGGCGATCATCCAGTTCATCTGGTCATGGAATGACTTCCTGTGGCCGCTGATCATCATCGACACCGCCAGCCACGCGCCCTTGCAACTCGGCCTCTCAACGCTTCAGGGCGCCCACAGCACCGAGTGGAACCTGCTCATGGCCGGCACCGTGATGAGCCAGATTCCGATGCTTGCGATGTTTCTGTTCGCCCAGCGCTGGTTCATCCGCTCGATTGCGTTCACTGGGATCAAGTGATGCCCGGGGTCGTCCTCGAAGAGGTGACGAAGGCGTTCCCGGGTGGCACGGTCGCCCTCGACGGATTGTCGCTGGAGGTCGCCGACGGCGAGTTCATGATCTTGGTCGGCTCCTCGGGCTGCGGGAAGACCACGGCGCTGCGGTTGATCGCCGGCCTGGAGACGCCGAGCTCCGGCACGATCCGGATTGGCGACCGTGTCGTCAACGACGTCCCGGCACGCGACCGTGACATCGCGATGGTGTTTCAGAACTACGCGCTGTATCCGCACATGACGGTGGCGCGCAACCTCGCCTACCCACTTCGCCAGCGCCGGACACCCAAGCGCGAGATCGCTCGCCGCGTCCAGGACGTTGCCGAGATGCTTGACCTGGAAGGACTGCTGCGCCGGCGGCCGGCTCAGCTCTCGGGCGGGCAGCGCCAGCGGGTGGCAATGGGCCGAGCGCTCGTTCGCGAGCCGGAGGTCTTCCTCCTCGACGAGCCGCTCTCGAACCTCGACGCGAAGCTCCGCGTCCAGATGCGCGCAGCGCTCAAGCGCCTGCACGCGCGCCTCGATGTCACCACCGTCTACGTCACCCACGACCAGGTCGAAGCGATGACCCTCGGGGACCGAATCGCCGTCCTCTCCGACGGGCGCCTCCAGCAACTCGGACCGCCCCAGGAGGTCTACGACCGCCCGGTCAACGTGTTCGTCGCCGGCTTCATCGGCAGCCCACCGATGAACCTGCTTCGGGGCCGGGTCCGCGACGGCCGTGTCAGCGCCGGGGACTTTGCCTTCGAGCGATCCGGGTTGGCCGATCGCGAGGTGATCGTCGGCGTGCGTCCGGAGTCGCTGCATCCCAGCGTGGATGGGATGCCGTCCTTGGACTTCCACGTGTCGGTGGTCGAGCCGATGGGTGACGAGGTGATCGTTCACGGATCGGTTGCCGCTGAACTGGCCAACGACACCCCTGGGGAGGGCGAGTCGTTGCTGCTCGCAGGCGACGGCGAGCGTGCCGCGGCTGTGGCTCGGCTGGCGCCACGTGATCGCCCCGCCGAGGGCAGCGTGGTCCGTCTCGGCGCCGACCCAGCCGAGGTGCATCTGTTCGACGCCGACTCAGGGCAGGCAATCCGGTGAACGCTGACGCCGTGGCGCGAGCGGACGAGTGGAGTCGCATCGCCCTGGTCGTCGCCGTGGCCGCCCTCGCCGGGCTGCTGGCGGCAACGCCGGCCGTGGCGCGCAGCTACCAGCGACCCCCGGTCGGCCTGAATCAGTGGTACTGGGAGATCGGACCTCCCGAACCGGGGTTGGCCGGCCTGCCTGAGATCAGCGCTCCCTATCCCGAGCCCGGGTCAGCCACCATCTGGGACACCGACCTTTTCCAAGATTCAAACCGTGCGGGAGCCCGCGTCCCCGGGGGTGGCTGGCACCTGACTCGGGCGGACTCGGC
>Ga0335069_10015662_pt1 | contig 10602 bp, 10 predicted proteins | sample Lox_Sample_11_FD_206714 | JGI IMG/M metagenome (GOLD analysis project Ga0335069, IMG submission 206714) | Soil microbial communities from Loxahatchee National Wildlife Refuge, Florida, United States - Lox_Sample_1.1 | ecosystem: Environmental > Terrestrial > Soil > Wetlands | place: USA...
GCTCACAATCCTGAACAACGAGGTGGTTGCCTGCACCCGCTGCCCGCGCCTCGTCCAATACCGCGAGAGCGTTGCACGCGAGAAGCGGCGCGCCTACCTGGAATGGGAGTACTGGGGCAAGCCGGTACCGGGCTTCGGGGACCCGGGAGCCCGCGTTCTGGTCATGGGACTCGCGCCGGGAGCCCACGGATCAAATCGCACTGGCCGTCCGTTCACCGGCGACGCATCCGGAAAATTCATGTATCCGGTGCTCTATGAAACGGGATTTGCCAACCAGCCCACGGCAACCGATCGCAACGACGGCTTGAAGCTGAAGGATCTGTACATCACCGCAGCAGTCCGATGCGCTCCTCCGGACAACAAGCCGCTTCCCGCTGAGTTAGCAGAGTGCTCAATATTTTTGGATCGCGAACTGGCGGGACTGAAGAGCGTGAAGGTGGTCGTGGCACTGGGGAAAATTGGGTTTGACGCATACTTGAACTATCTGAAAAGGGCAGGGAAGTTGCCGAGTCGTCAGCCCTTCCTTTTCAAACATGGCGCGCACTATGAGATGGCAAACGGTAAGACGTTGCTTGCGTCGTACCATCCGTCGAACCAGAACACAGCGACCGGGAAGCTGACGCGGGATATGTTCGTGAAGATATTCAAGCAGGCCAGAAAACTTGCCGATGAGTGAAGCAAGCGCCGCTTGAGCCGGATCGAGGAACTTTCCTCTCGACGAGGTTACAGCCAATGCTGGGTTGCGATCCGGGGCGGCGCTTTTGGGGATATTGTTGATTTTTGATTGTTGAATGAAAACCTTAGACCCGGAATTCATTCAACAATCAAGAATCATTTGAGAACTGCTTTACTTCAGTTTCGTCACGGTTACTTCCAACTGGAAGTTACGTTTGGAGTTGGGGTCATCCATGCTGCCGATGAGTATCGGCTTGCCCACAACCAGCAAGGTACTACCGGAGATTTTGATCTGCCGGACGATGGGGAGCGCTCTGTCCGTATATGGGGAATCATTACTCGTATCCAGGTTGCTGACCTCACTCCGCACAACGAGAACCAACTCATCGCCGTGCTCCCTCAGTTGGGCCCAGATGTTCGTGCCCACGTCGATGTATTGGTATTGCACCTGTGCCGGTGCAGAGGCATTGGAGGCGGTGGATGTAGAGGGTACTGGAACCCGGGTGCCAATCTTGATCTCATTAGACTCGGTGGCGGTCAGATTCATCGAGTAGTGCCGCGTGTTCACGATTTTTCCGTCCGCCACTTCGTTGAAGGAAAAGTCCATACGGTATGGCTTCACCGGTTCGGCTTTTGCGGTTTGCGCCGGCGCCTCTTTTTTCGATTCATCTTGGGCTCGCGCAGTGCTTACCCCACAGCAAAGTCCAATGAAAATCACAGCAACAAAAAGTGCAATCGTTCTTCTCATGTTTGCTCACCTTTCTTGTTGAATGGAATCGGCGGCCTGGGCGTCTAACCCGGCGTCGTTCATTTCTTTCTGCGCTTCCAGAGCGAACTCTTCTTGTGCCTGGGAAATAAGTCGAGCCTCCTTTGGAAAGTTCTTCACGTACTGGACCAGCGCAATTTCTTCCCTGCTCAGCGGCTGCGGGGAAGGGAATTGGTCGAGCTTTGGATGTGCCATCCGTCTTGCTGCAAGCGTCCGGCTCGCGTTCGGCTTTGGCAGCGAAACAGCTTTCGGGGTCGCGACTGCGTCCGCGGGGTCAGGCACGGGCTTTGTCACTCGGATCGAGGGTGGCTGAGTCGCGGCGGAATGATTGGCGGTTACGGGATGCGAAGATTGGGTTGATCTCCAAGCCAAAATAGCGACCACCGTGACCACCGCCACTGCGCCGACGAATCCCCATTGCAGCCACGCGTGCTGGGGCCGTATGGGCTCAGAATGCAAATGAGCGAGGATACGGTCTTCTAATCCGACGCGTGGTTCAACAGCCGAATACTTAGCGAGGGCCGCATCCAGCAGGCCGTCGAGTTCGCGCGTTTGATCTTGATCTCCGCCCGGTTTGTGATTTGCGTCTCGCATCTCTTACCCCTTCATTTCAGGCCTACTCGCTGCGCCAGCTTGTCTTTGAGTATCTGCCTTGCGCGGAACACCCTCGAGCGGAAGGCGGCCTCATTGATCCCGAGAGTCTCGGACACTTCCCGAGGAGTCATCTCCTCGATCGTCGACAAAATGAGTGGTTCGCGCAGTTTGGCCGGTAGTGCGGCGATCATCTTCTCCAGCAGAGAGCTCACTTGGGAGCTGAGGGCAGTTCGGTCCGCTGCAATTGCGTGCGATGCAATTTCGGCGACAGGATTTTCCGGGTCGTCGAGCGGAATCTCGCGGGTCGCTCGACGCCGCTTGCTGCGGTCCACGGCCACACGCCAGGCTATGCGTGCCAACCATGTTCTTGGATCTTCGACTTGGCCGAGTTTCGAACTGTAGCGCAATACCCGCATGAAGGTTTCCTGAGTCGAATCTTCGGCATCGTGGTGACTGCGAAGGACAGCAAAGGCGATCCGGTATACGAGCCGGGAATGCTCACGTACGAGCGATTCGAGTGTGGCGGGCCGGACGTCCGACTGATCGCGCTCGCCTGTCATCACCTGGTCCAGGATCGCTTCTCCTACCAGCACCCGTTTGCCCTCAAACATGAAGACCGCCTGCGCGAACGATTTGTTCAGAAATTTCTTGAGGGAGAACGTCCGGAGGAGCTATAACTTGCGGTTACCGCAGTCAGTGAGTTAGCGGTCTTGGCGCTAGGCAATGACGGCCAGGAGGTTAAATGCCAAGGAACACCGGTTCGGGTTCGAGGCGAACGCCCCAGGTTTCTTCGACGCGCTGCTGGATCTGATTTTTGAGGGCGATGATCTCGGCTGCGGAGGCTCCGCCGCGGTTGATGATCGCCAAGGCGTGCTTACTCGAGATACCAACGTGTCCGAGTGAGTAACCGCGGCTGAAGCCGGAGTGTTCGACCAGCCATGCGGCCGACACTTTGTGGCTTTGCGCCAGCGCCGGATAAGCCGGAATCTGCAGACTTCTCGCATGAGCACGCTTCTGCATGTCGAGAAGCTGCGCCTCAGAGAGGATAGGATTCTTGAAGAATGATCCAGCGCTCCGGGAGTCGGGTTCTCCTTCGACGATCAACATGCCTTTACGCCCACGGATCTGAAGGACGGCATCGCGTGCTTCGGCAAGGGTGGCAGCGCGTCCGTCAAAATAGCGTTTGAGGTCGGCATAATCGAGAAAGGGGCGTCCGCCGGGTGAGAGGGCGAACGTCACGCGCAGAATGATGTATCGATCGCGTTCGATCAAGTTGAAGATGCTGGAGCGGTATGAAAATCCGCAGGCTTGGTTGCACAGTTCGCGGATCTGATGTTGCCTGCGATCAAAGGCCTGCACTGTTTCGGTGGTTTGCGAAACTTCTTGCCCGTAGGCTCCAACATTTTGAACAGGAGTTCCGCCGACAGTCCCTGGGATTCCACTCAGGCATTCCACGCCGGCACAGTTTGCGGCGACAGCTTGCGCAACGAAGCCGTCCCAAGACTCACCGGCACCCACGTCGAAGAGGACTTTTCCATTTTGCTCTGAAGCAAGGCGATCTATGCCGCGGAGAGCGATCTTGAGCACGAGTCCAGGCCAGCCATCGTCTGAGATGACAAGGTTGCTGCCACCGCCGAGCACGAAGAGCGGAAGGTCCCGTGAATCCGCAAACTGGATTGCTTCAGATACTTCACTTGGGCTGGCTGCTTCGACGAAATATCGAGCCGGGCCGCCGACGCGAAAGGTCGTGAGCGGCGCGAGCGGGACGTTTTCTTGCACAAGCATATAACGAGTTCAATATACACAGCAGCGATATGTACAGCGAATCTTCCTGTCCGGCCGAACCGCAGGACGTTCTCTGCCGGCTTCACGTTACAATGAGACAAGACCAACCGAAGGGGTTTTAAAATATGCCGATGTATCCGGAGATCATGGTGATTCCTATGCGCGAGGAGTTGACGCGTGTGGGAATCGAAGAGCTGCGAGCGCCCGAGCAGGTGGATCAGGCACTGAAGGAGCATCCAGGGACAACGATGGTCGTTGTCAATTCTATTTGTGGATGTGCAGCTGGGCGGATGCGTCCGGCGGTACGGATGGCGATGCAGAATTCAGTTCGGCCGGACCATTCTTATTCAGTGTTTGCGGGACAGGATAAAGAAGCGACCGAGCGGGCCCGCAGCTACTTCACGGGTCAGATGCCCTCCTCGCCTTCAATCGCGATTCTTCGCGATGGCCAGCTTGTGTATATGATGCCGCGGCGGGATATCGAATCGCGCGAAGCGCCGGCGATTGCGGCAGATTTGAAGGCGGCGTTCGATCGATTCTGCGCGAAGCCTTCGGCGGTTTAATTTCGTCATTCCGATGCGCGAAGCGCGAGGACTCTGCTTTGTGCCTGCGCCGGGAAACAGCCGATTCCTCCGCTACGCTGCGTGAAGCAATCGGAATGATGGGATCCTAGGGGCTACTTTCCGCTCGCCATGAACGCCTTGACTACAATCGCGTTCGGTTGCACGCCAACGGGAATCAGTGTCATCAGGGAGTACTCAGAGGTTTCCAGCGTCCGGTGCGGCGTGCGCTTCTGGATGACCGTGACATCGCCTGACTCAGTGCCGAGTACAAGCAAATAGTTTTGATCGGGCGTCAGGGCGAGTCCATCAGGATGGCTGCCTACGTTCAGGGGAGCGCCGATACGGCGTCCCATGTCGATGTCATAGACGACAACACTGTTGGACCCGTAGTTGGACACGTAAAGCCGGGAGTTGTCGAGAGTCACTACGCCACGCGACGGATGCTGACCGATCTCCTGACTGTTCCCGACCTCGTCAGTGCCGGTCTCGATCACAGAAATGCTGTCGGAATCGAAGTTGCAGACGATCATCTCTCCGCCATCGGGCTTGAGCGTGAGGCTTACCGGTGTGCGGCCGACGTCGATCAGCGCCAGGACGTGGTCTTCTTTGGCGGACGGCCCCGCGCTTTTTAGTTGGATGGAAGCGATCTGATTTGAGCCGGAGCAGGAGACGAATGCCTTGCTGGAATCCGGAAGTATTGCGATGTCTTCCGGATGCTTGCAAACCGGAAGCGTGGTGCGGACTCTGAGCGACTTCGTGTCGATGAGCGAGACGCTGTTGTCATTGCGGTTGGAAACAACAACCGTAGCGCCATCGGCCGAGACGCGCGCCAACCCCGGAGCGGATCCAACACGAATATTTGCGATCACGGTGCGCTTCTCGAGGTCGATGACGCTGACGTTTGACGATCCGGAATTGGCGACGTAGCCACGTTTGCCATCGCTCGAAACGTCGATGAAATATGGCTTTCCCTGAACCCCGATAGTCGCAACTACTGTATTAGTCTCGGCGTTGATGACGTTCACCGTGTTAGAGGCGGAGTTGACGACGTAGATTTCATTCCTCTTGCTATTCGCAGCCACGCCTGTCGGCTCGGATCCCACGTGTAACGTTTTCGCGAGCGCGAATGTGCGGAGATCGATGACGCTGACCGTGTTGCTCTTGCCGTTGGTGACGTAGGCGTATTCACGAAATGCAGGGCTGTAATTGGTAATAAACTGCTCGCGGAAGTACCACCATCCGATGCCACCGAGGATGGGTAGAAGGACGGCGATGAAAAGGAGCTTGCGCAAAATGGACGCCGCGGGAGCGGAAGAGAAAGATTAGCAGAATAGGGAAGTCTCTGAGTGAGCGGTCTCGGTCATGACAACGGTTCTATTACTCTCAAACCCTCCACGCATTCAAAATGCCTCTTATTGAATGTGGTCACCGCACTTCCATGTTCGAGAGCCGTCGCCGCAACAATGAGATCGTAGGAGCCGATCATTCGTCCCGAAGCCTCTAGAGTCGCCCAGATTTGAGCATGTTGGAGCGCAGTGGACTCGGTGTAGGGAAGCACCGCAAGCTTTTCGATGACGGAGCGAATGTAGCGCTCCCGCCTGAGCCTGTGTGGCAGCGAAGCTCGCTTACTTCGCTGCCGCAACTTCCCAAGCTCCGATCGCCGGCACGCTTCGTCCTACGACTGGAGCAATCTGCCGTACCTGCTTCATCAATTCATCGAACTGATCGGGGAAGAGGGACTGCGGACCGTCGGAGAGAGCCTCGTCCGGGCGATCGTGCACTTCGACCAGGAGGCCGTCGGCGCCCACTGCGACCGCAGCGCGGGAAAGCGGCGTGACTTTGTTTCTCTTGCCGGTACCATGGCTCGGATCGACCAGGATCGGTAAATGGCTCAGGCGCTGTACCGCGGGAACTACGCTTAGGTCGAGCGTGTTGCGAGTATGGTCGGCAAAGGTGCGGACGCCACGTTCGCAAAGCGCGACGTTGTAGTTGCCTTCGCTCAGGATGTACTCAGCGGCCATCAGGAATTCTTCCAAGGTGGCCGACATGCCTCGCTTGAGGAGCACGGGTTTGCGGGCACGCCCAGCACGTTTCAGCAGAGAGAAGTTCTGCATGTTGCGGGCGCCGATCTGGATCACGTCGGCGTATTCATCAACGAGATCGAGAGATTCGTGATCGATGGCCTCGGTGATGATCCTCATGCCGAACTGCTGACGAATTTCCGCCATGATGCGCAGGGCCTCTTCTCCCAGTCCCTGGAATGTGTACGGTGAAGTGCGGGGTTTGTAGGCTCCTCCCCGGAAGAATTGGGCCCCTGCTTTGTGTACTCGCTCGGCGACGGCGAACGCCTGTTCGCGGCTCTCGATGGCGCAGGGTCCCGCAACGATGGCAAGGTTATGGCCGCCAATGGTGGCTGCTGATCCGGGAAAGCGGATGACCGTGTTTTCTTCCTTCACGTCGCGACTGACGAGTTTGTAAGGCTTCGAGACCTGAATGACTTCCTGGACACCCGGCATTTCTTCGAGAGCGCCTTGTTCGACCTCGCCCTTGTTGCCGGTGATGCCGATAGCAGTACGGGTTGCGCCGGGCATGGGATGCGCCCGGTATCCGAGCTTTTCAATTTTTTGGCAAACGGCGCGCACCTGATCTTCGGTGGCCTGCGCCTTCATGACGACCAGCATAGATTCACCTTGAGAATAGAACGTCTGGGAACAGGCGGCAGCAGGAGAAGCCGCACGGATAAGTCTAGCGTTCCGGCTATGTGCACCGCAAACAGGGCGACCGGTCGGTCGGGTTCAACGCGGCTATACTTTTTAAATGGGGCTTTCGATGGCGGGGGAGCAGGACATTCTGAAGCGGCCCGCGCCGAGGCGGCCTCCGAAGGTTACTTCGCGGCGAATTGGAATTCACACTTCTTCCGCTGGCGGCGTGCACAATGCCGCAGAACGCGCCTATCGCCTCGGCTGTAACACTTTTCAAATCTTCTCTTCAAGCCCCAGGCAGTGGGCTCCGTATGAACTGGGCCAACCGCAGTGCGATGAGATGAACCGGTTGAGGTCCCGATACGATTTGAAGCCGCTGGTGATCCATACGAACTATTTGGTAAATCTCGCCAGCTCGAATGAATTGTTTCTTCAGAAGTCACTGCAGGCGTTTCGCGGGGAGGTCGAGCGTGCCCTGTCGTTGTGTGCCGATTATCTGGTGCTACATCCGGGATCATTTCGTGGCGCGGATCGCGAGCAGGGACTACTTCGGACCGCCACTGCGATTGCAGCGGCAACCGAACGCCTTGATCTCGCAAGAGGCGGACTCACCATTTTGATCGAAAACACGGCGGGGGCTGAGTTTTCTCTCGGTGGCAGTTTCGAGCAGGTTGCTGAAGTTATCGAGCGGCTTGAGGGGATCATTCCAGTGGGCGCGTGTATCGACACGTGCCACACGCACGTTGCGGGATACGACATTGTCAGCGAAGAAGGTCTGTACCAGACCTTGCAGCATTTGGATTCGACGATCGGCCTGAGTCGGGTCAAGGTGTGGCATTGCAACGACGCGAAGGCCGCGCGCGGATCGAAGCTGGATCGGCATCAGCACATCGGGAAGGGAACGATCGGCAAGGAGGCGTTCCGACGTTTGCTGAACGATTTGCGGCTGGCGCATGCGGCGTTCATTGCCGAGACGCCGATTGATCAACCGGGAGACGATCGGAGGAATGTCGATGCGCTGAAGAAGCTGGTGAAAACAGATTGATGCAGGGTTTCTGGACTGCAGTTTGCCAGCAGATGTGTTTGCAGAAGATACTATGCGGTCATGAAACTTTACCGTTTGGATCATGGGATTGTGGCTGAAGACTCGGATACGTTTCACCAGATACCTGCGGCATCGTGGGACGAGTTGGTTGCGCGAGAAGATCTCGCAGGCCATGTCAGGCAATTGATTCGGGGCGGACGGCCCGCTCAGCGTCCAGACAGGCAGGAACTGATGGCCCCAATCGGTAATCAGGAAGTCTGGGCTGCTGGAGTTACGTATTACCGCAGCCGGAATGCGCGCATGGAGGAGTCGAAGAGCGCAGGAGGCGGAGACTTTTACGATCGTGTGTATCACGCGGAAAGGCCAGAGCTTTTCTTCAAGGGAACCGCGCATCGCGTCGTCGGGCACGGCGGCAAAGTTGCCATTCGAAAAGATGCCCGCTGGTCCGTTCCGGAACCAGAGTTGGCGCTGTTGATCAGCCCCGGCGGAAAGATTACCGGCTACACGGTTGGAAACGACATGAGTTCGCGCGACATTGAAGGAGAGAATCCCCTCTACCTTCCTCAGGCGAAAGTTTACGATCGCAGTTGCGCCTTGGGCCCATGCATTCTGGTGACCGAGGAGCCGCTGCCGTCGTCGACGGAGATCAAGATCGACATTCGACGAGATGGTGCGTCCGTCTTTTCTGGAACAACAACTCTTAAAGAGATGAAGCGCCGCCCGCAGGAATTAGTCGAGTATTTGTACCGGGCAAGCTCTTTTCCCCACGGATGTTTTCTGCTTACCGGAACCGGAATCGTGCCGCCGGATTCGTTTACTCTTCGTAATGGAGACGAGATCAGCATCACGATTCCCGCCATCGGAACTCTTACCAACGCCGTGGGATGAAAGAAATTGTTGTAATTAGCCAGGCCATGCTTTGCCTCCGACTGAAGTTGCAGATCATCGGGTTATAGGAGCTAAGTTCCGTCAAGATTTTCCATGATTGTGACGCTGGCAGATCTGCGGCGGCTTGCCGTCTCTCAAAGCCTGTTTCCACCAACAACACTGAAGCGAGCATTGCATCGCATGCAGTTTGTGCAGGCGGACCCGATTCGGTCGCCAGCCCGGGCGCAAGACCTCATTCTGCGACATCGAGTGAAGAACTACCATGCCGGAGATCTGGAGCATCGATATACGAAGCTTGGCGTCGAGGAAGACTTTTTCATCAACTATGGGTTCGTGACCCGAGAGCTGCAGGCGCTGATGCATCCGCGGTCAGACAGTGGAGTGCCCGCGGCAGGATGCCTTCCTTGGCCTGCATCGCGGCGTAAGAAGGCGCAGATGGTGCTGGATTTTGTACGCGAGCGTGGCGTTGTGCATCCGCAAGAGGTTGACAAGCACTTTGCGCACGGGAAGGTGACAAATTATTGGGGAGGGCGCTCCAACGCGACGACACATTTGCTGGACGCTATGCACTATCGAGGACTGCTGCGAGTTGTGCGTCGGGATGCCGGAATCCGGTTGTATGCGGCGCATGAGCATGCGGGCAGGCTGATCGATGTTGCGGAGCGTCAAAAACGGCTCGATGTGCTAGCGGACGTTGTCATTGGTATCTATGCGCCAATGCCGCTTAGAAGCTTGGGGTCTCTGCTACGGCGGCTGCGGTATGCGGCTCCGCAGTGGGAAGACGAGATCCCCGGAGCGCTCACAAGGGCGACGGAGAGGCTGGCCTGTGCGAGGGTTGACGGAGTGGATTGGTATTGGCCGCGTGAGTGGAGAACAGTTGCCGAGCGGGATGATGCGGTGAAACTGCTGGCACCGTTCGATCCCGTGGTGTGGGACCGGTGGCGCTTTGAGATGCTGTGGGGATGGACATACCGGTTCGAGGCATACACTCCAGCTGCGAAGCGAGTGCGTGGATACTACGCAATGCCGGTGCTTTGGCGCGACCGCGTGATCGGCTGGGGAAACTTATCGGTGAAAGATCGCTCATTGAAGGCCGATTTCGGCTATGTTTCTGCGGCACCGAAGGATCGAGTCTTTGTGGGAGAGTTGGAGAAGGAGTTGGAAAGAGTGAGGAACTTCTTGCGGCTAAGCTAATCCGAAGTACGGAATTCACCCAACCGGATTGGATTTTGACCTTGATATGTACGTCTGCGTGCAGACGATCACCCCACCAACAATACCAACTAGATATGAAGCTGAATGTGCCCATAGGTCCGCCATGAATCCTGCATGCTTTTCGGGTGGAAGCACAGTCTTAATCCAGTCCAAGTCAAAAAAACCGTGCTTCGTCAAAACAAAGCCAATCGCGCCAGCAACAAGAGAGGCTATCGACATGCAAACCAGCAGGGACATAATTTCCCGACGCAGATCGAGGGCGTTCAGCGGTTTGCGACTTCCACCACGAGCGGCGATGGAGAGCAATACGCCGAAGGCAGCGCCAATCCACCATGTCGCGACGATCCCCCACTGTAGTGCGAGCAGGGT